>OBKM01000967.1_pt1 | contig 12693 bp, 16 predicted proteins | sample 1519691 | NCBI WGS metagenome assembly OBKM01 (sample SAMEA37050418, study PRJEB22526) | metagenome | biome: saline pan; feature: lake; material: water | place: Egypt | collected 2015 | depth 0.5 m
CGCCGGCCGGGAATTGAACCCGGGCTATGAGCTTGGGAAGCTCATGTCCTACCACTAGACCACCGGCGCTCGTTCGATCGTTTTTGCCCCGGAGTAAAATTCCTTCCGTCTCGGGCGACCGGAACCGGTGGTCGTATGTACACTACGGGCAAACACCCACTATGGTCGATTCGGGGGATCACGAACGGCTCGAAGAACAGCGTGACGATCTCCGGCTGCTCAACCAGGTCATGCGCCACGACATTCGCAACGATCTCCAGCTGGTCCAGGCCTACGCCGAGCTGCTCGATGAGTACGTCGACGAGGACGGAAAGGAGTACCTCGAGAAGATCAAAGAGAGCGCGGAGAGTGCGGTCGGAATGACCACGACCGCCCGCGACCTAACCCAAGTGATCCTCCGCTCGGAGGCAGAGACCGAGCCGATTCCGGTTGCGAAGACGCTCAACAGACAGGTCGAGGATGTTGTCTCTGCCTACCCCGAGGCGGTCGTCCGCGTCGACGGAACCCTCCCGCAGACGACGGTCGTGGCAAACGATATGCTCGATTCGGTGTTTCGGAACCTTCTGCGCAACGCGATCGAACATAACGACACGACACCGCCGGAAGTCGAGGTCTCCGGGACTCTCACCAACGGGCATGTCACGATCCGGATCGCAGACAACGGCCCGGGCGTTCCCGACGAGCGAAAAGAGGAGATCTTCGGGAAAGGTCAGAAAGGCTTAGAGAGCAGCGGCGCCGGCATCGGACTGTACCTGGTCCGCTCGCTGGTCGACTCCTACGGCGGTCAGGTCTGGGTCGAGGACAACGACCCAGATGGGGCGGTGTTCGTCGTCGAGCTGCCGACCGCCTGATACCACCCGACCCGGCCGGCCTGCCCGGTCCTTCACCGAGGCGGCCGATACCGCGACCGAACGCACTTAGTACAGTCCGGACAACACCCGGGTATGGACGGAGGCGACAGCCGGTATCGCCGGCGTGGGATCCTGGCGGCCGGCGCGATTGCACTCGCCGGGTGTATCGACGACGACTCCGGGACAGACGAGACCGAGACGGGAGGTGAAGACGGCGACCAGAACGGAGACCAGACGGCGGAGACAGAGCGTATTCCAGACGGCGCGGCTGCCACTCCCGTTCGGGGCGATCCGGACGGGAGCGTCACGCTTGAGGTGTACGCAGATCTGCTCTGCCCGGCTTGTGCCACGTCTGCGCTCCGGGTGATGCCGGGGCTTCTCGACGCGTTCGAGGAGGTTCGGTTCGAGCATCGCGACTACCCGATCCCCGTCGTCGACGGTGCTTCTCAGGCTGCGGCGAACGCGGCCAGAGCAGTGTACGCGGAGCACGGCGACGAGACGTTCTGGACGTATCTCGAAGGCCTCTATCAGCGACAAGAAGAGCTCGACGGCGACACGGCGAGTGTCTGTGGGTCGGTCGCGGCCGATCTCGACCTGGATCCAGACCCGATCGAGACTGCTGCCCAGGACCGCTCGCACGCCGACGCCGTCGCGGCCGACCGCGACCGCGGGGCTGCGATCGGTATCCCAGGTACTCCGGGGTTTGTCCTCGAGGGCGAGGTACTCGAAGTCTTCGACGGCGCAGAGAGCTGGGAGGAGATCGAAGCGAGACTCGAAGGGCGTCTCGACGAGGCTACCTGAGATGGACGAGTGGCCGCCAGTTCGCGTGCTCCGGATCGGTCACCGTCCCGGCCGCGACGAGCGCACCACGACACACGTCGGACTCACGGCCCGGGCGCTCGGGGCCGACGGTGTCGTCCTCGCCGGACCCGCCGCGAGCCAGGCAGAGACGATCGTGTCGGTCACCGACCGGTTCGGTGGCCCGTTTGCAGTCGAGACGACCGACGACCCCGTCGGGTACCTCGGAGACTGGACCGGAGAGATCGTCCACCTCACGATGTACGGACTGCCGGTCCACGAGCAGATCGGGACGCTCCGCGAACGATATCGTGGCACCACAGCCGACGACGGGGACGGGGACGGAGACGCCGACACCGACGCCGACACCGACACGTCCGGGAGACCCATGCTGGTCGTCGTCGGCGCGGCCAAGGTTCCGTTCGACGTCTACGAGCGTGCCGACTGGAACCTGGCGGTCACGAACCAGCCCCACTCCGAGATTGCCGCCCTCGCGGTCTTTCTCGATCGGCTGTACCAGGGTGCCGAGCTGGATCGTGAGTTCGCCGACGCCGATCGGACCGTCATCCCGAAGGCGACGGGAAAACGCGTCGAGGATACGTGACGCGACCCCGGTCACACCTCCCCCTTCTCCGGTGATCGCTCCTGACCCTCCCTGCCCGCGTTCGGGCTGTCTCGGACCGACGTGGCGGTCGCCCCGCGGCGATGGGTTTAACAGCGAGACCGACTGACTTACTCACAATGGCTTTTGAGGACCTACTCGAGGATCCCGTGATCCAGAAGTACCTACACGAGCTGGTCGGTCCGAAGGGAATGCCCGTCGCCGCGGCGCCGCCGGACGGTGAGGTTACCGACGAGGAGCTCGCCGAGGAGCTCGGACTCGAGCTCAACGACGTTCGCCGGGCGCTGTTTATTCTCTACGAGAACGACTTGGCGAGCTACCGCCGGCTGCGCGACGAAGAGTCAGGCTGGCTGACGTATCTTTGGACCTTTGAGTACGACAGCATCCCCGAACAGCTCGAAGAGGAGATGCACCGACTGCTTGAGGCGCTCGAACAGCGCCGGGAGTACGAGCGAGCCAACGAGTTTTACCTCTGTGAGCAGTGTGGACTCAGATACGAGTTCGAGGAGGCGATGGATTACGGCTTCGAGTGTGTGGAGTGTGGCTCTCGGCTCGAACCCCTCGAGAACACCCACCTGATCGAGGCCATGGACGAGCGGATCGAAACGCTCCAGACGGAGCTGGGCGCCGCGCGGGCCGAACTCGAGGCCTGACAGCTATCTAAGCTTTCGCTGGAACTTCTCCTCGGTCTGTCTGTCGGCTGTCGTTCGCGTGTTCTCTCGGCCCGTCTCGCAACCGGCGTCGGTCGCGACGTATCGCCGTCGCGAACGCCCGACGCCAGACCCGGGAACGGGAGATCCGAGAGGACAAACCGTATACGCACGCCCGCACAACGGTCGGATATGGTGGTCCTCGCGACGAAGTGTTACGTCGCCGGCGAGGCACGCGAGCGGGCGCTCGATTCACTCGAAGCGCTGCTCGAGGATGACCTCGGCGAGCTACAGGTAAACACAGACGTCGGCGTCCGGAGCGACGAGTTCCCGTCGGTTACGGTGACCGGCCCCGACGCGACCGCCGCCCGTAACCTCCTGCGCGAGCAGTGGGGCGCGATCACCCCGCAGTTTGCCCCCGGCGAGACCTACGTCGGGACGCTCGCCGGCTGGGACGAAGACGGGCTCACGCTCGATGCCGGCCGAGAGATCACGGTGCCACGCGACCAGCTTGGACTCGGACCGGGAACTGCCGATCAGATCAGACGCCGGTACGGCCTGGTCCAACACACGCCCCTTTCCTTCGTGTACGGCTCCGACTCAGACTCGGACTCGGATTCGGACTCCGACTCCGGCCCTGGCTCTGACTCGAGGGCCGGCGGCGACACACCGCGGCTGACCGACGCGCAGCGAGACCAGCTGTACGACTGGACCCGCGGTTCCGGGCGGGTGAACGTAAACAGCGCAACACGGGCGGAGGTTCGGTCGACGGTCAACCGTGCGGGCCACGCCGACGATATCGTGACCGTCGAGCGACTCGGACTGCTCGAGCAGAGCATCGTCTGTCGCGAGGGGACCGACCCGCCCGGGTTGCTCGCGAGCATCGGCGAGTACCTGCCCGCGGAACTGCTCTGTGTCGTCTGAGTATGTCACGCACCCGGAACCGTCGGCTGCTCGCGGTGCTCGCACTCGGTGTCGCCGTTGCCCTCGCAGGCTGTTCGTTCGGCGCCAGCGAGCTGTCCGAGGACGATCTCACGGGCGAGGCGACGTACAACTGGGACACCGAGGCCAACGCGACCTTCGACCTCACCGTCTCCTCGAGCGCGTATGCAGCCGTGATTGAGGCCCGCAACCAGTCTGAGCTCGAGATCTATCGCGAGACGGCGATCCGAGGCGACGAGCCGATCGACGTCGAGACGCTCAGATTCCGGTACCCGAACGGAACGGTCGTCAACGCGACCGAGGCAGCGATCAGCGCCCGCGTTGGCTCGGACACGACGACACTCCGGCTCCCGGCCGCGAACGGCACGGTCGCCTATACCGCTCCGCGCAGCGGCAAGAGCTTCTCGATCCCGACCTTCGTCGACGGCAGCCACCGGATCGATCTCCCGGGTGATGCCCGCGTGACGATCCCGCTGCTCTCGCGGGTCTCGCCCGGCGGGTACGACACCGCGGTCGAGGATGATCGGGCCCTGGTTCGGTGGGAGGATCCGAGCGGCGGGCTGTCGGTCCGGTACTATCTGGTCCGGGACCTGTACCTGTTCGGCGGGCTGACACTCATCGGGGTGACCCTCGCGATCGGCGGCACCGCCTACTATCTGCTCCAGATCCGTCGAGCAAAACGCAAGCGCGACGAGGTCGGTCTCGATATCGACTACGACGACGAGTTCGACGACGGACCGCCGCCAGGCATGCGGTAACTTCGCGAGGTTCCGGGACGGACGATATCTCGATCGGGACGGCGATCATGGCACCTCCACGGGTGGTGCTGTTTCAATTTACATTTTCGAGGTGGAGTCCCCTTCCTCAAGGAGTGAGCAACGCGAACGAGTAGGGAGGGGAGGAAACCGACTGCGGCGACCGACCCGAGCCGATCCGGACCGGTGAGGCTAACCAGCGGGGACACGAACGACGGGTATGGAGGTCGCGCTGGTAACCGTCGGCGACGAACTGCTCGCCGGCGAGACGACGAACACGAACGCCGCCTGGCTTGGCGCCCGGCTGACCGACCGCGGGGTCGATGTCGAGCGTGCCGTGACCGTTCCCGATCGGATCGGCGAGATCGCCCGCGTGGTCAACGAACAGCGGGCCGCGTACGACGCCGTGATCGTCACCGGTGGGCTCGGGCCGACCCACGACGACGTGACGGCCGCCGGCGTGGCCGCAGCCGTCGGCGTCGAGCTCAAGCCACACGAGGGTGCACGCCGCTGGCTCGCCGAGGAGACTGACTACGACCCCGAGGATCTCGCCCCCGGCACGACCGAGCTGCCGGCTGGCGCACGCTTTCTCCCGAACCCCGTCGGCGTCGCGCCGGGCTGTGTGATCGAGACCGTGTACGTGCTTCCGGGACCACCGGCAGAGATGCAGGCCACCTTCGCGACGATCGAAAACGAGTTCGAGGGACGGCGCCGTCACGTCGAGACCGTCGAGACGACCGACCCGGAGAGCGCGCTGTTGGAGCTGATCGACGAGCTTCGCTCCCGGTTCGACGTCGGCGTCGGGAGCTACCCGGGCGAGACGGTTCGGATCCGGATCGAAGCCGAGGACCCCGACCGCGCCGCCGAGGCGGCAGCGTGGCTGCGAGACCGCGTTACGACCCCGAGTTCCGACGACATCAACGCTCAACGTCAACGCCAGCGTCAGCGCCAACGCCGACCCCGAGACGACGCTGACGCCGGCGATCACCGGTAGAGCTGCCTGACCCACAGCGCCGTCAGCGCGATCCCGCCCAGAAGCACGATCCACGCCGCAGCGTCGATAACCGTCGCGTCGATACCGACCTGCGTCGCGTTCGCCACCGGCCACATGCCCGACGGCTGTGAGCCCCAGGATAATAGATTCCTGGGTATCCCCTTGTTGCTCCCATCTCGATCACGGTCCGGTCTGTCTCCTCGTGGGGTAGTGTCGGGTGGCTTTTGCCGCCTCCGGGCCTACCGATCGATATGCGCCGAATCGGCGTCGTCGTCAATCCGATCGCGGGGATGGGTGGTCGCGTCGGGCTCAAGGGCACCGACGGCAAGGTCGAACAGGCCCGCAGCCGCGGTGCCGAGCCAAGGGCGCCCGACCGCGCCGAGGCGGCACTCACGACGCTCGCCGAGACGGTCGATCCCGCCGATCTCGAGGTGGTGACTGTCGGTGGCGAGATGGGCGAACAGCCAGCTCGCGCAGCCGGGTTCGAGCCGACGGTACTCGACCATCCGACCGCTCCGACGAGCGCGGCTGACACACGACGGGCCGTACGGGCGTTCTGCGAGCACGGCGTCGATCTCGTCGTGTTCGTCGGCGGGGACGGGACTGCCGCCGACGTGGCAGACGCGCTTCCGGACGACAACCCGCTGCCGGTGTTGGGCGTCCCGGCGGGTGTGAAAGTGTACTCCGGGGTGTTTGCCGTCAGACCGGCCGCAGCCGGTCGGATCGCCGGGACGTTCACCGAGACCGAGCCAGCAGAGATCAACGACATCGACGAGGAGGCGTTCCGTGGCGGCGAGGTCGAGACAGAACTCCGGGCGGTCGTCGAGACGCCGGTCGACGACCGTCGCCAGGAGACAAAACAGCTCGCCGGCGGCAGCGTCGCAGGGCTCGCGGCCGGTGTCGCGACCGAGATCAGCCAGGACCGGACGTACGTGTTCGGACCTGGCTCGACGGTCGGAGCTGTCATGACCGAACTCGGCGTCTCAGGGACGCCCCTCGGGATCGATGTCTACCGTGACGGCGAGATCGTTCTCGCGGACGCGAGCGAACAGGACATTCTCGGCGTCCTCGGAGACGACTCCGAGCCGGTCGTCATCGTCTCTCCGACCGGCGGTCAAGGGTTCGTGTTCGGCCGGGGCAACCAGCAGATCTCTCCGCCGGTGATCAGGGCTGCCGACGTCGAGATCATCGCCTCACGGCGCAAGCTCGATGACACCGGGGTGCTCCGGGTCGATACCGGTGATCCGGCCCTTGACGACGAGCTGTGCGGCTGGCACCGGGTTCGCGTCGGTCGGTTTGAGCGCCGCCTCGTCGAGATCGTCTAGCCGTCTGGACTGTGGTACTCGGCTGTCAGATCCGCCGCGAGGACGAAGTCGGGCTCGTCGGCCAGCCCCGTCCGGCAGGCGGCGCCGTCGCTGACGTGCCGGACCGTCTCGGGAACCAGCACGCGCGTCTGGTCGGCGCCGATCGTGCCGGCGTCGGCCGCAATCGCGTCGAACAGTCGCCTTGCGGCCGTCAGGTCGTCCCAAGTTGCGACGCCGTACTCGGCTCCGGTCTCGCCGTCGCGCTCGTAGGTCCGGGTTCGGTAGCTGAAGGCCTTGATCCCTCGGTCGCCGGTCACCGCCAGCAGCGCCGTCTGCTCGCGGGCGGTCGCGAGCGTCTCTCGCGTCAACTCCCGGAGCGCCCACGACTCGTCGGTGTCGAGCGCGAGCCCGCCGAGGTGTGCTCGCGTCTCGCTTCGCTGCCAGTGTGTCCAGACTGCTGCCGGATCGGGCGACAGGAATAGCTCCGTCTCCCTGGATCCGTTCGCCTGCCGTTCGCCCGAGCCGGCCTCGGTCGTCGGATCGGGGTGGAGCCAACGAAACTCTGTGACGGGCGCGAAGCCGGCTGCACGAGAGAGCCCCAGCCCGGCCTGATTCCAAGAAAAGACCATGTTCCGGGCCACGACCGCGCCTTGTTTGCGGGCCCAGTCAAACAGCGCGTGAGTGAGCTCCGTCGCGACGCCTGCCCCCCGGTACTCCGGGTTGACACGTAGCCCCTGGGTCCAGGCCTCGTGTTCCGAGAGCATGACCAGCTGAGCGATCCCCGCGATCTCCTCTCCTCCGGGATCGGCCACGAGGGTGTGTCTGTGCTCGCCCTCGATCCAGTCGTGGTACACGTCGGGGATGTAATCGCCGTCCTCCCAGGTTGACCGGGTGAACGCCGCGACGGCCTCGTAGTCGTCGTGGGTCGCCGGGCGGAGCTCTGGCGTGATCATCGGACCGGTACCGACCGTTCGGTCAGCTCACCGGCAAGTGGGCTCTGCATCGTCTCGGCGACCGATTCCTCGGCGTTTGCGAGCACCCACATCAGCTTGACCATCGCCGTCCCCGGGAGCATGTCCTCGCCCTCGATCACGCCGGCTTCGAGTAGATCTCGCCCGGTGTCGTAGACCCGATCGCACACCCGTCCGTCGAGACACTGACTGGTCATCACGATCTGCGTACCTGCCTCGGTCAGCGAGGCGAGCTCCGGGATCCAGTCGGTCGTGACGTGACCCAGTCCTGTCCCCTCGATCACGAGTCCGGCGTTGTCCTCGACCGCCTGGAGCCGTTCGATCGACGCCCCGGGCGTGTACTTGATCAGTTCGACGTCGGTCTCGAGTTCGGACGCCAGTCCCAGCTCCGTCGCCCCCCGCTTGTCGTACTCGCGGCGCAGCCGCACAGCCCGGGACTCGTACTCGACCTCGCCGAGCGGCGTCGCACCGACCGTCTCGAAGGCGTCCCGACGTGAGGTGTGGTTCTTGCGGGCTCTCGTCGCGCGGTGCAGTGCCGCCCGGCCGTCGGACTCGTCTGCGTGCATACAGATCAACACCTCGGCACAGTCGCTCTTTGCGGCCGCGACGGCGCTCACTGCGTTGACGACGTTGTCGGAGGAGGGTCGGTCGGCCGAGCGCTGACTACCGGTAAACACGACCGGAACGGGCGTATCGAGCATGAACGCGACCGCACTCGCGGTAAACTGCATCGTGTCGGTCCCGTGCATGACGACCACGCCGTCGGCTCCTGCGGCGATCTCTTCGTGGATCGCCTGCGCGAGCTCCTGCCAGACTGCCGGCGTCATGTTCTCAGAGAGGATGTTCGCGACGACCCGGCCCCGGTAGTTCGCCAGCCCGGCCAGCTCCGGGACCGCTCGCAGCACGTCCTCGGCGTCGAACTGGGCGGTCACGGCCCCAGTCCGGTAATCGACCGTCGACGCGATCGTTCCGCCGGTCGAGATCAGTGCGACTGTCGGTAGCTCCTCGTCGAAGGTCACCGCTGAGTCTGTCGTCGTCGCTCCGCTTTTAACGTCGTAGACGTCCGACTCGAGGACCTCGACGGACGCAGCCGCCCGGTCGATGCCGACGTTGTAGCCGCTCGGGAGCTTCACCACGAGCTGCTCTGGCGTCGACGAGGGAAGGAGCACGCCCTCGTAGGTCTGCTCGCCGCGTTCGACGCGCACCCGATCGCCGTCGTTCATGGCCTCCGGTACCGACCGCCTGGTCTTGAATCCATCCCTCCCCGCCGACCGCGGGGCTTTTGCGGGTGCCGCCAGGGGGTATGGGTGTAGGTAGTATGGATCGCATCCCGCTTTCGAACCAGAGCTTCGAGGGGCAGAACAACGCCTACCTGCTGGTCGGCACCGAGACCGTTCTCGTCGACACCGGCGACGGCACGGCCCAGACCGCAGCCGAGTTGACAGCCGCACTCGACGACCGCGGGGTCGAGTTCGCCGACATCGATCGGGTTCTCCTCACTCACTGGCACGGCGACCACCGCGGGCTCGCCGGTCGGATCCAGGCAGCGGGCGGTGCGACGGTCAACGTCCACGCCGCCGACGCCGACTTGGTGGCCGGCGACGAAGACGCCTGGCGGGCGCTCGAACGGCTGTACCACCGGCTGTTCGAGCGGTGGGGGATGCCGCCGAAGAAGCAGGCTACGGTCACGGAGGTGCTCTCGTCGATGGCCTGGACCGACGACGCGCCGACGGTCACGCCGATCATGTCCGGCGACCGGTTCCGTGCCGGCGATCGGACGCTCGAGGCCGTCCACGCTCCCGGACACTCTGCCGGATCCTGTCTGTTCGTGACCGACGACGGGGCGGCACTGACCGGCGACGCGCTCTTGCCACAGTACACCCCGAACGTCGGCGGCGCAGACGTCCGGGTGGACGGCGCGCTCGCGGCGTATCTCGAGACGCTCCGAGCGATCGAGTCTGCGGGGTACGACCGCGCCTGGCCGGGCCACCGCGAACCGATCACAGACCCCGCAGCTCGTGCCCAAACCATCCGCGAACACCACGAAACACGGGCCTACCGAGTCCTCCAGGCGCTCGGGCAGCTCGGCCCGAGCGACGCCTGGACGGTCAGCGCCGAGCTGTTCGGCGCTCTCGAAGACATCCACATCCTACACGGTCCCGGTGAAGCTGCCGCACATCTGAACCACCTCGCCGAGGCCGGTCACGTTACCCGCGACGGTGACCGCTACCGGCTGGCCGTCGACCTCGAGGCGGTTGAGGCTGCCGACAGTCGGTGGCCGCTCTGACAGGGCCGTCCGGTCAAACGATCTCCTCGATAACTGATGGTCGAAGCAACAGCACTGCTGCGACGACGGCGAGTCCGATCGTCACGAACAGAAACGCGATCCCGAACCCGACGACGAGCAGCGCCGGCAGCACGAACAGCCCGGCGAGCACCGCGAGTCGGGCTCCGATCGGTCCCATACGCACGCTCGCCAGCCCGCACACGTAAATACCACGCACCGCTCCGAACGATCGCCTCGCGGACGCGTCAGTTCCGGGACGGAGTGAGTCACGGACGGCCGTCGGGGAACAGCCGTTCGTCGAGAGCCTCGACGGTCTGCTCGATCACGTCGACCATGTTCTCGGTGTCTTCGCGGTTGTACGCGATCAGTCGCTCGAGCGCGCCGTCGACGCCTCGCTCGTGTTCGCGCCACAGCCTGACCGCCTCTCGCCCGTCGACATCCGGCAGCTCTCTGTCGATGCCGAACTCGCGTTCGACCGCACTCAGCCCGCCACCGAGTCCGAGCCGGCGGGTCGTCGGCAGCAGGTCGATGTGTGGCTCGTCGATCGTAATCCCGAACCGTTGCTCGAGGAACGGGACGTCGAACCGTGCCCCGTTGAACGTGACCACCACTCCGGCGTCGGCAAACGCCGCGTCGAGTGTCTCGGCGGTCAGGTCGTCCCCGCGGACCAACGTCTGGGTGTCGCCGTCCTGGTGGAGCGTGACCGTCGTGACGACGCTGTGATCGGGATCGAGGCCGGTCGTCTCGATGTCGAAAAAGCAGGCTTGGTCGCGAAACGACTCGTACAGTCGCCAGCGAGCCTCCCGCGGAAACTGCTGGTCGAAAAAGGTCGGATCGTCTCTGTCGAGTGCTGTCCGTCCGTCTGCGATGAACGTCTCGATGCGTTCGCGTCGCGTCGGACCGATACCCTCGCAGGGCTCGAAGGCATCCCAACGGGTGATTCCCTGCTGCCAGAGCCGTCGTTCGAGGTTCTCCCCGACGCCTGTCGCCCCGAGAAACGAGTTCTCGACGCGCACGCTGCTCAGACGTACCGTTCGAGGTCCGCGTCGGCGGCTTCGATGGCCTCGCGAGCGACCTCGTCGAGCAACGACTGCCCGGCAGGTGTAACCTGTCGGCCTTCGCCATCTGCGATCTCGACGTATCCGGCGTCTTCGAGCTGTTGGAGCGCGGTTCGGATGATGTTACCCGATCCCTTGCTTGTGTGTCGCGGACGGACCTTGTATCGGGTCGAGCCCTGCTGTGCGCTGCCGTACTCCGATCGAAGGCTGTCGACGCCAACCGGCCCATCGATTGCAACCTTCCGGAGGAGACTCGCGGCCCGTCGGCTCCAGAACTGGGCTTGTTCGGGGGGAAGTTCGCGGTCGGTTCCGGACTTCGCGTACGCGAGCCACTCCGGCTGGGCGATCGCGTCCTCGGACTCGAGCCGGTCCGAGAGCGCCTCGATCACCTCGTCGGCTGGCGCGTCGTAGAGGACTGTCATTGGCCTTTTGTTCCCGGTGCCGTCATTTAACTCCGTCGTTGTCGCCGTTCGAACGATGAACCACGTACCAGACGACACGCTCGCGGCGGTCGACGAGCTGGGCCGTGCAGTCCTCCGTGGGACCGCCCAGCCGGTTGCGGAACAGCTCCGTACCGATCTCACCGTCCGGATCGCCTCCGACCAGCGCGACATCGAGAGCGGAACACTCCCCGTTGTCTTCTGGATCACCGGCCGGCCCCGTCCACGGCTTCGCGACCACGGCTCGTACGTCGCGACGATCGTCGACGGGCTCGAACACCGGCTCGTGGCGTGGGGAATCGACCCGCCAGACCGGTACCGGCACTGCGGGAGTGTGTCGTCGCCACCAGAGTCGAACTCTGATTCGCAGGCGAACGCAGAGACCGCCGAGTGGCACCGCTACACCGGGACTGCACGACTCCCCCGAGCAGACTGAGGGTTTTACTCTCCGGGCGAGTACGGACAGTATGGACGAGGCCGCTCTGCTCCGGTGGCTCGACGATCGGCTCCCGGCTGTCGGCGACGACGCGGCGATCGTCGATGGGCTGGCGCTTTCGACAGATATGCTCCATGCCTCGACACACTTCCCCCCGGGAACGACCAGGTACACCGCGGGGTGGCGAGCGGTCGCCGCGTCGTTGTCCGATCTCGCCGCGGTCGGTGCCGACCCGGTAGCGGCCGTCGCAGCCTACGGCGCGCCAGCACTGGAACGGCCAGCACTCGCGGCGTTTGTCGACGGGGCGACCGCAGTCTGTGACCGGACCGGAGCAGTGTACGCCGGCGGTGATCTCACCGAACATCCGGAGTTCACTGTCGTCTCGACCGCGCTCGGCCGGGTCGAGGAGCCGGTCGCCCGGTCTGGGGCGAGCCCCAGCGAGGCTGTCTGTGTGACCGGCCGACTCGGTCGGTCCGCGGCCGCGCTCTCGCTGTTCGAGGATGGCGCTCACGAGCGTGCGAACGAGCTGTTCCGGTTCGAGCCACGGACTGGCGCCGGTCGCGTTCTCGCCGGCCACGCGACCGC
>OBKM01000968.1_pt1 | contig 12691 bp, 15 predicted proteins | sample 1519691 | NCBI WGS metagenome assembly OBKM01 (sample SAMEA37050418, study PRJEB22526) | metagenome | biome: saline pan; feature: lake; material: water | place: Egypt | collected 2015 | depth 0.5 m
AATGGCCAGATTCTGGTGCGGTTTGTCACTCATGGGGTAATCACGCGCTAAGGCGCTCTGTGAGAACGTTTTCGGTTGATTCCACTAAAACGGTTTCGATACGGCTTACAGAGCATCCTTTCGCCGTCCGGCGATTCTTGGCATACGGACGCACGCGAATCGGACACACGGCGACCGATGTCGACGCCCGCGCGACGACCGAGCGAACCCCACACCACGAAGTCCCATCACCACGCTGTCGGGCCTTTCGCGGCACTATCGGATCATGGACAACGCTACGTGAACTGACAAACGCTGGACGGCGATGGCTCCCGTCGGATCTATCTGAGCCGTCCGACGTCCCCGAGCACGGCGCTTGCCGTCTCGGGACCGCCGGCTCCCCGCCCGGAGATGTTCAGCCGGCCGGCGTGGGACGTCTCGATCTGGACGATGTTCTGTGTCCCCGACACCGCGAGCGTGCCGTTTTCCGGGATGAGCCGCGGCGCCACACGCACCGTGTCGCCGGTCGCCTCGCCGATCAGTCGGACCGTCCGGCCGTCCTCGGCGGCGAGTCGAAGCGTCGACCCGGGAACGTTACGGATGCCCTCGACGTCGGCGTCGGAAAGCGTGAACTCCCGTGCCTCGGACGGATCGTCGGTCGCACCGAACGAGAGTACGTTCGAGAGAATCACGCATTTCAGCGCCGCGTCGGTCCCCTCGACGTCGAAAGAGGGGTCCGCTTCCGCGACGCCCAGATCCTGTGCCTCCGCGAGCACGTGCTCGTAGTCGAGTCCCTCGGCGGCCATCCGCGTGAGAATGAAGTTCGCGGTGCCGTTGAGCACGCCTCGGACCGCCGTGACGTGACCCGGCTCGAGGTCCTCGACGGTCGACACGGCCGGAATCGCCCCGCCGACGGTCGCCTCGAACCGCACGTCACCCGCACTGTCGGTCGCCAGCGACCGTATCTCGCCGAACCGTTCGGCGACCGGCCCTTTGTTCGCCAACACGGCGTGTCGGTCGCGCTCCAGCGCGGTCTCCACGTGGGAGAAGCCGGGCTCGGCGTCGCCGAGCGTCGTCGGCGTCGCCTCGACGAGCACGTCGTAGTCGGCAGCGAGCGCGTCCTCCGGGTCGTCGTCGCCGACGACGCCGAGCTCCGCCTTTCGGGTGAGCACGCTCTCGGCGTCCACGCCACCCGGATCGACGATGCCGCTCGAGGAGTCCGCGACGGCGACGACCTCGTGGCCGTACTCGCCAGCGAGATCGACGACCGACCGGCCGACGGCTCCCGCGCCGATCACGGCGAGCTTCATGCGTCCACCCCCACGAGCGGCTCAACCATCCGAATACCCTTCTCGTCGGCGATGGACCGCACGGCCTCAAGCGCCGCCGCGGTCTCGCCGGCTCTGGCCTCCAGGCGAACTCGTGCGCTCGACGACTCCTCGGTCCCTTGTGGCGCTGCGAGCGACACGTCCGCGACGGACGCCGCCGCACACGACTCGATCCGGGTGAGTGTGTCCGACAGATCCGTGTCGATGAGGTGGCCGAAAAGCAGGATCGTTAGCTCCTCGCCGTACTCCTCCGTCCCCGCCTGCATCACGTTGATCCCCTCGGATCGAAGCGCATCCACGATGTCGTCGAACCGACCTTCGGTCGCCTCGAAGTCGACCTCAACCGGGATCCGCCCGCGCGGCGTCTTGTTCCCCCGCTCGTGGTAGATCGACAGGAGGTTCCCCCCGTTGTCCGCGATCGGTTTCAACGCCGCGAGCAGCTGTCCCGGCTCGTCGACGAGCTCCAGCCGCACCGTGTGCGTCGACGGCGTCGCCGACGCGTGGCCGCCGTCCGGCGACGCGCCCTCCGGCCGACCGTCGACGTCGCGTCCGGCGTCGTCCGCGGACGCCGCTCGCTCGCTCCGGTCCCCGCTCATGCTACCACCACGCCGAGCGTCGGCGCGTCCGACCGGCGGTCGTGACCCTCCAACGCCCGTCCGCGTCCGTTCGTCCGGCACGTCCCTGTTGTCGGCGCGGAGCCGCCGCTTTCCTGCTCCATGCCGCTGCACCGATCGGGGTTCGTGCCCGTCTGCATACTCGAAGCAAATCGTGGCAGGGTGTATAAGCCTTCGGCGTTGGCAGTCGTTGCCTCTCCCGATCGAATGTGATACGATCACAGACGACGTTCCACAACGGAAATCACAGACGACGTTCCACAACGGAAATCACAGACGACGTTCCACAACGGAAACGTGAGGCCGATTCCGTTTATATGTAGTCGATCGACGACGGCAGCTCGAGCTTCATCCCCTTGCGCTCGCGGATCTCCATGATCTTCTCACGCTGGAGGTTGTCGACGAGCACGCGGAAGCCGGCGTTCTCGGTGTTCCACGACGCTCGGCCTTCCGTGGCGGAGCGGATGTCGGAGGAGAAGCCGATCATCTCCTCGACGGGGGCGATCCCCTCGACGACCATGAGGTCGCCCTCCTGGTACATGTCGTCGACGCGGCCGCGACGCCCCTGAATCTCGCCGGAGGCGGCGCCCATGTGCTCCGACGGAACGTCGATCCGAACGTCCTGAATCGGCTCCAGCAGACGGACTTCACCGTCGATCAGCGCGCGGTGAACCGCGTCGCGGACCGCGGGGATGACCTGTGCCGGACCGCGGTGGATCGTGTCCTCGTGAAGCTTCGCGTCGTGCAGCCGGAACAGCGCGCCCTGGACGGGCTCTGCGGCGAGCGGCCCGTCGTCGAGCGCTTCTTGTAACCCCTCCAGGACGAGCTCCATCGTCTCGTTGAGGTGCTGGATACCCTTCGTGTCGTCGATGAGGATGTTGGTGCGGTGGATATCCTCGACGTTCTGGGAGGTGTCTTTGTCCATACCGGCCTCCTGCAGCGCCTCTCGACGCTCCAGTTCGGGCATATCCATCGACACCTCGCCGAGCTGGATCGCCTCGACGATATCGTCCGACAGCGGCTCGACGGTGATGTAGAACTTGTTGTGGCGGTTCGGCGACTGTCCCTCGACCTCGCGGGACGACTCCTGTGGCTGCTCGCGGTAGACGACGATCGGCTCGCCGGTGATCACCGGGATACCCTGGTTGTCGCGGATCCGCTGGGTGATCACTTCGAGGTGAAGCTCACCCTGCCCGCTGATGAGGTGCTCGCCGGTGTCCTCGTTGATCTCGATCTGGATCGTCGGGTCCTCCTTGGCGACCTGCTGAAGCGTCTCGATGAGCTTCGGCAGGTCGTCCATGTTCTGGGCCTCGACGGACTTCGTGATCACCGGCTCGGAGATGTGCTCGATCGACTCGAACGGCGTCATCTCGATGGATGACACCGTCGACCCGGCGATCGCGTCGCGCAGTCCGGTGACCGACGCGATGTTGCCGGCGGGGACGCGGTCCACCTCCTCGCGTTCGCTCCCCATGAACAGACCGACGCTCTGGATCCGGTTTTTCCCGGCGGTGCCGGAGACGTACAGCTCTTGGCCCTTCTCGAGAGTCCCGGAGAAGACGCGGCCGGTCGCGATCTCGCCCGCGTGCGGGTCCATCGAGATGTCCGTCACCATGAACACGACCTCGCCGTCCTCGTTAACGAGCTGCATCCCCTCGGCCAGCTCCGACTCCGGATCACCGCGCCAGATGCGCGGGACCCGGCGGGGCTGCGCGTCGACCGGGTTCGGGAAGTGCTCACACACCATGTCGAGCACAACGTCCGACAGCGGCGTTCGCTCGTGCAGCTCCTCGCGTTTGTCGGCCTGCTCGAGTTCGATGATGTCGCCGAAGTCCATCCCGGTTCGCTGCATCGACGGCATCGAAACGCCCCACTTGTACAGCGCGGAGCCGAATCCGACCGTGCCGTCCTCGACGGAGACGGTCCAGTCGGTCGGGATGTCGTCCATGTTCTCGGCCATGCCGCGGATCAGTTCGTTGACGTCCGCGATGACGGCCATCAGTCGCTCCTGCATCTCCTGTGGGCCCTCCTGGAGCTCCGAGATGAGGCGGTCGACCTTGTTGATGAACAGCGTCGGCTTCACGCCCTCGCGGAGCGCCTGCCGAAGCACCGTCTCCGTCTGGGGCATCGCGCCCTCGACGGCGTCGACGACCACCAGCGCACCGTCAACCGCGCGCATCGCGCGGGTCACGTCGCCGCCGAAGTCGACGTGGCCGGGCGTGTCGATGAGGTTGATGAGGTGGTTGGTGTCCTCGTACTCGTGCGTCATCGAGACGTTCGCCGCGTCGATGGTGATCCCCCGCTCCTGTTCGTCCTCCTTCGTGTCCATCGCGAGCTGCTCGCCGGCGGTGTCCTGCGAGATCATCCCCGCACCCGCGAGGAGGTTGTCGGAGAGCGTCGTCTTGCCGTGGTCGACGTGGGCGGCGATGGCGATGTTCCGGATATGCTCCGGGTTGTCCATCAGCCGCTCACACTCTTGGACGATCTTCTTGCGTCGGCCCATTATACCGCTTGTTACCGACAGGAGGGTCAAAAGGGTAGTGTTTCTCCTCGGCCGTGACGTCGGTATTCACCGGCTGTCCGGGCGGTTTCGTGCGTAACGGTGACACGCTTTGCGGGTGTGGTCCACGACGTCGATCGCAGCGCTTCGCCCTGCAGTCCCGCGACCTCCCCGGGGTCGACGGCGCGGGGGACCGCGAGGCCACGACTCCGTCCGATCCCCCGCGAATGCGCCCCGTCTCGGATCGGTGGTGTCGGATCCTCGGGCCGGTGGTTTCAGGTGCAGACGCGTGCTACCTCTTCGCATGAAAAACGACCACGAGGTGGAACGCCGGCGGTTACTCGAGCGACTCCGGCGGCGGACCGATGTCAGCGACCGTACGCTGTCCGCCATCGAGTCGGTACCACGTCACGAGTTCGTTCCCGAGGGTCGACGGTCCGCGGCGTACGACGATAGACCGCTTCCGATCGGCCACGACCAGACGATAAGTGCACCCCACATGGTCGCGATCATGGCCGATCTGATCGACGTCGACCACGGCGACCGGGTGCTCGAGATCGGCACCGGCTGTGGCTACCACGCGGCCGTCGTCGCCGAACTGGTCGGCCCCGGTAACGTGTACAGCGTCGAGTACGTGTCCGATCTCGCCGAGCAGGCTCGAGAGCGACTCTCGAAACTCGGATACGACGTAGAGGTCCGCGTCGGTGACGGGCGCGAGGGACTCCCCGCGGAGGCCCCGTACGACGCCACGTATCTTACGTGCGCGGCTGCGGACGGGATCCCGGACCCACTCGTCGACGGGACACGGCCCGGCGGTCGAGTCGTCGCACCCGTCGGAGGCGGCCGATCACAGCGGCTCGTTCGGCTGGTCGTGGGCGAGGACGGCGACCACGAGCGAGAGGACCACGGCGGCGTTCGGTTCGTCCCGTTGCAGTGACTCCTCCCGTCGCAGCGACCCATCCTGCAACGATACGTCGAGCCGCATGTGCCGATCCGAGCGAACGCTTTTAATCGGCCGAGTCCCGAGAGCGACCATGGACGAAGCGGCGCTGCGCGCGGACATGATCGAGGGGCTCGAACACCAGATCGGCGAGCCCCTCGGCGCGTCCGTGCTGGATGCGCTCCAACGGGTGCCTCGCGAGACGTTCGTCGACGACACCCCATACGCCAACCGCGCCAGCGACGAGGCCGGAACGCGAGCGCTCGCCCCGGCCACTGTCGCTCGCATGCTCACGGCCCTCGACGCAGCGGCGGGAGACGAGACGCTGATCGTCGGCGCGGGGATCGGCTACACCGCAGCGACGCTTGCGGAGATCGTCGGCGCACGCTGCGTCCACGCGATCGACATCGACCGTCGTGCCGTCCACGTCGCTCGATCGAACCTCGCCGAGGCGGGGTACGACGCCGTGCTCGTCGACCGTCGGGACGGCGCACACGGCCTTCCGGAGTACGCGCCGTACGACCGGATCCTCCTCGAAGCGGCCGTGATAGACCCGCCGCGGGCGCTCCGCGAGCAGCTGACTGCCGGCGGGCGAGTAGTGTACCCGAAAGGCACCGCGGTCCAGACGATCGTCGCGATCGAACGCGCTCACGACGCCCCGGAACTCTCCGCTCGCGACGCCTCGGACGCTTTCGACCCTGAGCTTCCGGACGCACCTCCTGACTTTCGGACGGTCGAGACGGCCGGTCCCGCGCGCCTCAAACCCATGCTCGTCGACGGCGAGCAGTCAGATGTCGAGCGCAACCGGACCCGCCGTGAGGACGCGGAGTTCGCAAAGCAGGGATACGTCGCGAAGCACGGCTGGGAACAGGAGTGGATCGACTGGGACGATCGGCTGTAGCGGCCGGGGTCACTCGGAGACGATCAACACCTCCGTGTTCGCTCGCTCGTCGACGTAGTCGCTGCCGGCGGGTGGTTTGATATCGATCGTGAGCGTCCCGTCCGGCTGATTCGGGCCGAGCTCGGGTGCGACGTCGACCGAGGCGACGCCGTTTTCGTCCGTCGTCGCGGTGGCGACGCCGTCAATTCGAGCCGAGCCACCACGGAGGATCACGGTCGCGTCGGCGACGCGGCTACCGTCCGGATCGACGACTGCAACCTCTATCGACTGGTCGCCCGGCGTCGTCACCTCCGGCTGTGGCTGTGCGTCAAGCTCCGTAGCGGCGAGCCCGTCGATGCTTCCCACCATCCCCATCATCACGCTGAGACTCGCGACGCCGACGACGAGCGCGATCACGAGCCTGACCGGAAGCCCCTCGATCGCTCGTCGATCCTCTCGAAACGAGTCCCGTGGTCGTCCGTCCCGGTCACCTCTCCGGTCGACGGCCGCCGCGTTCGAGTCCGTCATGGACGCTGGTGGCCGCGGTATGGGTTATAAAACGTCGGACGAACCGAGGAGCGCTCGGTCCGACTCTTTTTCACGCATGCCGCAGCCAGTCGACCTATGTACCTGCTTGGTCGCGAGGCGGGCTCTGTCGCCGATATCGAGGGTGACGAGCGAGCTTCCGAGGACGGGGCCGTCCGGCTCGGGTCGTTTCTCGCGCGCGACGGGAGCACCGGCGCGACCGTCGGACTCGACGCCGACGGTCCACACGCGGGCGTCGTCGTCGGGAAACGCGGCACCGGGAAATCGTACACGCTCGGCGTGATCGCGGAGGGGCTCGCCGAGATACCGGGGGTCGCTCCAGTCGTCGTCGATCCGATGGGCGTGTTCGGCGGACTCGAGGCGGCCGGCGGACGCGTCGTCGATCCGGTCGTTCGTCCGACGTCGATCCCACCTTCCGTGTGGCCGGCGCTCGTTGGCCTCGATCCGGCCGGCAGTGCCGGAAGCCTGCTCTGGCGCGTCGTTGCGGACGTCACCGACTCCGCCGCATCCGGTGGTGAGGCGGTCGATGGGACACACTCCGGAGCCCTCGACGAGCCATCTATCGACACGTTCCGGGACGCCGTCGTCGCGGCCGACGCGTCGGCCGCCGCTCGCCGTACGGCGACCAATCACCTCGCGCTCGCGGCGTCGTGGGGGGTGTTCGACGCGACCGCGCCGCCGGTGACCGCGCTTCTCGACGACGGTGCCCCCGTGGTGGTCGATCTCGCCGGGACTTCGGAGCGGGCGGCGGCCGCGGTCGTTCGATCGGTCGCGCGGGGGCTGTACGACGCGCGGATCGCGGACGACGTCGGCCGCCTCCCGTGGCTCCTGATCGACGAGGCACACGCGTTCTTCGACGGCGTCGCGGATCCGGCGCTTCGGACGCTTCTGACTCGCGGGCGCGCGCCGGGAGTCTCGATCGTCTGTGCCACTCAGCGTCCGGGAGTGTTGCCGCCGGTCGCGATCTCCCAGTCGGATATACTCGTCGCGCATCGACTCACCGCCGAGCGCGACGTCGAGCGGCTGGCGGACGCGGAGGCGACGTACCTCGCTGGCGACCTCGCCTCGCGGCTCCCGACCGGGACCGGCGAGGCGCTTGTCGTCGACGACGCGACGGAGGAGGCACACACCGTTCGCGTTCGGGAGCGTCGGACTCCCCACGGTGGCGGCGATCCGAGCGCGAGCGAGACGGCTGCGGCACGGACTGCCGATGAACGGGGGTCGAGCGCTCCGACCCAGCGCCGATCCGAACGCCCAAATACGCCGCCGTGAACCACTCGGTATGGAGCGGACGCCTGCCGGATTCCTGCTGGTCGCCCTCGGCGGGTTTCTCGGGGCGGTCTCGCGACACGCCGTCGACCTCGCTGTCGGTGACGCGACGGGGACCGGGACGTTCGTCGTGAACGTCCTCGGCTCGTTCGCGCTGGGCGTCCTCGTAACTCGCGCGGCGAGCCGTCGGACGCAGCTGTTCGTCGGAACGGGGGCGCTCTCGTCGTTCACCACCTACAGCACGTTCGCTGGCGATGCGGTTGCGCTGGGGACCGTCGCCGGCGGTCGATACGTCGCTGCGAGCTACGTCGCCGGACTCGCGGCCGCACTCGCCGGTCTCGCCGTCGGGAGGCGACTCCAATGAGCCCGCTTCTCGGCGCACTACTCGTCGGCATCGGCGGCGCAGCGGGTGCGGCGGCGCGACACGCGGTCGGACTGGCGATCGACGGGCGCGAATCCGTGGTCGTCGTCAACGCCGTCGGGAGCTTCGTGTTCGGTCTGCTGCTCGCCGTTCCCGTTGGCTCCGCGGCGCTACTCGTCGTCGCGGTCGGTTTCTGTGGCGCGTTCACGACGTTTTCGTCGTTCGCGGTCGAGACCGTGACGACCGCGGAGCGAAACGAGCCCGGCGTCGCGGCGACGTTCGCCGTCGGTACCCTTATCGCCGCCGTCCTCGCACTGCTCGTCGGTACCGGGATCGGTTCGGTCGTGACGTGATCCCGGGGGTGTACCGCTCTCAGCCGTCCCGCGAGCGACAGCTACAGGGCGTTCTGGCACGTATCGGTGATCGTGACCCGCGACGGCGACACCCGATTAGAGCAGGACGGCACTGTCGAGAGGGGAGACGGCGTCGAATTCGGCGATCTCTCGCTTCCACAGCGGGTGTTCGTCGCGGCGGTGCAAAACCCCGCGCGTGGCGTGATCATCGTCGCGCTGTTCGCGTTCGCGTTCTCGTTTTACATCGCGTTCTGGATGGCGTTTCCCCGCGTCGCGGCGTTTCTCTCCGCGCTCGCCGTCGGGGTCGGTGTGCTGGCGATACTCACGTACTACGCCTTGAAACGGCTGTTCTGACGGTTCAGCTAGGCTCACCGTAATGCGGCGTTCCGGCGTTCGGGTCCGTGAGTCCGGCAGGCATTGCCGTAACTGTCGGTTATAGATATGTGGAGATATATGCACAGTACACATGACACGTGGGTTCGAAACCCGGAGTCTCCACGCCGGAACCGAACCGGATCCGGCGACCGGGGCGCGAGCGACGCCGATCCATCAGACGACGTCGTTCGTCTTCGACGACGCCGACACGGCGGCGGAGCTGTACGCGCTTCGGGCGGACGGGAACGTCTACTCTCGAATCTCTAACCCGACCGTCAGCGCGCTCGAATCCCGGATCGCCGATCTCGAAGGCGGGTCGGACGCGGTCGCGACCGGATCGGGGATGGCGGCCCTCGACGCGATCACGACCGTGCTCGCTCGCGCGGGCGACAACATCGTCGCCAGCTCCGAGATGTACGGCGGGACGGCGTCGTATCTCACCTCCATCGCGAACCGCCGGGGGATCGAGGCGCGACTCGTCGACACCCTCGATTACGAGGCGTACGAGACGGCGGTCGACGACGACACCGCGTTCGTCCACGTGGAGACGCTCGCGAACCCCTCGCTCGTGACGCCGGAGTTCGAGCGGCTCGCGGAGATCGCCCACGACCACGCGGTGCCCCTCGTCGTCGACAACACGTTCGCAACTCCGGCGCTCTGTCGCCCCTTCGAGCACGGGGCGGACGTGATCTGGGAGTCGACGACGAAGTGGATCTCCGGCAACGGCACCACCGTGGGTGGCGTCGTCGTCGACGGGGGACAGTTTCCGTGGGATCATCCCGACGCCGATTACGACGAGCTGTCGGGTCAGTCGCCCGCGTTCCCGATCGACTTCGTCGAGCGGTTCGGCGACGCCGCGTTCGCGAACGTCGTCCGACAGCGCGGCGTCCGACCGACCGGCGGACAGCAGTCTCCGTTCGACGCGTGGCAGACGATTCAGGGGCTCAACACCCTCCCGCTCCGGATGGATCGCCACTGCGAGAACGCCCGCGCGGTCGCGGCGTTCCTCCGCGACGATGACCGCGTCGACTGGGTGACGTACCCCGGCTTCGAGGAGCACCCGACCCACGAGACCGCGACCGAGTATCTCGACGACTACGGCGGCATGGTTACCTTCGGCGTCGACGGCGGCTACGAGACCGCGAAGACGCTGTGTGAGTCGGTCGAGCTAACGAGCTTCCTCGCGAACGTCGGCGACGCCAAAACGCTCGTCATCCATCCGGCCTCCACGACACACGCACAGATGAACGAGCTCCAGCAGCGCGCGGCCGGCGTTCTCCCGGGGATGCTCCGCTTGTCGGTCGGGATCGAGGACCCCGACGACGTGATCGCCGACCTCGACTCGGGACTCGCCGCCGGCTCGCGAGCCGCGGTCGGAGGTGAGACGACATGAGCGGCACGCCAACCGACCGCGGCGTCGCCTCCCTCGGTGAGTTCACGTTCGAGTGCGGTCAGTCGATCCCCGAGCTGCAGGTCGCCTACGAGACGTACGGGGAGTTCGACGGCGACAACACCGTCCTGATCTGTCACGCGCTCACGGGCAGTCAGAACGTCTCCCGGACTCCCGAGCCCGTCACCGGCGAGGACGCTTCGGACGGATCGACGGGGTCGGACGCGGACCAGGGACAGGCGGGACAGGCCCGTGCGTGGTGGGACGACGTCGTCGGCCCCGGGAAGGCGATCGACACCACGGAGTACTACGTCGTCTGCGCGAACGTCCCCGGCTCCTGTTACGGCACCTCCGGGCCCGCCAGCGAGCGTCCCGAGGGTCTCGACCTGCCGGACGAGCCGGACCACGACCGCTGGGGCACCGCGTTTCCGCCGGTGCAGGTGGAAGACTGGACGCGCGCACAGCGGCGGCTGCTCGACCGGCTCGGCGTCGGGCGGCTGCGCGCGGTCGTCGGCGGGAGCGTCGGCGGGATGAACGCCCTCGAGTGGGCGAAACGCTACCCGGACGACGTGGACCGGCTCGTGGTGATCGCGGCCGCGGCGCGGCTCGACGCGCAGTGTCTCGCGCTCGACTCGATCGCTCGTCGTGCGATCCGGGCGGATCCGAACTGGAACGGCGGCGACTACTACGGTGCGGACCGGCCGGCCCCCGAAACGGGGCTCGGGATCGCCCGCCAGATCGGCCACGTGATGTACCTCTCGAAAGCGTCGATGGAACGAAAGTTCGGTCGTCGTTCGGCGGGCCGCGACTCGCTGTCGCGCGAGGAGGGCGGTCTCGGACTGGAGACCGATCCCGCGGGCACGTTCTTCCCGTACCGGGAAGTGGAGTCGTATCTCGACTATCAGGCGGACGGCTTCGCGGACCGATTCGACCCCAACAGCTACCTCTACCTCTCGCGTGCGATGGACGAGTACGACCTCGCGGCGGGGTACAGCTCGGACGCCGCCGCCGTCGCCGCGTTCGAGGGGGAGACGCTGCTCGTGAGCTTCACCGGCGACTGGCATTTCACCGTCGAGCAGTCGGAGTCGCTCGCCGGAGCGTTCCGTGACTGCGACATCCCGGTCGCACACCACGTGATCGACTCCGACCACGGCCACGACGCGTTCCTCGTCGAACCCGAGCGGGTCGGCCCGCCCCTCCGCGATTTCATCGCCGACGGCGTTGCGGGACGTGCGGTCACCGACGGCAGCGGCAAGGGATCGTCCTCGCGGCGCGACGACGCCGAGCACGCACCCGTCCACTCGAGTCTGTTTCGGGGGTAACGTAACTGTTACACGATTCAGATAACGTCGCTCGGTGACACGCGGTCACGCCGACTCCGATCACCGCAACACGACGACGTACGTCAGTGCGAAGAGTATGAGTGCGAGCGTGGCGACGTTCGTCAGCGAGTACTCGAGCAGGTTTAGCAGATCGGCCCCCCAGACCACGGTCCACGCGAACCACGTCGACAGGACGGCATTTAAAAGAAGCACGAGCCGCGGGTCGCCGGCGGACTCTTCGACTCCCTCGCGGACTCCCTTCTTTTCGCTCATGCTCGGCGCCTCCGCGGCGTCCCGCACGTCCATCCCCGATCTCGGCTCATGTTCCCACGGGTGTCACTCCGCCACTTAGCTCTTATCCGTGTGGAACGTACACACGCTTCATGGAGCGGCGACGACGTCCGAGCAACCGACACGGCGACCCGATAGACCCCGTTCCGTTTCTCGTGACCACCGGCCTTGCGTTCATGCTGGCGTTCTCGCTCGGTCCGATATACGGGCTCTCGTACGGTCTGTCGCTCGGGTGGTCGCTCGCGGCGTCAGCGGCCGCTTTCTGTCTACTCGTCGCGGTTGCGTACGCACAGCTGGTTCGATCGGCTCCGCCAGTCGACGCCGGGCCGCTGCCGCCCGGGCCACGCTTCGAGCGGCTGCTGTACGCTGCACTGGGGTTCGGCATCGTGCTCGTTGCGCTGACGGTTCCGCTGGTGTGGTGACGGTTTCCCACTCGTTTTATACGCGGTGTCGGGGTAACGTAACTGTTACAGAATTTAGTCTGTTTCAGTAATCTTCAGTAGCAAATAGTATGATACTGATACCGTAGCTTTTATATTCGTA
>OBKM01000969.1_pt1 | contig 12689 bp, 14 predicted proteins | sample 1519691 | NCBI WGS metagenome assembly OBKM01 (sample SAMEA37050418, study PRJEB22526) | metagenome | biome: saline pan; feature: lake; material: water | place: Egypt | collected 2015 | depth 0.5 m
GAGCGGGACAGAGCGCGCGGCGGACCACCCGCTGTCGGATGTCTGGGGCGAGTGACCTATCCCGGCCGCGGCCCCAGAATATGTATGACCGACATCGACGAGAAGACCGACCGGTACGAGGGGTTGCTCGCGGAGGCCGTCGACGCGGCCACCGTTGCTCCGCCCGAGGAGACACCACTCGCGGCGGCCGCCGAGGACTGTCTCGGGATGGCCCGCTCGTATCTCGAGGATGGCCGCCACTTCCGCGACCAGGACGACCTCGTCAACGCGCTGGCGGCGTTCTCGTACGGTCACGCCTGGCTCGATGCCGGCGCGCGGGTCGGCCTGCTCGACGTGCCCCGGGAGGGACACCTGTTTACGGTCTGAGCACGGATCGGGCGGTGGTCACTCGCGTGGCTCGGCGTGTTCCCGGACGTACGCGAGCAGTTGCTCGGGGTCAGTGTCGACCCCCTGGCGGCCGAAGAAGTTCGCCACGTTCCGGCAGTCCCGTTCCAGAAAGTCGTCGCTGTTGGGATGGTGGACGGTCACCGCCTGCCCGAGGTCGATGACGTACAGCTGTGACTCGTGGACGACGACGTTGTACTCCGAGAGGTCGCCGTGGACGAGGCCGGCGTCGTAGAGCCGGCGGACGTACTCCCGGAGCACCTCGTAGGCGGTCTCGGGGTTCTCGACGTGGACCTCGCCGAGTCGCTTTGCCCGGCCGGTCTCGGTGCCGAGATACTCCATCACGAGGACGTTGCGCTCGACGGCGATCGGTCGCGGGGCGCGCACGCCGGCCCGTCGGGCGCGGTCGAGGTTGGCAAACTCTTTGCGCACCCACGCCAGCACGACCGCCTTCTTGTCGCCGCCGAGTGACTCGAACCGGGGGTCACCCTCGAGGTACTCGCCCATCTCGCGAAAGTCCGAGGCGTTGATGCGGTACACCTTCACCGCGACGGGGTCGTCACCGGCAAGTGCCGTGTAGACGTTCGCCTCCTTGCCCGTCGATATCGGGCCGCCGAAGGCGTCGATGTGGCCGTCCTGGACGAGCTTGTACAGCGCCGCAAACGTCGCGTCGTCGAACACCGAGGCCTCGACCTTGAACTGGTCCGCGTCGGTGATGCGCTCGCGAAACTGGCTGAACTCCCGGTCGCGCTCGCGGGCGATGCGGTCGGCCTCGGTGTCCGTGTAGTCGAGCTCGGTCCACTCGTCGCCTGGCGCCGTCTCGTCGGTGTCGAGGAGGCTGTACTCGCCGTCCATCTACCCCGGGTAGTGTATCCAGCCTCAAAAGCCTGCGCTAGGCCCGGTCGAGTGACCACTCGACCGCCTCGCCCCACCGGCGGTGCAGCTCCTCGGCCTCGCTCGCGCGCAGTTCCGGCTCGAACTCCCGGTCGACCCGCCAGTTCGACCGGAACAGCTCGACCGTGTCCCGGTCCCCGACTGCCAGCCCCGCGGCGTCGGCCCCCCGGCCGCGGTCGCGCACGCTCCCGGGTCGGATGCGCCTCACCCGGAGCTCCGGCAGGCGAGAGCGTGCCACCGGGAACGTGGGACCGGCCCGCTGTCCCGCGTTGGAATCCTCGCCCTTCGGGGAGAGAATATCAAACCGGCTGCCGGCGTCACACTGATACAACAAGCGGCCGTTGTACACGACACAATGAGCGAGAGGGCGGTCCCGGTTACAACCGTCAGTGGCCCACTCGGCGCCGGAAAGACCACGCTGGTCAACCACCTCCTCGAACACCCGGGGGGCAGACGCATCGCGGTCGTGGTTAACGACATGGGCGAGGTCAACGTCGATGCCGGGCTGTTGGAGTCAAGTGCCGACGACGGCATCGTCGACCTTTCGAACGGCTGTATCTGTTGTCGCCTCCAGGACGACCTTACAACCACGGTCCGGCGGCTGGTTGACCGACGCGATGTCGATACCATCGTCGTCGAGGCGTCCGGGATCAGCGAACCGATCCCGGTTGCACAGACGCTCACCGGAGCAGAGGGTGCACCTATCGAGGGCGTTCTGCTGGACACGATGGTGACAGTCGTCGACGCGTACGGGTTCTGGAAGGCCTTCGACCCGGATGCGTCTCTGCCGGACCGGGCAACACCACAGCGGCCCCTGACTGAGCTGATGGTCGATCAGATCGAGTTTTGTGACGTGCTCGTGCTCAACAAGTGTGACCTCGTGCCCGACGAGGCACTCGCCCGGATCGAGGCCGAACTCGAACAGTTACAGCCCCGGGCCACGATCCACCGGACCGTCGAGTCCACCATCGACCCCGAGACGATCCTCGATACTGGCCGGTTCGATTTCGAGGCCGCCCGCCGCCAACAGGGCTGGAAGCAAGCCCTCGCCCACGACCACGACCACGCCGCCGCCGACAAACACGGCGTCGAGTCCTTCGTCTACCGGGCCACAGAGCCCCTCGACGCCGCAGCCTTCGACGCCTGGCTCGCGGACTGGGACGGCAGTATCGTCCGGGCGAAAGGCTTCGCCTGGGTCGACAGCCGCCCCGAGACGGTCCTCGGTGTGAGCCAGGCCGGGCCAACGGTGCGGGCCGGACCCATCGGCGAGTGGGGCAGTGACGACCCGGCGACCCGGCTCGTTTTCATCGGCGAGAACCTCGACGAACAAGCGATCACTGCCACACTCGATGCCATGCACACGACGCCCGCGACGACACCGACACCACAGACAGACCCGTTCCCACGGGAATGAGCTACACGTATCCCACGTCCTCCCGCAGTGTCTCCCAGTCCTCGTGGAAGCCATACGTCGCTGTCGAGTCGCCGCCGACGGCCTGTTGGTACACGTCGTCGTACTCCAGCAACGCCGCCCACGCGTCACGGTTGCGGAGCGTACAGTACTGACACATCGTACACCGTGTTCGCGCTCGGGGAGCAAAACCGTCCCGCTCGAGGAGCGGGTTGTCGCCAGCGGGCTCAGTCCGCTGGTTCGGCGTCGCCCGTGGTGAGAATCAGCCGGTCGTAGTAGACGGCGGCGATAATCGCGCCCACCGTCGGCCCAACAATATAAATCCAGAGCTGACGCCAGATCTGGATATCACCAAGAAAGAGGGTGTTTGCCACGTAGGGACCAATGGTTCTGGCGGGATTGAACGAAGCCCCACTGATGTTCCCAGTGGTGAGAATGCCCGTGGCGACGACGAAGCCGATCGCCAGGCCCGCAAACTGATCGGGTGTGCGCTTGTCGACGGCCATCGCCATGATCACCGCCATGAGAAAGAACGTGATGATGCCCTCACTCAGTGCGGCCTGCCACTGCGCAACCCCCGGGAAGGTGGTCGTCGCGCCCATTCCCCCGATGTCGACGGCCGGCCGCCCACGGATGCCGACGAACACCACGGCGGCCACGATCCCGCCGAGGATCTGGGCGCCGATGTACACGAGTGCCGGACGGGCCTCGATCCGGTCGGTCAGCCAGAAGGCGATTGTCACCGACGGGTTGATGTGCTGTCCGGAGACGTGGCCGAGTGCGTAGATCGGGAGCGCGACGGCCCCGAAGAAGGCAACGGCAATCCCCAGCCAGCCAAGCGAGCCCTGGCCGAGCCCCGCGAGCGTGAACTCGGCGGCTCGCTCGGTGCCGACGAGTGCATCCGGCACTGTCATGAGGTCGATTGCGACCGCACCAGCACCGAAGAAGACGATACTGAACGTGCCGAGAAACTCGGCGACGGCCTTCTGTGAGAGTGAGTACTCCTCTGTCATTGTGGATGAACGCTGATGGCCCCGGCTCACCGGCAGACGAACCGGCCAACAGCACTACGGCTCCAGCAGTACCTTGGTGAAGGCCCCGTCTTCCTCTTCACGCTCGTCGAAGCGCGCGTACATATCCGGGGCCTCGTCTAGATTGGCCCGGTGGGAGACGACCCAACTGGGGTCGGCACGGCCCTCGATGATCATATCCCGGAGCTTGCGGTTGTACTCCTTGACGTTACACTGGCCGGTGCCCAGTGCCTGGCCTTTCTCGAAGAGAAGGCCAAAATCGATGCCAAGTCGTCCCTGGGCGGCCATCTCGTCGGGCGCACCAGGATCCTCGGGGACATAGAGGCCGGGAATCCCCAGCTGGCCGGTCGGTTTGACGACACGGATCAGACTGTTGATCACCACCGCGGGGTTCTCCTTGGCGGGGTCGTAGCTGTAGTCGTCGTCCTTGCTTGTCTCTGCGGGGTCGAGGGCCTGGTAGCCAACGGCGTCGACGCCCTTGTCGACCTCGCCGCCGTGTTCGTCGATGATCTGCTCGACGGGATCGCCTTCGTCGAAGTTGATCGCGTGGGCATCACAGTGTTTTTCGGCGAGTTCGAGCCGTGAGGGCACGCGGTCGACGACGTAGATCTCCGCAGCGCCTTTGAGCTGTGCGCTGTAGGCGGCCATCAGCCCGACCGGCCCGGCGCCGAAGACGGCGACCGAATCACCGGCCTCGAGATTTGCCAGTTCGGTGCCATGCCAGCCCGTCGGGAAGATGTCCGCGAGCAACATAAAGGAGTCCTCGTGGACATCGCCATCCGGCAGCTTGAGGGCGTTGAAATCGGCGTAGGGAATCCGCAGCTGTTCGGCCTGACCGCCGCGGTACGGTCCCATCGCGACGTAGCCGTAGGCCCCACCGGCGAAGCCGGGGTTGACATTCGTACAGAACCCGGTGTACCCGTTCTCGCAGTTCTCACAGTGACCACAGGCGACGTTGAACGGAGCAACGACCCGGTCGCCGACCTCGAGTGTATCGACGCCAGCACCGACCTCGGAGACGATCCCCATGTTCTCGTGGCCGAAGATGATCCCCGGCTCGGCGGCCGTACGACCCTCGTACATGTGCAGGTCGGAGCCACAGATTGCCGTCGTCGTGATGTCGATGATCACGTCGTTTGGGTGTTCGATATCCGGTTCCGGTACCTCCTCGATCGCGACATCCCGCTCGCCCTGGTAGACAACAGCACGCATGGACATAGTGCGAGTTGTATATAGTGTTGGGTGCACATAACACTATCTTAGGCTCGACAATATCAACTGACTGCCCGGTGTTAACAACAAGGAGGAGGCCACGCCGTTCCGACTGTCAGTAGTATACCGTCCAAGACGGGTCCACTGGTGGACGGCTGGGCCATGGCCATCACCATCCGCATCCGACTGTAGCGTCTCGTACCGAGTATCGCGAGTCACTCCGGCATCGACCGCTCGACGATGGGGGTCGTATCGGTACACAGTCACACCAATGGGTATCAGGCTGGCTCGTCCCGCCCTGCTCGCCTGTCGCGCCCGGAGTGGGCACGGACCCACAGCGCCCCGGTCCGGGAGAGCCGCGTCCGGTAGGACTTGCCGTGCTCGTCCTGCTCGATGTAGCCCTTGCCGCCGGGGCCGAGCCGGTCGACGTTGTAGATGACCTTCGACCGGAAGGCGTCGGTGTACTCCTCGCCGAGGTCCCGCGCGAGCTGCTGGGCCAGCTCCGAGACCGACTCGAAGGTGCCGTGTTCGCCCAGCGTAAAGAGGATGAGTTCCTCGAACGGGTCGACGTTCGCGAACGACGCGACGGGCAACTCGACGATGTGACTCCCCTCGATCTCGGTCGCGCCGATTGTCGTGCCCCGCTCGTCGAACTCGGCGAGCAGTCCGCGGGCGTCGTCGAGCCACGCCTCGACGGCGTCGTTCTCGACCCCGAGGTCGGCGAGCAGTTCCACGCCCGCCCGGAGTTCCTCCGCCAGCTCCGTCTCCAGGTACTTCTCCGGGGCCGTGTAGTAGGTGTGGATGCGGTCGCGGTCGCTCTCGCGCTCGACCATGATCGAACTGGCCGCCGTCGCAAAGGCAAACGACACCGTCCGTGGCATCGCGGAGACGTTCACCCACACCTCGTTGTCCGGGCTCCGGTCCAGTTCCTCGTTGATGAGCGTGAACGCGCGCTCGAAGGCGCCGTCGTAGTCGTACACGTCCGGGATGACGTGGCGCTCGGTCTCTGCCCCGAGCAGGTTGCGGAAATCCTGTTCGAGTTTCGCCGCCAGGTCCCGGGAGTACTCGACGTTTCGCTCGCTGCCGACGGCCCCCTCCAGCAGTATCACCCGGTCGACGTCCATCTGTTCGCGCACCAGCGGGGCGATCAGCCTGTCGTAGTCGAACCCCACGGGGACGATGTGTGTCTGCATACCACGAACCTGGGGCGGCCCGGTCTTAAGCGACCAGTCTCGCAGCCGGCGCAACGCTCCGGGACAGCCACGGCCCGCGCCGCCCGGTCCTGGATCACGGCCCGCGTTCAGGGCTCTATGACGAGTTTGCCGAACACCGAATCCTCCATAACCGCCCGCTGTGCGGTCGCCGCCTCGTCGAGATCGTAGCGCCGGGCGATCTCGATCGAGAGCGCGCCGGCCTCCACGAGATGTGCGACACCCTGGAGGATCGCGGTCAGATTCGGCGCGTTGAACAGGCTCATGAACTGGTAGGAGACGTCCTTCGAGCGGGCGGTACCGACTCGTTCGAACCCGGGCTCTGCGTTCTCGCCGATGCCGATGACACGACAACTCTCGGCTGCCACGTCGGCGTCGAACTGGAGGTAGTCCTCCAGCCGGTGATCGAGCACGATGTCGACACCACCGCCGGACGCCTCGATAACCGCCTCGGCGAGATTATCCCGGGCGTAGTCGAGGACTGTCTCCGCCCCCAGCCCCGCAAGCGCGTCGTGGTACTCGGGACGGGCAGTCGTGACAACACGGGCGTGGACGGCGTCAGCAATCTGGACCGCGGCGTGGCCGACCCCACCGGAACCGCCGTGGACGAGACAGAATTCCGCAGGCGAGATGGCGGCGTGGTCGACGAGCGCTCGCCAGGCAGTGCCGGCAACGACGCCCGCGGCCCCCGCCTCCCGCAGACCGACAGCGTCCGGGAGCTCCACGACCCGGTCCGCCGGGACTGTCGCGAACTCGGCGTAGGCTCCCTGGTGTGTGGCGTTCCCGATGCCGGTCCCGAACACCCGGTCCCCGGGTTCGAACCCATCGACGAACTCGCCGACCCCGGCGACGGTGCCCGCAACATCGACACCCGGGGTAAACGGTAACCCGACCGGCTCGTACGAGCCCTCACGAAAGTATGTGTCGACCGGGTTCACGCCCGCGGCTGCCACCTCTACCAGCAGTTCGTGGTCCCCCGGTAACGGGCGGTCAATCTCGGTTACCTCCAGCACCTCCGGGCCGCCGTGGCTGTGTAACGTGACTGCACGCATAACAGATGGATGGGTAGCCCCGGGTATAAAGCTCGGTGTGCTTGTTCGCCAGGACCTGAGGACCTGTCTGCCCCACGACGACGCTGTGGGGTTCTACGTGGCCGATGACGGCCCGGGCATCCCCCGGGTGGACCTGACTCGACGACGACCCTACGACGGGTGACAGCGAGGGCCCCGGGCTGGCAGTTGTCGAGCGCATCTGTACAGCCCACGGCTGGGGGGTCACCGCGGTCGAGAGCGAGACCGGCGGGGCGCGGATCGAGGTGACCGGTATCGACTCGCTCGACCGGTGACCTGACTACGACTCCGTTCCCGTGTCGGTCACGTCCACGTCGGGAAACGAGATGAGGTTCTCGCGGCCGATGCGGAGCTTGTCGATTCGCCCTTCCTCCGCCATCGAGGAGAGCAGCTGTGACACCTTCGCGTTCGACCAGCCGGTCTCGTCGACGATATCTGCCTGCTTCATCCGGCCACCGTTTCGCTCCAGCAACCGCTCGACGCGCTCCTCGTCGCTGAGCAGTTCCTCGTCGATGCCGTCGTCGGAGTCGTCCTCGGCCGTCTCGGCCCCGGTATCTGTCTCGGTCCCGGTGTCGGGGTCACTATCCGCCGCGGCCGCCGTTTCGGTGCCGGCCGGGCCCGCCCCACTCTCCCGGGGCTCACGACCCAGCCGGTCCGCCAGTCGGTCGCGGTACCGCACGAGCACCGCGGCGACGACCGCAACCGCAACGCCGGCCAGCAGGACACCGAGCAGGCCGAATTCACTGTCGTTCGAGCCGTTCGTCTCGTTGCCGCTCGTTCCGTCGCCGACGAACGTCGCCGCAAACGAATCGGTGTCGAACTCGGTCGGCCCCTCCCATCGGAGTTCGCCGTTGTCCAGTCCGACCGGCGGGACGTTGCGCGCGCCGTACCCCTCCGGAAGCCGTATCAGAAGCTCCTGGTCCGGGGCCAGCCTCGGCAGCCAGAGCCCCTCCTCGGTTCTGAAGACATCGTCGATCTGCAGGCGGCCGTTGTCCTCGCCACCGACCCGGGCGAAGTTATCCCAGGTGAACGAGACCGTCAGCGTGCCCGTCCTGTTCTCGCCCGTCCCCTCGATGTCACTCTCCCGGTCCTGACCTGTCAGTGTCATCGAACGGTCGGTCCGGCCGTCGACGCGCTCGATGGCCCGTTCGACGACCGTGACACTCTCCAGGTCGGACTCACCGTCCTCGAACCGCTCGCGCATCTCCGCGAACGCCGCTGTTTCGTCCTCGTCGGTCAACGCGACCCGCTCGGTGATCTGCCAGGTCGCGTCACCGTCCGGGTCGAGTTCGACAATAAACGCGGTTTCGCCGTCGAACCCGCCGTCTGCACCTGCTGTGCCGCCAGCAACAACGGGTAGCGCAACCAGGCACGCGACGAGGGCCAGTAGAGGGAGGGCATACCGTGTTGGGGACCACCGCAACATACCGATGAGTGTGCCCCCGCGGGGCAAAATCCTTTCTATGACACGTATCGAGCGAGCCCCGGTCCGTGAACGGGTGGTTCAGAACGACCATCCCGTTCTCGCGATGCCGGCCACGCGGCCCCTGCGGGTGGTGGTATACCGAGAGAGCGGAGGGTATCTGTCGCGGCGCGGCCCGCACCGCTTTTGTGACTCGGCGTGAACTGTCCCGTATGGACCGTTGTCCTCCCCGCGTGCTCGCGGTCGCGGCCACCCTCGCGGCCGGACTCCTCGTCGCGGTTGCCCTCTCGACCGGCGTCGCCGTCTCGGACGGCGCGGCAAACGAGACCCCGGCGCTCGACGCCGGGGAGTCACCGTACCTCTCGCCCCCGTCGACCGAGGTCACCCGGGAGGAATACAGCCAGCCCGGGCTCGACCTCTCGGCCGCCGCGGCCGCCGACGCGCAGCGGCTCCGTGGCGAACACGCCACCGTGACCTTCGAGGAGCGCTTCGAGGGTGCCAGTGACCCGTCCGCGGTTGTCGAGCGGGCCGCCACCGACCTCGGGGACCGTGCCGATGCACTCGACGACCACCACGCGGGGTTGATAGCCGACTACAGTGCCGGTGAGACCTCGACAGCACGTCTGCTCGGTGATCTCGCCCGGGCGAGCGCGGCGGCCGACCAGTACCAGGGGCTGGCTGACCGCGTCGAGACAGTTGTCGACGACTCGGAGACGACGCTCTCGCAGTCGACCCGTGACCAGCTCGTCGCGCTCGACCGCGAGACCACGGCACTCGAATCGCCGGTCACGGACAGGCTCGTCACCGGCGGGTTCGACGCCGATACGACCGTCTACGCGCAGGCGACCGACGACGCGGTCGTGATTGCTGTTGCTGGCCCGACCTACACCCGACAGGCCACGCTGCACGGTGAGCGTGATCGTGGCGGGGTCAATCAGTTCTTCGAGGATGCCGGCGAGGGCGAGAACCCCAGCGCGCTGGCGCTCGACAGGGCCGAGCAGCTGTACCCCGAGTACGACGTGTTCAGTCCGCCGCCGTTCGACGCAACCACCGTCTACAGGGTCCAGGGCGAGACCGAGGTCGGGAGCTTCGTCGCGTACCTCGATGGCGCGACCAGGAACATCTTCCACGAGCAACAGCGCCTGGCGGCCGAGGACCTCCCGGTCTCGACGACGCTGACCGACACCGCCGGGGCGGTCGAACTGACGGTCGAGACGACCGCGCCGACCGGCCCGATGCTGGTCACGGTGACCGACGACGGCGATCCGGTGTCCGACGCGACGCTCCAGGTCGACGGCGACCCGGTCGGGACGGCCGGGGCCGACGGTCAGCGCTGGGTCACACAGCCACTCGATGGGACCGTCAGCGTGACCGTCGACGAGCAGACCCTGCAGGTCACGCTTCCCGAGTCCTGAGTTTTCGACAGTCGCATGCGTGGTGGCTCCGATAGCCGTTGTACGAACTCTCGTCTCGACACCTGGCACGGAGGGTCGTGATGCTCGTGGCGCTTGCGGATACCCACGGAGTGACGACGCCGCGGCTGACCGACCACCTGCGGCGGGTTCTCGACGAGGCCGAGCTGATTGTTCACGCCGGGGACCTCACCACGACCCAGGTTCACGGAGCGTTCGATGCGCTTTGCGGCGTTCGGGCGGTCGCGGGCAACAGCGATGACCCCGCACTGGCCGAACAACTACCGGAAACCAGGACGATCGAGTGGGGCGACAGGCGGTTCACGGTTGCACACGGACACCGGCGGGGATGGACGGGGCTCTCTATGCTTGCACGACAGGAGCGCTCGGACGTGGTGGTGGTCGGTCACACCCATCGGGCGTGGATCGAAGCGCGCAGCGGGGTGGTGGTGGTGAATCCAGGCAGTCACGCCGACCCGCGTGGCGAGCGGGGCACGTACGCCAGCTTCGAGCGGTCCGAGAGTGGGGTAGTGGGGCAGTGCCGAACTGTCGATGGGTGCGCTCTCGAGACCGTCCGACTGTGACCGCGGGTCGACGCACTTTCTCTACGGGGACTCTGGTAAAGTGCCCGGCGAAAGCTCAAACGACTGTTTGACCCTTGTCGAAGGTGCACGCGCCAGCGACGAGCACGGTTTCATCCTCGGAAGTCGATGGGTCTGCCGCAGTCCGGTCGCCGGGCAACCGGGGTTGGCGGCCCGGCAAAACCCGGTGGGTCAGACCAGAACCGCCTGACGGAAGCCGAACTGTCGCTCGACGAAGGGTGTGTCCCCGCGTCCCGTAGAACAAAACATTGATGTCGTTCGAGCACAATTCGGCCACGTAACTGCATAGTATGAGACAGGTGTCGCATCACGGGACCGGGGGGACAGAGCGCCACTCGCTCGGGGGAGTGTAACATGGCTCAAGACGAGACAGAACTGGGAGAGGTCGGTGATCTCCCGACAAAGGAACCAGACGAATCACAGGACGGGGCACTCTCGGGGGTCAGTCGCGTGCTCTCACAGACCGCGCGGGCACTCGCCGGGTCGACGATCGACATCGAGAGCTACGACCCCTCGCGTCACGAACCGCTCGTCTCGTTCGACGGGCTCGATGGGTACGAGGAACTGGAGCGGTACTGGCTGAACGCTCCGTTTGCCTTTGTCTCCATCAACTACGACCCGGAGGAGACCGACTACCTCTATCACGTTGTCGAGCCGGATCTCACAGAGTTCGAGCGGGAACTGCTCAACCGGCTTATCGAGGACGTCCGCGCGCCGCTTCTGTACCGCGAGGACGTTGCCGACGACCCGGAGACCGCGCTCTGGGAGGAGTTGCGCGAACGGCTCGAGGAGTACGGTGTTCGCGCGGACGAGGAGATGTTCCACCGGCTGTTTTACAGCGGTTTGAGGCGAAAGCCACGGCTTCAGCCGTGGGATGAAGCCGACATGATATGCCACGAACCACGTGATACAGACGGGCCGTAATCCCACCGTTTATTATATGTGAGATACTATGAACCGGTGGACATGCGACATGCTGCTGCGGGGAACGCGCTCATGCTCAAGCTGGCGACGAGTGCGTCACATAACTCCTACACTCACACACCTTCCGTAGCCCACCCAGCAGCGGTTGGCATGTCACCGAAACACTCCCCCTTTCGTGGCTGGAACGGGGAGTGGGGCCGATGGCCCGGCCCGCTGCTCACTGTGCTGGACGCCTGTGAGTGTCACACCCCCGCTGGGGTGGGCAACACCGAGCGGATACCCAAGACGCCACACCCACGTATTGTGGGCCGAAGGTGCATCAGCGAACCCGCAAGTTCACAGCCGGGGTAATCGACTGGCTGGATTACCCACGGAGGAATCCCACGACTTCAGTCGTGGGAGGAGGTCAATACCTGTATCGCTCGTTCCAGGGGTACGGTCAGATCGACCCGCTGATGCACGACCCCCGTATCGAGGACATCTCGTGTGATGGCCCAGGGATGCCCGTGTTCATCTACCACGAGGACTACACCGATATCCAGTCGAACGTCGTCTACGAGGACGAGGAGCTGTACAACTACGTCATCCAGCTCGCCCAGCGGTCCGGGCGACACATCTCGGTGTCGAACCCGGTGGTGTCGACAACACTGCCAGACGGCTCCCGCATCGAGCTGATGCTCGGTGAGGAGGTGACGCCGAAGGGGTCGGCATTTACAGGCTGTCGAGGCGAATGCCACGGGGCTTGACCCCGTGGATGAAGCCGACAACTCGTGAACCCAACCCAACAATTAAATAGCAACACGCCAACAATCACGGTACAGCGATGTGGTACGACTACCGCTTCCGCGCTCACCCTGACCGAACAGGCGTGACTGGGAAAGCGGAACGCCACATCGACATCCACCGCCAAGCATACAACCACACCCGCTACGAGTACAACGCCCTTGACACCGACGAGGACAACATCGGCTCGGCGTATCAACACCAGAAACGTCTTACCGAGTGGAAAGACAAGTGGCCCATCTTCTCCGAACTCCACTCGAAAGCGTTGCAGAAGACTGTCGAACGATTCTACGAGAACCTCTCGAACCTCTCCGACAAGAAAGAGGCGGGGT
>OBKM01000970.1_pt1 | contig 12683 bp, 11 predicted proteins | sample 1519691 | NCBI WGS metagenome assembly OBKM01 (sample SAMEA37050418, study PRJEB22526) | metagenome | biome: saline pan; feature: lake; material: water | place: Egypt | collected 2015 | depth 0.5 m
CGTTGAACGTGAATGGCGACTACACGCCTGCCGAATTACTCGGCTAGAACGGGAGTCCACTGGCAAGCCTCGGGGCTTGACCCCGAGGCAGTTGACGTTGGGCGTGCCCGTGATCCACACGGCGAATCTGTCAGGGAAGTCAGTTGCGTTGGTGTCTGCCGGTCGGCCCCGTGTTATAAACTCGAGGAGCCTGCCCGGGGCGTACCTCCAGACGATTCACTCTGTTCTCCGGGCCCGAAGGTAGGCTGCGAGTCCCCCGATCCCCGCCGCTGCTGCGCCGATCCCGAAGCCGGGAGCAGCATCATCTGTCTGCTCGACTGGCTCATCGTCTTGATCCGGTTCCGGTCCGCCCTCCGTCTCGATGTCTCCAACCATCGCGGGATGGACGGTGCAGACGTAGGTGTTGAGTTCATCAGCGAGGGCTCCCGTCACGGTAAACGTCATCCGGTCGTCCTCAGTCACCAAATCCACCTCTGGATCGTCCGCAAACGCGCCGCTTGATAACAGCTGCATGTCGAGGCTGTACCCTGGGCCGCTGCCGCCGCCGTTGTCATCGCCGTCGTCATCAGCATCTTCCTGGGAGATCAACGGCTCGTCACCGGCGTCACGAAACGCCAACGGGTGTGCCGCCCCGCCGTCGTTGACGAAGGTGTACCGAGTGTCAACCGTGAGCGTGAGTGTCGGGTTCTCGACACCCGTCGGTGCGACGTCCTCGTCGTCAGTCTCAGTTACCTCCCACGCGTTGGCGCCGACGTTGTCGATCGTGACGGTCACGTCCCCATCCCCGTGTTCGTCCCCGGCGACCGTACCGACACCAATGCCGGTTGCCAGTGCAGCGCTCCCGATTCCAGCCAAGACAGTCCGCCTGGCGAGAGAAGTATCGGTGTGATCTGTCATACCGTACTTCTGTTGGGGCCCGGAGTAGTTTATCTCTGTTGATCGGTTTCAGCCTTGATACCGGGAGAACAGCTAGTCGTCAGTCGAGGACTGGCCGGCCCCGGCATCGACCGTCTTGCTGGTGCTGAACAGGGTTGTCTTCCCTGCCCGCTGGCCGAACCGGTTGATCAACACCTGCTGGTAGACAAGGATGATTGCCCCGAAGACGACCAGTCCGGCCGCGATGAGGCCCCACTCGAAGAGCCCCAGCGGGAGGACTTCGAACAGGTTCCGCAAAGGCGTGTACAGCACAACAAGCTGGGCCAAGAAAGCCACGCCGACGGCCACGCCCAAGTAGCGATTCGAGAGGATCGACAGGCCGTACTCACGCCGGATCACCTGGAACATGAGGATCTCGAACATTGCCAGGGCTGTAAACAGCGTTGTCTGTGCCAGGGTGAAGTTCGACTCCACCAGAAGGAAAAACAACGGTAGAAAGACGATTGCCGCAAGCGGCCCTGTCCCGGCGATCATCCCGATCATCTTCTTATCGATGATCGACTCCTCGGCCTCGCGGGGCGGTCGGTCCATGACGTCTTCGGCCCGATCGTCGGCCGCAAGGGCGATTGCCGGTGGCCCGTCAGTGACGAAGTTGACCCACAGGATCATCACCGCCGTCAGGACGACTGCGTCGGGATTTTCGACGAAGATGTCTTGGAAGAACAAGGCACCGATGATCGACCCGAGGAAGACGAACATGACCTCGCCGGCGTTTGTCGACAAGAGGTAGTTCGTGACCTTCCGGATGTTGTCGAAAATCGCCCGTCCCTCGGCGATTGCATCCCGAATAGTGACAAAGTTGTCATCCTGAAGGATGATGTCGCTGCTTTTCTTCGCCACGGCGGTCCCTTGTTGTCCCATCGCGATTCCGACATCGGCGTTCTTTAGTGCGGGGGCGTCGTTGACGCCGTCGCCTGTCATTGCGACGTGGAGGTCCTGGTCTTTCAGCGCCCGCAACAGCTTGACTTTGTGTTTCGGCGAGACCCGGGCGAATATCTCGACGTCTTGGACGGCCTCCGTGAGTTCGTCTTCGGACATCTCCTCGACTTCTGGGCCGGTCACCACCCGATCGGCCGCAAAGCCCAGTTCGGCGCCGATTGCCTGTGCTGTGTCCGGATCATCACCGGTAGCCATGACGACGCTGATCCCGGCCGTGCGACAGTCTGCAATCGCGTCCGTGACTTCCTGGCGTGGGGGATCGATCATCGCTTGTAGCCCGAGGAATACCATGTCCGACTCGATTGCATCTTCGTCGGCCTCTGGATCGTCGACCGGCTTCTTTGCAAACGCGAGAACCCGGAGGGCCTCACCAGCGTACTCGCTGCGGCGCTGCTCGATGGTCTCGCGCTGTTCGTCCGTCAGCGGCCGCTTTTCGCCGTCGATGAGTACGTGGTTACACCGTTCGAGGACGGCGCCTGGGGCCCCTTTCATGTACGCGACCCCGTCGTCCATGACCGTCGTCATCCGCTTGCGATCGGAGGAAAATGGAACCGATCGCACCCGTTCGCGCCCGTCGAGGTCGATCCCGGCTTTCAGGCCGGAGACAAGCAGTGCCGTCTCCGTTGGACTACCGTCAAAGCCGTCCTCGGTCTGGGTCGCGTTGTTGCAGTAGACGCCACACCGGAGCGTCTCGTCGACCGCGGTTGCCCGGTCACCATCGGTTTCGATCTCACCATCGGGGTCGGTGCCACGGCCGGTGACCGTCGCTTCTTGCCCGCCACCGTAGACGTTCTGCACGGTCATCGTGCCACGGGTGAGCGTCCCTGTCTTGTCGGTGAGAATGTAGTTGACCGACCCGAGAGACTCGACTACCGGCAGCCGACGAACGAGCGCGTTCCGTTCGAGCATCCGCCGTGAGCCAAGCGCGAGGGCAAACGTAACGATCACCGGCAGCGCTTCCGGAATCGCGGCGACGACGAGGCCGATGGCCAGTAAGAACAGCGTCACCCAGTCAGTTCCCGTGATCACGGCCTGAATCACCGCGATCACTGCGACGAACCCGGAAATGAGATAGCTGAGTCGCCGTCCCATCTCGTCGACCTCCCGTTCGAACGGTGTCTTCTCCTTCTCAGCCGCTTGCAGTTCACCGGCGATTGCACCGATCTCGGTATCCATGCCGGTTTCGACGACCACCGCGATCCCACGGCCACGGACCACGTCGGTGCCTTTGAACACCATGTTCGATTGTTCTGCGACCGGTGTCGCCTCCTCAATCTCGCCGACTTTCTTCGATACCTGTGTACTCTCGCCGGTGAGTGCTGCTTCTGCACAGGCGAGGGATTCAGACTCGAGTAACCGGGCATCCGCGGGAACGGCGTCGCCTTGGTCGAGTCGCAAGATGTCCCCTGGCACCAGCGTGGTCGCGTCGACTTCCGTTGGGCTGCCGTCCCGGATCACCGTCGCGTCCGGGATCGCGAGTTGTTTGAGCTCGGCGATCGACTGCTCGGCACGGTAGTCCTGGTAGAACCCGAACAAGCCGTTGCCGACGAGGATCAACCCGATGATGATCGCCTCGCCCCAGCGTGGGTCTTCACCCTCGATGACGCCAACACCAACTGACAACAGAAGGGCGACCATCAGGATATAGACCAGATAATCACGAAACTGATCGACTAGAATCTCAAGGGCAGACGGCGATTCGATCTCTTCGATCTTATTCGGCCCGTGTTCCTCAAGGCGCCGTTGTGCCTCGGACTCAGACAGTCCGTCATGATCGACATCGTACTCATCGAGAACCTCCTCGTCAGATAGCCCGTGGACAGCCATTACTCGTATTCGCCCACATGCTCCAGTGTCATTAATAGTTGTGGTTCTTCACTTTGAACTGACTGTCGACACCGACAGCGAAAACGCTACCGAGGGCCTACGGCAGAACGCCGACGGCAGCAAGGTAGACGCCGCCGGCGATGAGCCCGTTTGTGAGTAGATTCCAGAGGACGTTATCGCGCAGGACAACTGCCGGCGGCCGACCGCCTGGCGACAACACCCACCGTGCCGGCCGTATAAAAAAGACCATCCCGACCAGTCCGAGCGCAGCTCCGCTCGGAACCGTGTCACTCACGATAGTACTGAGTAACACCCCGGCGACCGCAAGGCCGGCTACGACGTAGATCCAGCCCGCGACCCGACGGCCAAACCGGTGGATCAGGTTCGTCCGCCCCGCCGATTTGTCGGCCTCGATGTCGGGAAACTCGTTCAACAACAGGAGGTTGAACGTGAGAAAGAACGCCGGCACCGACAAGGCAATCCCAACCGGCGACACCGACCCCGCTTGAACGAGAACGACGCCGATGATTGGCGCCGCGCCGAGACCGAGGCCGGCAGCAGTCTCACCGAGGGTCAGCTTCGTCAGCACCCGTGTGTACGCGATCACAGTAACGGCCCCAACGAGCAACACCGGGAGGACGACCGGCCCGACGACGTACAAGAACCACCCCCCAATAGCGATCCCGACTGCAAACATCACAGATCCAAACCGGTGTGCAACGGCGGGTGACAGTTTCCCCTCCGGAAGAACCCGACTGCCCCCGGAGAATGCCGTTGGCGTGGTCTCTAGATCAATCCCAGACTCGTAATCGGCGACGTCGTTGAACACGTTGACCGCTACGTGAAGTGCGAGTATTCCTCCGAGGGCGACTGTCGTCCGGAACGGATCAAACACGCCGGTGTACACTGAAACTGCTGCACCGACAGCAACGAGCACAACGGGAAGCAGAAGAAATTCAGGCCGAGCGATGCGGACCACCGCAGCTACCCGATTGGCGGTAACCGTACTGGACATGGGATATGCATGGTCCTCGTCCTGGTATATGTGCTTCCGTTTTGCCGTGGTATTTTATATACCGCCCATCCAAAACCAGTGTATGGTCGATGCAACAATGATCGTACTGCTGGCTGCGGGCGCTGTGTTGCTGTTCTTCGGCGCGGCGCTTTCGGTCTACGGCGTTGCGCTTCTGGGTGCAATCGTCGGCGGTGGTGGTGGGTACCTGCTCGCACCGACAGTCGCCGACGCACTCGGCGTTGCCGATCCCGTGTCGACGGCCGTGGCTGTCGGGGTTGGGCTGCTAGTTGGCGCGGTACTCGCGTACAGTCTCATGTCGGTCGCTATCGCGGCGACGAGCTTCGTTGTTGGCGCCTATCTGGGGATTCTTGTCCTCGCCGGATTACTCGTCGATGGCCCGGCATACATGGAGTGGATCGTGGCGATCGGGATCGGTTTCGGCGCTGCACTCCTCGGACTCATTCTGACGAAGACGACGCTCATCATCACCACGGCTGCCGGCGGTGCGGCGTTGCTTTCTCGCTCGGTGACGATGGGTGAGCTCCGGGATGCACAGGAGGCACTCTCTGCCGATCCGCTTGTCTTCGAGATCTCACTGCCCTTTGTTGCACTGTTTACCCTCGGCATCCTCTGGCAGTTCGGACTGTTCCGGTTCGGATACGTCGCCCGGATCGCAGCGCTGCTTCCCGGAGCGAGTGTCTTCCAGAACCGCGGCGACGAGCCCGAGACTCAGTGAGACTCCGTGAGTCGGTCGCGGGCCTGTTCGGCGAAGGCAACCGGCTCCGCCGGTTGGTCGGGGTCCCGGCAGAGTCTGAGCCGCGGCCGACCGATGTCGATTGGTACTTTCTCAGTCTCGACGAGGCCGGCATCGGTTAAACGCGTCTTGGTCCGTGAGAACGTCGCCTTCGAGGCGAGTCCGACATCCTCGCCCCACCGGTTCAGGTCATAAAGCAGCGTGTCGTTGTTCGCGGCCGCGAGCAGACTGATTGTGACGCCATCGAGGGCGCTTCGAGCAGGCGTGGCCGTCTCGGCGGCCTGAACGATGGTGGTGAAATCCTCAGCGACGCTCTCGCCGAGCTGGGTTCGCATCGTTGCCTCTAAATCCGACAACGGTGGCGTCTGTGGCTGCGCCGGTGTCCCCCCGTTCCAGTACTGCTGGTGGCGCAGACGTGCATTCTTTACGACGGGTAAGGAGGTGCCACGGAGGCCCACACACCGGCCTGGCCCGTCGACAACGGCCGTGACGTTGTCGTCGGCTACCAGAAGGCTGTTCACGACCATCCGGTCTGTCTGTCGCAGGCTGAGTGTGTCAGCAGCCTGTAAATCAGCGATCCGGCTTGCGAGCACGAAGTCGTTCAGTACTGTGTCAAGCACGGTCTCGTGTGAGACGAGCTGAGCTTGCGTTTGCGGCTCGTGGTCGGTCAAGAAACTGATTGTATCGGCGATAATCGTCTCAGACGGGGTGAACAGTAACAGCTCGTCTGCGGGGGCCGTCGCTTCGGCGAGCACAGACCGGGGCCGATCGCCGACGAGCGTAGTCGCCATCGGTACACTGGTATCTGGTGTGGTCTCGACTTAATACTATCGGGACTGCTAATGCGACAAACTCAGTCCCGTTGTGCGATCACAAGCGTCGCATCAAGCCGTCCGTACCGGAACTGGATCTCCCGCCTTGGCGTGATCGACAGCCGATCCGGTGCCGTCGTCACCGCGACGAACCGTGACCACGATCCTGCGTTGAGCCGCTCAGAGACGGCATCGTACAGCGGCGTCAATGCCGTCGAGGTTCTGATCCCAAAAGGCAGGTCAACGGCGACGACATCGGCGTGTAACGGCAGCCGAGTCGCGTCGGCTTGGACGAAATCGACAGCGTCACGAACACTCCCCGCCTCTGCGTTTGCCCACGCACAGTCGACCCACCGTCGCTGTCGGTCGGTGCCAACAATGGCTGCCGGGTGTGACGAGGCGGACACAGACGGTGGGGGCGGAACAGGGGTCGTTAACGCTTCGTAAGCGAAAGCCCGTCGACTCCCCGGGGCAGACCGGGTGGCCCACCGGGCGGCCTCGATCGGAATCGTACCACTGCCACACATCGGGTCCAAAAGCGTCTCCGAGGGTGTGTACTCGACGGCCCGTAACATCGCGTGAGCGATCGTCGGACGCAGGGGCGTTTCGTGTTCACACTCCCGCCAGTGGCGGCGGTGCAGAGACCGCTTGCCGGTCGTATCGAGTGCCAGTACGAAGCGGTCGTTGCGCACGTAAGCACGGAACACGTACGCGGGGTCGTCCAAGTCGACAGGCAGGCGTCGGTCGAGCTCCGTTGCTGTCCGGTCGACAATCGCCTGACCGGCCCGTTCCGCGACGTCGACGCTAGTAAACTCATGCTCGCCGTGGCGACTGCCACGAACCGCGAACGGTTTCCCGGCGGCGAGGTATCGTTCGACCGGAACCGCCCGTGTGGCGGCGTAGATATCGGTCAGACTCTCGACACAGGCCTCGCCGACGACCAGTAAAACTCGGTTCAGTGATCGGGCCCGGTGGTTGAGCGTCGCAATCGCCTGTGGGTTTGCAGTGAACCGAACCGCACCTTGGTGGTGGACCGTCGCCTCGGCCCCGACCCGCGACTTGATCTCGTCGACGGCAAACGCCTCGAGGCCAGGAGTCGTCGTTGCGACCAGGTCCACGGCTACCGTTGTTCGAGTTCGTCGTTCTGTCGCACGATGGGACAGTTGTACACTTCCACGTGATCGAAGTCGATGAGCTGCCGGATTTCGGTCCCCTCGTGTGTACACCGCATCGCCGGCGGTGCATCGAAGTACGGACAGGTCTCACAGTACGACGCTTTCTCGACGACCCGACTTTCCGGTTCGTGATCCGGTCCGTCGTCGGTAGCCGGCTCCTCGCTCTCCAGTTGCTCCCAGACGGCTTCGGGATCGACCTCCGTGGTGTCTGCTTCGACAAAGAGGTCCTCGTCTGGTGTCGTATCGCGGCCCCGAACCCGGTCTGCGAGGTCTGAAAGCGGCGCCTCACCCTGCTTGTCGGCGGATCCCTCACCGAACGCGGGATCCTCGCTGTCGTCGGCTGCTTGGGCCTCGTCGGCGTTGTTTGCGACGCGTTCACCCGTCCGTGTCTCGTCGTCGTTCTGGGTTACCCACTCGATTTCGTCGTGGCCGTCGTCGTCTGTCATCGGTTGGTGTCCTCTTGGGAAGCAACCGTCGGTGTGTCGGCTGTCTCCCCGATGTCGTCGGCGATTTCCTCGTCGATTGCCGGTCTGGTCGACCCGGTCAGTTCCGGGTGGTTTCCGACCCTGAGCCGGTGTTCGGTGAGCAACCCGCCGAGGCGGTCCTCGGTCCCCAAACCGGTAAACGACGTCGAACAGTGTGGACACCGCGGCGTTGTCAGCATGCCGAGGTTCACACTTCCTCTACAACTGTCACACTGCGCCGTGTTGATTCCTTCGCGGTTTGCATCTGCCTTGAGCTCTGCCAGCAGTTCTTGTTCCCGTTGTTCACTCGACACTTCTCGAAGCCGGCTGCGGGCGTCGAGAACTGCTTGGGCGAGCGTGTCTAGCCGGTCTTCGAGGGTCTCGGTCTGATCGAGAAGAGACTCGAGCACCGCCTCGTAGTTGTCGAAGCCACCATCGACCGTTTGGCTGAGTTCGGTAAGGTCTGCCTCGAGGGTGTTGGTCTCTGCTCTCACCTCATCGAGGGCGGTCTCGACAACGGTGAGTGTTTCTTCGACGGCTCCTACCCGCTTTTCGAACGCTGGATGACGGTGGTCTTCTGGAGCCTTCCCATCGACCTCCCGTTTGACTTGGATCACCCGCTCACGGACATCCTCGAGAAGATCTTGATACTCCGCCTGTAGGTCTGCAAGCTCCTCGGCATCGACGTACGCCGCGTCCTCAGTCGTCGCTTGTTCGTAGGCGACGATCAGGGCCTCGAGAAGTTCCCCCGGATCCAGGTCGTGACGGGTTGCCTCCTCAGCGAGCCAGCGCAGCTGTGGTTCCGACAGCTCGACTGCCCCTTCACCGGAGCTAAGATCCTCCATCTACACTATCTACGGTTTACAGTTTAATCAACTTGGGGACTTCACATTGTTGTGACGCTTTTAGCTGAGTTGAGGCACTGAGCCCCCTTCCGCAACGAGCAGCGCAGTCTGCGGAGCGGACAAGCAGCGGTAACGAGAGCAAGCTCTCCGTCGCACAGCAGAACGCTGCGTTCTGAGGACACAGTAGGGAGGGGAGACAGCGTCTCCAGAAATCGGGGCGTTCTGGTGTGCGAACGAATCACTGCGATTCGCCCACACCCTCACAGAGGTGCTCGCATGCTGTTCCATGCACGTATACCGGTGCCAGCCGACGGCTGGAACCGTGATGGCAACTACTCATCGTCTCGGCTTAGCGTCCGACAAGAAGGACGGTCGAGACAGATTCCGCCGTCACCACCGAGTAGGAGTGGGACGCTCCAAATCGACGCCTGCGGAGACTGCGCTCCCTGCGCGGACTGTCGGCGCAAGCCGACCGTCCGTAACCAAGCGCGTCGCGGACCCAGAAAGCCCCACCCGCAGCGAGCGCGTCAGCGCGGGCAGAGTGAGGTAACTCACCGGCGCTCGTCTGTAGAAGCGAGTACTGGGGGAGTTCGACCCGTGATTTCATGAGCGAGAGGTACCCATCGTTCCGACCAGAACCGGCTATTGGCGCAAGTACCGGATTCTACAGATGAGCGTTCACCGGATCTTTCGCGTGTCACTGATGTCGAATCCGGCATCCGTAATTTCGGTTTCGAAGCGGATGATGTTCTCATCCTCCAGCCGTGAGAGGACGCCCCGAAACTCCCGCACGAACATCGTCCGGTCCCGTTCGGTTCCTCCAGCCTCCCACTCGAACATCAAGGTTCCGTCAGTGGTGTCCATCAGCCGGCCAAACTGCGTCCGTGACAGCGCTTCGAGGTTGATGAGTAACAACAACATTCCGCCACGGTGCTGCATGATCCGGTCAAGGCCCTTGAGCAGCAGCGTCACGTCGTCCCAGCTCAGCTCCTCGTCGGCGACTGCGATCAGGTCTGTGATGGAGTCGACAATCAGGAGGCTGTCGTTCGGAACCGATTTGAGCGTCTCACCGATCGCGTCGAAGACGTCCGTCGTTCCGTGACTGTCACCGATCACGTCAAGGCTTTGTGACCGTCCGCTGTACCAGTCCCGTGGGACGGGACTTTTCCGGAAGAACTCGTTGGCGAGATCGGTCACGGTGAGTGCATCGGTAGCATCGGCGACGACCTCTTCGGCGAGGGTAAACTGCATCTCGTCGTGGATGGCGTCTTCGGTGTTCGTGAACGTGAGATAGTGGACCGCCTCGGGAAGTGCAATCTCGGTGGTGGGGTGGCCGTAGTACCGTTCGAACTGATCTGGCGCCGCCAACGCCAGCCCGTTCATCGCGGCCGACGTGTAAGCGAACCCACGCCCTCCGGCCCCGACCTCACTGGCGAGTAACACGGTACTGCCAGACGGTGCACCCCCGTCGATGATACTGTCGAAGCGTTCGACCCCAAAGGGCAGTCGGTCCATACCGCAACAATGCGGGCGAGGCGAAAAGCGGTTTCGACGGACCGGAACACACAAATCCATCTGGCCGTAGGCAAAGCCGATGCAGGCAACCGCATCCGTGAAGCCTCCCGACGGCAAACTCGTGCGTGTGACTGTCACGTACGGCGACACGATCGATACCGTCGAACTGACCGGTGACTTCTTCCTCGAACCACCCGCGGCGCGGACGGCCCTTGAGGCGGCACTCGAGGGCCACGCCGTGGACGTGTCACCGGCGACACTCGAGGCGGCCATTAACACGGTCGATGCAGAACTGATCGGGTTCACCGCCGCCGATCTCGCTGCGGCGACCCTGGCGGCGATCGACAGATGAGCTGGCAGCTCATCGACTCGCGCGTCGCCCGCCCGGAAGCCGTCCACCACGCCTTGGACCACCGTCTCGTCGAGGCTGTCGGTGCCGGAGAGCAGCCACCGACGCTCCGGATCTGGTACCGCAAGCAGACCGCGGTCCCACTCGGGCGGTTTCAAGCCTACGCCGACGAAGTTGCCGTCGACTACGTTGAAACAAACGCCATCCCCGTCGTGCGGCGGATTACCGGTGGCGGTGCGATGTTCGTCCACCCGGGTGCGGTGATCACCTACTCGATGTATCTGCCCGCCGATCAGGTCACTGCCGACGTCGAGACGAGTTACCGTGAGCTCAACGAGTGGGTCCTCGAGGCGCTCGACCGGGTGGGACTCGACGTCGCCCACGAGCCACTGAACGATATCGTCCACCCCGACGGCAAGCTGGGCGGCGCTGCACAGCTGCGCAAACAGAACGCAGTGGTACACCACGCGACAATGAGTTACGCGCTCGATATCGAGGAGATGTTGCGGGTGCTTCGCATCGGCGAAGAGAAACTCTCGGATAAGGCAGTCGAATCCGCAGCACAGCGTGTGGCCGTGATGGCGGACTACATCGACCTCCCCCGAGACGTCGTTGTGCAGACCCTTCTAGATACGTTCTCGGACACCTACGGGGGAACGCCGGCCACACTCGACTCTGCGCTGCTCGCCGATGCGCGCCAACTGGCCGACGAGAAATTCAGTACGGACGCCTGGAACAAACGGCTCTGACCGGTCTACCGCCGCGGGCGGCGACGGCTCGTTTTCGGTCCTGTACCGCGTGTCGTGAACGCAAACCGCCATAGCAGCGGGCACGGCAGTACACGCGGGTGGAGCAGTTCACGCGGCAAGGGCTGCGGCGACGGCGTCGATATCCGCCACGGTGTTGAAGACGTGCACGGAGACCCGGACAACGTCGCCGGTCGGGAGTGTCCGCACCTGAATGTCGTCTGCCCCGAGCCGACGGACGGCTGCCTCACCGTCGTCTACCGTGACCGTGACGATGCCGGTCTCCGGTGGGAGTGGGGCGGCGATCCGTTCGGGTGGGAGCTGGTCGACGAGCCGGTCCGTCAGCCGGTCGATCCGCCGGCCGATAGTGTCGTAGCCGATTGCTTCTATGATCTCAAGGGCCTCAATCGCTGCCGCGTACGGAAGCGGCGACGACGTGCTCACCTCGAAGCGTCTGGCCCCGTCGGTTAGTGTATACGCCTTCTCAGCGACCGTCTCGGCACCACGGTAGCCGACCACAGGGGGCGACAGTGTCGGGGCGAAACCGGGATCCACGTACACGAACCCACCGCCCCAGAGCCCGAGTGGCCACTTGTGTGTCGAGCCGGCAAGCACATCAACGGGCCACTCCCGCGGCCGGAGGGGCTCTTGGCCCACCGATTGGACAGCGTCGACGATGACGCGGGTGTTTGTTTCGGCGGCGATCTCTGCGAGTGATGCGACGGGGCGTCGGACGCCGGACTGCCAGCAGATCGAGCTCAGGCAGACGGCGGTTGCATCGGCTACGGCGTCGGTAAACGCCTCCGGATCGATGCGGCCTTGCTCGGTCTCGAGGACGCGAATCTCGACATCGAAGCGGTCCTTCAGCCGGGCCCACGGCAAGATACCAGCGGGATGCTCGGTGTCCGTTCTGACGATTACGTCTCCAGGTGACCAGTCCATCGCAGCAGCGACTGCTCCGAGTCCATCGGCCGTGCTCTCCACGAGACCGATCGTCGAGGCTGGGACCGCGAGGTGACTCGCGATCCGCTCTCGTGCGGTCTCGTAGACGTGGTCCGCTTCCTCGTAGACTCGTCCCGCAGCCGGTGCCGCTACGGCCTGTGTGTGAAGCCGGTCCTTAGCCGCGCGCAGGACCGGCTCAGGGACCGGACCGCTGGCGCCGGTGTTGAGATAGATCGTCTCATCCAGGGCCGGAATCTGATCGCGAAGCGTCGTCGGGTCCATACCCATCCCGTCACTCCCGGGCATTGTCAGTATTTGGGTCCCGACGACGTCACAGCGGTAACAGCGCGGAAGCCCACGAGTT
>OBKM01000971.1_pt1 | contig 12678 bp, 17 predicted proteins | sample 1519691 | NCBI WGS metagenome assembly OBKM01 (sample SAMEA37050418, study PRJEB22526) | metagenome | biome: saline pan; feature: lake; material: water | place: Egypt | collected 2015 | depth 0.5 m
AACACGACGGTATCGAGGGCGTCGGTTCTGTCGTTCACTTGGCCGACGTATGCGACCGGCGGCCTTAACTTCGGCGGCGGTCACCCCTCGCCGTCGGCGAGCTCGTAGTAGGTGTGTCGGAGCGTGACCGGAGTCACGTCCGCCGCGTCGGCGGCCGCCCGCTGTGTCAGCGGATAGTCGGCCCGCTGTGCGGCGGTGTACAGGCAGGCCGCGGCTACGCCGCTCGGATTGCGGCCGTTGTCGAGGCCGCGCTCGCGGGCCTCCTCCGCGAGCGTTCGGGCGCGTCGCTCGACGGCCGCCGGCAGATCGAGCCGGCTCGCGAACCGGGCGATGTACTCCCGCGGGTGGATCGGCCCGGTCGGCAGTCCCAGCTCCCGGTTGAGCGCGTCGTAGGCGACGTCTAGCTCGTCTCGGCTCGCCTTGGCGGCGTCGACGACCTCGGCGACGGTCCGGGAGACCGAGGCAGTCCGGCAGGTGGCATACACCGCGGCCGCCGCGAAGCCCTCGATCGACCGCCCCTGGAGGAGCCCCTCCTCCTGTGCGGACTCGAAGAGCACACACGAGCGGTCGCGGACGTGCTCGGGCAGGTCGAGATGACCCACCAGCCGCCGGATCTCGGTGAACGCGTACACCCGGTTGCGCTCTGCTTTACTGCGAATCTGGGTCCGTTTGTGCTGACGACGCAGCCGGGCCATCCGGCGGCGTCGGCGATCGCTGCCCGACTGGGACCGGCCGATCTCCGTCGAGAGCCCGCGGTCGTGCCGGGCTCTGGTCAACGGCGCGCCCGTCCGCTCGGGGTTCGTGTCGTCGTCCTCGAACGACCGCCACTCCGGCCCGGGATCGATCGCGTGCTCGTCGACGACCAGTCCGCAGTCGGCACAGACTGTCTCGCAGTCGTCCGACTGCACGCGACCGCCACACTCCGGGCACTGCTGTGGCCGTTCTGTCTGCGTGTCGTCTCCGCCTGTCGTGGCCGTCTCGTCGGTCCGTCTGTCCGGGCGCGGGGTCCGTGCCCGGGGCGATTCCTCCGTTCCGTGCTGGCTCCGTGTCGCCCGCATCACCGTAACCTGCTCCCGGAATCGGGTTTTAAACGCGGGCGAATCTGCCGTCTCTCGGCTGTCTTCTTGCAGTTATACCTACCGGTTACCGGTAGGTACGACCGCACGGGCCGCCGACGCGTGTGACGATGGCCGCGGGGATTTATGTCACTGTAGCCACCAGTCCCGGTCGATGGGGCTGGGAGAGATCGCAGCCGGGCTCGAGGTAACCACGAGCCAGCAGGAGCGTAGCGTGACGGTCGTCGACGAGACCGACACGACGATCGCCGAGCAGCTGTCGCCGTTTGCCGAGTCGCTTCCCTGCCCGCCGGAGACGGCAGCGACGGTACTCGAGCGGTACGCAGACGGCGCGAGCGTCGGCGAGGCCGGCCGCGCGGCCGGGGTAGCCCCGATCACCGCAGCCAAGACGCTACACCTCCTGGGAGAGCCGGTCTCGCCGGTCGGCCCGACCGGCCGCGAGATCGTCCGCGACTGGATCGACGGCCGGCTCTCCCGGAGCGACGCACTCGAGCTGGCAGGCGTCTCCGAGACGGAGTTTGCCCTGGCGGCGTACGTCGAGACCCACGACCCGATCACGGCCGCCGGCCGTGCGGTCGAAGGACTGCTGACTGCCAGGCGAATCGGCCCGGCCGACCGCTGATCCGGCGCAGTCGGTCAGTCCTCGCCGAGGATTCCCCGGAGCGGCCCGCCGCCCGAGAACTCGAGGTCCAACTCCACGCCGAGTGCCGCCTCCGTGGCGGCGGCGACCGCCGGGGCGAACGTCTCGTCGGCGGGTACACAGGCCGGACACCGCCTCGGGGCGACCGTCCGCTCGGGCACGGTCGCGTGGGCGTCTTCGAGCGTGCCGTTCCCCGAGCCGGGCGTCGCGATCACCGCGTCCGGGCGGCTCCCGACGTCCCGGAGCCGGTCTCGCAGCCGCGCCAGCGCGTCGGCGCCTCGCTCGTCGCCGCTGGTGACGACCGCCACCCGGTCCGCGGCGTCGACCGCCGCCAGCGCCTGGTTGCCCCCCAGCGGCGGCGTGTCGACGATCACCGCGTCGTGTGAGAGCGCCGCGGCGGCGAGCTGTTGCTCGAACCGCCGGGCTGCGGCCGCGGTCTTTGCCCGCGCGAGTCGCTCGAACGGGGCCCGGGCAGGACACAGCGCCAGCCGTCCCGGCGTGTCGAGCTCCTGTTCGTACAGCGCCGCGCCGAGCTCGACGTCGCCGGTCGCGAGCGCGGTCGCGTCGGCCTCGATCCGCCCCTCGACGTACCGGGCCAGCCCCTGTGTGTCGAAGGCGGCGTCGACGACCGCGATATCCCGGCCTGTTCGGGCGAGCGTCGCGCCGGACTCGAGGGCCAGTCGCGTGGTGCCGATCCCGCCAGCGGCACCGACCAGCGCCAGCGTCTGGGTCTGTGGCATACCTCCGCATGCTCGCCGATCGTACTAAAAATGTTGGCTGACTGACCGGTCGACCCCGAGAGCCACAACCGGTTTAGACGCCGGGGGACTGGTGTCCCCGTGAGCACCGAAGCCGAGACGAATACGGCCTCCACTGCGGTAAGCGCGACTGATACCCCGCGGGTCCCGCCGGTCGCCGGGCTGGGTGTGGCGATTCTCGGAATCAGCACTGGCGCCGTCCTCGTGCGACTCAGCGAGGCGCCGTCTACGGTGGCGGCCTTCTACCGGGTGTTGTTCACCACGCTGCCGTTGCTCCCGGTAGCGGTCTGGCGGTACCGCGAGCAGTTCCGGCGGATCGGTCGTCGAGATCTCGTGTTTGCGGTACTGTCGGGGCTCGCGCTCGCGGTGCATTTCGCGGCCTGGTTCGAGAGCTTGGCGTGGACTAGCGTCGCGGCGAGTGTCACGCTGGTCCAGTCACAGCCGCTGTTCGTGGCCGCCGGGGCATGGCTCCTGTTGCGCGAGCGGGTGACCGGCCGGATGGTCCTCGGGATCGTCGTCGCGGTCGCCGGGGTGGCCGCGATGTCGGTCGGCGAGCTGCTCGGCGGCGTCGTCGGCGCGGATCCACTCCTTGGCAACGCGCTGGCGCTTCTGGGCGCGGTCGCCGCCGCCGGGTACGTCTTGGCTGGTCGGTCGCTGCGCCAGCGGGTCGCGCTGATTCCGTACGTCGTGGTGGTGTACTCGGTGTGTACGGTCGGGCTGCTTGTGGCCGTCACCGCACAGGCCGGCCCCGGCGCGCTGACGGGATATCCTCTTCGGGAGTGGCTAGTGTTTGCTGGACTGGCCGTCGGTCCCGGAGTGCTGGGGCATACGGTGATCAACTGGGTGCTCGCACACCTCGAGTCGAGTGTCGTCTCGGTCTCGCTGCTCGCCGAGCCCGTCGGCGCGACGATCCTCGCGGTCGTCGTACTCTCCGAGGTTCCCGCGACAGCGACCGTCGCCGGCGGGGCCGTTGTGCTCGCCGGAATCTACATCACCACACGCTCAACGAGTTGACTCGGACTCGACCGACGCTGGTCGCGATCTGGTCCGTCGACAGGAGTGTGCGTGCTGAATGGCCCTGCAGCCGCTTGAGACGACTCACCTGATCCGTTTGTGCCACTTCCGGAGCGTCGTCTCGCTGGTGTCGTACTCGGCGGCGACCTCGGCCTGGGTACGGGGCTCTCGGCGTCCGGTCTCTCCGGCGGCGTAGCGACAGACCGCGGCGGCGATCTTTGGGGCGCAGTTCTGATCGAGCAGCCGGTCGTAGGTACTGGCGTAGCCGACCGGCAGGCGGTCCCGCCAGTACGCGACTCGTTTGTCGTATGGCAACGTCTTCGGATCGCCCGTACTCCCGGACCTGGATACCGTCTGCTCCCACGACCGCTCGAGCAGGCGCTTGTGACTGTCAGACATATATTACTAGGTGCTACTCCAGAAACAAACATAATAGTTGTGACTGATACGACACGATAACTGGTCGCATAGAGCACAACTCGACCGGCCTGTGTCGGTCAGCTCCCGCCGAGTGGCTCCGTCACTCGGAGAGCTCCGGTGGCTGTTCCTGCTCGCCCAGACGCATCTCGGTCCGGGTCACGTACAGGTGTGCAAGCGAGGCCACCAGAAAGGTCGTAAGCACAAAGACGGCGAGTCCGGCCTCGGGAAGCGCCGAGACCACCGGAACACCGACCGCATATGCGATCACAGCAAGCAGGTTGAGCCCGGACAGTCCCAGGTAGAACACGCTCCACGGGATATCGTTGCCCTCGACGACTTCCAGATACACGTCCAGATCCTCGGCTGCCGGACCGATCTCGACGGTCCCCTCTCTGTCGTCGAACTCGACGACGCCGGCCTCGTCCATCCGCGGAAGGTGGACCTGCTGGAGGGAGGTATACACACGCTTTCGCTCGTCGTAGCCCACCTCCTCGATCCCGATCTCGTTTTCCCAGGCGGCGATCTGATCGGACAGCTCTCCCAGTGTCGCCTGCTCGCCGTTGTGTTTGATGTAGTGCAGCGTATACCGTCGGCGGTGGTTGCTCAGCAGGTCGAACCGATCGTCCTGTGAGAGCTCCTGAGTTTCGGACGACTCCGCCTCGGTCCCCATCTCGAGGTTCTCTGTCGACGTGTCCGTGCTGTCCCCGACCCCCCAGAGAGACCGCCATCGGCACCGCTTTGTGAACTCATCTGTCAACTCCCATTCGATGTACATGTGGTTGAATCATAATGTTACTCCCTGTCGTGTCGTCACGGGCTGTCGTCTGAGTAGGTGTTTATATACTCGTACTCGGCTCGATCCCGATCGGTCGTGCGTCGGTGCGGTAGCTGTCGAACGTCTCCCGTGCCCACTCTCGTACTGCGTCGTCGGTCGTCTCGAGCATGGCGTGTGGCTCGCCGTCTGCGGCCGCTCCCACGACGACGGTTTCGTCCATTATCCCCAGAAAGAGCGGGAACTGGCCCGGGTAGACGTGCTGGCTCACCCCCTCTGCGGCCGTGATGGTCTCGACGGCGTCCTCGTAGGCCGGCTCTGACTGCGCTGTCCGGGCGGTCCCGGCTGTCATGACGGTCTCGACATCGAGGCGCTCGCCGGATTCGATTCGCTCGGCCAGTTGCTTGACGCTGCGTCGCTCGACGGAGGGAGCGAGCTCCCGAATCCGGGTGGCGTGTTCCCGCAACGTAAGCGTCCGGTCGAGCACCGCGTAGGGCTGACTCTCGTCTGCGACGGTGAGCGTTGCCCCGCGGAGGTGTTCGATGTCGAACTCGAACAGCCCGGCCTCGAGATGGCCCAACACCGGTTGGAGTCGCTGTGCGATCTCGTCCCGGCGTAGCCACTCTCGGAACGACGCCGCCTGCGTTTCGCCGAAGGCGGTCAGGCGGTAGCCATCGTCAGTACCCTCGATAAGCCGGCGGCTTTCGAGCTGGGTCAGTGTCCGGGTGAGTGTCCGCCGGGAGGTATCGAGCGTCTCATCGAGTGTGTCTTTCCCGAGGGGCTCTCTCTGTGCGAGCGCCGAGAGGACGTTCAGCCGGGTCTCCGAGCGGAGGAGAAACTGAAGTTCCTCCGATATGAGGCCCATATGCTGAGCAAAGACGTGAGAAACTTGACCGTTACTATCGACAGGCGACCCCGGCCCCGCGAGTACGGCTGTGGTGACGGTCGGGTCGGGTGGCGTTTCGGTACCGAGTCGGGTTGACATCCTCCCCGCGCTGAAGCGCGAGGCTTTCGCCTTGAACTTCCGGTAAACGGTTGCACAGCCAACAGTAAATGGCTCATTACTAAGTGCCGACCGGAAGAACATTCGACTCAGACGATCAACTGCGGTCAGTCGGACAGAGATGCGCTTGAGTCTTGCCCTCGTCGTCGTGCTCGCCGCGGCGGGAGCCCTGGCTGTTGCGACTGCCGGGGCGCCCTTCGAAGACGACCTCAACGAGACGGACATCATCCTCGAGAACTCCTCGGGCCCGAACGGCGTCTACGCGGTCGAGGAGGACGGCGAACTCGCGATCCGGATCACCGAGGGGCGTCAAGAGCTCGCCGCCGACGGCGTGAATCCCGACGGCGTGACCGACATCGAGACCATCTTCCGGATCGTAAACCGCGAGAACCAGACCGCCGAGGTCTGGATCGAGACTGACGTCCCGGACGTCGAGTTCCGCACCGGCTCGGAGTCGATCGAGGGAGAAGAAAACAACGTGACCCTCGAGCCCGGCGATCACGTGACCGTCGGGCTCCGTATCGACACCACGGGCGACCACGACGTCGAACAGATTGAGGAGTTCACCGTCGTCGCAGATCCCGTCGAGGAGGCGAGCGAAAGCGGAGAGAGCGACAGCGACGGGACCAGGGCGTCGGTCGGCGATGACACAACCGGAGGGTCCGACGACACGACCTCTGGGAGCGGTTCCGACGACACGACATCCGAGGACGGATCCAACGACGAATCCGGCGACACCACGATAGAGGACGGCCCCGACGACGAGGACAGCGACGACACCACGTCAGAGGGCGGACCCGGTGACGAGTCCGAGGACACCACGTCGGATACCGGACCCGGTGAGGAGGGCAGCGAACAGGACGATCAGTCGGACCCAGGCGACGGCCCCGACGGCGGCGACGGCGATGGCGGGTCCGACGAGACGGGCGAGGACGGACCCGGCACCGAGACCGACGGCGGCGACGAGGATCCGAGTACCGACGGCGACGACGGGACGACCGGCGACGGTCCCGGCGACACGACGACGGATCTCGTCCAGACCGGACAGCCGGCGGTCTTCGAGCCGGCACAGACACTCGGAGGCTTCCTGCCCCAGCTGGTCGGACTGCTCCTCGCGATCCTGGCAGGTGCCGTACTCCTCGCCGCGGTGCGAAAGGCCGTCGGGGACGGCGAGAGCTGATGACGACAGCCGAACCCGGCACGGTGACACGGACCGAGTCGTTCACCGAGCGACTCGGACACGCGGTCCGGCTCGCGGACCTAATCGTTCTCGCCGGACTCGCGGGCGCGCTCGTCGCGGTTCATGCGCTGGATCGGAGCACGCGGGAGACGCTCGTTTTCGACACCACTGCGCCGACGGTCACGACTGCGTTCACCTCGCATTTCGTCCACCTGTCGGAGCTCCACCTGGTGGGAAATCTCACGGTCTACCTGCCTGCAGTCTCGATCGCGTACCTGCTCTGCGTGCTGAGCGGGCGCCGCCAGCTGTTCTGGACCACACTCCTAACGTTGCTCGTCGTCTTTCCGTTCGCGCTGTCGGGGCTACAGCTGGTCTTTCCCCGCGAGCGGCTGATCTACGGCTTCTCGGGGATCACCGCCGGGATCGTCGGGCTGGCCGGCTTCGTCCTGGTGGGGTACCTGCGGGAGACGATCGCTCCGGGGATCGGCGACGAGTACGCGCCGGTGATCCTGTTTGCGATGACCGGGGTGACGGCCCTGATCGCGCTGCCGGATCGGGCCTGGCGCGTCGAGATCGGGCTCGGAGCGCTGGCGCTCGGCCTGCTGTACGTCGTCGGTGCCGTCCGGGCGCAGGGCCTCCCCGGTCGAGAGCGCCTGCGGGCGGCGCTGGATCGGCCGGGCTACCTGGAGGTTGCCGGCGCGGGCGCGGGGCTACTGGTTGGATATCCGTTCGTTGCCTTCCAGGAGGCGGTCGTGCCCGGCGGCGGTGTGATCGACGTGTACGTCCACCTGCTTGGATACGCGCTCGCGTTTATTGTCGTGTTTGCGTTCGTGTTCCTGAGGAGCTCCCGAACGGCGATTACGTCCGGGAGTTGAATGACGGAACTATCGCCTTGGACCTCAGCCCGAGCAACGACCAGGTCCCAGGTGACGGTGTCAACAACCGCGCACTCTCGAAGTTCTTCAACGTCTTCGAGGTCTGCAACCAGGGGACTCAAGAGGTCTGTGTCGACCTCCGCATCGGTGGCGCTGGCGAGGATGGTATCCCGACCATCCCCGATGATGCGGACGTGCCGGCCTACGCCAACGCCGACCCCGGCGACCCCGCGGTCGTCTTCTACCGCGGTGACGACGAAGACGACCGCCTCGACCTCACCGAACTCGACCCCGACGACCCCTCGGCGGTCCACCTCGGTGTGGGCGACTGCGTCTGTATCGGCTTTAACGTGCGCGCGTTCGGCTTCGAGACGGGGAGGAACCTCCTCGACGATGTCGACCTCTGGATCGAGGCAAGCGCCGAGGCCGAGGGCTGCAAGGACGACGAGGACACCGACGAACCTGACGAGCCCACCTTCGACGCCGAGGACATCAGTTTCGTCGCCTTCTGCGCCGAGGACGAGAACGGTGAGGCCCCCGAGATTGAGGCCGAGGCTGTCGAGTTCAAGGACGACGACGACGAGGCTGGTGATCCGGTCACCGTCGAGTACGAGCACACCGGTGATGGCGAAATCGGTCGCATCCTTGCGTTCGTCGGGAACCCGCAGGGACAGGGGCAAAGGACAAGAAGACGAGAAAGGAGTATTCTTTTTCCACGAGGACCTCCCCGACGAAGGCCAGATCACGACCCGCGAGGAGGAGGATGTCCCCGACGCACAACAAGACGAGTACATCTTCCCCGACGATCAGGAGACGGAACCGAAGGATGAGTTCGGAACGGGCTGGCAGAGCGACCCGTGCGGGGCGGTCGATGAGGACGACCCCCCCGGCGTCAAGTTCGACTGGGACGACGACGAGCGGGAGCTAACCGAAGACTGAGACACACGTTATCTCCCCCTTTCCTTGCACGACCGCTACCGCTCCGACACGGGACTACCCTATCTGTTCGCTCGCCGTGTCGACTGCTCTGCGGGCGGCTGGCACTGAAGACTGCAACGTCGACGGTCACCGGCGGCTCTCTCATCCAGCGTGTGGACCTTTCGCATTATCTGGACACCGTTACAGGGAGCCTGAAACCCGCCAACGAGCGCCTTCGATAGCGTTCACTGATAAACGATTGATAGGTTCAAGTGGACTCAGGTGATACACGTAGAGTGATGTCGGCGTTGCGTACCACGATCGCTCGGCTCCGACAGCCGGAGTACACCGGCGAGAATCGGTGTCTCCCGTGTACGGTCGCGAACACGATCATCGCGGGTTTCCTTGCCGCCGGCGTCGGCGCGGCGGTCGCGGCCGTCGCCCCGATTACCGGCGCCGTCGCCACGGCCGGGGTCGTCCTCGCGGTGTCGCTGGCGTCGATCTGGCTCCGGGGCTATCTCGTTCCCGGGACGCCCGAACTCACACAGCGGTACTTTCCGCCGTGGCTGTTGCGGGCCTTCGGCAAGGAACTCATCGACACGCCGCTGGACTCCGACGATGGAGTCGCCGCGAGTTCGCCGACGGCCGAGGGCAGTGACCAGGCAGACCCGGAGGAGACCGAACAGCTGCTCCGCTCGGCGGGCGTCGTCAGGGACTGTCCCCACGAGGACGACCTCTGTCTCACCGACGAGTTCCGCGAGGTGTGGTGGCGACGGATCCGCTCGTTCAGAGCCGACGAGGCCCGGGCCGCGGCCCAGCTCGCAACCGTCCTCGGCGTCGATCCCGACCGGCTGACGTTCGTCGAGGGACCCAAGTTCGGCGTCGAGTTCGACGGCGAACTCGTCGGGCAGTGGGAGTCAGACGCCGCTTTCTACGCCGACCTGGCCGCGGAGCCGACGCTCGCGGAGTGGCTGCCGGAGTGGGACGAACTCGGTGATCGGACCCGGACCGACTTGCTCGCCGGCCTGCGCGCGTTTCTCGCCAGCTGTCCGAGCTGTGAGGCCGAACTCGATCAGGTCGAGAACGTCCGGGAGTCCTGCTGTGCGGGCGAGTTGGTCAGCGTCTCGGTCGAGTGCGAGGCGTGTGGCGCGCAGGTCTTTGCCGGCAGGTACGCCTGACGCCGTGAGTAACTGCGATGAGTTCGGCACGAGAACACTGGAGTCTCGGAATCGGGCCAAACTGTCGGTAGCCGATCAGAGCCCGTACGTCCGAGCTCTTCTACGACTCAGAGAGATTTCGGATCGATTCGCTCGACGATCCCGTCGAAGTCGTCGTCGAAACTTAGGATTCCGTCGACATCGTGGCGCCGACACAACGCGACGGAAGTCACGTCAGTAAAACTCAACTCCTGATCGTCGTACCGTTCGAAGAGATCGATCGTATCAGTAAACACCGCCGCAGTCACGCGAAGCATCTCGTACACATCGGGGTACTGGCCGGCGCCACAAAGCCGCTCGCCGAGCCGCTTCGCTGCCGGAAACGACTCGCCGCGGGTGAGCGTCAGCGTCACGGCCTCGTCATAAATGTAATCGCTGACATATGGCGTCCCCAAATCCCCGTCGTAGACGGCCTCTAACGCGGCACTCGCTGTTTCGTGTCGCGTCGCGTCGGTGTCGTGATCGGCGTACAACACGCCCGTGTCCACGAGGACGCTCATCCGTAGAGAATCTCGTCGATGTCGTCTTCGTCGGTGTCCGTCCCCGAGCTGAACCGTCCCTGGCGCATCACCTGCTTTTCCGCGTCGGACAGGGGAACTGTCGACTCGCGAAACGAATCGATGACCGCCTCGCGGGAACTGTAGGCGTCGTCGATGAGCCGCGTGAGCAGTTCCTGTTGCGTGACGCTCCGGCCGGTTCGAAGCCGGATTTCCGCCTGCAGCTCCTCGAGACGAGACTTCGCCGCCTCCTCGACTTTGACTGCCGTGGGCATTACCGTGAGTTACGTGTGAAACTTGGTAAACGTTTCTACAGCTCGGATTCTCTCCGGTGTGACATGAGCCGACGTTCTCGTCGACCGCATCGGTTGTCGCCCGACTGACCAGGGCATAGAAAACCTGAGCCGCCTCTAGTTTCCTCACGGTAGCTCCCGTCGACATCGTGGCGCCGGGACAGGCGAGAGAGCGGACTACACCGGAGATTCGAGAACGAGCGGAGCGATTAACGACGAGAATCGACTATCTTGGTAAGCGGTCGGTAAAAATGGGAAAAAGAGGATATCAACGGAAAGTATATTTAATAACGGAGCAAAACAACAGGTATGCGCGTCACCGCGAGCGACGGGCGGGTGTACCTCCCGAAGGAGATCAGGGAGAAGTTCGGCGAGAACTTCGAGCTGCTCGACCGCGGCGATCGGCTCGTTCTCGTCCCGCTGCCGGAGGATCCGCTGGCGGCGCTCAGAGAAGAGGTCGGCGAGACCGACAAGACCGTCGACGAGCTAAAGGCCGGGGCTCTCGCCGAGGCACTCGACGAGGCGGGGCAGTAAGATGGCGTACGCGGAGACGGACTTTCTGCTCGCGCTGGTCAAAGACGACGACTGGCTGACCGAGGCCGCTGAGTCCGTCTACGAAAGCCACGACGAGCTCTGGACGTCACCACACACGCTCGTGGAACTGATGTTAGTCGCCTACCGCGAGGGCTGGGACGTGCTCCGGGTCGTGGCCGCCGCCAGGGAGCTGGTGGAGGTACGCGGCGACACCGACGCGATACTCGCCGCGGCGAGTTACGTAGAAGACGAGGGTTTCACGCCGATGGACGCGCTGCATCTGGTGCACTCGGGAGACGATCCGACCGTCTCCAGCGAAACCGATTACGACGGGTTCTCGGAGCGGATCGCGTTAGAGACCGACGGCGACACACAATAAGACGGTCTCGGCTGCAACACTTGGGGCGTTCGAAGCGACCGTCCAGCCCAGATCGGGCCACGTAAAGCCTAAGCCGGCCCTGGCCACACCCACGTACGAGATGCGCCCTATCGAGCACACCCCCTTGGCCCGGGACGGGAAGGTACTGATCCTCGCGTACGACCACGGCCTCGAGCACGGACCGGTCGACTTCGAGCCGGTGCCGGACAGCGCAGATCCCGAGCACGTCTTCGAGCTCGCGACCCACCCGGCGGTGACCGGCCTCGCGGTCCAGAAAGGCGTCGCCGAGGCCTACTACCCTGAGTACGAGGACGTGACGCTGCTGGCGAAGCTCAACGGCACCTCGAACCTTTGGATGGGCGAGCCCGACTCTGCGGTCAACTGGTCGGTCGAGTACGCCGCCGAGGTGGGGGCCGACGCGGTCGGGTTCACGCTGTACGGCGGCTCGAACCGCGAGGTCGAGATGGCTGAAGAGTTCCGCGATGCACAGGAGGCCGCCCGCGAGCACGAGTTGCCCGTCGTCATGTGGTCGTACCCGCGCGGCCAGGGCGTGAAAAACGACACCAAATCCGGCGTGATCGCCTACGCCGCCCGGCAGGCCCTGGAGCTTGGCGCCGACGTCGCGAAGGTCAAGTATCCCGGCAGCAAGGCGGCGATGGAGGAGGTCGTCGAGGTGGCCGGGCCGACGAAGGTGATCATGTCCGGCGGCTCGAAGGCAGACGACCGGGCGTTCTTGGAGCGCGTACGGGCGGTGATGGACGCCGGCGGCGCCGGGCTCGCGGTGGGACGGAACGTCTTCCAGCGTGATGATCCCGAGGCGATCCTCGATGCCCTCGAACAGGTGATCTTCGAGGACGCGAGCGTCGACGCCGCACTCGCCGGGCGATGAGCACGGATCGGATCTTCGAGACCGTCGCCGCCGTCGCCGACGAGATCCGTGCGGGCGTTACCGACCGCCGCCGGGCCGAGGGCGAAAACCCCACCGGCGACGACCAGCTCGCCGCCGACGTCCGTGCCGACCGGCTGCTCGCCGCGGAGCTGCTCGCCCTCGATTCGGTCGCCAGCTACGCAAGCGAAGAGCGCGAAGCCGTGCGCGAGGACG
>OBKM01000972.1_pt1 | contig 12650 bp, 9 predicted proteins | sample 1519691 | NCBI WGS metagenome assembly OBKM01 (sample SAMEA37050418, study PRJEB22526) | metagenome | biome: saline pan; feature: lake; material: water | place: Egypt | collected 2015 | depth 0.5 m
ATCGTATCCAGTCGCTAAAGCGGAGCTACAGGTCTCGTTTGACTTCCCGCAAACCCGCGCATACGACTTTTACAGGATTCAATGGGTCGAATACGACCGGAACCTCATGGTCGGGTGGCATCAAGACGAGACACACATGGATCTCGGTGAGTGCCACTTCCAGATCGATCACCACGGAGAAACAGTTCAGCGAGAGACAGCCGAGTTTCTCGATACGCACCCGTTGAACGTATTCGACGAACGAACCGACGATCTCGTGGACATACTCGATGCATTGGCGTGGGACAATTCGACCCCACGTGTTCCAAAACAAGCTGTCCGTTAATCGAGAGAAACATCACGAAACCACCGGTTCTAAGACCATATCAATATTCAGCGGGCGAACGTTTACGGGGTCGCGGTTTCGTTTTGAATTACAGACTGGTTACGTGATCGGATCAATAAACTCAGTACTATTGATCAAGCGGGGCACGACACAGAAACCGCGACTGATAACAGCGGTGACTTATCGCGGTTTGAACAGCTCGTCTGGGGATAATAGATATGACTGACCACACGACTACACGAGAGTTTGACGGGACATTAGTCACAACACCGTTCGGAGCAGAGAACGTCGAACGAACGACACAAGACGAATATGCGAATCTGCTTGAGAAGTACGACTCCGAGGACGTACTCATTCTTACGGGTGCGCCAACAAGTACCGACACGTTCCGTGATACGCTAGACGAGATACTTCCCGGCGCGGCGACACCGTACGTGACATCGCCCGTCGTACACGCGACGGATGTGCTTAATCAGACGGACGATCGAGTGATTCTTTCGGATGCGTTGCGGCGTGAACTCCGTCATCGATTTCTCGCAGATTACGAATGGGAGACAGAATACCTACGACAGGCGTCGGAGCAATCGTCATTTATCGAAGACGTGGATCGGATGATGGATACAATTTCATGGCAGAATATTTCTCCCGACGAGACGCCTGAAATCCGAGAGATTACGGCTGCTCTTGATGCGTTCCACAATTGGCTTGCTGAACACGATCACATAGAGCGCGGACAACTCATCTCGGAAGCACTCGATGTCCTCACGGGTGACGACCACAAAGACATCGTCGATACTAATGCGGTACTTGCAGTCGAATTTGAGGAATTCTTCCCACTTGACCGGGCGTATCTCGACGCGCTCACAACAGACTGCGACCTTGTCTGTATCGCTGAGGATGATGCTAGTGTCCGCAGAACGTGGGTGGAGACAGGTCCAATCACAGACTACGTCTCGTTCAGTGAATCTCGACGCGCGTCCGGTATCCAGCCATCAACTCGCCCGGCAGCCACCGCTGCGTATTTCGCAGAAGAAACCGTCGTAGACGATCCGAACACAGGGTCAGTTTCCGTGCTCGCTGCGGATTCCGGTGACGACCAACTTGCTACAATTGCGAACGAGATTGAAGAACTCATCGAGCAAGAGGGCTGGAGCTACAACGACATAGCGGTTGCTACCAAACAAAGCGGGAGTACCGTCACGGAGACAATCGAATCATTCGAGGGTAGTGGAATCCCGACAGAGTCGACTACTATTACTGGATTTGGCGACGATCCCGCAATTAGGGAGCTGCTTGCTGTTGCTCGCCACTTGGCCGCTGACGAGGACGATGACGTACCTGATCGCGGACCAGCACTCGATGCGGATCGCTTAGCTCGTGTTGGCGAGATGGATCAGTTGGAAGACGCGGTACGGTGGTGGGCAACTGATTCCGGGCTGAAAGAACGAATTGCGGAGCGAGCAGCACCGCTCGATGCGCGGTCACAGTTCGGGAACGTTCGCCGTGCGTTTCGGATGGCTGCGTTCCTGGACGATACTGCATTCCTCGATGCGACGTGGGAGTCGTTCGAAGAGATGCTGGAACGGGCCCACGAGTACGCGTCACAGCAGAATCAGACAAGCGCAACGGATCTCGATGGCGGCGTCAGAGTTGACCACCTACAAGCGATCAAGAACACCTCGTTCAAGGCGGTGTTCCTGATTAATCTCACAGATAGTGAGTACCCTGGTGACCCCTTCCTCACACGGCTATTCCCAACCGAGCGCGTTGCGTCAATGCCGGACTACCCGGGCGTAACGGATCTCAGCGACACAGATGTTGACCAGACCTTCCCGACGGACTCGACAGCGTCGAGCAGGCCGTTCGTACGGTACCACGCGGAGCACGCACGGCGATGCTTGGCGGTCGGTGCTGGAGCGGCAACAGAGCGCTTGTACTGTTGTCTCTACGAGTACGAAGATACCGCTCTCGAAGAGCGTGCGCAGGCGTCGCGGTTCCTGACTACAGCGTATACAGATCTCCCCTGGGTGACAGACGCCGTGGATCCGCAGATCACGAGCGAGCAAGCAGCTGAAGAGTTCCTGCTGTCACGGGTTGATAACGCACTCGCGGATGTTCGCCGCGCGAACAGCCAAGACGTGACAATCTCACTCGACGAGGTTGAAGCGGAACTTGGTGAGATTCAAGAGTTACTTGACAAAAGCGGGATGCGAGGCGAAGAACTGCGGAAAGCGTTGCGCGCCCGTGTCGAGTTCGCAAATGGAGAGGTGCGGCGATGAGCGACAATTCGCTTTCGCCGTCTCGTTTGGCGACGTATGCAGCGTGTCCACGACAATACGAGTACAGCTACCCGCAGGACATCAACACGCCAGATCGAACCGAGCTTTATCTCAATCAGGGAAAGATCTACCACGAAACCATCGAGGATGTGTGCGATGCGACCGAGCGTGATGATGATCCCGAGATGATTCACGCCCGGGCAATGCGTATCTTCGACGAGAAGTGGGACGAACACAGTAACCCGGACGATTACGAATCAGTTGCGCACCGCGAGTACCAGCGAGTCGAGAATCAGGCTGCTATCGATGCGTTCTTCGATCCGGATGGTGGCGATGGGATAGACCACGCACGTCGCTCAGTTGCAACGGAGTGCTGGGTAGAGTGTGAACGCGATGGTAGAGGGCTTCACGGAAAGGCTGACAACGTCATTCGAACCGATGAGGGTCTCCACATCTTCGATTACAAGCGAAACACACGCGGGGTGATTTCATCAGGAACAGCAGAGTATTTGGCTGACCATCTTGACGGCGACGCTCACGAACCGAAGCGTGTTCGGAACGCGTTCCAGACAGCGGCGTACATTGAGGGCGTGAAGAATGAACCGTTCTACGAGGAAGGGATGGAAGTGCGGTTCAGTTTCTACGGGCTACTCAACAGCACATCATTCGAGAGTACACCATCGGGATATAATGTGTCTGTACGTGGCTACCCGCGTGAAACGACCGAGATCTACGATGAACACTACGATACAATCTGGGCACTGATTCGAGCGGCGCACGACGGGATTACAAATGAGACGTACGAACCGGAACCGTTCTCCATCATCAGCGAGGAAGCGTGCCCGGATTGCGAGTATCGGGAAATGTGTTCTGACCGGCTCTCCACAGAGGTGAAACGATGAGCAGCGACGATACTGAGTACCCATCGTGGTTCCCCGTTCCGGAAGACGAGTTGTCGCCAGAACCACAGCAGGGAGAGATCATCGACGCAGATGAGTATCCGATGCGAGTGCTCGCCGGGGCAGGGACGGGAAAAACGTTCACGATGGTGCGGAAGATCGAGCATCTCATCGACGAAGAAGATGTGTCGCCGGATCGGATTCTCGCGTTAACGTTCACCAATAACGCCGCCGATTCGATGCGGGAGAAGCTTAACGCGAAGCTCGGCACGGCAGGGTACGACATCGACGCGTACACGTATCACTCGATCTGTAACGAGATTCTCTCTGATTACGCCTACACTGCAGGACTTGACCCGGACTTCGACATCGCTACGGACGCCGAGAAGTACGCCATCGTTCTGGATGTCCTTGATGAGATCGAGTACCGGTCTGTCAAGCCTAATGTGTACGGTGGCGACGGATATGCCTCGGGCGCTGCCTCGAAACTTCTCAACTTCATCGGATCGATGAAGCGCAGCGGCATCACGCCCGAGGACATCGACGCGTTCCTCGGCCCGGCCGACCGCGTATACGAACTTGGTGACCTGCCAGAACGAATCGAGAACATCACCAGTGACCACCTTGGTGGTCGCTCTGTCTCAAGCGTCTTGGGTGGAATTCCAGAGACACGTGAAGAACTTGTTGAGGAACGGGATGTGTTAGGGACGACCGGCATCGAAGCCAGCACACGCGACTTCCTTGATCGTCTCATTGAGCTCTGCGACGCGCTTGAAGACACGTTTGAATCATATGAGGCGGGTGAACGAGACCTTCCAAATAACGCGTACAAACTGCCGAAATACCTACTCGGCGGATACAGTAGCGCACCGAAAGGGATCCCGAACGATCTTGATCTTGAACTCACAGACCATCTCGACTCGTTTGTCTCAGATTGCCTCACGGCCCGTGACCTGGCTGCAGGCTACGCCGCGTACGAGCGTGAGCTCGACGAGCGAAACCTCATCGACTTCGATGGGTTAGTCGTGAAGACTGCGGAGTTGATGGACTCACCAGTCGGTGACGAGATTGCCGCCCGGTGGGACTACGTGTTCTGCGACGAGTTCCAAGACACGGATCGCCTTCAGTTCGATCTCGTCACGTCACTGGTCACTGACGACAACCTGTTCGTCGTCGGTGACGACGATCAAGCGATATACGAGTGGCGGGGCGCACACGTCGCCAACATCACAGAGGAACTCGACAACGCGTTTGCGGCACTGACAGACAAACCCCTAGAGGAGAACTTCCGCTCACGACAGCCGATCCTCGATTTGGCGAATGAAGCCATCACAAAGCTTGACCACCGTGATCAGCACAAGACGCTCACCCGTGTCGACGAACCGGAGTACGACGGTGACACTGTCGCTACCGTTGAGTTACCCGACGAAGACGACGACAGGGACGGACCACCCCAGCTTCGAACTGTTGTCCAGAATCTGTTAACTGGCGCGGCAGATAATCTCGACAAGGCATACGATCCAGGAGACATTGCACTCCTTGTTCGGAAAAACGACCACGCCACGCCCGTTATAGAAGAGTTCGAAGACGCTGGAATTCCATACCAAGTCGCCGGTGATCTTGCCACAGAATCAATTGGCGTCGGCACGGTGACGGCCTACCTCAAGGCTCTTGCTCGGCCTGACGACGAGGTAAGCTGGAACCGTGTCTTGCTAATGCGGTATCGATTCTGTGATGCGGATCTCCGCATGCTCAACGAGGGTGACACGCCACTCGTCGACGCACTCCGTGAAACCCCGCTTGATGAGTTTGAGGAACCTGACCGTGTTGTAGAAGCCCGCGAACACGTCAACAAGCTCCTCGACATCAAAGAGTCTGCATCACTCAGCCACTTGTACCGTGAACTGAAGAGCTGTACGAATATCGAATGGTACCTCAGCGAGCAGGAGCGACGCGACCTCGCACAGCTCGATGATGTCATCGAACAGTACGGCGACAGCGCCGTTCAGCCCCCACTCACACCTGACTTTATCGAGTCGCTCGAACATTATGACTCGCTGTTTGATGAGAGTGGATCCACGCCGACAAGCCAGCCGGACGTTGCCGATGATGCGGTCAACGTGATGACCGTCCACAAGAGCAAAGGACTCGATTTCCCAGTCGTTCTCATCCCGCAGATCACCGCCGATGAGTGGGCTCCGAGTTCACGCGCGTACGATGCTCTCGAAACAGGGGTGTCAGACGGCCCGAATACAGTGTTTGCTGAAGATTACGTCGCACGCGATGCCCGAGAAACCAGGCGCGTGTTCCACGTCGGAATCACACGCGCTGAAGATATTCTCGTCTTACAAGGTGGTCACGAGGCAGACGACGATACTGACGACGGCATTCACCCGGTTCCGAGCGTAGTCGACGAGATATTGCCACCACGGATCCCGTGGCAACCACAACGTGGGCAGCTTCCCATCTGGAGTGATGTACAGGAATGCTTACCAGACGGGTCAGCGGACTGGACCGACACGCTCGCGTGGGAGACCGTCGGTAAGGTCGGCGGGACTATTGTCCACGACGGTGACACGCTCGCAGTAGAGACTGCACGCAGCCGGGTGTTGGAACTCGCAACAGCATCACTCGATGGTCACCTTACAACAGAGGGAGAACGTTCCCGACTCCAGATCGAGTCACTAACCGGACCATCGACCCCATCTCCATCCCTGACTCACAGCTATACATCCTTGGCAGCCTATGAAGAATGTCCACGTAGTCACTATCTTGACTACGTCGTCAACGCGTTCCCGGACTATCAAGAAGCAACAAGTAGTGGTGGGAGCGGCGTATCCCAACGGACGATCGGGTTGCTCTTCCACGACACGGCAGAGCAGGCCGCTACTCAGGACATACAGCGCCGTGAGGAATGGTACGAAATCTGCGAACGACTCGCCAGCCAACGACGAGCCGAAGATGCGCTTCTAGCTGCGAAAGAGTGTATTGACCAGTTCTTCGAGTTGGACCTATCTACCTACGAGGTCGTTGACGCAGAGCGAGAGTTCGAACTCAATATCGCCGGGCACGAACTCACTGGCTTTATTGACGCGGTCTATCGGACACCGGATGGTGAACTAATTGTCATCGATTACAAGGCTACCGAACGCCATCGAGATATACAGGACAACAAGCAGCTTCCAATCTACCTCTTGGCCTGTCGAGACCTCTATGAAGAACCAATCAGGCGTGCTGGATACGCGTACGTGGGAAACATAGGACCGAAAGTCGAGTCACGAGCATTCAGTGAGGACGAACTGGAAGGTGTCAAAGACGACGTGGTAGGTACAATGAATCGGATTATGGAGTCATCGTTCAGTCAGTATATTGCTGATGAACACTGCCGATGGTGTCAGCATAATCAACTTCCCTGCGCGCCAGAGGAAATACAGATAGACTAACGAACCGGGGCGGCTTCAGTCACTCGTACACTTCAAGTGACTCCTCGAAGGCTTCCTCGATCAACGTGATTAGTTTCGGATACTCAATCACGAGATCGAGGAATGCGTCGTGTAGCGCCGTTGTATACGCGTTAAAGAAATCATCGTGGTCGCCAACCGGGATCTTATACGAGAGTACAATTGGCCCCCCTCGTCGTCCGGTCGCTTCCGTCGTTGGGGGGAGTTCACTGGCATCTTTGTCGATCTTCGCAGCAATCCGGTCTTTAAAATCGTACATAAACTGGTCGCCATTACTAGTTCCATGCCAGAGTTCTAGTTCGAGTGTCTGGTTTTCTACTGCCTTGCTGCGGTTCTGCTCTAATCGATGGAAGAGAGAAATTCGAACATCGCTTTTGTCATCGGGTATGGCATATATCGGAGCGCGGTCGGCCTTGTCAAGCCACCAGCCTTCCTTGACAAGCCCAGCCCAGTCTGAACTCCCCTGCCGGAACATCCAGCGCTCAGATTCACCGGTAGGTTTCGTAACTTCGACGGCAATTTGATTCGCAGGTTGAGCCGGGAGCTCAATCATTTCAGCAATATCGATCGACTCGGCAAGACGTGTTCCCCACGTGTCCGCGTATTCATCCCACTGACGTTCGAAGGCAGCCTCGGCTTCCCGAATCTCGTCGTAATAATCGAAGTACAATGCCGCCTTTTCTTGTTGGTTTTCTTGATAGTCAGTCATCTGTAATTCGTTCCTGATTGTGCGAATGAAGCTATTGAATTGTGAAGTCGTCTCGGACGGGTACTTACCGTGACCAGCCGTGAGAAACGACTGGAACTCAGACGCGATCCACTGCCACGAAACCTGTACAAATTCGTCAGCCGTCGGCGGTGATGCGCTCCTCGGCGCGAGATAGATATAATGGTGGTTCTCGGCTGGAACATCGGCCTTCGTGAGGTCAATCCCGTTGAATCCTTCTGCCTGTACGTAGTCGGTGGTTTGCCCACTGTCCTCAGCCGCAGTGACCTTGAGCTCCCAGCAGATGAACCACTCATCTTTCACCCATACCACTGCATCCGGCCGCCGCTCGTTCGATGTCGGGACCTCTGTCTCGACACGAATATCTGTAAGATCAAACCGTGAGAAGGTATACCCCAAGTCGTCACGGTCGGCAAGAGCAGCCAGAAGGTGTTCTAAAAAAGCGTGACTGAGTCCGTGTGGCCGCTCCGGCGAGAGAAAATGAAACAGCAATCGCTGCCAATCCTGCTCCAGCTGCCCGCGCCCGAGTACCTGTAGTGTTGTTGGGGGTGGGGCGTCGGTTTCAGGCAGGCGATCCACCTGGCGCTTAAACTCGGTAAGACGATTGTGGAGACTCTCTGGCACGCACTCACATACGCTGGGACACTAAATCAAATTTCCCCGGTCGATTCCAGATTAACCAAATATAGAACCCAGAGAGATATGTACACAGTGAATACCTTTTTGCTCTCAGCTCAGTTCAAGGATGTATGCAACTCTCACGAAAAGAAGGCCAAATCTGGCACTTTACAAACCCAGACCACTGCGGATGGGCGCAGACTTTCTCTGACAGAGATTCCTTTGATGAAACAATCAACGTTTCATCGATTAACGAAGTATCTGACTTTTGCTCAATGTGTAGCGAACGGCGTGAGGAGTAAGCACTCTTCATTGACCAACCGTTTCGGACGATAATCTGTCTGCAGAAGGAAATTTCAACAGAACCACCTGCGGACGCATCTGCGCCATTTACGGTACCTAATACCTATTAGGACTCGATTCAGTATGCCACTGGATTCGAGGAGTAGGATCCAGCCCCGACGAGGGGAATGCTGTTTTTGTGCTATCTCGGAATGATACGAGTCGGAACTATACCGTGAAGCGTCGTTAAGCCTCAATAATTTGCGTGTGAGTAGAACTATTACGGTCGAACCAGTACCATAGCGTATGTCACCTGCGACCCCGCCCGACGATCCCGAATGGAAGAAGACTTGGAAGGAACACGCATCGGCGTTTGATCGAGTCAAGTCGGTAACGATGACGCTCTCGGAGCCCCAATCCGCGCCTTGGATCGCGGAGCAGGCTGCCGTTTCCCCGAACACAGCACGGGATCATCTCCGCCGGCTCGTTGATCTCGGTGTTGTGACGGAAAACGACGATAACGGAACCCGCCACTACTATCCGGATCCACTGTACACCCGACTCCGCGATATTCGAGAATTACTTGACGAGACGACGAAACAAGAGCTCTCGGAGCAGGCCGCAGAATTGAAAGAAGACATCGCGGCATGGAAAGCCGAGTACGATGCTGACTCACCGGATGGACTCCGGGAACGAGCGGCCGCAGATAGCGTCTCTGCTGAGCAAGCGTACGAACTCACGCGGACAGCAAGCGACTGGGAACTCGCCCGGTATCACCTCTCTCTCGTCCAGGACGCGATCAGGAACTACGATACCTGGACATCTGACCAGTCGTCGCTCACAGTATGACTGACGAGCGGGACATACCGGGTAGCCAGTCCGACCGTCACCGATATTCTGGTTCTCATTTCCAGGCGGACGGTGTACGTTCTGATGGCGGGACCACGTCAGGACGGGATCGGCACCGTATCCTACGCGAGTTGCGTGGCGAGTTGGCGCGACATCCCGCCGTGCTATCGGTTGAGGGCGAACCACCGAGTGAATACCGAGAATTACAGGCTACCCTTGATCCGTCGTGGTTCGGCCGTTCGGGAGCAACCGCCTCACTCCGGATCACGTGGATCCCGGATCCATCGCCCGGGCCAGAAGAATCTGATCGCACGAGTGATGCGTGGACGCGAACGCCGATTCAGGCATACTACACCTTCCATTACAGCGAATCATCCGGCTTTGATTGCGGCTTCCACTGCGAACCGAATCCCCACATTGACGGCCTGCTTCACTTTCAGGACCGAGAAGACGTGGACGACCCATACACCTACGAACCAATCTCATTCGACGCACAGTCGGTGTCCGGACTCCTGTGGGAAATGATGGACGCACTCGCCAATCGACTCGGCACCCAGAGCCCTTCGTGATTTATCGTACTACACGGCCCGCGAACTGACGCCCCTCTTCGAGAAGTAGTCGATACCACGAAATTTGCTTGCCGGACGACCAGTAGGAACTTGCCATCGAAACGTAGACACGTTACTCGTTCGGCTCCAGAAACATCTCAGATGTTCAACTTGATGCACAAGCTATTCACATTTGTAAATTCTACTCGGCCGCACAGTATGACATCACTTCGGGAGCGCCTATCGAACCTCACCGATCCTGACGCTGACGCGGCTGAGCAGACCCGTGATACACTTCTGTCTGAGCTAACCATTCCGACAGGGTGGACTGTGGTTGAGACGGATGTCGAAATAGCGCAGGATGAGACTCAAGACTGGTTTCTCATAGCGTTCCAACACGAGTCGAATCCAGACAAGAGGGCGTCACTCTTTCTGCTTGAGGGCTCTCACACGTTACAACTCTACATTGAATCGCCCGAAACCGACGAATGGAGCGAGCCGACGCGAGATTCCACAGAGATCACTGCGATACTCCGAGATCACTCGTGAAGACACTAGTGATGAAGTAAATCAAGAGTAGATGACCGAGCAACACATTATGACGGCTGAGGATTTGATGAATTCAGTCGCAGTCTTCGCTACCAGATTCTGAAGTATGGAGTGGCAGCGGGCGGATCTGCGGTCATCGCCACCTCTCGCCCCAGCCGCGTGAGTTCCACTATACCCCATTTTCCGAACAGTGCGCCAGATGTTGGAATTTAGTAACCAGTGCTAATCCTCTGTGGCTTTATGAAATGCTGCCTGAGCCTCATCCCAATCTGGGTCCACATAACTTAGCGTCGTATCCATTGAGGCGTGGCCTGCCATCATGCGAATAAAATTCAGATCCATGTCGGTTTTATTTGCTAAGTGCGTGATGCGGCTATGTCGGAGTCTGTGTGCCGTGTATAGCCATTGTTTCACGCTACCATCAGCCTCTCTAGTTAGCGGCTCCTGAATTTCTGCGTTGTGCGCTGCTTCCTTCACGATTCGGCTAATATAGGACGGCTCAAGCTGGTCACCCCTTTCGCCAATAAACAGGTACGGGGATTCCCCCTCTCGTATTGATCTCCATCTGTGCATCAGATAATCGATGTTCGGTTCCCACCAGACGTGTCTATAGTATAGATCCGAGTGATCTTGTCGATTGAGCTTCGCAGATCGCAATTCAATATCCCTGTCGTCCCACGAGATATTATCGATTCGAATCCGACTTAATTCGTCGCTCCGAACAGCTGTCTGCCAAAGAAGACGGCAGATGAGTTCATTCCTGATTTTAGTGAAATCCTTCTTACCGGGCACGTTTTCGAAGATCGGTTTGAGCTGTTCAAAAGACGGAGCAATGATGTCTTTTCGACCATCGAGATCAAGAACTCGGTGGTACTCACTCACATTCTTTATGTTGTGATCCTTTGGGAGACTGATGTCGGCTGTCGGATTGTCAAGCTCAAGTTCTCTCGACGGATCATTGATGAGAAAATGGTAATACTTGGAAACAGAATAGAACCGACGAGTGATCGTTGTATCAGCGTATTCGTCTCTGATCATTCCTCGAATATATGCGTTGACGGTTCTCTTGTCAGCTGCAGCCGGATCAACATCTTCTTCAAGACACCAGTAAAGCCAAGCCTTTACTCCATCTTTCAACCGATCCGTCGTTGTCTGTTTCTTACTCGTGGCTGTTATCCACCCGCTGTAATCGTCATATAGTTCCTTGTACTTCCCAGAAAGTTCACGCTCTGATGTGAACTGTGCTTTGTCGTTCCTTTTCATATAGACCACCTAGTGATCAATTTGCTCATCGGACTGTTGATCTGACTGGTGCTGTTCCAAAAAATCAAAGTCCGGAACTGTATCGGGATCACGGACAAACCATCGCCTTTCACCGTCGTCAATGGTGCTCTCAACGAGAGAACCTGTCTCGGCCTGTTCCAAAAAGATGAGTGCTTGCCGCACCTGATGGGTCGGTTTGTCGAGTGCGTCTGCAAGATCTTCTGCGCGCCCGGTAATCTTGGCCCTGATCCGAGCTAAGGTATTTTCACCACTCTCCGAATGGCCAGGTTCAAGAAAATCATCCGGAACTTCCCGAAGCTGGACTGAGAACCCCTCTTGTAGCGATGGAAACTGGATTTCACTCTGAAGATGAGGTAGCAGATCGTGGCAGCGATGGGCTAGTTTCATAACCTCATCACGATTGAGTTCCGATTCTGGTTCTTCGCTAGAGTGCAACGCCAGTTCATCAAGCTTCTGCTCAATTACGGACAACCTGTCGGTGACTTCAGTCACGCCCTCTTCCAACTCCGAGGTATCAGTCTCCGCTCCAGAATGATGTTTGTCTTTTAACACCCACGTATCATCGATCGTGTTGTCGACGGCGTGTTTAATCAGGCCAGTCAGATTACCATGGTGATGCTTCTCTGCATATTTGAGCCACTCCTTCTTTTTTTGAGGTTCAATCCTGATTCGGATGTGCGGAGAAATGTCCTCTAAGTCTTCTTCGTCGGGGGGCATGGGAAGCCGTTAGAGGGCTTCCCAATTAAGTGTTCACACTGTGTTCACTCGTTTCCAAACATCTGGCGCATCATCGGATGCATTTCCATGAGCTGCTCTTCGGCGATCTCCT
>OBKM01000974.1_pt1 | contig 12637 bp, 15 predicted proteins | sample 1519691 | NCBI WGS metagenome assembly OBKM01 (sample SAMEA37050418, study PRJEB22526) | metagenome | biome: saline pan; feature: lake; material: water | place: Egypt | collected 2015 | depth 0.5 m
GTCGTCGACCGGGTTCGACGCCGTCGACGACCGCACTTACGCCTGGAACGAGGAGACGGACACCCCCAGTCTCCAGTATCGGCTGTCCGGAAACGAGACGGTCCCACGAGACGGCCCGATCAGCGCACCCGGCTCGCTCATATTCACGGACACGGGTGACTGGGCGCTCGTTCGACAGCCCGGCGTCGCGCACAGTTGGAGCTGGCAGGGACAAGACCTTCAGGTGTCTCTGGACCGAACGACCACGGCTCGCCAGGATGTCGTCGGCGACCAGATGGCATATCTGGGGCCCTACGAGGAACACGTCCACGAAGCACATGGTCAGCGCTTCCGACTCGTCGTTCCCAAGCCGGCCACACTTACAGAGATACCTTCGGAGATCTTCGACTCACTCGGCGCGACGGCCGATCGGTTGCGGGTCGGCGCCCGGGACCCAGAGGTGCTCGCGATTGCTGCACCGACCGGGAACGTCGAGTGGGCCGTGCGGGGGCTCCAAACGGGCGAGTCGGATATGTGGGTCCGCGACGTGGAGTCGCTGGCCGATCCGGACAACGTCTGGATCCACGAGTACGTCCACACGCGGCAAGACTACACCGCCGCGTCGGATTTCCGGTGGTTCACCGAGGCAACCGCAACCTACTACGCGGCGCTGGCGACGTTCGAATAGGACCGGATCTCTTTCGAGCAGTTCCAAGATCTGCTAGCGCTTGGCGAGCGGTCGATACACGCCGACTCGGTGCTCGCCGACCCCGCCAGCTGGCAGCGAAACGCAAACTACCACGTCGGAGCGTTGGTCAGCGGCGAGCTCGATCGTCAGCTTCGACTTGCCACCGACCGCGAACGATCGCTACAGACGGTCTTTCGACGGGTCAACGCCGCCTCCGGGACGGTGTCGGCAGCGGAATTCCGAGCGATCGTCGCCGACGCAGCCGGTGACGACCTCGAACGCGTTGCCGAGACACTCACCGAGGCGACCGAACGGCCGGGTGTCTGGGACCGTGAGCAACACGGCGACGCGTTCGCGATCGCGCCCGCCCGATTCACCTTCGAGCAGACTGGAGATCGGACGGTGACCGGTCCGTACCGGAATCGGACACTCACGGAGAGAGAGTCTGTCGTGGTCCCTGGAGAGACCATTTCGGTGGACGTTCTCGTCTCGAACGCCGGCGGGACTACCGGCGAGTACGAGGCTCCGTTTGTGGTCGACGGCGTCCTGCGGGAGACCAGAACCGGGACTCTCGACCCAGATGAATCGACGATCCTCACCGTCGACGAACCGTTCCAAGCGCCCGGAACGTACAATCTCTCGGTCGGAGACAATACGGTGTCGGTCGAGGTGCGTGAGCCAGCTGCGTTGACGATCGACGAGACGCGCCTGAACCGATCCCAGCTCGACCCCGGCGATACCGTCTCCGTGACCGTCGGATTGCGAAACGACGCGGCCTACCCGGGCGAGCGCAACCTCACCCTCACAAGCGGCGGAGAGGTACTCGGAACGGAGACCGTTCGTCTGGATACTGACGGTCAGACCGAGGTCACCTTCGAGACTCAGTTCGTCGATCCGGGAGAGTACACGCTCACTGTCGGCGAGGAGACGGATCTGACGGTAACGGTCGAGCCCTCCGGATCAGACACGGATCCAAGAAGAGGGGACTCGGCGACCGACGGGGCTGAGACCGGATCCGGGCTGACCATTGTCGGAGCCCTGCTCGCGATCGTCTCGATCGTCTGTCTCCGCCTCGCCAACGATCGCACTCGATAGATGTCCAACGTTCCACGAACACCCGGACACCGGACGCGTTCGACGGCGACCGGGAGGTTTATTTCACTATAGTCTATAGTGAATGCTGTACTATGATCGTGGGACACGGGCTGCTGGCGTTTGCAATCGTCGCCAGCGTCGCTGCCTACTACGGGTGGGCAGACGATCGTGCGCTCGCGATCGGCGTGATTGCGGGACTGTTCGCGACACTCCCGGATGTCGACGTGCTGTACGCGGTGACCGGACTCGTAAGCGCCGAGATCTCGGGCACAGATTCGTTCTGGGACGTCACAAACGAAGTCCACCGTGGGATCACCCATTCGGTGGTCATCGGACTCATCTCTGCGGTGGGGTTTGCCGCGTGGCGTGGACGGACCAACCGCGTGGTCGGGGCGATCGGTGTCGTCTTGCTGGCGGTCGTCGTCGGCGTCGGACTCGGCAGTGGTCCCGGAGTCGGGGCTGTCGCGGTTGCATTCGTTCTCGGGGGACTCGCGATTGTCGAGCTCGTCAGATACTGGTCGTTCGGAACGCTGGCTGTGCTTGCAACCGCTGGATTCGGTCTCATGAGCCATCCGTTCGGAGACGTGTTTACCGGGTCCATGCCGGCCTTTCTCTATCCGATCGGGTCGCTGTCACTCGAGCGTGTCACGCTTCATGCCGATCCGACCGTTCACCTGCTCGGGACCTTTCTCATCGAGATCGGTATCGTCTGGGCAGCGCTACTCGTTGCCGTCAACCTCGGGACCGAGACACGAGTTCGGGAGAGTATCCGGCCTCGTGCGGCCCTCGGTGTCGGGTACGCCGCTGCCGCGCTGTTCATCCCCACCCCGACGCTTGATGCTGCGATCCCGTTCGTTCTGAGTTCTCTCGCCGTCGGGACAGTTGCGGTTCCACTTCGGTTGGATTGGCCCGATCCGGTGGTTGCCATGACGACCGCACTGACTGCGATCACACTCGCGATTGTCACCTACGGGAGCGTCTACTGGGTGTTTTTGGCCTGAGTTTCACCCTCCGGTCGAGGCGACCGTTAGGGAGCCACGGACGGGTGTAGTCCAGTCCACCGGTCCGCGTCCGAACTGGATTGCCGGCGTGTATTGGAGGTCCCGGGAGCGATTGTTGGGACACCGATACTTAAACCTCGCACGCCGAAGAACCTGAACGTGGCGCAGCGAGATATCAACTATCTCGTCGGAACTCGGCGACGCAACGCAGTCGTGGCGTGGCTCGTCGTCTCCGCGATCGGAATCGTCGCCGCCGGTAGCGTCCTCTCTGGGGATCCGCTCTGGGCCGGGTTCGCGGCCGTCGTCGCGGCGCTTGCCGTTTTGCCGCCGGTGGCGGCTGGCTCGTGGCGGCAGATGCTCCCGTGGGAGATCCTGGCGTTGGCGGGCTTGCCAATCATCGGGCGACTCGTCACGGGAATCCAGCTCAACAGTCAGGTAGCGACGTATCTCTCGGTGGCGGCACTCGCTTTGATCGTTGCCGTCGAGCTGCACGCGTTCACAGCCGTCCGGATGACCCCGACCTTCGCCGTCGTGTTCGTCGTCATCACGACGATGGCGACGGTCGGCGTCTGGGCAGTGGCACGATTCGCGTTCGATACCGTCTTCGGAACCACGTTCTTGCTCGATCCGACCATGTCTGATGACGCTATCGAGCGATCGGTGATGATCGAGTTCGTCGCGTCGACAATCGCGGGGGTACTCGCCGGGCTCGTCTTCGAGCTGTACGTTCGTCGGCGTGCTGTCGTCGACTCCACGAGAGCAGGTAACGGCTCGACCCGGCGGGAGGAGTCATAATGGGACTGCGCAGCCGGCTCCGTCTCGGCGAGCGGCGACAGAAACAGATAACCAGGGTGATGGAGCTGCTGATGATCGGGTTCGTGTTCATCGGTATCGAACGCGGTGAGACCACACTCATCATCAACGCACTCATCGCGCTGGGTATCGCGCAACTCCCTCGTGTGCTCAGACGGGACTACGGCGTCCCGTTGAATCCGGGGTTGACGCTGTGGATCACCGCCGCGGTGTTTTTCCACGCGTTTGGTGTCGTCGGCCTGCCAGGCAGCGAGCGAACATTCTACTCGACCGTGTGGTGGTGGGATAGCTTTACCCACGCGCTGTCGTCCTCGGTCGTCGCGGCTGTCGGGTACACGGCTGTCCGAGCTATCGACGTTCACTCCGCGAACGTCCACTTTCCCCGGCGGTTCACGTTCGTGTTCATTCTGGTGTTCGTGATGGCGTTTGGCGTCCTCTGGGAAGTCCTTGAGTTCGCACTGACGGAGGCGGCAGCAGCTGCGGGACAGCGGACAATTCTCACCCAGTACGGACTGGACGACACGATGTTCGATCTGGTATTCAACCTGGTCGGCGCGGTGATCGTTGCTATCTGGGGGACAGCACACCTGACGGATCTCTCTGGTCACGTTGCCGGCCGTCTCGACGAACGCAGAGACGGCTGAGCTGACGAGTCGAACAGATCGATAGACGAACGACAGTATCGCGATATGCCTGGAGTCAACACTAAAATCTCGCAAGCGGTCTCGGGGCGCTTGGAGTTGCCATCACTGCGATCTCCCTGGCAGATACGTTCGATATTCTCGGTCAGTCACCGGCCCCGCCCGAGCGGCCCGGCGTGGTCGACGGACGTCCAATCAATTTCGTGAGTCCCGTCGGTTCCGACGATGAGATCGATACAGAGAGCGCTCAGTCCTCGGAGACGACGCCGTCTTCCCAGCCCTCGCTGTGAATTCGCTCCTCGGGGGCTCCGAGCTCGCGGAGCCGCGCTTTGGTATCGACGACCATCTGCGGAACGCCACACACGTAGAAGTCCCGCGATTCGAAGTCATCGAACAGCTCCTCGAGGTGGGTCTGGACGTACCCCACCCGCCCTATCCAGTCCCAGTCCGGATCCGAGAGACTGAACGTCACGTCGAAATCGGGGTCTGTCGCTGCAAGCTCGTTGAGCGTTCCGCGGTGGATGATCGACTGTTGATTCGTCTCGCCAAACAGGAACTGCGCGTCACCAGTTCCCTCGGCGACGTACTGACGGGCCATCGCCAGAAGCGGCGTAATGCCCGTGCCAGTCCCGACGAAGGCGACGTCTCGATCCGGATCGACGAGCGTGAGATCACCGTCGATCGGTCCGATCGTGATCTCGTCGCCGGGATCACGGGTGTGCATGTACGACGAGGCGAGTCCGTCCTCGTAGCGTTTGATCGTAAGCGTCAGCTGGTCGGTCCCGGGCAGGTTCGTCGGGGTGTACGGACGCACGACTTCGTGGCCGCTTGCCTCGAAGTGGACCGTCGTGTGCTGGCCGGGCTCGTACTCGAACCGCTGGCCGGGAACCTGCAGTCGGAACCCCTTGACTCGCGGAGTCAGCTCGTAGGTGTCGACGACGGTGGCTGTCTGTGTCATACTGACACAAGGAGTGCCGGAGGCATAAGTCCGCGGACCCACAGACCTGTATACCGTCGAAACGAACTGATTGTATGCCATGGCACAGACGGCGTGACCTCGAGGGCGGAAAGGAGCTGGGCGTGTGGCTGTTGATCGACGATGGCCTCGAACGCGAGCTGTACGTCGAATCTCACGAGTATCGCGGTGGTGCGTTCGATGTATACACTGCCACACCAGATGGGGAGTGGCACCACGAGGGGGAGTACGAGACCGTCACCGCGGCGTTTAACGCCGCCACCACGATCATCGAGGACAGCGGCTACCCCGTCGAAGGGCCGTGACCGTGCCTGCCTCGATTCCCTCGGGTGGACTCACGCCGGCCACCCAGCGAGCACGTCGAGTTGGTGCGTGAGATAGGTCAGTGTCCCCGACTCGATCTGTTCGTGGCGGCGGGTGCTCCAGGCACGAAGCTGCTCGCGGTCGAGATCGTCAGCGCCGGTGAGTGCGGACTCGATCGTGTGGACGATGTGGTGGAGGAAGTACGCCTCGTCGCCCTCGTAGCCGCCGTCGTCGGGGGCGACGACCCAGTCGGAGCCGCCCGCGGCAAGTAGCTCTCCACCGGAGGCTGGCACCGCAGTTAACAGGCGTCGCCCGGCGGTGCTGTCGCCAGTGGCACCGCTTGCCTTCTCGGTGGTGTCCATGTGATCGTGAAACCGGCGCTCGATCTCCCGATCCAAGGCCGGATCGATCCGCGGCAGCAACGCAGTGACGCCGTCGAAGGTGATCGGAAAGTAGCCGATGCCGTCGGCTTCGAGACTTCCGGCAATCGTCTCGATGGCCGCCGGGACGTCCGTAAGATCCAGAAACGCCTGGCCGATCACGACGTCGTAGGACTGTTCACTCCCGCGGAGATACTCGAGTGCATCGGCGACGTGAAAGCGGATCTCGAACCGATCGGACCGCTCGATCCGATCGGCGGCAGCCTCGAGCAACGACTCGTCCGTGTCGACCGCGTGGTATTCGACCGGACAGTCCGTCCATTCTCTGACGGCTGCGGCAGTCGTTCCGGTCCCAGCGCCGATCTCGCAGATTCGCAGATGCGATGCCGCGTCAAGAGTGGAGCGAAACTGCTCTGTAACCCGTCGATCTCGAGCGCGACTGTCAACGGTGCGCTTTGCGTCGAGATACCGTCGAAACGAGTACGACTCCGGCTGACTCACGTATTCACCACGGGCTGAGGTGTCTTAAATCCGGTCGCTACGCTTGCCGCGGCGACGGGCCTGCCGTGGCGAGCTCAGACAGAAACTCTGTGACGGTACCCGCCACCTCGTCCCAGGTGTGATGGCCCTCGAAGGCAGCTCTGGCGGCGAGCGACCGGGTCAGAAGCCGATCTCGGTCTCCCGCAAGCTCGGTTACGGCCTCACGAACTGCGTCGCTGTCGTCGGGATCGACGACCCGACCGGTCGTCCCGTCCTCGATGAGTTCACTGGCCCCACCCGCACGGGTACCGATCGCCGGCAATCCGTACCCCATCGCTTCGAGATAGACGATCCCGTACCCCTCGTGTCGTGACGGGACCGCAAGCAGGTCGTGCCCCCGGTAAAGCTCGTCGAGACGCGACGCCGAAACACGCCCGGTCCAGGTGACCCGTGTCGTGACTCCGAGCCGGTCTGCGTGTCTTTGCACGCGGTCGACGTATGCCGGATCCGCTGTCGTGTCGCCGACCACCGTCAGTGACCAATCCGACTCGAGAGCCCCGAGACCGCTCAGGAGCGTTTCGAGATTCTTGCGCTCGACGACCGAGCCGACAAACAGCAGTCGAATCGAATCCTGCGCTTGAACGCGTGACCGGATGTCCCCCCGATCGACCTCCGGCTCGAGGTGATCCCGTCCGGGAGGAGCAAGCACACCGGTCGTCTCGCCGATCGCGGACTCGACCGTCCGCCGGGTGGCTCGGCTGTTGTAGACGAACGCGTCGATCGTGTTGAGATACGTTCGCTCGACGCGCCGGTACGCTGCCGCTTCGAGAGGGGGCCAGCGCTCTGAGCCCCGCAGATGGTGGACGATCGAGACGATCGGAAGGGTCGGGTGCTCGCCGGCGAGACGGCGGTTCGGCCCGATCAACGATGGATGGCAGAGCTCGTCTTCGAGAAGAGCGTCCGCCCAATCGGCGAGTTCGGACAGGTGTGACCAGACTGTCGGCGAGACGTTGTCTAGAAGGTTCCGGGTGTATCGCCGTCGTGGAATCGCAACCGTCCTGACGGCGTGACCGCGAGCACGCACCCCGGCGACGATCCGTCTGTCGTAGAGGTAGCCGCCGCTGGTCTGATTGAGTCCGTCGTACACGACGAGACCGACCCGCATCAAAGCGCCGTCGTGTACGTCGCCGCGGCTGTCTCGTCTTCCCACATCCTCACCGTGACCCGATCCAGCCGCTCTGTCGGCACCGCATCGATGACACGGTCGACGAACTCGCGTGCGAGCCGCTCGACGCTCGGGTTCAGTCCCGCAAACTCCGGTAGCTCGTTGAGCGTCGCGTCGCGATACCGCCTTTCAAGCTCGTCGAGTACGTCGTTCACGTGATCGATATCGACGACGTACCCGTACTCGTCGAGCTCTGGTGCTTCGATCGTGAGCTCGGCGCGAAACTGGTGGGAGTGACGGTCTCCCTCTGGACCAGGATCGGGAACGGTAAGCCAGTGCTGGGCAATAAACTCACGTCTGACCGTGACGGCGTACATACAGTGGTATTGTCGGGACAAAATAAATACACACCGACTCGCCTGACTGTCAGTACGTCAGCAACACCTGGACCGCCGTCTCGGGGTGGCGGTCGAGTAGCTCGTAGGCCCTCGGCGCCTCCGCGATCGGAATTCGGTGTGTGACCAGTCGGTCGGTCTGTATCCCGCGGAGCTGTCGTTTTGCCGTCGCGATACGGCGGTCCGTGTCCCATCGCCCCCGTCGATCTGGGGCGATCGTGCTGACCTGGCTGCTGACGAGCTCGATACGGCTTCGGTGGAACTCGCTGTCCAGGGACAGCTCGACGGGCTTCGTACCGTACCACGACCCGACGACGACCCGACCGGCGAACCCCGTCGCGTCGATCGCATCGTCGAGTGCGTCCGGATTTCCCGACAGCTCGTATGCCAGATCGGCACCACTGTCGCTGGCCGCGTCTGACCCCCAAAGCGCTTCCGAAGCCTCCGCTGGCGGGAGACTCACGTCCGCACCGACTGCCTCGGAGAGCTCGCGACGAGCTGGGTGTGGCTCGACGGTTGCGAGCCGGTCGAGTGGGTACTCTGCCAGCACGCTCGCGGTCAGGAGTCCGACGATGCCCTGTCCGAACACGACGGTCCGGTATCCGACGGCTGGGTTGCCGTCGAGCACGAGGTTGACTGCCGTCTCGGCGTTTGGCAGCAGAGCCGCCTGCTCGGGGGACAGCTCCGGAACCGGAACGACGCTCTCTGCCGAGGTGACAAACTCACTGGCGTGTGGATGAAAGGCAAGCACCTGCTGGCCGCGAAGATCTGTGACGTCCGTCCCGGCAGCGGTCACCTCGCCGACGGTCGCGTACCCGTACTGGATCGGGTACGAGAGCGATCCCGATAGCGCGTCGATTGACTCGTCTGCAACGACGCCACGCTCGACGTCGCCGCGGTAGACGAGCAACTCGGTGCCGGGACTAATCGCCGAGACCGTCGCGCTGACTCTGACCTCGTTGGGGCCGGGCTCGGAAACGGTCTGCTCTCTGATCGCGACTTCTCCGGGGCCGGTGAAACACACCGCGCGGGCGGTCATCAGTGCGTCGCCGGATCGGCGTTCAGCTTGACCAGATCGCCCGTTTCTCGGCAGTGCTCGAGAGCCTCCTTTGCCTCCATGCCGGCGTCGGTTGCCGTCGCTCCGTGTCCGACTCCGACTTTCAGGTCGATGTCGGCCACCTCTTTGACGTGCTCGATAGCTGCCTCGAACGCCGCCCGGTCCAGGTCGGGCGTGACGGAGATGACGTTGTCGCCGCCGACGAAAAACGTCAAGGCGCCGTGAGCGTCGTGCATATGCCCTGCCAGCGTGACGTACCCGCGGTTGATCTGTTGGTACACCGTGAACGCGCTGAGCTGGTCGGTGTACCGCTCGGTCGCTCCGTTGACATCGAAGTGAGCGATCTGGACGCCCGCAGCGTCCGGATCGATGGTCTCTCCACCCAGGACCTCCGTCCGGGTGCCGTCCTGTGCGCTGCCGGCCGCCTGTAGCCGTTCGGTCGCGTCGGCTAGTGCACTCTCGGGGCGATCGCTGACGCCGGTCGTCAGGCTCACCGTCACGGGATAGCGGTTCCGAACCGACTCTTGGATACGCTCGTGGGCCGTCATATCGAGGGTGTTTGTAACGGCGATCATGTTGTCGAACCGCGTGTAGAACACGTACCCGCCGTCACGGCCGATGAGCTGAGAGAGATCGGCGTACAGCCGGGACTGCAGCGTCTGGAGGTCTACTTCGGGTCGCGGGTGGGGAGTTACCGTCCACGGACCGTAGTTGTCGATTTGTACGAGCGTGAGTTGTGTGCGAACCATTGCCTACAAAAAGGTCCCGAGAAAAATAAAGGGCACGTTCGTATCAATCCACACTTGCCAAACAGATGACTCACGGCAGCAACACCCTCGGCAGCGCGGAGCAGCGGTCGTGACGGTCCAGGTGACCCAGCGAGAGGTGATCGACCACTGGCTTACCGTCGAGGGGTACGACCCGACCGCGATGGACGCGACCGAGCGGCTCGCCGCCTTACTCGAGAGGAAACCCGGCGCCGCGGCGTTTCTCTGGCGCGAACAGCCTGTCGACTGGTATCTCACTCAGATCGAGTGGGACTCGTTTCGACAGTTGCGGCCGATCCGGGGGCCTGACCAACTCCACTGGCGGCGTCTCTCGCCCGACGGCACCGTTCTCGGCGGCGCTCGGCGGCTCCAGACCGGAGCCCACCCGCCCGTCAACGGGATCGACCGCGAGGCGATCGACAGGTACCGCAATCACGTCGCGGCCGGACGGGCAATTCCGCCGTTGATCGTTCGAACCGTCCGGGGGGCGACACCGTGGTACGTCGTCGACGGGAACCACCGGGCGACGGCACTCGCCTGGCACGCCGTAGAAACCGGCGAGTACGAGCCCCAACCGGCGTACGTCGCCGTCACGGGACGAACGGGTTTCCAGTCCGGGATCGACCGGCTTCGCGGCCTGTTCCAGCGGCTCCGGGGCTACCGGATCGGTCGTCCCTGAGCCGCTCAAACGACCCTTTGAGACTCCGGGCGAGCTATATTAACTCCACACCAGCGTTCGTGTGTATGTCACACGACACTAACCGAACGATACTCGCTGTCGCAGTCCTGACGGTCGTCGCCGTCGCCGCCGTCGGTGTGACCGCGGCCGGCCTCGGCGTCGTCGGGGCCGACGACCCTACCGACACTGAAGACCCGCTGCAAACTGACACCGCTGACGATGCACAATCGCCCGACAGAACGATCGCCGTAGACGCAACTGGCACCGCTACTGCCGCCCCTGACGAGGCAGTCGTTCGGGTGGCGGTAACCGCCGAGGGCGAGGAGAGCACCGAGATACGCGACCGGCTCGCGACCACGAGTGCGGATCTCGAGACGGCCCTCGAGGAGCTGGGTGTCGAGTACCGAACGACCGGGTACGAAATCGAACAGCCCCGCGCACCCAGAGACGCCGAGGTCCCCGATCTCGTCGGAACCCACGCCTACGAGGTCACGCTGGACGAGCCCGACCGCGTCGGTACTGTGGTCGATGTGGCCGCGGACGTCGGTGCCGAAATCAGGGGGATCGACCTGACACTCTCCGAGGCAGCACGCGAACAGCTCCGGGACAAGGCGATCGAGAACGCGATGAGCGACGCCCGGGGCCAGGCCGAGACGATTGCCGAGACTGGGACCCTCGAGCTCGGTCAGCCAGTCTCTGTCGACGCGACGCAGGGCCGGTTCAGTCCCGTTCGTCTGAGCGCTGAGGTTGCGCTCGAGACCGACGACGCCGCCCCGACCGAGATCGCCACGGGTGACGTCTCTGTGACCTACGACGTGGAAGTCGTCTACGGGGCAACCGGGGGCGAGTAGCGGCTACGGCCGCTCGTCGAGGAGATCGTCGGCTAACCCTTCGATGTCGGTCTCGCCGAGCGCAGAACGCACGAGAAGCTGTCCGCCGATGACTGCCGGACTGAGCACCGTGTCTGCGCCGGCCCGGCGGAGCTTCTCGACGTTGTCTCGGACGGTTGCGGCTGCGACGATCCGAAGCCCCGGATTCAGCTCCCGAGCCGTGAGGATCGTGAACGCGTCTTCGGCGTCGACGTTCGTCGCAACGATCGCAGCTCGCGCCGTCTGGATTCCTGCAGCCTGCAGTGGCTCCTCGTCGCTCGGATCGCCGACTTGGACGTCGATCCCACGGTCGCGGAGCTTCCGGGCGGTTTCCTGTTCTGGAGTCACGACGACGAAGGTCGTCGCCGCGAGTTCTTCGAGAAGCGGTTCCGTCAGTTCGCCGTACCCTAACACGAGGACGTGGTCCTCGAGGAGGTCGTACTGTGTGTCTGTCATTGTACCGAGCGCGCGTGAGAACCGTGCTTGAATTGCCGGACCGAGCACCGATCCGAGCGCCACCGCAAAACTCGCCGTCCCCAGCACGACCAGCGTCGTCGCAAACAGCGTCGCTCGCCCGGAGATCGGCGTCATATCCCCATATCCGACAGTACTGGCGGTGACGACAGTATAATAAAACGCGTCAGTCAGCGACCCAACCTCGCCGTACTCGTCTCGAAGCGTGTAGGTACCGATCGTGCCGTACGCGAGCGTCCCGGAGAGCGCCACCAGTGCCGCTAACTGTGCAGTAGTCAACGTTACCGACCGGGTGAACGCCCGGTACTGGACGATGACGAACGGCAACGCCACCAGCGACACCGCGACCAACGGCAGCGAGTACGAGCTGGCCTGGATGATCCCCTGGGCAGCACTCACGGGGAGCAACACTACCGTCGCGTACCAGCCGACCCGTGTACGCCGGCGCAGACCCCAGCTCGCGAGCAACAACAGAAACCCCGTCAGCGTTCCGGTAAACCCTGCCGTCGACCGGACGACTCCGGGAACCTGGTCCGCGAACGGCCCAGCCGGTGCACCCACGGAGATGTTCGCTATCCCGGTCGCAAGCGAGAGCACTGCCGCAAGCGCCGGCAGCAACACCGCCGTTCGTGGGCTGAACAGGCGGTTCGCGAGCGATCGGGTCATACGCGAATCCACGCGAGCCCGTAGGTAAAGCCTGCCGGGTTCGCCCGAGCACCACCGACCGGCACGCGCCGGTCGCGGGGGCCAGCATACTGATTGTCGTGGTGGTTCATGCTGGTGGTTTAAGGAAATATGAACAACACTAAGGAGGGTACGAGCGGTACTCGGCGTATGGACACGCGCAAGGTCCAGCAGCTCGGTCCGTCGACGCT
>OBKM01000975.1_pt1 | contig 12633 bp, 11 predicted proteins | sample 1519691 | NCBI WGS metagenome assembly OBKM01 (sample SAMEA37050418, study PRJEB22526) | metagenome | biome: saline pan; feature: lake; material: water | place: Egypt | collected 2015 | depth 0.5 m
TACCGCGATGGCGTGTACTACCTACACGTCACGGTCACACGCGAGTTCGACGTACCCGAACCCGACACTGCTGATACTGTGGTTGGCGTAGACATCAACGAGCGCAACGTCGCACTTACCGCCCTCGACCGTGAGACGATGCGGACGACAGGTACACTCGTCCTCGACTACGGACGAGTCAAGCAGGAACGCCAACGCTACCACACCATCACCACTCGCTGTCAAGAACACGGCAAGACGAGCATCCACCACAAACTCGGTGACAAGGAAGACCGATTCACCGAGTGGGTACTCCATCGGCTTTCCCGTGCTGTCGTGGAGTTTGCAGAGCAGTTCCCGAACCCGGTTATTGCGTTCGAGGATATGAGCGGCATCCGCGACGAAATCAAGTACGGGACGTACATGAACCGTCGGTTGCACAAACTCCCGTTCCACAAGTTCGAGACGTTCGTCTCGTACAAGGCGACGTGGCGAGAGATACCTACGGATACGGTGGATGCGTACTACAACTCGAAGACGTGTTCGTGCTGTGGTGAACGTGGGTATCGTCAGAGTCGGCGGTTCCGGTGTACGAACGACGGGTGTGACGTGGTGCAAGACCACGCCGACCGGAATGCGTCGGTGAACATCGCGTGGCCCGAGACGGCGAAACTCGACGGCAACGAATCGAATTACCGGACTCACAAAACCCAGCCGCAAGTTCGGTTGGTGCGTCTGTCCGGGTCGGGGCGCGTAAGCCGCCCAACCTCATCCCGCTCGCTTGCCGAGCAGGGAGTGCTAGCGCACGGCTGAGGGAACAACAAAAGCCTCGGGCGCGGTGGCCCGAGGCTGTTTACTGCTGTTTGAATGCTTCCCCAGCGAGGGAGGGCTCACCGCCGGGGCTTTGGGCTGGGCAAGGCGGATGCCACAGGGTCGTTCGGAAACCGAAGGACTCGACCCACATATAAACAGACACTGAAATCGTCACCAAACTCGCTGCATCGAACAGCTTTTGAAACGGCGACCGGAACAGCGGGTATGGAACTACTGGTCGTCGGCGCCGGCGAAATGGGGCGGTGGCTGGCCGACACCGTCGACTGCGAGGTCGCCTTTACCGACGCCGACCCAGCGGTTGCCGAGGACGCAGCCGCGAGTCGGGACGCCCGAGTGGTCGATCCCGACACCGAGGAAACATTCGAGGCAGTCTGTTTGGCCGTCCCGATGTCTGTCGTCGCCGATGCAGTCGCCGAGTATGCTCCACGCGCGGAGAGCGCGATCTTCGATCTCTCGGGGCATATGGCCGACCCACTGGCAGCGATGGCCGACCACGCCGCTGGGTTGCAGCGAGCAAGTTTTCATCCACTGTTTGCACCGCCGCGGGTACCCGGTAATGTGGCTGTCGTCACCCAAGCTGACGGCGCGTTGCTGGAAGCCATTCGTGCGGAGATGACAGCCGCTGGGAACACCGTTTTCGAGACAACGGCGACTGAACACGATTCGGCGATGGAGATCGTCCAAGCCGGCGCGCATACAGCAGTGCTGGCCTACGCGCTCGTTGCCGACGACATCCGAGAGGAGTTCGCAACACCGGTATCAGCCCAGCTGGCAGACGTTGCGGCGACTGTCACCGAAGGCTCACCCGAGGTCTACAGTGAGATTCAATCAACGTTCGACGGGGCCGCCGCCGTCGCCGACGCTGCCGAACGCATTGCCGAGGCAGACAGCGAGGCGTTTGCAGAACTCTACAGTGAAGCCAAAGCCAACATGGGCACCGACCAGCGGGTGAGACACGAGTGATCGACCGCGAGGCTGTCCGGGCGAACGCAAAATACCTCCGGCAGGTACGACCGATTGATCCCGACGAGATTGCGGAGTATATTGAGGGCCATCCCCACCCCGGCGTCGTCAAACAGACACTCCGCGAGGAGGCCTTTTCGCTCGGCCTTGTTGAGCGTCCTGACGGCAGCTTTGTCCCAGTTGCCGACGAGCCGGTGGAACACCGCAGCTGGGAGCCAACGGTGTTTCCAACACAGTACGGCCAACTGCTGGAAGCGGAACTGCAGGATCGCTACGGTCAGGAGTGGTACTGCGGCGACAGCGGGAACAGTCTCCGAGAGGCAATCCGTGAGCTGAAAGCCGACTATCTCGCCCAAGCCGAGATCGAGTACGACGAGTTGACCGCGGCAGGGTACGCAATCTACCATCTGCCAGCCTACTATGCAGCGGTTGGCTACGTGCTGGCAACGCTGACCAAACGGGGGCTGTTGCCGCGGTCGCTTCGCGTGCTGGATGTCGGAGCCGGCGCAGGCGGCCCCGCGCTGGGACTCCATGATTTTCTGTTCGGCCAGCCCACCGACGCCAGAAGGGCAACCGAACCACCAGCGGATGAAACTGAGGCGAGTGGTAGCCGCGATGAGATGGCCGCCAGTGTCGAGTATCACGCTGTCGAGCCAAGTGCGGCAGCCGATATTCTTCGGCCGATGCTGGGAGCAACGACCCGCAACTTCCGGCCGACAATCCACCAGACGACGATTGAGGAGTTTGGGTACGACGTTGGCCACAGCGGGGATGCAAAATTCGATCTGATACTGTTCGGCAACGTACTCAACGAACTCGCTGCTCCCGAAAGCGTCGTTGAGCGCGCAGTCGATCAGCTCACACCCTCGGGAACCATCATCGCTCTTGAGCCAGCAGACCGCAATACAGCAACCGAGTTGCGCGCGGTCGAGCGGGCGGTCACAGCCAACGACCGCGTGACAGTGTATGGCCCAACACTCCGGCTGTGGCCGGACGAACAGCCAGCCGATCAGGGCTGGTCGTTCGACGTTCGGCCTGATGTGGCGACACCCGACTTCCAGTCGAAGCTTGCTGGGGCTGCTGGGAGTGATAACGACCCGGCAGCCTACCGCAACACGGATGTGCAGTTCGCCTACAGCGTGCTTCGAGTTGACGGCGAGCGACGCTACCCGTTTCAGGCAAACCGACAGCGACACGCAAAGATGGCCGAGATGGACGACCACGTCACCGAGCGAATCAACCTCTTGGCGGTCAAGCTCAGCCACGACCTCAGCGATGGCGATAACGCGCTGTTCAAAGTCGGCGACGGCAGCCAGCAAACCGACCACTACGCCGTGGTAACTGCCGAATCCGGACTCAACAGCGCGCTGTCGAGGGCCGCCTACGGCGCGGTCGTGGCGTTTGAAAACGTCCTCGTCCTCTGGAATGATGACGAAGCGGCATACAATCTCGTTGTTGATGGCGAAACAGTCGTCGACTGCCTCTCTGGTCGCTAACGCCACAGTCCACCACCCAGGCTGGATGCCGACCGATTTTTTAGCTCTCCTCCGCATGAATAACTGTGGACGACGACGAAAAGGAGAGTCTTGAGGCGAAAGGCGAACACTGGGATTTCGAGGTAGACGCATCGCTTCCGGACTCGATTACCGACGACGATGAGGAAGTCACCGAGGCTGACCGCCTTCGCCAGAAGGCCGGCAACGTCAGGTGGACAGCCACCACCGGCGGGCTTGGTGGCTCTGCCCCGACAGTCGTTGGTGGCAGCGTCTTTCTCGGCGGCGACAGCGACAGCATCTATGCACTGGATGCCGCCACAGGCGAACAGCGGTGGCGATACCAAACAGACGATTTTGTCGAGTCCGCCCCAACCGTCGCAAACGGTGGGCTCTTTGTCGGCAGCGACGACGGCGCGCTCTACGCGCTTGATCCAGCCGATGGGAGCGAGTACTGGGCGTTCCAAACTGGTGGGTTCGTCGAGTCCTCACCAACAGTCGCGGGCGACTACGTCTATGTCGGCAGCGGTGATGGCGCAATCTATGCCCTGCGGGCCAGCGATGGCGGGAAACGCTGGAGTGTCCAAACGAATGGCGCAGTCCAGTCGTCGCCAACAGTCGTCGACGACACGGTCTATATCGGCAGCGACGACGGACGGGTCTACGCAATCGAGGCCGACACCGGCGAGCAGCGATGGACATTTGAGACCGAGGATGCGGTCAGATCCTCACCCACGGTTGCAGACGGGACAGTCTTTGTCGGCAGCGGCGATGGATCAATCTACGGTATCGACGCAAAATGGGGTGAAGAGTCGTGGTCGGTCACGACTGAGGATGTTGTGCACTCCTCACCGACTGTTGCTGACGGTGTGCTCTACATCGGGAGTGATGACGGTACAGTCTACGCGCTCGATATCAACGCTGGCGACACGCGGTGGACGTTTGAGACTGACGATCGGGTGTGGTCATCGCCGACAGTCGCCAGCGAAACCGTCTTTGTCGGCAGTAACGATGGCCATCTCTACGCGCTCAACACCACAACTGGCCGTCGGCGATGGATGTTTGATACCGAAGACTGGGTGACGACCTCGCCGGTTGTGGTCAACAAAACAGTCTTTACTGTCTGTGATGATGGCACCGTCTACGCGCTATTTGCGGGACTCAAAGGTTCAAGCACCGACTCCCGCGTCAATCTCGGCACGCTCGGCCACCACGGCGGCTACAGCGGTGATAGGTAGAGCCGTAGCTTCTTAGCCTACAGAGCGAGAAAGCGTGGTATGTCCACAGCAACAGCAACGGTTGGTGGCGGCTGTTTCTGGTGTCTGGAAGCACCCTACAAGGAGTTGGCAGGCGTCGAGCGGGTTGTCTCTGGTTACGCCGGCGGAGATACTGCCGACCCCTCTTATGAGGCAGTCTGTTCGGGAGCCACAGGTCATGCAGAGGTTGTCCAAATCGAATATGATCCCGATCTGATCACCTACGCCGAGTTGCTTGAAGTGTTTTTCACGGTTCATGATCCAACCCAGCTCAACCGCCAGGGGCCGGATGTTGGGACGCAGTACCGCTCAATTATCCTGACGCACAACGATGAGCAACACGACCAGGCGACAAGCTTCATCGCGGAATTAGAAGCCGAAGGTGTCTATGACGACGAGATAGTGACCGAGGTCGAACCGCTGGAGACATTTTACGAGGCCGAAGAAAAACATCAAGACTTCTACGAGAAACATCCGAACCAGGCCTACTGCTCATACCACATTCCACCGAAACTGGAGAAAGTGCGAGAGAAGTTTGCGGATCAACTGAAAGAACAGCCAGTGCACTAACCGGTAGCTGTCATCTGAAAAGCCATGTGTGTGCTGAGAAGCAGCTTGACGTAATGCTTATTGATACACAACTTCAACACAAAGTATGGCAGAAGCCGAATCCCCGCCCGAGAAAACGACGGTGAATATCCGGATGACAGAGACGTTTTTGGAAGATGTAGATACAACATGGGAGACAGAGGGATTCAATAGTCGAAGCGAGTTCATCCGCGCAGTGCTTCGAGACGCGCTCAAACATCCCGAATTCAACCGCGCTGATCTGAAAGCGATGCTTGCCAGCGAAGCAGAGATTCGGGAGGGTCGGACACACACCAGCGACGAGATCAAATCTGCGTACGGACTCGACGGGACAGCACGCGACAGCGATGACTGAGTGGGACTGGGAGTTAACCGATACGTCACGGCGAGATTTTGAGAGCCCTGATGAACACGCCCGCGACCGTATCACCAGCAAGCTCGATGCAATCGTCACCGACGAGTGGCGTGAGCCAGCCGACCATCTCGAACCCCTCGAAAGCGCGCCACACGAAAAGCTTCGCATCGGCCCGTTTCGGCTTGGATGTCGACTGGATCAGGCGAATCATACCATCTACATCTTGCGAATTCGAAAACGCGGTGGGATGCATACCGAAGCGACGACGACTGAACGATCAGTACGCTGGTGACCGAAACCGAATCTCAGCACAGGAGCGACTGACTGCAGTCGCCGAGAAAATATTAGTCACTCGCTGAGTTCGATTTCTGCCGCGCCAGCCGACGCACTGCCGGCAGCGCGACCAGCGCAATCGCAATCTCCAGGCCGCCAACAACGAGAAACGCGGTAAGGAAATCGGTTGCAGAGCCGACCACGCCACCGATGACGAACCCAGAGAGAAATCCCAGACTCCCGAAGACGTTGAACCCACCCATCGCCACACCGCGTTCATCAGGCCCAGCAAGATCAGTCACCAACGCCATCGTCGCCGGTGCGACAAACGCACCCGCAATGCCGACGACAACCATCATCCCCATTGCGATCTCAACTCGTGTCGCCAGCCCAACGCCAGCAATCGCAACCCCGTACCCAATCGAGCCACCGACGATTGGGATGAACCGACCAATCCGATCCGACAGCAGCCCAAAGGGGTACTGCAACAGCGCGAACGGGAGGAAAAACATCGCAAGTGCGATGCCAACACCTGCAGCATCAAGGCCGAATACCTCGCCGAAATAGAAGACGCCGACAAGCGAGAAAAAGCCAGCAGTGAGGCGGTCAATAAAGCCAAAGGCGTAGGGAACGCCGAGTGCTGGTCGCTCGCGGAGCGTGCTGACAGCAGCACTAAAGCCCCGAGTCGAAGCTGAAGCAGTCGGCGTCGTTGTCTCCTCGACAGTCGCCGCCAACACCCCGCCGACAGCAAGCATTGCGGCTCCGGCATAGATCGGGCCAAATGGATCAACCGTCGAGAGTTGACCACCGACAACGGAGCCGAGTGCGGCACCGAAACCGATGGCGATGCCGGCCGCGCCCATGTTGCGACCATTGCCACCAGAGAGATCCATCAGCATCGTCATCGCCAGCGAGAAGGCACCAATGGAAAATGCCCCGCCCACTGCGCGAACAACGAGCGCGCCACTGAAGCCGATTCCCAGCGCCGGAAGCAGGCTCAAGAGGAGATAGCTCCCTGCCGCACCAGCCGCGCCAAGGACGACAAGCGGTGTTCGGCGACCAATGGCGTCGCTGGCGGCACCCCAGATGACCGCAAAAGCGACAAAGGCTCCGAACTCAGCAAGCAGAAACCACATCCCGGCCTGGATGTCAGCCGGCGCGCCGAGGCTGGCGATCAGCCCCTCAAGGCCTGGATAGACTAATACCTGCGAGACGAGCACTGCCCAGACAACGACCGCAAGCCGAAGGCGTGGCTGGGCGAGTGCCTGACGCATACCTTGTGTTGCAGCCGGCGAAAAATAGGTCTGTGGCTTGCGGTTGAGGCGCTATGCTAAGGTGATCTGTTGGGTATCGAAAAACACGGTTTCGTACCCCTCGTGGCGGGCGACTTGGGTCGGTGTCGAGAGATCAATAGTCACGTCTTCATCGCCAGCGAGTCCGGGAGCAGAGATGCCGTAGTGGAAGCCGAGTGCTGGATCAAGCCCGGGCGCAAGCTGTTGGCTGAGAACCGCGCTGTCGGGATCGACAACGTTGATCTCGCGGGTTGCTGTTGGCGACTCGCCGTCAGCGAGATCGTCATCCTCGTCGACATCGCTTTCATCGACAACAACCTCGATTTCGGCCGTCTCATCGGCTGTACCGACATGGGCGGAGAGTCCGATCTCAGGGATTGAGAGATCGTTGTATCGTGTTGCGGCCGTCACAGCGAGATACGGGTCGTCCCCAAAGCGGTCGTCAGTAAACAGCGCGGCCCGGTATCGGATATCGTCAAGCAGTGCTTCGCCCAGCAAGTCGCCGCCAGCCTCAGCGAGATCCGGGGCAAAGCCAAGCGGCATCTGGTGGTGCATCGCATGGCCCATCTCATCGGCTGCCATCTCGTCGTGATCCTCCTCGTCCATCCCCATTGGGGCGACCGCACCGCGTTGGCCCTGTTGGTCATCATAGATCTCAAACGCCAGGTCGTTGCGCTCGGTTTCGCTGTATGCAAGCTCCATCGTGACTGTTTCGGCATCACCAAACCGGCCTGCAAACGCGCCAAATCGGTCGGCATTGACGCCGCCAACAGTGACCTCAACCGTGTAGCTGTCGTCGCCATCGAGATGGAGGTTATCGCCGTAGTGGAACCCCATTCGCTGCGAAAGCATCGGGTAGATCGTCTCACGTTCGTCAACTGCGTTGCCGCCGGTGACAGCGACGTTGACGCTTGATGCGGGGACAACGACCTCGGTTTCGGCATCCCAGACGCCGACCATGAGATGAACCGCCTCTTGGGGGCCGACATCGAATTTTCTGGCCTCGTAGCCGTCGGCAGTCGGATCGACCTGCCAGAACCGATGGGGGAAGGTGTACATCAGATGCACCGCCAGCCCATCGCTGGTTTCGGCGACCTCACCGTGATGCATCGCTTCGGTGTGGGTTGGCCAGTAGATCGCGTTTGGCCGTGGGTTGACCAGCGGTGGCTCGCGGCCATAGGTTGTTCCCTCAAGCGATTGGAAGGCTTCGACACAGCCAGCCACAGTGGCAGACGCGCCGGCGGTTGCTGCTGCGAGGAACTGCCGTCTGTCCATACCACGGCGTTGGGGTCTCAAACTCATAGCCATTCTGGTTCAGTTGTCGATCCCGCACGTCCAACAGAAGCCATATTGGCGTCGCCACCGACTATCTAGTATGGAGCAACCGGAGCCACACTCTCGCCGACAGTTCTGCAAAGCGGCACTGGCTGCGGGGAGTCTGAGTGCGGTCGCAGGCTGTCTGGAGCTTGGCGATGAGCCGATTCCACAGGGTGGCGATCAGTCACTCCCGGATCGGCAGTTTGCGTGGAACGATTCACTGGAGCGCGACGAGGCCGGCAACGTCGTCTTGCCAGAACATCATCTGTTTTTGTATCTCGAATATGCTGACGAGGCAGCTGATGGCACCCCAACTGACGACGACCGCGAAACACTGGCGGCCGCGCTGTCGACAATCGAACGCGCCTATGAGTGGAGCAACCGCGGCGTTGTCTTCGATCTGGCCTACTCACCGGCGTACTTCGAGCGGTTCGAGGATAGCCTGCCGAGTGAAATTGATCTGCCGCCCCCGCGGTCGCTGTGGGCGGCCGAAGACGAGGCACTCGACGAGCAGGACGCGCTGTTGCATCTCGCCAGCGACCGGGTTGCGGCACTGCTCGATATCGAGGAGTCGCTGTTTGAGTCGGGAGCACCGCTCAACGGCATCGAAGTCGAGGCCAAACTCAGCGATGTCTTCAGCCTCGAAGATCGCCGAACCGGATTTATTGGCCCCGGCCTTCCTGCCGAAAAGCAGGGCGATGTCGCCGGGATTCCAGACGAGGGGGCTGTGCCGGAGGCCTCACCGCTGTTCATGGGGTTCAAAGCCGGATTCGCCGGAAACCAAGCAACTGAGGAGTATGTAACCATCGAGAGCGGGCCGTTTGCCGGCGGTACGACCAAACAGCTCTCGACAGTTCGGCAATCCCTCGACAAATGGTTCAATGAGAATGATCATAACCGAATGGTCGAACGCATGTTCAGTCCGCTGCTCGCTGATGAGGGAGCAGTCGAGGGAATCGGTGAGAATCTGGGCGACCACAGCGGGATCACCGAAGCGATCTACGAGCAGATTCAACAGACAGCCGAAGACCGCGGGTTGGTCGGCCACGCGGAGAAGGCTGCCCGCGCGAACCGCGATGAGGACGGCAACGTGTTGCTGCTGCGTCGGCATGTCGAATCAACTGACAACGACCGCGCGAGTCTACATTTTGCAACACTCCAACAGGAGATTAGCCAGTTCGAGGCCGTCCGGGAGGCGATGAACGGAACTGATCTCACAAGCGGTACTGGGGTGCAAGATCGTCGCAACAACGGGATTTTGCGGTATCTATTCACCGAAAGCCGCGGGAATTTCTTGGTGCCGCCGCGGTCGCTGCGAGCGTTTCCGACGCCGACTGGTGAGTCAGAGTAACACTGCAGTCGAGTTGTTTCGATCCTGAGAAGGCAATACTGCGTGGGACCAGATTTGAACTGGCGGACCCCTACGGGACAGCGTCCTAAGCGCTGCGCCTTTTCCTGGCTTGGCTACCCACGCGCAGTTGCATATAGTGCCGAAGACGGCTAAGAAACTGTCGTTCCTTGGGCGGGTCAGGCGAGGTTGATATCAGCTGCCGCAACAGACACAGGCTCCGATGATTCTGCGTCAGCAGCGACAACCGCGGCGTCAGCAGCAACAGCATCGTCAGCGGCGACAACACCGTCAGCAGCATCAACGTGGTTGGAGTCACCGACAAGAACCGCAGTCGCCTCCGCTAGCAACGCAGCAAGTATGCCAACAACAGCCGCCGGCTGCGATAACGACACCCGAATCGCCAACCGATCATCCCCATCGAGTGTAAGCTCGTCGACAACCTGGTCGGCTGCAGCAAGCAGTTCACGGTGGCTATACGCCGCCGCATCCGTTTTGAGCAGCGTCGCTGTCGGCTCGACGACTGTGGGTGGAAAGCCGGGGTTTTCGCTCCAGACCTGCTGCTCCCAGTGGACAGTGGTTGCAGCCGCCGGGTTGTCACCGAAGACAGCCAGTTTTGTTTCGCCAGCCGACTCATACTCGGATTCGGCAGCAGCCGGAACAAGCCGGAGTCGAGCCGCAGCTGTCGGATCAAACGTCGCCTCCGCGCCGAGTTGGGCCACACCAAGAAACGCTAGCACCGGTTCAGGAGCGACTGTGGGGTCGATGGCGACAGTCCGGCCCTCGCTGACGCCGAGAAACCGCAGGACGTTGCCCGCCTTGTATGCGGTCGTAAAGAAATCCCGGTAGCTCATCTCGCGGTCGGTCGCCGGCACCACAAGCGCGGCCTGGTCGCGTCGCTTTTCACGCGGAAGCAGGTCGCCAACAGTTGTCGGATTCAACATGGATGGATGCCACCGAAGACGCGCGAAATCGGCTAGAAGCTGTTTCTGATCTTATCGAAGAAGCCCTCGGAGACGTCGACTTCCTCACCGCCAGCTGCTGCGAAGGCTTCGAGAGCTTCTCGCTGTTCTTTGTTGAGGGATTCAGGCGTGACAACCTGTACAGTCACAAAGAGGTGTCCCGAGCGGCGACTACGAAGTTTCGGCATCCCCTGGCCTTTGAGGCGGAACCGCTCGCCGCTTTGGGTGCCTTTCGGGATATCGAGTTTCTTCTTGCCGTCGAGTGTTGGCACTTCGATGGTGTCGCCAAAGACAGCCTGCGGGAAAGAGATCGGCTGCTGGTAGTGGAGATCATCGCCGTCGCGTTCAAACTCCTCGTGGGCTTCGATCTCGACATCAATGAGGAGATCACCCTTCGGCCCACCGTTTTCGCCGGGCGCGCCTTCGCGTTCCATCCGCAGCGTCTGTCCGCTTTCGATTCCGGCTGGCACCTCAACAGTGAGTGTGACCTCCTTTTGGATGATGCCGTCGCCATCACAGGTGTCACAGACCTCGTCGGCGATCTCGCCATCGCCACCACAGCGAGGACAGGTCGAGCGCTGCTGGACGCGACCAAAGGGTGTCTGTTGAACCCGAGTGACCTCGCCAGTGCCGTTACACTCCGGACAGGTGCGGATATTGGCATCCGGCGGGTGGCCGGTTCCATCACAGTCCGGACAGGTTTCTGGGCGGGTGATGGTGAACTCCTTGCTGATGCCCTCATATGCGTCCTCAAGCGTGATTTTCATCGAGGTGCGGAGGTTCCGACCCTGCCGTGGGCGGTTGCCACCACCGCCGCCGCGGCCACCACCGCCGCCAAAGAACTGCTCGAAGATATCCTCAAAGCCACCGCCACCGCCGCCGAAACCGCCCATGCCGCCCATCCCGCCGGCACCGCCGCGGCCGTCATCGAACCCGCCGCGTTTCTCGGCTTCCTCGAAGCGGTCGTGGCCCATCTGGTCGTAGGCCTGGCGTTTCTCCTCGTCAGTGAGAATCTCTTTTGCTTTCTTGATTTTCTTGAATTTCTCTTCGGCGTCTGGCTCATCACTCACGTCGGGATGGTACTCTGCAGCCTTTTTTCGGTAGGCCTGCTTGATCTCGTCTTCCGACGCATCCCGAGAAACCCCGAGTACGTCGTAGAAATCCTCGCTCATCAGTTATCACTTGCTAGTCAACGGGAGTACTTGAAAAACGCGGCTTCCAGAGCAGGTGAAATGCGGCTCACAAAACGACGAACGGAGCTATTACCGACGATACAGCCAGCAGAAAATGCCGAACAGTAAAAAGCAAACGGGGTCAGCAACGTTTGAGTATTAGTTTGGCTCTGCCAGTCAGCAACGAGTGTTGGTCTGACTCGGTCGGCTGTAGCGCAAGCTGTCCCGAGTCAGTTCGACACCCTCGATACCGCAGAAAAAGAGTGACCACAATGCCGCTGTTCAGTTGGTTCGTCTGAGAGAGGTTTTCTGCATCGGCCGTTAGACGGCTTCGACTCCCTCCTTTCCGGTTCGGATCTGAACCGCATCTTCGACATCCAAGATGAATATTTTTCCATCACCTGGTTCGCCGGTGTTGGCTGCCTCCTCGATCGCCTCAGCGACTTCCGTGGAGTCAACGTCGGCAACAACACATTCGATCTTGACCTTCTGGTGGAGATCGACCGTGTACTCCTCGCCGCGCCAGCTGCCTTTCTTGGCTGGCTGGCTGCCACGACCGGAGACGTTTGTAACTGTCAGCGATGGCGCGCCAACCTCAGCGAGTGCTTTCTTTACATCGCCGAGTTTCTCCGGACGAATAACCGACAGCACCATCTTCAGATCTGGGTCGCCACCGTCAGTTCGGAGTTCGCTCTCGTCCGTGCCAATGTCGATCTGGGTGACACCGCCGTCAGTGCGGATGTCGTCGTCAGTTGAGCCAAACCCATCAGTGGCAACCGCTGGGCCGCCGAACTCTGGGTA
>OBKM01000977.1_pt1 | contig 12623 bp, 9 predicted proteins | sample 1519691 | NCBI WGS metagenome assembly OBKM01 (sample SAMEA37050418, study PRJEB22526) | metagenome | biome: saline pan; feature: lake; material: water | place: Egypt | collected 2015 | depth 0.5 m
TCATCGACTGGTATCGCGACAACCGCGAGTGGTACGACCCGCTGGTGCGGCGCTCCTGACAGCCGCTCGCGTCTCCACACACACGTCTCCAACCGACCACACATCGAACCACGAACGCTCTCAGACATGCGCCACATTGCAACGGTCCGCCGGCTGGTTCGACTGCTCGTCGCACCCGTTGTCTTCGCGCTCTCGGTGCTCGTCCCGCGGGACGAGGACCTGTGGGTGTTCACCGCCGGCGACGAGGGCGAGCGGTTCGCAGACAACGCGAAGTATCTGTTTCTGTACTGTGCCGACCGGGAGGTCCGGAACGTCTGGATAACGAGCAGCGAAGCGACCCGTGATGCGCTCCAGGCGCGGGGTTACGAGTCGTATCTCGCGAGCAGCCTCCGTGGGCGACTGGTGATGCTCCGGGCGGGCGTGTTCTTCGAAACCCACGGCCCGGTCTGGCCGGCTTACACCGGACGCGCACGTATCGTCCATCTCACGCACGGCAACTACCTGAAGCGGATGCTCACCGACCACTCCCGGGACTGGCCACGACCCGTCGCCATGGCGGTCGACCTCGCGTTCGGTCGCCGCCGGCGATACGCCACCACCGGCAGCGGTGTTCCGGCCGAGAACACCGCGAGCATGCACGACATCCCCGAGGAGCGACTACTCGTGACCGGCTTCCCCCGCAACGACGTGCTCCGTGCGGAGATTCAGGGCGAGCGTATCGGGCTGAACGCGGCGGCACTCGATGCCGTCGAGGAGCGCGCCGGCGAGGGCCCCGTGTTGCTGTACGCCCCGACGTGGCGGGAGGCATACGGCGGGCGGAACGGGGCTCCGTTCTCGGAAATCGACCTGGCCCTCGCCGACCTCGACGACGTCCTCGCCGACCACGGCGGCCACCTCTACGTGTCGCCACATCCCGCCAGTTCGATTACCGTCGATGAGACACTCGAGCACGTCTCGCTGCTCGACTCCGGTGGCGACCTCTACCCGTTCATGCGCCACGCCGACGCCCTCATCACCGACTACTCGGGTATCTTCTATGACTATCTGCTGCTCGACCGGCCGGTGCTGTTCTACGCGCCCGACCTCGAGGCGTACACCAGCGACCGGCCGCTGTACTTCGAGTACGAGGAGCACGTCCCCGGGCCGATTGCCCGTGACGCCGACGAGTTCGTCGAGGTGGTCACAGACACGCTCGAGGGACGCGACGAGTTCGGCGAGGCACGGACACGCCGCCGCGAGGAGTTCTACGACGACACCGACGGCAGTGCCGCAGCGCGGATGTACCGCGCCGCGCGGGATCGGTGAGCGGCTGAACGTCTCAGATTGCGACTGCGACGTGTCCCAGTTCGACCGCCTGGAGTCGGGTTCCCGAGACGGCACCGATTGCGACCGTTAGAGGTCGAGGTTGCGCCGCTCGGCCATCGTGCCGGTCTCGAGCCACTCGTGGTACAGTTCGAGGTCACCGGTCGTATCGACCTCGACCCAGCCACCTTCGACCGGGACCGCCTGCACGTCCCAGCCCTCGTCGACGAGTCGCTGGACGAACGCCGTCATCTCGACGCCGGTGTAGGCATCGCCGTCTTCTTGGCCTGCGAGTTCGTCGTAGATGTCGGCAAAGCGTGTGAGGTGGTCGGCTCGCACCTTCAGCAGGCCGACGTACTGGGCGTCTATCTCGTCGCTGCTCGACGGTTCCGCACCGATCTCCCGGATGAACCCGTTCTGGTCGATATCGAGTGTCTCTGCGTCTGCCAGGGGCTCCTCGAAACGGGCCTCCCACAGCGATTGCCAGTCCTCGTCGACGACGACACACAGCGGCGCATCACAGGACACGAGCGCCTCGACGAGTCGGGGCTCGTAGACGATATCGCCATACGAGATGAGCAGGTCCCGCCCGCCGAACGCCTCGCGGGCACAGAACAGGCTGTAGACCATGTCGGTTTCGTCGTAGACAGCGTTGTGAACGGTTTCATAACCCAGCGCTCGAATCTGGTCGGCCCGGTACCCCGTGACGACGAGTTGCTCCGGGACGCCCGCCGCCGCGAGCGTGTCGACGTTCCGTTCGAGCATCGACTCCCCGCCCAGCTCCACGAGCGGTTTCGGCCGGTCGCTGGTCAGCGGCCGGAGCCGTGTCCCCTCGCCTGCCGCGAGATGGACTGCGAGCGGACCCGTCTCCTCGCCGCCGGTTCCCCGCCCAGTCGCTGTCCCGTCTCGACGCCCATCGCTTGTTTCGTCGCTCTCGCCGGCCGCAGTGTGCTCATCCATGGTTGCTATCACCGAACAGTGACCGGAATAGCTGTCGGTCCAGCGTCGTCGAGGCTGTCTCCCGCTCGGGGTGCCACATGATGCCACAGACGGGATGGCGCTCGTGGACTGCCCATTCGACTGTCCCGTCGGGAGCGGTTCCGACGGCCGTGAGCGGGTCAGCGAGGTCCGTAGGCCGAATGCCGTACCCGTGATAGCTGTTCACGTCGACAGTCGCCGGCAGGTCAACCCCCGCGAGTGCAGGTGGGACGGCCTCCGCGTCGCCGGTCACGTCGGGGTCGATGGCGATGGAATGGTCGGTCGCGACGTGGTCATCGACCGGCGAGAGCGCCCCGCCGAAGTAGTGATTCAGCAGTTCCAGTCCCCGACAGACTCCGAGTACCGGCACATCCTCGGCGAGCGCCCATTCGAGTGCGGCCGTCTCGAAGCGGTCACGCTCCGGAGCGGGCTCACTGGCGTCCTCGAGGTGTGCGAGGTCGTTACCGCTGGTCAGCACGAGTCCATCCAGATTCAGTCCCGTTAGATACGACGCGACGCCGTCGATTTCGTTTGGGAGTGGCACGGGGGTGTATCCCGCCGGTTCGAGCAGCGTCGTCCAGGCCTGGTCGAGACAGTCCCGGCGCTCGCCGTAGGACTCGACGACGCTGACGCGCTGGGTCAGACCGAGCCGGGTCACTGTATCACCCGAAGCTGTCGTCCGTCACAGTCCAGTTCCAGCACCTCCCCACGCCGGAGCTGGTTGTAGCGTGACTCGCCGACGCCGATGGCGGCCGGCAGGCCAAACTCCGCGGCCCGGACAGCCATGTGGGAGTTCGTCCCGCCGTACATCGTCACCAGACCGGCGATATCGTGGCCGAACAGCCAGTCGTAGCCGGGGTCGGCCTGCGGGATGAGCACGACCCGTCCGTCGAGTGGTTCGTCCTCGCGTTCGTCGAGTTCGAGCGCCTCGGCTCGGACGGTCGCGTCGGTCACGAAGTTGGGCTCCCGGGCCGGTCGCTCGAAGGCGAGGAAATCACGCTCCTCGAACAACAGCGGCGGCAGTTCGACCGCTCGCGTCGTTGCGTGTCGCTCGCGCCCCTCGCGGACGCGCTCGCGCAGCCACCCCTCGACATCCCCCGGCGGATGCTCCGTGACCAGTTCGAGGTAGTCCCCGATGGGGATATGCGAGAGCGCCTCCCGGTCCAGCCCGTGCCGGTCGCCAAACGTCGCAATCCGGTCGAGGGCCGCGCTGAGGTTCCGCGAGAAGACGAACTTCGAGTGCTCGCGCCCCTCGATGGCATCGGCGAGAAACTGGAGGAACCGGTCGGCATCGGGCGCCAGACCGATGTCGTCGAGCTGGGCCTCGACGGCCGCTCGCGTCTCGGCATCCCAGCAGTCGGTCGGCTCCGGCCGGGACTCGGGCTGGGTTGCCGTCTCGACGACCGGCCGGAGATACTCCTCGGGAGCCTCCCTGTAGGCCGGCGACGTGATGTCGTAGGTGCCGGGCCGGAGATGGCCATACCGGTCGACAAAGCGCTCCCAGTCGAGCTCCCCGGTCGAGACGCGGTAGGCATCGGCCTCGAACTGCCGGGCGACCGTGTGCAGGCTGTTCTGAAACGCTGCCCGCTGGTCGCTGTCGAGTACGCCCGTCCGCTCCAGGGACCGGAGCAGCGCCGTCGCCACGAACGCCGTCCGCGCGAGATGGGCAAACGGGAGCGTGCCGTGCCGGCGACAGTCCGCGAGCAGATACTGCGTGGCGTGTAGCGGGGGGAGCTCCGCGGCCGCGAGTTGCTCGTAGCGGTCGCCGAGTCGCTCTATCGCCTCGAAATCGGTCCCGCGCTCGATGCGGTCGACGGCCTCGTGTGTGATGTCGGTCAGTCCCTCCCGGAGTGGTTCGAGTTCCTCCCGGGTGAAGCCGGCCTCCAGCAGCGGTGCTATCTGGTGGTCGTAGTCGAAGGTGAGACAGGTCAGCACGACATCGAACTCGATTTTGTCGTGCAGTTCGGGGTTGGCCTCCAGTCGGTCGAGGTAGTAGGTCACCAGCCGCTCGGCCAGCTCGTCGGGGACGGACGCGGGGATGAAGGAGTTGATGTCGGCGCGCACGTCGATGTAGGGCTGGCCGGCGAAGGATTTCAACAGCGGTTGCGGGCGCACGTCCCGGTAGCCGTACTCGGCACGCTGGGTGGCCCAGATCTCGTCGGTCACGAGATACCGGTACAGCGACGCCGCCAGACGGCGGGGCTGGCGGCCGATAATCTCGGCGGGGTTCCAGTCGGGCATCACGCCGTAGATGGTCCGGTCCCCGAGGACGAACGGCGAGGCCTGCTGTGAGGCACGGAACTCCCGGCTGGCAGTCTCGACGGCCCCAATCACCTGCTCGTCGTCGACGGTCCGCTCGCCCGGGTCGAGCGTCATCGGCCGCGCTTGGAGCACGTACACTGCGCCGTCGCCGTCGATGGCGAACTCCACGTCGAGGCTCTCGTGTCCGATGAGTTCCTCCAGTTCCCGAACGGCTGCAAGCACGTCCGCGAGCGGGACCGCCGACGGGTACTGCACGCCGCTTCCCGTATCGAGGTCGAGGCCGTCGGTGACGACGTCCCGGCGGACGATGGCAGTCTGGAGATGTTCGCCGGTTCCGTCGGTGACGGATTCGGTGCTCGCAGTCGTCGCGTCGTAGTTGACGACGTAGTAGGGGCCGTTCCCCTCGATGGTGCGGGTCATCACGACGCCGCTTGCGGCCACGTCCTCGACCATCGGCTGGACGAGCACCTGGTGGTCGGCCGTCGCATCGGGATAGGAGTCGATGACCCGCTCGATGGCGTCGGCGAGCGTGTCCGCGTCCCCGACCGGCACGTCGAGGACGCTCTCGAACCGGCCGGCGTTGGATTCCTCGAAGCCGTCCTCGGCGAACGTGCTGCTCCGGACGATGACTGGTCCGTCGAAGGCCGCCGCGAGCGACGCACAGACACGGTCAGGGTCGGTCCGCCAGTCGCCGACGGTGAACGTCTCCTGGTCGAGAATCCGGCCGTGTTCGACCATCGACTGGAGCCGTCTGAGCGTGTTTGCCTTCGTGTCGAGCACGAACCGCGAGAGGTCGTCTGCGGTTTCGAGTTCGGCCCAGCGGTCACCGATGTCGGCGGCCCGGACGCTCCTGCCGGTCGCCGAAAGCGCCCGCAGCAGCGCCGGCAGGTCCGCCTGCCGGTCTATCGTCCGGCTGTCCCGGAGCGCCTGTGCGCGCTGCAGCGCCGCCGGCGAGAGCCGCATCAGCCCTGTCAACTCCCCGTCGGCCTCCTCAACGGCGAGGTCGGTCCCCGCGTCGACGAGCGCGCCCGCGTCGGTGCGCGCTCCGCTCCCGTTTCCGCTCAGCGTGGCCCCACGCTCGTCGCTGCGTGCCACCCCGGAACTCCCGTCGTCGCCGAGGCGCACCTTCTCTGCGCGTTCGAGGCTCTCCCGGGAGCGCGAGCGGTATCGGCTCTGCCAGCTCCGGTCGATGGCGACGGTCACGTCGGCGTCGCCGGCGAGCGCCTCGACGGCCTGGGATTCAAAAATCGTGTCGGCATAGCAGACGTACACCGGACGGTCACCGGTGACGGGGGCGGTGAACAGGGAGGTCACGGTTCCCGACTCCTCCCAGTCCTCGTTGCGCGAGAAGTGAATCTCGGGGTACTCCTCGACGATGTCGTCCATCCGGTAGCCACCGACGAAGTGAATCTCGGGGTCGGACAGCGCCGTCTCGAACGCGTCGAGAATCCAGTCGAGCACGCGCCGGTCGCCGGAGGTTCGCACGAGCGCCGACGGGTCGGTCCCCGTGAATGGCTGGCCGGCCCCCAGCACGACGACCATCGGCGTGTCGGTCATACACCTCGGTATTCCGGCGAGTGTAACAAACCCGTCGCTTTCCGGCCGTCAGTAACCCTCGACGGAGCACGCATCGACACGTTCGAACTCGTCGGTGTTGCGCGTGAGGAGGCGACTGTCGTCACGCTCCGCCGCCGTCGCGGCAATCAGCACGTCGACGGCGCCGATCGGCGCTCCCCGGTCGTAGAGCTGTCGCTGGATGTCGAGCCCGCGTCGGGCCTCGGCGGGGCCGAGCGGGTGCTCCTCCAGTTCGTCGACAGTCGCCCGGAACTGATTCCGGTACTCGGCCGCCGCACCGCGAAGTCAGACTCCCACCTCGAAGACGGTGAGTGACGAGACCCCAACGGGCGTCTCTTCTTCGACGAGGCCATCGAGTCGGGAGACTGCAGCCTCCTCGCCCCGTACCAGGTCGTGAACGAACGTCGAGTCAAGTAGCATCGTCAGGAGAGTTCCTCCCCGAACTGCTCGCGCCACTCCCGGGAACGCTGCTGGGCCTGTGTTGCTGCCGCCTCGTCCAGTAGCCCCACGAGGTTCCCGAACGGGGCAGCAGGCGCATCGCGGTTCGCGTCGGCCACCCACCACACGACGGCACGCGCACCAACGTCCTTACGAGACAGACCGAGAGGGGGTGTCCCGGCCCATCGCCAGCGGTTCCAGTCACTCGCGCTGGCGGTCACGCGCTGGCCGCCCCAGGTGGGCAGGTCGCGGCCCTCTAATCAGCTCGTGAATCATAGGAGCCTGTTGCACGTTCAAGATTAGTTCGCCAGGAGGAGCGAGAACGCGATGAGATTAGCACCTCTCCGAGAATTAGGCGAACGAATCGCCGTCGGACGGAGAATCAGGCCGTTCACAACGCTTATGCGTCGACCGCAGGAACACGCAGGCGATGAAGGTCTCGGTCGTCATCTGCACGTACACCGAGGAGATGTACGACCACTTCCAGGAGGCCGTCGAGAGCGTCCTGGAGCAGACCTACGACGATGTCGAACTCGTTCTCGTCTCCGATGGAGACGAACAGTTGTACGAACGTATCCAGGCGGACTACGGCGACCACCCGAACGTCGTCACCCACTGTAACGAGGAGAACGTCGGGCTCTCGGAGAGTCGCAACAACGCACTCGAGTACGTCACCGGGGAGGTCGTCGCGTTCCTCGACGACGACGCGATCGCGGACGAGCGGTGGATCGAGGAGCTGGTCTCGGTGTACGAGCGGCGAGACGCGATCGCCGTTGGCGGCAAGATGACACCGATCTGGGTCGCCGGCAAGCCGCGGTACCTCCCGGAGGAGTTCTACTGGCTCGTGGGCGTTACCCACAGGGGATTCGCAGAACCTGGCGAGGAAGTCCGAAACACATTCGGGTCGAACATCTCCTTTCGAACCTGGGTGTTCGAGGATCTGGGTGGGTTCGAATCGCAGGTGGGCCGACGGGACGAGAAGAACCTCCAGGCCGAGGAGCCGGAGTTCGGTGCCCGAATGCGCGAGGCCTACGGCCAGGGCGTCGTCTACAACCCGTCGGCGATGGTCGGACACAAGGTGTTCGAGTTCCGGACCAGGAAACGCTGGCTGCTCGAACGTGCCTTCTGGCAGGGGTACTCGAAGCGCGCGATCGAGACGACTGTCTCCGACGAGGCGAGTGCCGAGGAGTCGGTGTTTCTCGGACAGCTCCTGTTCGAGTTTGTCCCGGACCGTCTGCGGGAGCTCGTCGCCGACCCCAGCACGGCGAAGGCGATCCAGCTCGTCTCTCTGGTCGTGTTGACCGCGACCGTGGGTGCCGGCTACTGCTACGGGGTTCTGAAGTGGTGACCGCCGTTCTGTCGCGTCGCTAGATGCCGGAGACGGTCTCAGCCAGCCCCTCACGGAGGCTCACGTCCGGTGTATAGCCCAGATCGGCTCGTGCCCGGGAGATGTCGGCCCTGGAGTGGCGGATGTCGCCTGGTCGGCGCTCCTCGTGGACGGGCTCGAGGTCTGTCCCGAGCACGTCGTTCAGCGCGTCGACGAGCTCGAGTATCGAGACCCCCTCACCCGAGCCGACGTTGTAGACGGTGTCGGGTGGCTCCCGCCGTGCGGCCCGAACCGTCGCGGAGACGAGGTCCTCGACGAAGACGAAATCCCGGGTCTGCTTGCCGTCGCCGTAGATGATCGGCCGCTCCCCGGCCCGCATCCGTTCGATAAACGCTGGGATGACTGCTGCATACGGGCCGTCGGCATCCTGCCCCGGGCCGTAGACGTTGAAATAGCGAAGCGCAACCGCTGACAGGTCGAGCTGGCGCGCGAGCTGTTCGCCGTACTGTTTCGAGAGGGCGTACGGGGATGTCGGCGATTGCGGCGCGTCCTCGGTCGCTGGGACGGGAGCACTGGAGCCGTAGACCGCCGCCGACGAGGCAAAGACGACCCGGGCGTCGTGCTCGCGGGCGGCCTCGAGCACCGTCGCGGTGCCGGTACAGTTGACCGCGGTTGTCTCGGCTGGCTCCGCGACGCTCTCCGGGACACTCGTGTGTGCAGCCAGATGGAAGACACAGTCGACATCAGCGACCCCGCTGGTGACAGCTTCGGCGTCGCACACGTCAGCCTCGACGAGCATGAACCGCTCGTCGTCACGGACCGTCTCGAGGTTCCCCCGTCCACCCGTAGAGAGGTTGTCGAGCCCGCGAACCTGGTAGCCACGATCGAGCAACCCCTCGACGAGATGCGAGCCGATGAAGCCCGCTGCGCCGGTCACGAGCGCAGTCTCCATGCCCGACGGGAGGACGCCGGACGGATTGTACCTGTTGGTTCGGCCGGTACAGCCTGCGGGCGGCGGGTGTCACCCCTCGCTGTCCCCGCCCCTGCCGACGACATCCCCGAAGGAGTACCAGCCGGGGCCACGGTCGGCGAGCCAGACCGCGCTGTCGAGCGCGCCCGCGGCGAACACGCCGCGGTCCTCGGCGCGGTGGGTGAGCGTCAGCACCTCGTCGTTGCCCGCAAGCAACACTTCGTGTTCACCCCGAACGCCCCCTGCACGGCGGGCGAACACACCGACCTCGTCGGCCTCGCGTGGCTGTGTCCCCTCCCGGCCGGCGACAGTGTCGAACTCGCGGTACTCCCGAAGTTCATCGAGAATCGCTCCTGCGGTTCCGCTCGGGGCGTCCTGCTTGCGGTTGTGGTGGGTCTCGAGCAGTTCGATATCGTAGCCGGGGAGCCGCTCGACGGCCGGCCCGAGCACGGCCAGCAGCGCCTGAACCCCCCGTGAGAAGTTCGTCGCCCGCAGCACCGGGGTCCGCTCGCTGACCTGCCGGAGCCGCGCCAGCTGTGCCTCGTCGAACCCGGTCGTCCCGACGACCAGCCCAGCGCCCGTGTCGGCGCAGGCCGGCGCGAGCTCGAGCGTCGCCGCCGGGGTGCTGAAATCGACGACCACATCGGGGGCGTGAAGCGCCACCGCGGTCTCGATGTCCTCGGGGTCGTACACCGGAACCGACCCGCCGGGGTCACTCCGGGCGATGCCGAAGGCGACGGTCACGTCCTCGCGGTCCGCAGCAGCCTCGACAACCGCCCCGCCCGTCTGACCGGTCACACCCTGGACGCCGACTGTCGTCATCGGCTCACCGGAACGGGTTCGTCCCCCGAGGGCTCGTCGTACCGGTCGAGCAGCCCCTCGAGGCGGTCGCGGTGCTCCGCCGAGAGCGGCGTCAGCGGCGCCCGCACCCGACGTGGACCGTGTCCACGAATCTCCATTGCAGCCTTGACCGGGACGGGGTTGGTCTCCCAGAACAGGGCCCGCGCCAGCGGTCCGAGCTCGTGGTGACGCTCGCGGGCCCGCCCGTAGTCGCCGTCGAGTGCCGACCAGACAAGGTCGCTCACCCGCCGGGGTTCGACGTTCGCGGCGACGCTGATACAGCCGGTCCCGCCGACCGAGAGGATGGGGAGTGTCTCGCCGTCGTTGCCCGAGAGCACGTCGAACCGCTCGTCGCGCGTCCGCTCGGCGATCTCGCCAACCTGATTCAGGTCGCCGCCGGCGGCCTTGTAGCCGCGGATGTTCTCGTGGCTGGCGAGCTCGACCACCGTGTCGGGGTCGACGTTCTGGCCGGTCCGGGAAGGGACGTTGTAGACGATCTGTGGCAGGTCGACCGCGTCTGCGATCGTGCGATAGTGCTCCTGGAGCCCGCGCTGACCCGGGCGGTTGTAGTACGGCGAGATGAGCAACAGCGCGTCCGCACCGGCCGCAACTGCCCGCCGAGAGAGCTCCAGTGCCTCCTCGGTGTTGTTTGAGCCGCTCCCGGCGATAACCGGGAGGTCGACACTGTCGACGACCGCCTCGATGACCTCGATGTGCTCGTCGTGGCTGACCGTCGCGGACTCGCCGGTCGACCCCATCGGGACGAGCCCGTCGACGCCCGCCCGGACGAGTCGCCGCGCGTCGGCCCGCAGTCGCTCGAAATCGATACTCCCGTTCTCGTCGAACGGCGTGCACATCGCCGGGTACACGCCGGTGAATGTCGAATCTGTCATCTGTCGCGTGTTGGTCGTGTCTCTGTCGAACTGTGCCCGACGACGACCCGCGACAGGATGCCACGCTGCCCTGAACCTCACGGTCGGTGCTTGCGCTTGGACTTGTGGGCGAAAAGAGCCCCACCGGAGGCGCTGCTCGTCGACCACGGACAGGTCAACCGAGCACGCGTCCGGTGTTGCACAATCTCGGGTAGCGTGGATCGAAAATTAATCGTTTCGAGTCGCCACGACCGGGGTCGACAAACGCACGCTTTTTTACCTTCGAGCGCCAACAGAGAGGTACAATGGTCGGACACAACGGACTCAAGCTTCGAATGCTGCTCGCGGGCAGCATCCTGTTTGGGTTCTACGCCGCCCTCGCCGGGCTCGTCTTCTGGACGTTCGGCACCGGGACGGGGGTGCTCGCGGTCGTGTTGCTCGGGAGCCTCGGCTTCGTCGGCTTCCAGTACAAGTTCGGCAAGTGGATGGCACTCCGGAGTGTCGGCGCGGAGGACATCCCGCAGGGGCGTCGGTACGACGCAATCGACCGCTCGGTCGAGCGCCTCTCCGGAGAGATGGACATCGAGAAGCCACGCCTGATGGTCGCCGACATGGGTGTTCCGAACGCCTTCGCCGTCGGCCGCAAGGGGGCCGGCGTCGTGGTCGTCTCCGAGGAGATCATCGACCTGCTCGACCACGACGAACTGGAGGGCGTGCTCGCCCACGAGCTCGCACACATCAAGAACCGCGACGTGGTCATCATGGTGCTCGGTCAGTCGATCGCGTCGCTGGTCGGCATCGTCGTCCAGTGGGCGTACATCCTCGGCGGTGACCGCAACATCGGCACCTACATCGCGGGGATGGTGCTCGGAACGATCGCCCAGATGATCGTGATGATCTTCGTGATGGCAATCTCCCGGTACCGGGAGTACGTCGCCGACGAGGACGCCGCGACCTACACGAACAACCCCGACGCGATGGCCCGCGCCCTGGAGAAGATCAGCTCCGGCGCACAGGGCAAGCAGATGCGCGGCGAGGAGACGGTCAACGCGCTGTGTATCTTCGGCGGGAGCGGTGGCTTCCTCAAGCGGGTGTTCTCGACACACCCGCCGACCGAGGACCGCATCAGCCGCCTGCGCGAGATGAGCCGGTACTGAAGCGGGTGAAAGCTCTTTGTTCCTGGCCGGCCGAACACGGACGATGAACGACAGTTACGTCCATCCCGCACAGCGGGTCGCCGTGCTCGTCGACTCGCAGAACCTGTATCACTCCGCACAGAGCATGTACTCCCGGAACATCGACTACACGGCGTTGCTGGAGACGGCCGTCGCCGAGCGCGAACTGACACGCGCGATCGCCTACGTCATCCGGGCCGACGCCCCCGAGGAGGAGTCGTTTTTCGAGGCGCTGGAGGACATCGGCTTCGAGACCCAGATCAAGGAGATCAGGACCTTCGCCGACGGCAGCAAGAAGGCCGACTGGGACGTCGGGATGAGCCTCGACGCGGTGACACTCGCCAACCACGTCGACACGATCGTGCTCTGCACGGGTGACGGTGACTTCGCGCGGCTCTGTAGTCACCTCGAGCACGCGGGCGTTCGTGTCGAGATTCTCTCCTTTGCCGGCTCGACCGCCGACGAACTCCGCGAGCGCGCGGACGACTTCACCGACATGAGCGACCAGACCGACCGGTTCCTGCTCTGAGCGGCGTGGGACCGCCAAATTGCGGTGGCCGTACTAACGCGGAGTTAGTCGCCTGCGGTCGGTAGTCCCGCTCGCGTTCGCTCGACGGTCGAGCGGTTCGTCGTGGGGTCGGTACTGACCCGCAGGAGTCTGTCGGCCGCCGCGACGAGTTCCTCGTCGTGGCTCACGACGAGAATCTGGTCGACACCCAGTTCGTGCATCGCGTCGACGAGCTCGACCAGCTGCGAGACGTGCCCCGAGTCGAGAAACACCGTCGGCTCGTCGAGGATGAGCGGTGGCATCGGTGCGGTTCCCTCGATACCCTCCGCCAGCAACCGGTAGATGGCACACCGCAGGCTCAGGTTGAAAAGCGCCC
>OBKM01000978.1_pt1 | contig 12598 bp, 7 predicted proteins | sample 1519691 | NCBI WGS metagenome assembly OBKM01 (sample SAMEA37050418, study PRJEB22526) | metagenome | biome: saline pan; feature: lake; material: water | place: Egypt | collected 2015 | depth 0.5 m
TCGAGAACGGGAAGGTGTACCGGAAAGAGCAGCGCGGCGAGCTCTCCGGGCTCTCCCGCGTCTGGTCGTTCACCATCGACGACGGACACCTGTTCGTCCGGCCCGACCAGATCCGTCAGGAGATCGAGTCCGTCATCGAGATGATCTTCGAGGTCGTCGAGACGCTCGATCTGGAGGTCGAGGTCGCGCTCGCGACCCGTCCCGACAAATCCGTCGGCGGCGACGAAATATGGGAGTCCGCGGAGGAACAGCTCCGCGACGTGCTCGAGTCCGGCGGCTACGACTACGACGTCGAGCCCGGTGACGGCGCCTTCTACGGGCCGAAGATCGACTTCGGCTTCGAGGACGCGCTGGGTCGCGTCTGGGACGGGCCGACGGTCCAGCTCGACTTCAACATGCCCGAGCGGTTCGAGCTGACGTACACCGGCGAAGACAACGAGGAGCACCAGCCGGTGATGATCCACCGCGCGCTGTACGGCTCCTACGAGCGCTTCTTCATGGTGCTGATCGAGCACTTCGACGGCAACTTCCCGCTGTGGCTCGCGCCCGAGCAGGTCCGGATCCTCCCCGTCTCCGACGAGACGCTCGGCTACGCGCACCGCGTGAAAAACGAGCTCGAAGACGCCGGATTCCGCGTCGAGGTCGAGGATCGCGACTGGACGGTCGGTCGCAAGATCCGCGCCGGCCACGACGACCGGCTCCCGTACATGGTGATCGTCGGTGACGACGAACAGGCGGCCGGGACGGTCTCCGTGCGCGATCGCTTCGAGAACCAGCGCGGCGACGTCGAACGCGACGAGTTCGTCGACCACCTGATAGCCGAGCGCGACGAGAAGCGCACGGAGCCGGACTTCATCGACGCGGAGTGAGCGCTCACGGCGGCTCCCGATCCGACCGGGGACGCCGGCCGGCCAGCGCCGACTGTCGATACCCGCCCGGGCGGACGGCCGTTTCGTCGTCCTTTTCAGGGTATCGACGCGAACGGCAGGTATGTCGCGACACCCGCCCGAGACAGCCGTTGACGACGAACCACCGAGCGTCGGCGAGCTGACCCCACCGGACCGGACGCTGATGGGGCCCGGTCCGAGCGACGTCCACCCGCGGGTGCTCCGGGCGATGAGCACGCCGCTGGTCGGTCACCTCGACCCGTCGTTCGTCGAGATGATGAACGAGGTGCAGGAGCTGCTCCGGTACACGTTCCGCACCGACAACCGGTGGACGATCCCCGTCTCGGGGACCGGCAGCGCATCGATGGAGGCCGCCATCGGCAACCTCGTCGAGCCGGGCGACACCATGCTCGTCCCGACGAACGGCTACTTCGGCGGTCGGATGAAGTCGATGGCCGAGCGAGCGGGCGGCGAGGTCGTCACGGTCGACGCCCCGTGGGGTGAACCCCTCGACCCGGTCGACGTCGAGCGCGTCTTCGACGAGCACCAGCCGGACGTGTTCGGCTTCGTCCACGCCGAGACGTCGACGGGCGTGCTCCAGCCCGACGTCGAGGAACTGACCGACATCGCCCACGCTCACAACGCGTTCGTGATCGCCGACTGCGTCACGTCGCTCGGCGGCGTCGAGATGCGCGTCGACGAGTGGGACGTCGACGTCGCCTACTCGGGGCCACAGAAGTGTCTCTCCTGTCCGCCCGGCGCGAGCCCGCTCACGCTCAACGACCGCGCGATGGAGAAGGTGTTAGACCGCGAAGAGCAGCCGCGCTCGTGGTACCTCGACCTCTCGCTGCTCGAGGGGTACTGGGGGGACGACCGCTCGTACCACCACACCGCGCCGATCACGAACGTGTACGCCCTCCGCGAGGCCCTCCGGCTCGTCGCCGAAGAGGGGATCGAACGACGGTGGGAGCGCCACCGTGAAGTCGCCGGCGAACTGAAGGCCGGACTTCGGGACCGCGGGCTGGAGCTGAACGCGCCCGACGAGTATTGGCTGCCGAGCTTGAACGCGGTGCGAGTACCTAACGGAATCGACGACGGCGCAGTCATCGACCACCTGCTCCGCGAGTACGACCTCGAGATCGCCTCCGGACTCGGCGACTTGGAGGGTGACATCTGGCGGATCGGCTGTATGGGCTACTCCGCGCGCCCGAAGAACGTCGAATACGTGCTCGCCGCGCTCGACGACGCGCTCGCCGCACAGGGGTTCTGACGCGAGCGGCCGTCGTCCGGACCCGACCGGGACCACGGTCGGTGACCGCAGTCGGCGATCGATCGGGCGCAAACGCAACCGCGGGAGTGAGACCGGCGAGAGCCTTTTCAGTCTGCGTCTCTCCGTTGAATAAGGGTATGAACGAGATACGCACCGGACTGAGCTACGGGGACGTGCTGCTCGTCCCGCAGCGGTCACCGGTCGACAGCCGCAGCGACGTCGACCTCTCGACGCGGCTCACGCCGGACATCGAACTGGAGACGCCGCTCGTCTCGGCCGCGATGGACACCGTCACCGAGGCCGATCTAGCGATCGAACTCGCGCGTACCGGCGGAGTCGGTGTCCTCCATCGGTTCCTCACCGTCGAGGAGCAGGCGGCGCAGGTCGAGCGCGTGGCTGCGGCCGGCGAGCGCGTCGCCGCCGCGGTGGGAATCAACGAGGATTACACGGCCAGGAGCGCGGCGCTGGTGGCTGCCGGCGTCGACGCGATCGTCGTCGACGTCGCACACGGCCATCTGGAACGGACGATCACGGCGGTCGAGGACATCGCCGACGAGTTCCCGGAGACGGATCTGATCGCCGGCAACGTCGCGACGCCCGCGGGCGTCGAGGACCTCGCGGCGGCCGGCGCAGACTGCGTGAAGGTAGGGATCGGCCCCGGGTCGCACTGCACCACGCGGAAGGTCGCCGGCGCCGGCGTGCCGCAGCTGACCGCGGTCGACGACTGCGCGACGGCGGCCGCGGATCTGGACGTGACGATTTGTGCCGACGGGGGGATCCGAACCTCCGGCGACGCGGTGAAGGCGCTGATGGCTGGCGCCGACACTGTGATGCTCGGGAGTCTCTTCGCCGGCACCGAAGAGGCGCCCGGCGCGGTCGTCACCGTCGACGGGACGCGGTACAAGCGCTCTCGCGGCATGGCGACGACGGCCGCGGCCGAGGACCGCGACGACAAGCGAGCCGACGTCGGCGCCGACGAGGGGGTCGAGGCGCTGACGCCGTACAAGGGGCCGGTCGAGACGGTCGCCGCGGAGTTCTGTCAGGGGATCCGGTCTGGGCTGTCGTACTGCGGCGGTCACTCGATCGAGCGCGCCCGCGACCGCGCCGAGTTCATCCGCGTCGCGCCGGGCGCGAAGGAGCGCGAGGGGTTCCACACCGACCACGACTGGGAGGGGATCAGCGTGGACAGCGAGGCGAAGCGCGTCGACGGGTCGACCGCCGAGGCGACTGCCGACAGCGACGACTGAGCCGCCGAATACGCTTACAGCGGGACGAGTGGACCCCCACGAGTTCAGCCGTGAGAGAGAGCCGACTGCCATCGCTGTGCCGGGTGTCGATCCGACGGACACGGACCGGGAGAACGGCCGCCGTCGCGGTGCGGATCGGATGGTTGCGTCGTTGCTCACCACGTTGTCAGCGCCTCACGTCCGTGATCGTGTGCGAGTACGCCGAGGAACGCGAGCACGCCCGTGATCGCGAACGCGCCGCCGACGTAGAACACGGAGGCCATGCTCACCTCGACCATCAGGTAGCCGGCGATGAGTGGTCCCGCGACCGACCCCGGCCGCCACACCAGCTCCCGGATACCGAAACTGGACGCGACGCCGCCCTCGTCGGTGCCCTCGTCTGCGAACAGCGCCATGCTGGCCGGTTCGCGGAAAGAGTCCGCGACACCGAGCAGCCCCGACAGCGCCACCAGCGGGAGGTATGCAGCCGGTAACGCGCCGAGGACCGGGACCGTCACGTCGGTGCCGACCAGCCCGCCGATCGCGGGGGCGAAGGGAATCAGTACTGCGATCAGCCCGTACGCACCGCCACCGGCGAAAACGAACAGCGAGCGCCCGTAGCCGTCCGAGAGCCGCCCGGTGAACAGCTGACCGACCATGTTCGTCGCCTTCTCGGCGGTGACCGTGATCGCGACCGCGGTCGCGCCGACCGCGAGCCCGCCGGCGAGCATCGACGTGCCCGCGTAGATCGGGATCCACGTCCGGACCATCGTCACGGCGAAGGCGTACTGGACGCGGAACGTCGAGATGGTGAGGATCTTCCGATTGACTGCGAGGCCGCTAAACGGAAACCCCTCGACGCGCGTCGGGTCAGCATCGAGGACCCCCCACGTAACGACCCACGCGAGGATCATCAGGGCCGTGATGATCGAGAAGACGGGACCGAATCCAACCGCGTCGTAGATGACGCCCGCACCGAGCGATCCGACGATCGAAGCCGCGAAGGAGGCGGCGTTCGCCTTCCCGATCTTGTCTGCGCGGGTGCCCACGTCGGCGATCTGGCCGACCAGCGAGAGCGTCATCAGCCCTGCCCCCGTGACGACGAGCCCCTGAAGCGCCCGGACGACGATGAACGAGCCGGAGGAGTCGACCAGCGGGAACAGCGCGTAGACGCCGGCACCGACGCCGAGAACCGCGAGTAACACGAGCCGCTTGTCGAAGCGGTCGCCGGCCCACGCGAGCGGGATCACGGCGACCGTCTGCGCGAGCGTGAACCCGGTGGTGTACATCCCGATGATGAACCCGGCCGAGACGGTGAGCCCGAGTACCGTCGTCGCCTGCGGATCCAGCGTGTTGATATAGGTCGGTAACAGTGTTAACAGCGTGATGAAGCCGAATCCTTCCGCGAAACGGGTGAGGTAAAGGGCCGAAAATTGGGTTCGGCGGTCGGCGTTGCTCACACCGAATCGCCGCGGAGCGGTTCAAAAGGGGTTGCGATTCGAAGACTGAGGCGGGTTATAGAAAGTGCAAGGCGAAAACCCACGGCTTTAGCCGTGGGATGAAGCCGACAACTGGGGATCAAACCACGCTACAGTAGCAGTCCGACTCCCAGCGTTTAAGAACCACCAGACCTACATATAACATATGGAGGTGCGGCGTACCGTCCCCGTTGCACTCGACGTGGACAGCAGTGACGCCGCACTCCTCGAAGACACCGTAGACACGTTCCTCTGGTCGGCGCAATACGTCGTAGACCACGCTTTCAAAGGCGAGTACGTCACCACCAGCAAAACCACGCTTGACGACGAAACCTACGACGACGTGCGTGAGAAAACGGGCGGGTTCAACGGTGGACTGGTGCAAGCCGCCCGAAACAAGGCCGCCGAAGCCTGCAAAAGCGTCGTCGCACGCTGGAAGAATGGTAAGAAAGCGTCCAAACCACGCTTCACCAGCCTGCACGTCGTCTACGACCACCGCACCGCAACCTTCCACGGCGACTACGTGAGCCTCGCCACTACAGACGGTCGAATCGAAGCCGACTACATTCTGCCCGATAAAGATAGTGACACGCCACACTCGGAGTACCTGTTTTCAGACGAGTATGAGACGACGGGTGCGGAACTACACTACCACGACGGCGACTGGGTACTTCACATCCACTGCAAGACTGAAGTGGAGTCCGACACGCCGGAACAGGCAACACCTGAGAACGGAACGGTTCTCGGGGTTGACCTCGGCGTGGATAACCTCGCAGTCGCTTCGACGGGCACATTCTGGACGGGCGACGAGTTCGACCACTGGCGACGCGAGTACGAAAACCGACGTGGCTCACTCCAGCAGTGCGGGACGCGCTGGGCACACGAGAACATCCAATCCGTTGGACGGAAAGAAGACGGTCGGTTCAAGCAGACACTCCACCGTATCAGCAACGAACTCGTCGCAGAGGCCCATGAAAACGAGTGTTCCGTAATCGCGTTCGAGGATTTGACCGACATTCGTGAGCGAACTGGCGCGTCATGGGGACACAAGTGGGCATTCAACCGTCTGTGCGAGTACGTCGAGTACAAAGGCGAAGAATATGGGATCAGCGTGGAACAGGTTGATCCTGAGAATACGTCGCGGCGGTGTTCGCATTGTGGGTTCACACACTCTGATAACCGTGATAGCGAGGAGTTCGAGTGTTTGAAGTGCGGATACGAAAACCACGCTGATTACAATGCCGCGAAGAATATCGGCTTACGGTATCTCCGTCGCAACCAAACTGGAGGCGACGGAGGCGCACCCTTGGGCGTGCGCTTGAACAGCGGGATGTTGAACGTGAACGGAGGCTATTCTCCTGCCCCTGATCGGGCCAGAACGGGAGTCCACGCTGAATCCCACGACTTCAGTCGTGGGTAGCTCAAACGCGTCCGGCCGTCGACCGGTGGTCAGCGTGAGCGGATACGTCTCGTCGATCGGTTCGGGAACGCCCTCGTGTGACGCGTCGGAGAACCGCGCTCGGCCGGAGTCCGTGTGGAACGACCAGGAGTCGTCGGTCTCGCCGCCCCCCTCGGCTTCGTCCGCTTCGCCGTCGAAGTACCGGTATCCTCCCTGATCGGTCGCCGTCGAACTCGGCCACCGCACGGCTAACTCGTCGGCGAGTCGACCGTAGGTGATTCCGGAGAGGTCGGCCGTGGTGCCCCGAGTGAGGGCCCGCACCTCGTCGAACAGCGACTCGGGGTCGAGCCGCTCCGAGCCGAACAGCGCCGGAACCACACGGTGGGAGACAGCGCCGATGATGTCGACGTCCTGTCGGACGCTTGCGGGCGGCTCGCGCGCCGCGGTGACCCGCGAGACGCGTCGCTCCATGTTCATCACCGTCCCCTCGGACTCGCCCCACGTCGCCGCTGGCAGGACCACGTCGGCCAGCTCGACGGTGTCGGACCGGAACGCGTCCTGCGTCACGAGGAACGTCTCCCCGAGCGCGTTCCTGACGTGGCCGGCGTCTGGCATTCCGGCGACGGGGTTCGTCGCGACGGTCCAGCAGACGTCGACGTTGTCCCGGGCGAGCGCGTCGATGATCCGGACGAATCCCGGCCCCGAGTCGTCCGGAAGTCGGCTCAGGGGGACGTCCCACGCGTTCGCGATCGCCTTCCGGTGAGCGGGGTCGTCGAACGACCTGTATCCGGGCCACGACGACTTCGAGGCGCAGACGCGGTTCCCCATCGAGTTCGCCTGTCCGGTCAGCGAGAACGGGCCGCTGCCCGGCCCGAGGTTCCCGGTCGCCAGACAGCAGTCGATGAGCGACCGCGCCGTCCCCGTCCCCTGGACGCTCTGGTTGACGCCCATCCCCCAGTAGACGAGCGTCTGCGCGTCGAACGCCGCCGCCAACTCGGCCACCCGATCGACGGACACCCCGGCCGTCTCGGCGGCGACCTCGATCGCCGGAAGCGACCCCACCATCGCCTCGAACCCCTCCGTGTGCCGCTCGACGAAGCGTCGGTTGACCGCGCCGGAGTCGACGACCTGCGCGAGTACCGCCCGCGCCAGCGCGAGGTCGGTCCCCGGCTCCGGCCGAACGTGGCGGTCGGCGTCCGCCGCCGTCTCGCTCTCGACGGGGTCCACGACGATCAGTTCGCCGTCGGCGGCCGCGCTCTCGGCTATCCAGCGGTACAAGACGGGATGGGCGATCTTCGGGTTCGCGCCCCAGATTACGTGGGTCTGTGCCTCGGGGACGTCCTCGTAGGTCGGCGGCGGTGCGTCGCTGCCGAACGCCTGCATGTACGCCTGCACCGCCGAGGCCATACAGAGGGTGGTGTTGGCGTCGTAGTGGCGTGTGCCGAAGCCGCCACGCGCCAGTTTCCCGAGCGCGTACGCCGCCTCGTTCGTCTGCTGACCGCTCCCCAACACCGCGACGTTGTCGTTCCCCTTTCGAAGCGCCTCGATGATCCGGACTGCGACCGTCCCGATGGCGGTGTCCCAGTCGGTCGGCTGAAGCGTCCCGCCGCGGCGGATCAGGGGTTCGGTCAGCCGCTCGCCGGTCGGATCGACCGTCTCGCGGACGCCGCGATTACACGTCTGCCCGCGGTTCGTGGGATGGTCGTTGTCCCCTCGAACGTCGACGAACTTCGGACCGCCGTCCGTGTCCCGTTGTCGGTAGCCGCACCCGACCGCACACCGCATACACGTCGTCGGCTTCCGATCAGTCATCGGGCCTCCCGGCGCCGACGGCTCTCGGTCGATGGTTGAACGCTATACGAATGTGTGGCATTATCTACCTCATCTGGCTCCCCATTCTATCTCATCACGCAAAACCCTTGTTTCAAATGAATATCCGTGTGGTATATGATCGTCCGTTCGGATGCGCCGCGTCGCACTCGATCGGGAACGACGGGGAGAGGGCCTCTCGATGGAGTCGATTCCGCGTCAGTCGTCCGTTGCGGTCGGCTCAGCGTCAGTCGTCCGTCGCGGTCGATTCCGCGCTCCCGGTGTGTTCGCCGCCGTTGACGAGCGGGTTCGACGGGCGAGGGGCCCGGAGTCCGACTGCGCACTGCTTGAGGTTCGGTTCGGCTGATTCGGGGTCGACGTCCGGGAGCGTGAGCGCGTTCACCGCCGGGTGGTGGACCGGCAGCCACACCATCCCCTTCGGAACGCCGTCGTCCGGGTTGACGGCGACCGTCGTCGACCCGCGACGAGACGAGACGACCGTCTTCCCGCGGTCGAGCGCGTCGATGTACGCCTGTGTCGTCTCGGGGTGGATCCGGGCCACGGGGGGATCACGGGTCTCGTCGCCCCGGCTCCGGACGCCGGTGTTGTACGCGTCCTCCCGTCGGCCGGTCGTGAGCGTCAACGGGTAGTCCTCGTCGGTCGGTTCGGCCAGCCCGCCGTGCGTCCCCGTCGAGAACCGCGCTCGGCCCGACGGCGTAGGGAACGTCCATTCACCGTCGTCGGCGTACCGGTAGCCACCCTCCTCGTCCGGCGCTGGCGCGGGCCAGCGGACGGCGAGTTCCGCGTCCAATCGGTCGTAGGAGATCCCGGAGAGATCGGCGGCGGTCCCCGCGGTCAGCTCGCGGAGTTCGTCGAACATCACCCGCGGCGGGACCGTCGCCTCGGGGAACAGCTCCCCGTCGATCGCGGCGCCGATCGCGACGATGATGTCGAGGTCCTGTTTGATCTTCGGCGAGGTCCCGGTCGCGGCACGGACCCGCGAGATCCGCCGTTCCATGTTGGTGGCGGTCCCCTCGGACTCGCCCCACGTCGCCGCCGGCAACACCACGTCCGCCAGCTCGGCCGTCTCGGTCCGGAACGCGTCCTGCACGACGAGGAACGTCTCCGCTAACGCCTCCCGGACGCGGTCGGAGTCGGGCATTCCCGCGACGGGGTTCGTCGCCACCGTCCAACACACCTCGGGCGGCCCGTCGGCGAGCGCGTCGACGATCCCGACCGGTCCGGGTCCGGGGTCGTCGGGAAGCCGGCTCACCGGGGCGTTCCACGCCTCGGCGATCGTCCGGCGCTGATCGGGGTCCGTGAACTCGCGCTGACCGGGCCACGTCCCCTTCGAGGAGCAGACGCGCGTCCCCATCGAGTTCGCCTGTCCGGTCAGCGAGAACGGGCCGCTTCCCGGCCGCAGATTTCCGGTCGCCAGACACAGATCGATGAGCGCCCGGGACGTCGCCGTCCCCTGAACGCTCTGGTTGACGCCCATCCCCCAGTAGACGAGCGTCGGCGCCGCGAAGGCGTCGGCGACTCGGTCGACGGTCTCGACCGAGACGCCGGCGGTCTCGGCCGCCTCCTCGACGGGCGGGAGCGACGCGACGGTCCCCTCGAACCCGGTCGTCGCCTCGGCGACGAACTCGCGGTCGACGCCCCCCTCGTCGACGATCCGAGCGAGCACCGCCCGGGCGAACGCGAGGTCGGTGCCCGGATCGAGCGCAACGTGGCAGTCCGCGTCGTCGACGGTCTCGCTTTCGACCGGGTCGACGACGATCAGCTCGCTGTCGTCGTCGGCCGCGCTGTCGGCGATCCAGCGGTACATCACCGGGTGTGCGACGGCCGGGTTCGCGCCCCAGATCACGTGGGTCTGTGCCTCGGGGACGTCCTCGTAGGTCGGCGGCGGTGCGTCGCTGCCGAACGCCTGATAGTACGCCGTGACGGCCGAGGCCATACAGAGTGTGGTGTTGGCGTCGTAGTAGCGGGTGCCGAAGCCGCCGCGAGCGAGCTTCCCGAGCGCGTACGCCGCCTCGTTCGTCTGCTGACCGCTCCCCAACACCGCCACGCCGTCACGCGTCTCGGCGAGCGCGGACTCCATCCGCGAGACCGCCGTCCCGATCGCGGTCTCCCAGCTGGTCGGGACGAGCTTCCCGTCGTCCCTGATAAGGGGACGAGTCAGCCACTCTCCGTCGGGATCCGCGGTCTCGTCGACGCCGCGTTGACAGGCGAGCCCGCGGTTGACCGGGTGGTTCGCGTCGCCTCGGACCGTGTCCAACCCGTAGTGGGTGGCGTACCCCTGCTGGAGGTGACCGCAGCCGACCGCACACCGCATGCAGGTCGACGGCGTCCACTCGCTCATCGCGAGCTCCCCGGCGCCGAGCGGATGTGTTTCGAGACGGAGCGGGCGCGGTCCGGTATTGAGCGAACGCGTTCCGATATCGAGACGAACGACGACCCGGCGGCTCCGACCCGTGAGTGGCTCGTGAGAGTCGGTCCGAACACGTGGTGTCCCATCGATCAGTTTCTGTATAATAGACACAGTGTGACGGTTATAATTGTTTTGATGTGGCTATAATTTGGTTTCTGGTACACATTCGGTCAGTATTCTGCCGTTGCTAAACAAACATGCGTGTACTGGTACACGCGGGCGGGCTTCAGAACCACCGCAATCGGAGACTCCAATCGTGGCCGATCACGATTCAGAACCTGCAATCGGAGACCGCAATCGTGGCCGATCACGATGTCGGCGTCGACGCTCTGGAGGTCGATTGGGTCGCACTCGTTCCGAGTCGAACTGGCGTCCGATCGAGCGGTTCCCATTGTCAAGTTCTGGTCGGCGATTCTGTGAGATATATAATTTCGTTACCTACCAAACAAAACGAACACCGCTTTGAGAGCCGAGTTCTCAATTGCGCTGTTCCTTTGCGTATTTTGTGATTTTATTAAGACAGAACAATTTTATGTTATCATGTGAATTTTGAACCGAGATGATTAACCGTTCGGCCACAATAAACGCGATGCAGTTGCGCTCTGTCGAGGAGCGTGATCGGTGATGGCGCACAAAAAGGAAGCGTGGAAAGCGGAGTTGTACGGCGACGAGGTCCGCGAGAAGATCGTGGAGTTCGCCGAGGAGGGGTGGGAGTCGATCCCGGAAGACGAACGCGAGATGTGGTTCTCCCGGTTCAAGTTCTGGGGTGTGTTCCACCAGCGGACGGGCCAAGAGAGCTACTTCATGATGCGGCTGACGAACGCGAACGGCCGGCTCCAACCGGGACAGCTCCGTGCCATCGGTGAAGTCGCCCGCGACTACGCGGAGGGGCCGGTCGAGAACCCCGAGTTCGGCGACAGCTGGATCGATCTCACGACCCGGCAGTCCGTCCAGCTACACTGGATCAAGCTGGAAGACGTCCCGGAAATCTGGGAGCGGTTGGAGTCGGTCGGCGTCACCACTCGCTCCTCGGGCGGCGACACGATGCGGAACATCTCCGGCAGCCCCGTGGCCGGAAAGGACAAAGACGAGGTCATCGAGACGCTCCCGCTGCTCGACCGGTTCCAAGCGGAGATCCGTGGCGACGACGCGCTCTGTAACATGCCGCGGAAGTTCAACATCAGCATCAGCGGCACGCCAGAGGGCGGCGCGCAGGACTCGCTCAACGACATCGGGCTCGAACCGGCTACGAAAGTGATAGACGGCGAGCCGGTCAAAGGGTTCAACGTCCGCGTCGGCGGCGGCTTGGGCGGTCGCGAACCCCGGGTCGCCCGCCCCCTCGACGTCTTCGTCGAGCCGGACGACGCGTTCGAGGTGGTCCGGGGGTTCGTCGAGCTCTACCACGAACACGGCGATCGCCAGGTCCGCTCGAAGAACCGCTCGCGCTTCTTCGTCGACGAGCACGGCACCGACTGGATCCGTGACCTGCTCGACGAGGCGTACGTCGACATCGACCTCCGGACCGCCGGCGAGGACATCCGCGAGGAGTACACGTACAACGCGGGTCGCCCCGCCGAGGACGGGAAGGCCGATTACACCGGCGTTCACGAACAGCAGGACGGCAGGCGGTACGTCGGATTGAGCGTCGCGGTCGGTCGGCTCCCCGCGGAGGAGGCGATCCGGCTCGCCGACCTCGCCGACGAGTACGGCTCCGGCGAGATCCGGCTCACCCGCCGCCAGAACCCGATCATCGTCGACGTCGATCCCGACCGCGTCGACGAGCTGCTCGCCGAGCCGCTGGTGGCGAAACACGACCCCGACCCCGAGGCGTTCGTCCGCGGCGCCATGGCGTGTACCGGGACGGAGTTCTGCTCGCTCGCACTGGTCGAGACGAAAGCGCGGATGGCGGCGATGCTCCGCTGGCTGCGCGACAACGTCGAGCTTCCGGACGACGTCGACCAGCTGAAGATGCATTTCTCCGGGTGTACCGCCGACTGCGGGCACGCGAACACGGCCGACATCGGGCTGCTCGGGATGCGCGCTCGCAAGGACGGCGAGATGGTCGAGGCGGTCGACATCGGGCTCGGCGGCGGCGTCG
>OBKM01000979.1_pt1 | contig 12596 bp, 6 predicted proteins | sample 1519691 | NCBI WGS metagenome assembly OBKM01 (sample SAMEA37050418, study PRJEB22526) | metagenome | biome: saline pan; feature: lake; material: water | place: Egypt | collected 2015 | depth 0.5 m
GCGATTGGGGCCGCCCCGGGTGCCGGTGAGCACGTACCAGAGCACGGCCTCCATGGTAGATATACGTGGCTGAGACCGCCTAAACCTACCGCCTACGAGGGTTCTTGCCGACGAGACATCACCGGCGAGCGTGCCGCAGCAACGCTGTCCTTGGAGTCAGATCGGCGTCGTTGAGAGTCGGGTGATCGCTCGTGAGAGAACGTCGATCCCCACCGCCACATCGCGCTCGACCACATCGAACGTCCCGGTGTGGTGACCACCGGGATGATCGGTGCCGACGCCGACGTAACAAGCGAGGCCACCGTGCTCTTGGACGCGCCGCATCAGATACGTCGCGTCTTCGGAGCCACCGAGGTCGGCACGGTCGACGATCTCCGTGACGCCATCGACATCGGCGGCGACATCACCTATCAGGTCGGCAAGCGCCGCGTCGCTTTCGGCGGAGGGCGCTTCACCTTTGGTGGAGACATCGACGTCGACATCGTGCATCTCCGCGGCCGAGTTGAGCACCCGGTCAGCGTGTTCAGACATGTGATCGGCGAGTTCCGTGGTCCCGCCGCGGACCTCGCCCTCGACGTACGACTCTTCCGGGATAATGTTCGTCGCAGTGCCGCCGCCGACGAGGCCGGCGTTCACCCGAGTCGGTCCGTCGGAGTGTCGTGGGATCGCATAGAGGTTCTGGACCGCCGCCGCCATCGCCTGTACCGTGTTTCGGCCCTCCTCGGGGCGTGCGCCGGCGTGTGCGGGTTCGCCCTCGAACTCCGCGAGGAAGTGTCTCACCGCGAGGAACCCCTCCACGCCACAGACGACCTCGCCCGACGGATGGTCCAGCCCGATGTGGACCGCGTAGAGGTACTCAACGTCGTCGAGATGGCCAGACTCCGCCATGGGCTTCCCGCCAGAGACCTGCTCTTCGGCGGGCTGGAAGAACACTTTGAGTGTACCGGAGAAGTCGGAGTCGAGGACAGCGTCTATCACCCCGAGTCCGATGGTTGCGTGGACATCGTGTCCGCAAGCGTGCATGTATCCCTCGGTGTTAGACCGGAACCCCTCAGCGGCGGGAGCGTGGTCGTCGGCCTCGGACTCGCGGATCGGCAGTGCGTCGATGTCGACGCGGAGGCCGACGACAGGGCCATCGCCGCGCTCCACGACGGCGACACAGCCGGTGTGGCCGCCGGCGAGCGTGTCGAGCACATCGGGGTCCGCGCCCGCGTCCCGAGCCCGTTCGAGCCACTCGTCGAGTTCCGCGTCGTCGGGCACATTCATTCGCTCGTCGCCGGCGAGTGCGTCGGGCCCGACGTGTAACTCGGTGAGATCGCGCTCGCGCAGCGCCGAGACGATTCGGGCGGTCGTGTAAAACTCACACCACGCGGGCTCCGGATGACGGTGGAGATCGCGACGGAATTCACGATACGGATCCGCAAGGACGACGGAGTCGCTCATACGACCGGGTGGGCCGCAGCCAACTTAAAAGGTTGAGTGGTCGTCCGGTGCGGTGGCGACGATCCAATATTGACACTGCGCCATACGGTGACTTGGCTCTGTCGAAATCCTTCACAACTGATACGAACTGCGTGCTGAATACAGGGCGCGAATGCAGCACGGGCTGAAGCTCGATCCGGAAGGATAGTTGTTGGTCAGCATGGGACGAGCAGTCAATAAAAAGAACGACCGGTACAGGTAGAGACTGGAAAGTATACGTGAAATATATTGTAATCACGGGAAAGCTTTTGAATCTTCCCATAAAATATGGTATTACACCATGTCAAAATCGACGGACGAACGAGGCCGGATTTATCTCCCAAAAGACGTCCGAGAGAGGTTCGGTAACCAGTACCGCATCGTCGAACTCCCGAGTCATGTCGCTCTCTTCCCCGTCGACGAGGACCCGATAGCGGGGCTCCGAGCTGCCGTTGGCGATGCGTTCGTAGAGACGGAAGCCGCCGATCTGAAAACAGACGCACGTGAGGCGATCTCTCGAGAGGTGCGAGAGGAAGCAGAAGCTCGGTCACAGGCCGGTCAGGAGTGACCTGTGTACGTCGAAACTGACTTTCTCACAGCGTTGGTAAAGGACGATGACTGGCTTCAGGAAGCCGCAATCCGGGCCCTCGACGAGCACGATGATATTCACACATCGATACTTGCATATGCCGAGGTGCTGGTGCTGTTCTACGATCGTGAGACTGCCGAGTATGAGATCGACGCACCACGGGCGATCACCAACTTGCTCGAACTTGTTCCGATCGTCCCGAAAGAACACGAAGAAGCGGTTCTGGCCGCCGCAGCGTTCCTCGATGAGTACGAACTCACACCATTTGACGCACTTCATGCTGGACTCGTCACAACCAGCGAAGGGTGCGTTCTTTCGACCGAGCAGGACTACGACAGTGTCGGCCTCGACCGCACACCCTTGGAATCTTCATTTTCGGAGTGACTCTGCCAATACGCACCCTTATTATAACAGCTAATTCACCGCAGATCGGTTGAAACGGATAAAATCCGTCTGCTACACTGATCCTCTATATTCAGCGCGATACGAGAAACATATCATTATTTGAGGACTTCGACAGAGCCGGTGATTTATAAATCGTTATGGTGGAGACGACTAATATAAAACACCGATACAGCGACAGTCGTGCTACCACTGCGTAACGATAGCGACAATTTATAAGCGACCGCGCCAGCGACGACCGAAAAGTCACCTGCCGCTCCGCGGTACCGATACGCGACTACAGTCGGATTCGCTCCACCGTGGTGCCGGCCGTCGTGAGGTCCTCGTCGGTTGCGGCTGCGACGATCATCGTGTGTGCGTCGACCGCCGGGTCCAGTCGGATCTCGAACTCGCCGGCGGCGGGGGTTCCAAGCGACGAGCCATCCGCGGTGTACACGGCGACGACTGCGCCGTCGGTCTCGCCGGAGACGACGACCTCGTCGGCGACGAAGTCGGCCGTGACGGACAGTTCGGGCCCGTCGGGTCGATTGCTCGCAACGTATCTGTTACGGACGAACTCCGGGGTCTCGACCGGCTCGCCGGCGTCGACGCCGTGTGCGAGGCGAATGAACCCAGCCATCGACCACGCAAGCGGGGTCGCCCCCCCGGTCCCCTCGCCGAACTCCCAGCCGTACTCGGTGGGGTTCTCGCGGTCCCACACCTGCTCTGGGAGCATTCGACCGTCGTTGCCGAACCCGGCCATCGTTTCCAGTAGCGCGCTCGGTTCAAGTGCGTCTTCATCTGTGCCGCCGAAGGCGTCCGATCCGTCGGCGCGCGCTCGAAGCTCGTATTCGCCGCGCTCGCCGGTGAAGATGGGCCACAGTCGTCCCTCGCCGTTGCCCATCCCGGCCCACGGTGCGCCCGGATCCTCCGAGCCGAGTTCGCCGTAGGCGTCGCCGACGTACCGGTACCAACCGGGGCCGTATGGCGTGTCGACGCGGATCGACTCATCGACGACGGAGACGGAGTTACGAACAACTGGATCGTCGGCGGGTTTTACCCCCAGCCGGACGAGTTCGAGGAACCCGCCGTCGACGATCTCGCGTTCGTCGTACGTCGGTCCGTCGTTGGCGATCGTCCGGGGGCGTCCGGAGTCCGGGTCGCCGTCGGCGGTGATTCGAAGGTAGTAGGGCGTCTCGGCGTGACGGTCCGTTCCGGTGTCAGTCGCACACCACTCCTCGATCCGCTCTGTCCACTCATCCGCGAGCCCGAGCCACGCTAGGGCGTCCGCGCGCAGTTGGTCGGATGCCGGGAGCGTCGAACCACGCTCCGGCTCGTCGTCTGCGGCTGCGCCGATCCGGTCTGCTTCCGCAAGCGCAAGCGCGGCCGCACAACAGAGGCCGGCGATCTCCGCGGCGATGCTCGACGGAGAGTAGCCGGCCTCCTCCTCCCATCGCTCTTGTGCCGTCTCCGGACCGTTTCGAGCGACGTAGCCGATCGAGCGGCGAACCTGATCGTAGCTGTACTCCGCTTCGGAGAGTGAAACACCGTGTTCGTACAGCTGCCAGGCCATGACAGAGGGGTACGCGATGTTGTCCATCTGTTCGCCACCCCACCGGGTTCGGCCGTCGATGTAGGTGTTCTGTGGGAGGAAGCCCGTCTCATCCTGCTGGGTGTTGTATAGATATGCGAGTGCGTCCGCACTCCGCTCGACTTCACCCACCTCGATAAGGGCGGTAAACACCTGATACAGGTCGCGCGACCAGACGAAGTTGTAGCCGAAGCCACGGTCGGTGTCGGCGTACTCCGTCTCGCCCCACGGCACCGAGGGGCTGGCGATCCCCGCCCCGTGGTGGCGCTTGTCCTCGACGGCTGCGAGCGTCATAAGTGCGAACCGGTACTGCGTCTCCAAGTCATGGTCGCCGGTGACGGAGTCGGGGAACTCGCGCTCGGCGAGCCACTCCCGCCAGCCGTCGATGTACGCGGCAGATACATCCTCGAAGCCGCGGGCGAGCGCCCCCTCTGCTTCGCCGAGCGCCGCGGCGGTGTCCGACTGCTCCGCGAAGCCGAGCGCGACCGTGTCCGACACCGTCGTTCCGCTCCCGACGAGCCCGGCGAGCACCACGTTTCCGGTGGCCTCGGCCGATCCCGTGCCCCGCTCCCCGGCCGCAAACAGCCTATCGAGGGCGTCGTCCTCCGCGGACAGCGCGCTCGCCCAGTCGAATCCGTCGGTAGCCGTGAGTGCGAGCGCAACCTCGAACGGATCGCCGTTGTCGTCGACGAGCTTTCCGGGTGGTCGGCTGTCGTGTTCGTTTCTGGCGAGCAGGTGGTAGCGATCGTCACCGACACGATTCCCATGATCGTCGGTGCCGACGTTGGTGACCGTCGTGTCCGCCAGCGCGTACACGTCGTACTCACGGCTCCCCTCGAACACGACATCCGCGAGGATCGCGTTGCCGTCCGTGTCGACCGCGTACTCGACGGTCAGCGTCCAGCGATGTCCGTGGCCGTCGCCCGTTTCCCGGATCGTCTGGGTGTACGCGAGCGCGTCGTCAACACTCGGCTCTGTCGTCCGCGTGATCGTCTCCGTCGTCGTCACGTGACTCGTCTCGTCGAACGTTCGAACTGTGTAGTCCGTCCCGGGATCCGTGACGAGGAAGTCGAACGTTCGGAGGTTCATCACGTCGATCCGCGGGAATCGGGCCTCGGTTAACGCGCCCTCAGTCAGCGTGAACCAGACCGGAACCGATTCGTCCGCGCCGTGGTCGGCAGGTGTGCCGACGCCGAACTTCCGACCGGTCGTCCACTTCGGCGCTTCCGGACCGCTCGGCCGGTCGTGAGGGACCGGTAGCGCCCCGTGGCGGGCGAGTGTCGCGGTCGCGTCGATCCGGAGCCCGTGTGCCCACGCAATCGGCGTTGCGCTGTCTAGGTCCCCGTTGTCGAAGACCTGCTCGGCTAGAAGCCCCGCGTCGTTGGCGAAGGGGCCGTCCGACTCACAGAGTTCGTACAGCCGTTTGGCGTCGGCAAAGACCGCGTCTGCGTCGTCGCCGCGGGACTCAAGCAGTCCACCGGCCGTTGCGGCCGCGGTTGCGCCCCACAGCGTCGCGATAGACCATACCTTCGCACCGCCCTGTTCGGCGGTTCGCCAGTCGTCGCCGACGAACCGAACCAATCCCTCGACGTTCTCCGTTTCGCGGCCGAGCGCGTCGATCGTAGTCCGGACGTGTGTCACAACCCGGGAAACGAACGCATCACGCTCCGAGGAGTCTGGTGACGGGGGAAGCGGGTCGTCAGACGGCGTTCCCTCCGGGCGTTCCTTGGCGAGGGCGTCGTACTCCGCAGCCGCGTTCGCGAGCGCGAACGTGCTCGCGTCCGCGCGCTCGTCGCGGTCGGACCCGTTCGCCCGCTGTGGGAACCGTTCCAGCTCCGGAATCCACCGGTCCTGTAGCGCCTCAACCGCCGCGTCGGCCGCGAGGGTCGCCCGAAGCCGGATATCGTCGTCGAGTGGTGCGCGCCCCACCGCCGAGAACGCGCGAAGGTAGGCCGCCCCGGTATGGGTGAATCGGCCGAGCGCGTTCTCCCAGCAGTTCTGGCAGCGCTCGGGGAGCCCGTCATCGGCGGTCGTCTCGTGGAGAAACTCGACCGCGTCGACGATCGTTTCGTCGATCCGGTCACGAAGCGCGGGCGGAACGTCCGTCGTCCGCCGAAGCTCCGCGAGGAACGCGACCACAGCCGCCGGCTGGTCCAGTTGGTCGTTCGGGGCGTCGTCGCCAGCCGCCTCGATTCGTGCGTTTGCCCACCCCGGCGCGACCTTCCCGGAGTCGGCCCATACGCGGTGGGGCCAGCTCCCGTCCGCGTCCTGCGTTCGACAGAGGAACGCCGCAGAGGCGAACAGCTCCGAGTCGGCGTCCAGACCGAGCTCTCGGCTCGCGGCAAGCAGCGCTGTCGATGTCTCCGCCTCGTCACGGAACCACGTGTAGCCGTACCCGCCGGAGGTCGAATAGAAGGGATCGAACTCCGGACCGGCGATCCGAGCCCCTGAGTCGGCAGTCAACAGGTCGAGGGATCTGAGGTCAGTCGCGACAGTCGATGGACGGGGTGCGTCGTCTGGAACCGTCGGTTCGAGCGTCGCGGCTGCCTCCCGGATCGAATCCGCAGTCGGGTAGTTGCTGACAGCGTCGACGATGGCTTCGATGCGGCGGGCACGGTCCGCGTCCTCACCGATCCGCTCGGCGTCGTAGGCGCTCTCGTCGGCCGAGGGACCCCCGCCGGTCGCCGTACTGCTCTCCCGGCGGTCCGCCGGGTCGTCGACAACGGCCCGGCTCGCGAGGGTAACGCGCTCGGTGCGGGCGTCGCGCTCGAACGGTGCGCGGACGACGACATCGGGGGTAAGACGGGAGTCCTCGCGCTCGTCGATCTCGCCACGGTGGGGAAACCCGCCGTCGTCCTCGCCGAGGAGCGCGGAAATGGTCTTCTGACGGCGGCCGTGGGCGGCCGAGAGTCCGTTCGAGGCGGCGAGGAAGTCGTGCTCGCGGCGGTGGTACACCTCGACGACATCGCCGTCGCCGGGACCGGCTCCCTCGTGTACGAGGTTACCGACGCTTCCCTCGACCATATCCGGAGCAAACACGCAGGTCGCGACGAGGTCGGCGTTCGCGGGCGGCGCGCCACGCAGTTCGACGTGGGTCAGGTGGACGTCGTCGACGACGAGGTCGAACTGATGGACCGTGTATCGCCCGGCGTCGTATTCGGTCTCGACGAGCGGCGTGTGTCCGTCGTAGTGCTGGCGCGTGGTGTCGAGTTCGTCGAGCCACCGGATCCCGCCGCCGCCGGCGATCCCGACCCGGAGCCGATCGGTTCCTCCCACGCCCGAGAGCGCGTACGAGCAGTCGTGGGTGGCACCGTTCGGTCCGACGTGGACCAGTCGGCCCCCGTCGCCGGTGAACGCTCCGACAGTCGTCGGGCGTTCCGTCGGGTAGCGTTCGCCCCGGCGACGTTTGTGTTCCGTGATCGCGGTTCGCAGTCGCATGGAAAGACTCGCGGTCGCGTGGGCAAAAGCCTTGACGGACCGGGCGAACTTCCGCACCTCTGTGTGAGATAGTCACATAGTAGGCCAGCTGATCGGATGGGCAACACGTTCGCGTGGAGAGCAACACCGAAGACCCCGGGCGTTGATGTGGCGATATGCACCACCCAGGACCGCCACGCTTCCTCTCGACGGGCGAGACGACACAGCTCGCCCCGAGGGATCCGGATCCCGGAGGAAGCTACGAGTGGCGAATCGTCGACTCCCCGCCGAACAGCGACGCGACCGTCGGTGAAAGGCCGGTGACTGAGTTCACGCCGGACGTTCCCGGTCGCTATCGTCTCGGGCTGAACGCGCCGGACGGCGACCACACGCTTACCATCAGAGCGTTTCCCGCCGCGTACGAGGGTGTCGATGTCGCGGGCGGAAGCGGAGAGGCGATCCGTGACCGCGGTCCGGACCGCGCCGAGATTCCGTACGCGAGCGACCGGGCACACGAGGGGATCGGCCGGCCGCGGGTTCGCCTCGACGCCTCGGTCACGGACGACGAGGTAGTCGTCCGCGCGACCGCGACGCCGAATCCCGACTCGGATCTGGCGGCTGACGAGCTCGACGTGACGTTCGTGGTCGATGACCGAGATGTCGCGTCCGCGGTGGCTTCGGGGCGAACGAACCCGCGTGACGCACTAGAAGTGACCGCAGACGGAGACGGGGCGATACTGCGGGTGCCGACACAGACCGTTCCCGACCGCCTTCGCGTACACGGCGTCGCCGTTGCGCGTGAACCCGGGCGCGAGCCACGGATCAGCGTCGCGGACGCGGTCGCGGTTGACCGTCTCGGCCGACGAGATCCGACAGCCGACCGTGCCGACGAACTGGACGTGGCAGCTGATCCCGAAGCGATGACTCCGGACTCCCGGTTTCGGGTCAACAGGCTCAATCAGCCGCCCGAGTGGACTGAGACGGCAAGGGTGTACGAGGTGTACGTTCGCACGTTCGCCGACGCCGACGAGGGGGAGACGTTCGACGCCATCGCCGACCGGATCCCGGATCTCGCGGATCTGGGCGTTGACACGCTGTGGCTCACTCCCGTATTAAAAAACGACGGAAAGCCTCACGGCTACAACATCACCGACTTCTTCGACGTTGCCGCCGACCTCGGGACCCGCGACGACTACGAGCGTCTCGTTGCGGTCGCGCACGACAACGGGATGCGTGTGCTGTTTGATTTCGTTGCCAACCACACCGCGCGCGACCACGAGTGGTTCAAGGACGCATACCAGAACCCTGAGTCGCCGTACCGCGACCGCTACGAGTGGCAAGACTCCGGTGAGCCGGGGACGTACTTCGACTGGGAGCTGATCGCGAACCTAAACCACGCAAACCTAGCTGTCCGGCGGTTCCTTCTCGACGTAGTTGACGAATGGGCTCCGCTTGTCGACGGCTTCCGCTGTGACATGGCGTGGGCGGTGCCGGACTCGTTTTGGCGTGAGCTTCGAGACCGGGTGAAGGCGATGGACTCTGAGTTCCTGCTGATGGACGAGACGATCCCGTACATCCCCGGATTCCATGAAGGGATGTTCGACGTTCACTTCGACGCCACGCTTTACTTCCAACTCCGGCAGATCGGGCGCGGGGCGGCTCCCGCTGAGTCGGTGATCGATGCCGTCGAGCAGCGTGCAGAGATTGGATTCCCCGACCACGCCGGCTTCCTCCAGTACATCGAGAACCACGACGAGACACGGTACCGGGTGGAGTGTGGCGACGCGGCTGCGGCGGCGGCGGGTGCGGCAACTGTCACGCTTCCAGGAGTCCCAATGGTGTACGCCGGTCAGGAGATTGGCCAGCGCGGGCGACGTGATCCGATCGCGTGGGAGCACGCTCACGCGGACGTGCGTGAGCACTACGAGCGACTTCTCGAAACCCACGCGGACCACCCGGCGCTGGGACCGGAAGGAGATCTATCACGTGTCAGCTACCACGTGGCGAGCGGGGACCTGTCCGAGCGCCCGATCCAAGCCGATGGGGACACCGTCCATCCCGACGACGTGGTGGCGTTCGTCCGTGGGAGCGACACGAACGCGCTCGTGGTCGTCCTCAACTTCGCGCCCGGAGAAGCAGCGGTCGCCATCGACGCCGCTCACGGCCGGACAAACGTCGTCAGCGGCGAGGAGTGCGTCGTCGTCGACGGGGACGGAACCGAGCGAATCGTTGTCGACGATGTTGCGGTCGTCCCGATCACGGAGTGACCCAGTTGCCGGCAGATTGACCCAGTTGCCGGCGAACTGAATCCCCAGATATTGGGGGAGCGGCCTGTTGAACGGCCCGCGAAGCAGTAGAACAGACCGTATCGATCCGAATCAACCGCGGGCGCAACGCTTGAGTCGGTGGGGGGTACAGACGTACCCATGCGATTCGATCGCTCCGACGGAGTGTTCTGTCACGTCACCTCGCTTCCCGGCGACTATGGGATCGGCGACCTCGGGGAGGGGGCGTCGGCGTTCCTCTCGTTTCTTGGCGATGCGGAAGTCGACTACTGGCAAGTGTGTCCGTTGGGACCGACGATCGGGGCCGCCGGGGAGTCGCCGTACCAGTCGCCGTCGGCGTTCGCCGGTAACCCGCTCCTGATCGATCTCGACGGGCTCGTCGCCGACGGCTGGTTGAAACGGGATGACTTGGAGCCGGTTCCGACGTTTCCGACCGACCGCGTCGCGTACGAGGACGTTCGCGCGTACAAGCTCCCGCTGTTGCGGACCGCGTTCGAGCGGTTTGAGACTAAAACGGACGCGGACGGCGGATCGAGCACGACCGTCGAGTTCGACGCCTTCCGCGACCGAGAGCCGTGGGTGAGCGAGTACGCGCTGTTCCGGGCGATATCCGCCGCTCGGCCGGAGGACACGTGGGTCGAGTGGCCAGAGCCCCTTCGAACTCGGGACCCTGAGGCACTCGCGGCGGCACGCGAGGAGCACGCTGAGACTGTTCGCTACCACGAGTTCGTCCAGTGGGTGTTCGATCGACAGTGGACTGAGCTGCGACGGGTGGCGGCCGAGGAGGGCGTGGACATCGTCGGTGACGTTCCGATCTACGTCGCGCTCGACTCGGCGGACGTCTGGGCGAACCCGGAGGCGTTCAGACTTGACGACGACTGCCGGCCGACGACAGTGGCAGGGGTACCGCCGAACCCCGGCGACGACGGCCAGCGGTGGGGGAACCCGGTGTACGATTGGGACCGACTCGCCGAGACCGACTACGACTGGTGGGTCCGACGGTTCCGCCGACTGTTCGATCTCGCGGACGTCGCTCGACTCGATCACTTCCTCGGGTTCATTCGGTATTGGGGGATCCCCGCTGACGACGACGACCCGGCGGCAGGCGAGTGGTACGACGGTCCAGGTCGAGACCTCTTTGAGACGGTTGAGCGCGAGTTCGGGGACGCACCCTTCATCGCGGAGGATCTCGGCTTCAGTGATCCGCGGATGGACGATCTGATGATGGAGTTCGGGTTCCCCGGAATGCGGGTTCCACAGTACGCGGACTGGTGTGAGGGCGGCAACGAGTATCAGCCGATGAACTACCCCGAGAGCGTCGTCGGCTACACCTCGACGCACGACACGGACACGTGGGTCGGTTATTACAACGACCTTCCGGCCGACCAGCGCGACTGTCTTCAGTACAATCTCGGCGTCGACGACGACCGCCCAATCGAGTGGGAGATAATCGAGGACGTGTGGAGCTCCGAGGCGGTGCTCGCGATGACGACGGCACAGGACCTGCTCGGGCTCGGCAGCGAGGCACGGTTCAACGAGCCCGGTACCCTCAACGGCAACTGGGAGTGGCGGGTCGAACGCGACGCACTTTCCGAGGAGTTGGCCGGGCGGCTGCGCGAACTCGGCGCATTTCACGTCCGCTAAATCCGGGAGTGGATCCCGTCGAGCCCTTGGTCGAATCAGCATTCGACAAAATAGGTACTCAATTGCGAAATAACGCGATGGGAAGCTTAATGGATGTTCATTATAGTATACATAACGAATGCCATCAAAACGCAACTCCAGCGTAGCGAGTAATCGACGACGCTTCTTACAGGGACTCGGAGCGGTCGGTGCCACCGGTGTGTTGGCTGGGTGTGCCGACGACGAGAACGGTGACCCCTCGGATGACGGAGGCGATGACGAGGGAGCCGGTGACGACGACTCTGCCGCGAACTTCTCCGTTAGCGGTCTCAATCCCGCGGACGCGACGGTTACGCGGACCGACCACGTCGATGTGGAGGCGACCGTCGAAAACACCGGCGACGAGGCTGGCACCGCCGACGTTCGTGCCACCGTCGACGGTGAGGCGGTTGCCGACGAGGCGCTCTCGCTCGACCCCGGCGAAGAGGAGACGGTCGGCTTCGAACTCGACACGACCGATCTGTCTGCCGGCGACTACACCCATGCGGTCGAGGCGGGCGGCGATGAGGCGTCTGGGACCCTCGCTGTCGACGCACTGCTCGCGGATCCGGACTCACTGTTCTCGTTCACGACGACCGACTCGCAGCTCTCCTCCGGGTCGAACACAGTCACCGGAACGATCGAGAACTCCTACAGCGTGGCGGTAATCGACGGATCCGTCGAACTCACCCTGCCCGACGGTTGGTCGGTCGACGAGGCGCACGGTGCCGATTTCGACGAGCTAGCGGCCGATGAGGATCAGGATGTCGAGTGGGAAATAACCGTTCCTGACGACGCAGAAGGAGAAGACGAATTAGTTGCGACGGTCTCGTACGGCGCGCTTGACGAGACTGCCGAGGCGGAGGCGACCGCGACCGTCGAGACCGTCCAGCCCCTGTCGGCCCCGTGGGGGCTGAACAACGGCGGCGACGACGGCGGTGCGGCGGATGAGGACGGCGTGTACGGCCCCGTCGAGGTCGACGGGCTCGTGTTCGACGAGTCGATCCCGGCAGCCGTCGAGACGACCGACGAGGTGAACGTCGCTGTACGTGACGAGCAGGAGGTCGAGGGGACCGAGTACGATGAGCTCTATCTCACCGAGCACTGGGGCGGTGACCTCGGCTTCGATGTCACGCTTGAGAACGGGGAGTACGAGTTGATCCTCCACATGGCCGAGACTTGGCTCGGGCCGGACGGCGATTCCGGTGAT
>OBKM01000980.1_pt1 | contig 12592 bp, 16 predicted proteins | sample 1519691 | NCBI WGS metagenome assembly OBKM01 (sample SAMEA37050418, study PRJEB22526) | metagenome | biome: saline pan; feature: lake; material: water | place: Egypt | collected 2015 | depth 0.5 m
TGTTACTCGGATCCTCCACCAAGACGAGAATCCGTTTCTCGCCGAACAGTTCAACCACATCGACGGCGGGGAAGACGAACGCCAGGCGATCGTCGACGATGGACCATCGATCATTCTCTCTACCTCCGGTATGATCGAGGGGGGACCGATCATGTCCTGGCTGCGTCGCCTCGGGGACGATCCGGCGTCTTCACTCGTGTTCGTCGGCTACCAAGCCCAAGGAACCCTTGGCCGTCGGATCCAAAACGGCCGTACCAACATACCGGTCTCGACGTACGGTCAGAACGGCCCCCGGCAGTCGAACGTCTCCCTCGAGATGAACGTGAAGACCGTCGATGGGTTCTCTGGGCACGCAGATCGGCAAGGCCTGATGAACTTCGTACGAACGATGAATCCCCGCCCCGAGAAGGTGTTGTGTGTCCACGGTGACGAGCGGTCGACACAAGATCTCTCCTCGGCACTGTACCACGAGTTCGACCTCCGGACCTTCGCCCCGAAGAACCTCGAAACCTTCCGGTTCGTCTAGTCTGTCCTGACCGTTATCGTGGCCGTCAGACTCGCACCATCAGCCAGCTGGTTGATCATCGACCGTGGTAGATCACTTGCGGCGCGGTCTGCCTCGATCATTAGTGTTCGGTCGTCGACGTACTGACTCGTCCGGAGGACAAGACTCCGGTCGCTCGCGAGGGTGAGCCGCGGATCGCCGCGGCCGGTAACCACGGCGGAGCTATCCCCGACAGCAAGCGTACACGAAATCGTCGCTTCAGGGGTAGCACACAGCTCAGTAAACCCCTGCGCAAACGAGTCGGGTGCACGGTCGGCCCCGATCCCGACGATACAGTCACCGGCAGGCGTCAGGTACTCGTCGGTCGTGATCTCCAGGGTGCTCGTGTGTGTCCCCCGTACGTGTTCGTGACCGACGGCCTCTACCCGTTCGGTGTAGCGTGGCATAGCTACTTCTGGCCCCTCAGGGCGCAAAACCGGCCCGGTTGCGACGGCGCCACACGGGGGCTCACATACCGGTACTTTTAACCGAGCGGCAGCAGAATTCTCCACTACCAGAACGTCACTGGATTCGGTGGTATCGCTTGCAGCTGCTCACTCCCCGTTCCTCGCAATACGTTGTGTCTGCACAGCGATGCAACCAACCAGTGCACGGTAATGGCATCGAACCTCAACCATGACAGCGACCGAAACCGACGTAACCCAGCTCGACGAATCGAACAACATCGAACTCACCGACGACGACCTCGAGTCAAGCTCGAAAGGTGAGTTGATCAAACGTGCCGGACAGCTCCGTGACCGCCGCAACGAGCTCAACCAGATGGCCTCTGAGCGGGCGAGCAAGCGCGACGAACTCAATGCAGAAACCAGAGAGCGTGTCGACGAGGCCCAACACCACCGCGAACGGCGGGACGAACTCAACGAGCTCGTCCAAGAACACAAAGAGAAGCGAAACGAGCTCAACGAGAAGGCAAACGAACTGTTCGATCGCGTCGAGACGCTCAAACAGGACCTCGAAGTCGACGACGGCAAGGAACTTGAGGAACTCGAAGAGGAAATCGAGGACCTCGAGTTCAAACAGCAGACAGAAGTGCTCTCCTCCGAGGAAGAACAAGAGCTGATCGAGAAAATCGAGGCAAAACGCGAGGAGTACCGTGAACGAAAAGAGAAACTTGAGCAGACCGACGAGCTCGACGAGCTCCGTGACCGCGCCGAGCAGGTCCGGTCCGAGGCCTCGAAGCACCACCAGAAGGTGACCGAACTCGCCGATCAGGCCCAAGAGCACCACAACGAGATGATCGAGGCCTATCGTGAAGCGGACGATATCCGTGACCGTGCCGACGAGATGCACGAACTCTTCGTCGAGGCACAGGAAGCCGCCGACCGTCACCACGAGGACTTCGTCCGGGTCCAAAAGCGACTGCGCGAACTCGACAAGCAGGAAGAAGAGGAACGCCAGGCCGAACGCGAGCAGGAGAAAGAGGCCGCGAAGGAAGAAGCCGAAGAGATCTACCAGAAGTTCAAAGACGGCGAGACCCTCGAGACCGAGGACCTGATGAAGCTGCAAAAAACCGGCATGCTCTGACTGCCGGGAGCGGCTGTTCCGACCCGAGCCACAACGTTTTGTACTGACTCTGTTTAGACGCGTGTATGGCCCCGAACGGATCGCCGGGTGAAGACGGGCGTGTGCTGTCGCCCGACGAGCTCGACCTTGCCGACCGTGACGAGGTCACCGAGCTGTCAGACGGGCGATTCGTCGTCTCGGCAGATGGGTCGCCGCCGTCAGTATCCGACCTTGAGACCGAGACCGAAGCCGAGGAATCGACGCCACCCGAGGTTGATGCAGAACTGACCGAGGCCACCGTCAAGGAGTGGTACGAACAACAACTCACCCGGTCACCGACGGAGTTTGGCTACTACATCTCGCTGAAAGCCGACGACGAGATCCGTCACCACACCGTGCACTCTGATGACATCACCACGGCGTTTAACAGCCTCCTGTTGTGGTACGCAACGACCGTCGACCACGAGATGCCACCCGGCGCTGTTCTAGGGATTCTCCTCTCAGAGACCGACACACCCGTCCAGTACCCGGTCCAAAGTTTCGAAGAGTTCATTCTCTCGCAGGGACTGTCCACGGACGATACGATCGGCGAGTTGTTGGCCCAGCTGCGTGCACAACACGGTGCTGTCTTTCCCCCCGACTGACGGGCCCCCGGCGCGATTCGAGAGCAGACAGGCTTATTTACACCAACCGTCGACTGTTCAGTACGTAACGTACTCGAACCCGGTCTGTACGCTGTACGACACCGATGGGATCAGGACACGACAGCGTCGACAGTCTGCTGTGCACAGCGACCGCCGCCGCCACGACGGACTGCCAGCAGCCTCACTCACCGATGGAGGTGACCATCCATGGGCTTTAGCGTCAGCGGCGCGACTGCGGTGCTCCTCCTCGGGCTGTTCATTGCGACGGGGACGATGGCTACAGCCGTTGCAAACGGATACGGCCAGGTCGCCGACGCAGAGCAGGACCGGGCCGACCGGATTCTCTCCCAGCAGGAGACCGCCATCGAGATCACGGCCGTCGACGTCGACTCAAACACCATTACGATCACGAACACCGGCGCACAAGAACTTCGTGTCTCGGAGACGACCCTGCTCGTCAACGGAACACCACAGTCGGCAACGAACACGACCGCTGCCGGGGACAGCAAGACGGACCTATGGCTCCCTGGCGAGGAGCTCACGATCGAGCCTGCATCGGCCAACCTGACGACCACTGACCGAATAAAGATCGTGACCGAGTTCGGTGTTGCAGCAACGACGGAGGCAGCGTAACATGGCGGGTGTTTCGATCTCACACGCGATCATGTTCGTGGCCTCGTTGGTCGTCGCAGCAGCCGTTGCCGGCGTCCTCGTTGCCGGTGTCGACCAGGTGGGGGCCTCACTCGCAGACCGCAGCACTGACGTCAGCGACTCGATCGCGGCGGACGTTACGGTCATCAGCGACCCAGGCGCCCCCGGTGCGATCTACGACAGCGAGACCGATGAACTCGTCTTGCTCGTCAAGAACACTGGGTCAAGCTCACTTGCGGCCGACCAGCGGCAGCTCGATCTGCTCGTCCGTGGCCAGCTCGTTGTCGACAACGTGACCGTCGAACGGGTCGACGACCCCGAGGATCCCGTCTGGCCACAGAACAGCGTCGTGCGGGTGACCGTGGCCAATGCCAGTGAACGCGACCTCGTCGACGAGACCGGCGACAACCGTGTGGTGGTCGATGTGGACGGGAACCGCGATACAATCGAGTTCCGACTGGGTGATGAGGCATGAGCGTGGGCACCGGACTGATCCCACTCGGCCTCGACGACCGTGACCGGCTCGACGACGAACTCGGTGGTGGCATCCCCCGCAGCAGTATCGTGCTCATCGAAGGAGAGTACGGCGCCGGGAAGAGTGCCCTGACACAACGGCTCGCCTACGGCATGTGTGAGGAGGAGCATACGGTAACGATCCTCTCGACGGAGCTGACCGTCGGTGGGTTCATCGACCAGATGCACTCCCTTGATTACAACATGGAGTCACACCTCCTCGACGAGAACGTCCTCTTCCTCCACGGAGATATCGACACGACGGACACGCTGAAAGGCGGCGATGCCGAGGGCGAGCGGATGCAACTGCTCAAACGCCTCATCGAGGCCGAGACGATGTGGCAGTCCGAGGTCGTAATCATCGACACGTTCGACTCGATCCTGCGGAACGACCCGAACTTCGAGGAACTCGTTCGGAAAGGCGACGAGCGCCAGGCTGCCCTCGAAATTATCGACTTCTTCCGTGAGGTGATCACCGACGGCAAGATTATCGTCCTCACGGTCGACCCGACGACGGTCGACGACGACGTCATGGGGCCATTCCGGTCGATCGCGGACGTCTACTTCCAACTCCAGATGGTCGAGGTCGGCAACGAAGTCCGCAGAAATATCGCCGTCAAACGGTTTACTGGAATGGGTGAACAGGTCGGAGACACCGTCGGCTACTCGGTCCGATCGGGTGTCGGCATCGTGATCGAAAGCCGGAGTGTGGCGTAGGATGGCCCGGCACATTAGCCAGGAGGTGCAGTGAGATGGCAGACCACGGCACAGACGAGATTACCCCCGAGCTCAGAGAGCTCGCCTCCCGACGGCCACACCTCAAACAACACCTCCAAGAGTTTTACCGGATCACCGGCGAGTTTCCGGAGCTCATCGAGGAACCAGCCGGCAGTTACGGGAGCGACCATCCAAACGTGCTCTACCCCGTCGACGGGCCGATTTTCTCACACGTCTACGGCGACTTGGGACGTGATACGAAGTACTACGCGATCGAACCGACGCTTACGGACGAGGAACAGGGCCTGTACGAGACTATCCGTGGGCGGCTGCTCGATCGCTCGGCCGAAAAACCCGCCCCAGAGAGCAACGACGAGTACGACCAGCGAATCGAGGAGCTCCTCGACGAGACCGTCCGCGTCGAGGGGGCCAACGCGGGCCGACTCGGACGGCTTGTCGACCGGCTCGGAGTCGGCAAGACACAGATCCCACCGAAGACCTACGAGAACATCCGGTATCAACTGACACGTGATATCGTCGGCTTCGGGCCCCTTGAGCCCGTCATGCGTGATCCAGCAAACGAGGACATCCACGTCATCGGACCACAGCAGTGTTACGTCGACCACGATGTCTTTGGCTTACTCGAGACGACCGTCGAGTGGGACTCCGAGGCCCGCTTCGACAACTGGTTGCGTAACATGGGCGAGCGCATGGGTGATCCGTTGTCGGACTCGGATCCGATCGTCGACTCGACGCTCCCCGATGGCTCCCGGATCAACATCATCTACAGCGACGATGTCTCGGTGCAAGGCTCGAGCTTGACCATCCGGTAGGGTGATGACGTCCCGCTGTCCGTACTGCAGATCACCAAGTGGGGCACACTGTCACCGGAACTTGCGGCGTATCTGTGGCTGGCACTGGAAAACGAGCAGACGATCTTCGTCGTGGGAGAGACAGCATCCGGGAAGACAACGACACTGAACGCCATCATGTCGTTCATTCCCCGTGACTCGAAGATCTACACTGCAGAGGACACCCTCGAAGTCTTACCACCCCACGACAACTGGCAGCAGCTGTTGACCCGAGAAGGCAGCAGCAACGAGGGCGGTGACGTCGACATGTTCGACCTCGTTGCCGCGGCCCTCAGGTCACGACCGGATTACATTGTCGTCGGCGAGGTCCGTGGCGAGGAGGGCCGGATGGCGTTTCAGGCCGCACAGACCGGCCACCCGGTCATGCTGACATTCCACGCCTCGGATATCGTCTCGATGATTCAACGGTTTACCGGTGATCCGATCAGTGTGCCGGAGACGTTCATGGACAACGCGGATATTGCGCTGTTCCAAAACCGGGTCAAGCGTGGCGACGACATCCTCCGGCGCGTCACGAGCGTCCAAGAAATCGAGGGCTACTCTGAGGAGATGGACGGTGTCGTGACCCGACAGTCCTTCTACTGGGATCCCGCGGCCGACGAGATCATTTTCCAGGGTCGGAACAACTCCTACGTCCTCGAGGAGTAGATCGCGACGCTGTTGGGCTACGAGAACACCCGGGATATCTACCAGGAGGTCGACTTCCGGGCCCGTATCATCGAGCGGATGATTCAGGAAAACATCCTCGGCTACCACGAGGTCAACGAGGCAATCGAGGCCTTCCAGCGTGACGGCGTCGAGGGGCTTCCCTTCGGGATTGCCCGTGACCAGTAATGTCGACACAGCCACAGTCAGACGGCGGTGGACTGGTGGACAGCCTCAGTGCCGTGGCCGCGGCCTATCGGACGATGGAGACGCCCTTCCGTCGGTACCTCGGGGTAATTATTGCGCCGGCCGCGGCGTTTTTTGTGCTAACCCTCGGTGCTGCGGCGTTTGCACCGCTGCCACCGCTGGTCCGGGTACCACTTCCGGCCCTCGGTCTGGTGGCGTTTCTCGCAGCTGTCATCTACCCGAAGCTCGACCAAGACCGCAAGCGCAGCGAGATCGGGGACCGTCTCCACCTGTTTATCACCCACCTGACAGTGTTGTCGGTCACTAATATCGACAGAGTTGCTGTGTTTCGCCGCCTGGCCAACGAGCCCGAGTACGGTGCCCTCGCCGAGGAGATGCAACGAATCGTCGAACTCGTCGACTCGTGGAATCAAAGCCTCGACGACGCGTGCCGCCGTCGTGCGAACGAAGTCCCAGACAAGGAGTTTGCTGACTTTCTCGAACGATTGGCCTACACACTCAATTCTGGCCAAGAGCTGAGTGACTTTCTGATGTCAGAGCAAGATGCCGTCATCAGAAGTTACGTCACCCACTATCAGAGCAGCCTCGACAATCTCGACGTGCTCAAGGACCTGTACCTCTCGATGATCCTCTCGATGACGTTTGCCCTCGTCTTTGCAACCGTGTTGCCGATCCTGACGGGGACCGACCCGACGGTGATCGTCGGCGGCGTCTTGATCATGTTCCTCGTCGTGCAAGTCGGTTTTCTCTACGCGGTCCGTGTCCTCACGCCGAACGACCCGATCTGGTACTTCGACCCGACCCACCGCAAACGGTTCGACTACAAGTTATACGCGGCCTTTGGCATCGGCATTACGGGTGTTGCCCTCGTGGTGCTCACCGGAGTGTTTTCCGTACTCGGCCTCCCGCCGGTCGCGACGCTTGCGCCGAATCTTCACGAGCAGGTCCCCATTCCATTTTATATTGCACTCCCGGTGACCCCACTGCTCGTTCCGGGGCTTGTCATGCGTCAGGAACAGCAGCGTATCGCCGACCGTGACGAGGAGTTTGCGAACTTTATTCGCTCGCTTGGCGCGACCGAGAGCGTGAAACAGTCGACGACGGAGAACGTCCTTGAGGATCTCAAGCGCCGTGACTTCGGTCCCCTGGCCCAGACGGTGGTGAACCTGTACCGGCGACTCAAGATCCGGATCAGTGTTCCTCAGGCGTGGGAGCACTTCGCAGCCGAAGCACGCTCGTATCTGATCCAGAAGTTCAGTGAGATGTACGTCACAGGCCGTGAAATGGGAGGCGACCCGAAGGTCCTCGGTGAGTTGATCAGCAAGAACATGAACGAAGTACTCCAGTTGCGCGATCAACGGACCCAGTCGACGGTCACGTTCATCGGGCTGTTGTACGGGGTCTCTGCTGCTGCGGCGTTTGCCTTCTTTATCGGCTTGGAGGTCGTCGACGTCTTAGCGGGGCTGTCAGCCACCCTAGGCACCGCCGAACAGGAGGTTGGGTCGTTCATTCAACCACAGGTGTACGATATTCCGGTGATCCGGTATCTCCTTCTGTTGATCGTACTGGTAAACGCGGCCATGTCGTCGCTGATGATCCGGGCTGTCGACGACGGCCACTTCATCAACACGTTTCTGCACTTCGTGTTGTTGACCTGGATCGGTGCCACCGTCGCCTGGTTCACCGCGACCTCAATCGGACTGTTCCTCGAGGTCGGGTGAGCCGACGGTGACGTACAACGTCACCGTTTCCCGGCGGCGGTACTCACCAGCCTGCATCTGTGCCACGATCTCGCGGCCGACTGCCCGGGTGGTCTCACGCAGCGATTCGTACCCGTCTTCGGTGAGCCCGCCGGCACGCAGTACTGATCGGTTGGCCGCGAGCATCGACCCGGTCGCCTGTTCTTTCGCGATCGCCAGCGCCCGGTCCGTATACGGCGGCTCGATAACCCGTGTGTACTCGTGGCGGCGGTGTGACCGGACACTCAACCCCGCTTCCTCGAACAGTTCTCGGAGCTTCGGCCCGATGGCCGGATCGACCGCCGTGCCCGCGAGGTAGGCGGTTCTGACGCGGTTCGCGACGGCCGCCTCTTCGGCGACGGTCGATTCGATTTCGACGGCCGTGTTGTCGGGCTCGACCGCCCCAACGAGCCCACGTGTGACCCGGTTGAACTCACCGACAGCCTCGGCCGGTGTCGGCAGATTCGTCCACAGTGTCTGACACACGACCAGGTCGGCCTCGTTCGTCGCCACCGGTAGTGCCGTTGCATCCCCGACGATCGCCTCTGCGTACTCGGCCGCCTGTTCGAGGTGGCTGCGATCGATGTCGAGGGCGAACAGTTCTGCGGGGCTGTTCGCCGCCAAGACTTGCGTGAACTGCCCCGTGCCTGCCCCCACCTCGACGATCCGTTCGTGGTCCGCTAACGACAACGCGGCGAGTGCCTGTTGATCGCTCTGCCAGAGCGTCTGCCGTGAACGGTTGAGGTAGGCTGCTGAGAACCGGCGCACACGGCCGCTCGGCCTTCGATCAATAAAAACGCTCTACTTGACCGACCGAGTGCCTCAGGGCCAAGCCCCGAAGCAGTTCAGTTTCAGTGCTGGTAGCTGTCGCCACGACCTGGGGCCGTTGCGCTGATGCCACGGTCTCGTAGGTCCGCGGCGAAGCCTGCGGTCTCATCACCGTGGACAACGTAGACCGCCGCGTCGGTGTAGGCCTCCAGAAACGACAACAACCCGTCCCGATCGGCGTGTGCAGACAGGTCGAACTGCTCGACCCGTGCACTCACCGGCAGGTGGCGACCGTTGACCGGCAACCGGCCGGTCTCAAGGAGCTCACGCCCCGGTGTGCCCGCAACCTGATAGCCGGTCAAGGCAACCGCATTCGTGGGGTCACCGCTTATTTCGGGCAGGTACGTCAGTGCGGGACCGCCCTGGAGCATGCCTGCTGTGGTCACGATTGCCGTTGCGTGGTCGGCAATCCGCCGGCGCTGGCCGTCGGCGCCGTCGACGATACGTGCGTTCCCCAGCGCCCGCTTGAGACGTGTCGTATCGAGGAAGGCATCGTGGACACGAAGCTGCTCGCCGACGGTCGTCCCCATGCCATCGACATAGCAGTCGATCCCGGCTGCCTCGAGGATGGCGAGGACCTCTTGGGTTCGGCCAACGGCGAAGGCCGGAATCAGCACCGTCCCACCCTCCCACAGGGTCTGCTCAACGAAGTCGGTAAACGCACGCTCGATCGCCGCCCGTGACTCCCGGGTTACGGTCGCGTAGGTCGATTCACACACGACGATATCGGCGGGCGGGCGTGCAGTCGAGGGGCTGAGGAGCTGTTGGGTCGTGGTGGTAAAATCCCCAGTGTACAACAGTCTGGTATCCCCGTCGTCGACGAGAATGTGTGCACTCCCAGGGATGTGACCAGCGTTGTAGAACGTGAGTTCGTGGCCAGCGACCGTCGCTGTGTCACCGTAGTCGTGGTAGTTGTACGCCGGGGGGAGGCCCTTCAAGTCGGCGGCAGTAAACGGCGCCGTCGGTGTCTGGCCGTGGAGCTTGAGTGTGTCTTCTCCGAGGAGTCGAATCAGATCCCCGGTCGGTGGCGTCAGGTGAATCGGGGGACAGCCGGTGCTGTCACACAGCCTGGGGACTGCACCGCCGTGGTCGAGGTGGCCGTGTGAGACGGCAACTGCCTCGACCGAAGCGGGCGCCTGTGGCTGTTGGAGTGGCGGGCCGGTCTTCAGGCCGTAATCGAGCACCAACCGGTCGTTCACCACAACGGCGCTTCGCCCGACCTCGTCGGCACCTCCCAGAAAGGTCAGCTTCACGATTCGCCCGATGTCCACCGGCGGATCCGGAACTGATCGTAGTCCCCGTAGGCGACCTCGAGTGACCCAACCCACCAGTTCCACCGCTGGACGATGTCGTAGTCTACTGGCGCGTCGTCGAGCTCCGTAACGACCTGATCTGCCGTCAGTGCGACGCCGACGTCTGACTCGTACTGCCCGGTGTCGGCAAGATCCCCTGCCGCCCGAGCGACGACGCGGCACCGCTCTTCGGCGGCACCGTACCGCTCAACGAGTTCCTCACGAAGGTGTACACGGTCCACAGCCCCACCTATGGGGCTGTACACCTGAGTATAACGGATTCCACTGCAGTGGTTCGATGATCTTTTGAAGCCAGATCCAGTCCATTCTGGTATGGCAACGTTCCAAGTCGTCGTTTCTGACCCCGCTTCCGGGCGGACGACGCAACTCGAGGTAGATGGACAGGACGCAAATCGATTCCTCGGCCGAGCACTCGGTGACGAGATCGACGCCGGGGCAATCGGCCTCGGTGGCGCAACAGTTCAGCTTACCGGTGGGTCCGATCGGGCCGGCCGACCACTGCGTGCCGACGTCGAAGGCGAAGCGCTGACCGAGCTGCTCTCGAAAGGTGGTGTCGGCTACCGTCCCCGGCGCGACGGCGAACGGAAACGGATCACGGTTCGTGGCCGCGAGATCAGCGACGAGGTCGCCCAGATCAACGCCAAGCTCGTTGATTCGGCCGACGCCGACCTCGATGCGTTCTTCGACGGCGACGACTGACAACTACGCCTTCGTTACTACTTCTGTCGCCAGCCACTCCGGCGAGAACAGTGCTGGATCGAGCGCAAAGTCGGTCTGTGCCGTTGCAAACTCCGGTAGAGACTGTTCGTCGTACGTGATGACGGTCACGCCGGGATTGTGATCCTTCGCAACCGGGATCACGGTCGCCTGGTCGAGGTCGGTCACCACCAACGTCTGTGCGGCCTCGATTCCAGCGTCTACGAGCCGTGTGCCGGTTGCAACCCCGTCGATGGCTACGAAGTCGATCCCAGCTTCGGTGAAGGCCTGTCGGAGGGCTGTCGAAACGCCGCCGACAACGAGGGCATCTGTCGTCATCTAACTACTCGTACTCGATCGTTGCCGGCGGCTTGTGTGTCACGTCGTAGACGACCCGTGCGACCGCCTCGTGTTCGGCCGTGATCCGTGACTGCAGCCGTTGGAGGGTCTCCCAGTCGAGTTGTTGTGCACGCGCGGTCATTCCGTCTCGGCTTTCGACCGACCTGACGGCGACCACCCAGCCGTGAACCCGGTTGTCCCCCTTGACGCCGGTTGCCTTCCCGATCACCGCTGCGAAGGCCTGCCACGGCTCTTCGTCGGCGAGTTCCTCCTCGACGATGGCGGTTGCCGCCCGGGCGACGGCGAGTTTCTCTTCGGTGACCTCACCGAGGACCCGGACCGCGAGCCCGGGCCCGGGAAACGGCATCCGCTCCTCGATGTGCTCGCCGAGAGCCAGTTCACGAGCGACCTCTCGAACCTCATCTTTGTACAGCTCGGCGAGTGGTTCGACGATCCCCTCGAAGTCGATCGACTCCGGGAGTCCGCCGACGTTGTGGTGGGACTTAATTGTTCCTTCGGATTCGATGCGGTCCGGGTAGATGGTGCCCTGAACGAGGTGTGTCGCACCGACGTCTTCGGCGACGGCCTCGAACTCTCGGATGAACTGTTCACCGATCCGGTGGCGTTTCTCTTCGGGATCGGTTACACCAGCGAGTGCTTCGAGGAACCGGCCTCGTGCGTCGATGATCCGCAACGAGTCCATGTACGAGAACGTCTCTTTGATCTGTTCCGTCTCGCCTTGCCGCATCAGCCCTGTGTCGACGTACACGGGGACTAGCTGGTCGCCGACCGCCTCGTAAGCCAGTGCTGCGGCCGTCGACGAGTCGACGCCACCGGACAGGGCGATGATCGCTGTTTTGTCTCCAAGCTGCTGTGCAATCTCCGTGGTTGCCTGTTCGATGAACGTTGGTGGGGTAACCATCAGTATTCGACCTCTTCACGTGGGGTAGTTTCTGTTGCCGATACGACCGCCTCGGTGAGCCCGACAAACGGCGGCGAGGGCCGTCCGGGCCGAGATTGAAACTCCGGATGGAACTGCGTGCCGATGAAGTACGGGTGGTCGGGTAACTCGAGAATTTCCATCCGGTTGCCGGAGTGTCCGGAGAAGACGGCGCCGGCCGCGACCAGGTCGTCGATGTACTCCGGGTTGACCTCGTAACGGTGCCGATGGCGCTCGTGACAGACGGTATCCTCGTAGAGGGCTGCTGCAAGCGTATCGGGCTCGATCTTCGTCTCGTGGGTCCCAAGGCGCATCGTCCCGCCGAGGTTGTCGACGTCGTACTGCTCTGGGAGGATGTCGATCACCGGATGTGCCGGCTCCTCGTCGATCTCCGTCGAGTGAGCACCGGACAGGCCGAGG
>OBKM01000981.1_pt1 | contig 12590 bp, 11 predicted proteins | sample 1519691 | NCBI WGS metagenome assembly OBKM01 (sample SAMEA37050418, study PRJEB22526) | metagenome | biome: saline pan; feature: lake; material: water | place: Egypt | collected 2015 | depth 0.5 m
ACCACCTCCTGGTTGTCACTGAACGCCGCGAGCGGGTCGAGCGCCACGAGCGACACCAGCCCGACACCCGTGATGATGATGGCGAAGGTCAGCGCGAACGCGAGCACGTCCGAGACACCACGCTCGTCCATCAGTCACACCCCCCGAGGGTGATCTCTCCCTCACAGAGCGCCAGTTGCACGTCGGGCGGACTCGCCTCCGAGGCCACGAGCTCGGTTTCGGTCTCTATCTCGACGGTGACACGCCGGTCGAGTGGCTCGGACGCCACGACGACAGCCTCCTCGGTGAGTGAAACGGTGTAGGAGTGTGTGCCGACAATCGCCCGCGGATACCCCAACTCGACCGTCGTCTCGACGTTCTCGCCGGTGGCGTCGAGCCGGTCGAGCGTATCGACCTGCGTGGCGACGCTGTGGCCGATCTCCGAGAGTTGCGTATCGGCAACACGCTGCTCGTTCGACTCCACGAACGTTCCCGCGCCGACCAGCAACCCCGACAGGAGCACGGCCGTGATTGCGAGCGAGAGCGCGTGCGAGACCGCCACCGAGATCCCCCGGTTGTCGCTATGAACTGCCCCGGTCATGGGTTGTAGTCCTCGTAGTCGTTCGGCGTGTACTGGTCACAGTCTTCTCCCCCGGCCGTCGACGCGGTGCACTCGAACTCCCCACCGACGTACACGTCCCCGGTTATCTCGACCTCGTCTATCGTGACATCACCCGCACCGGCAACATCACCCTCGACCGTCGAGTCGTCGATGTCGATCTCTTCCCCGCTCTCGATGTCGCCCTCGACCGTCGAGTCGTCGATGTCGATCTCTTCCCCGCTCTCGATATCACCCTCGACCGTCGACTCGTCGATGTCGACATCTCCGTCACCTGCGGCTGTTACCGGCCCGTAGACGGTACTCTCGTCGATATCGACATCATCCTCGGCGGCGACCTGGCCCTGGACGACGCTGTCGTCGACATCGACGGCCTCGGTTGCCGAGAGCTCCCCGAGGACCGTGCTGCCATCGAGGTCGATATCACCGTCCTCGTCGGCGGTCACCTTGCCGCTGATGGTCCCGTTGTCCACGTCGATATCGCCGGCGGCAGTCACCGGCCCGTCGACGGTTCCGCCGTCGATATCGGCCGCGCCCTCGTTGCTCGTCACCTCTCCGAGGACGGTCCCCCTCTCCTCGATATCGATGTCGCCGTCGGTGACGATATCGCAGTCGGTCACGCGGTCGACGGTGATGTCGTCGGTCCCGTTGTCGGTCTCGTCCTCGACCCACTGGCAGCCAACATCGGCCTCGGGGTCGGCCTCGGGGGGCACGAGTACGGGCGCAGACCCGTGGGTCGCGCTCGGGTCGACAAGCGAGATATCGAACGACGGGTTCAGGTCGATGCCGCCGTCGACGGTGCTGTTGTCGACACAGTCGGCCGACCCGCCACAGGTTGCGTGCTCGTCGGCTGCCGCGACGACGTACGAGAACTCCGACACGCCCTCGCCGTCGGCGGCGAGTCCCACCGACTCGTAGCTGTCCCCGAACTCGATGTCGACACCACAGGTTTCCGTGGCGTTTCGCGTTATCGTCCCGGTTCCCGCGCGGAGGTCCACGGAGACAGCGGCTGGGCCGTCCTCGAACCCGCACTCGACCGAGCGACCGGGGTCGGAGCTGTTGAACCGGACCCCGTCTGTTATCTCCAGTCGGTCCTCGGATGGCCCCTCGAAGGTGAGCACCACGCCGCTCTCGGTCCCGAGGTCGACCCCCGTTGCGGTCAGCGACACCGCCGTGAACGGGCCGTCGGTCTCGCCGACGAGCGGGCCGCCGGCCGAGTCGACAACTGTCCGGTTCCCACCAGCCTCGACACTCCGGTTGTACGCGACCACGCCGCGCTGGGCCGCCGCCGGCCGGTAGGTCACATTCGCCACGAGCCCCTGCTCGGCCCCGGCCATCCGGTTGTACACCCCCTCGTAGGCCGCGACCTCGGACTCGAAGGCCGTCGCGTCGACGTACGGGAGCCGGTTGTCCTCGGTTGCTGTCGCCGCGGTCGTCCAGAACAGTCGGTCGAGGGTCGCCCGGATCTCCCGGTCTGCGCTCTCGACCCCTTCCAGTGACGAGGCGTCGACCTCGGCCCCGACACTCGGCGAGGAGTGGACGGCGTTCAACACGACCACGCTCGCGAGCACGACCACCGCGATGACGACGGCACCGGTGAGCAGTAACTGCCCGCGTGGACGGTCGGTCACCACACGACCACCCTGATTGTGACGACACCGTACAGGTCACCGTCGGTCTGACTGTCGAAGTAAAACTCCCCGTCGGCCTCGTCACCGAGGTCGTCGAGGGTCGTCGCCGTCGGCGTGCACGCCGCCCCCTGGCGGATCTCGTCGGACCCGGAGAGGGTGACACGCGTCGAGGCCGTCGCGGACGGCCGGTCGGGCGGGGTCTGAAGCGTGAGCGCGGTCGTCTCGACCCCATCGTCGGTCGGGTACTCGATCGCGACGGCGAACTGCATCCTGTCGCCGAGGCTGCTCTCGAGCAACGCCTCGAACCCGGTGTCGGGCTCGACACCCGGAACGAGCAGTGTCGGCTCGTCGCTGCCACGCGTGATACCCCCCTGCTCGCCGCCCTGCTCGTCGCCCCCGACACAGGCCGCCACCTCGTCGAGTTGCCCCCGCTCATCCGCGGTGACGAGCGTGTCCTCGGCCTGTGCCTGCAGGTCGTCGAGTTGCCGGTCGGTCTCGTCGGTCCACGGGGCGATGTCGACGGCCTGCATCCCGAGCACGAGCGCCAGTGCGATCACCAGCACGGCAACGACACCCTCGAGCGCGTAGGCCTGTCCACGCTCGCCCATTCTACCACACCTCCACGCGGAGCACACAGCCGTCCTGACAGCCCTCGCCGGGCGGGAGCGTGACGATGCGACTCGCCGTCGCCACCGGTTCGTCCGGTCGGGTCGGCCCGCCGCTCTCGACTACCTCGCCCGTGCCGGACTCGAGTGTGACGTTCACCGACCGGAACGCGGGGAGTCCCGCCCGCGCACGGTACGTCTCGAGTGTCTCCTCGTCGAACGACTCGCCGTCGATATCGAGGGTCCGGTCGCCAAACGGTGTCGCGTTCTCGGCGACGACCCGGTCGGCGAACCGGTCGGCCATCGCGTCGTCCTCGGCCCCCGACGGGCTCGTGAACGGGGCAAACAGCGGGTCGAAAAGCGAGAGCACGAGCACGACTGTCAGGAGAAACAGCGTCGTCCCCAGCAGAAAGTCGTACAGGGTCTGCCCGCGGTCGGTGTCACTCATCGGTACCCCCCGAGCAACAGGGCCGCCTCGGCCCCGGAAGCGGCCTCGACGCCGACCCAGACCACGAGCGCGAGCGTCGCGAGCGGGACGGCGTACTTGATACCCGAGAGGAGGTCGACGTTCCTGATGTAGCCCGCGACGATGGCCGAGATGAACGCCTGGATGGTGACGGCGTGGAAAAACAGCATCGAGAGGAACTCGGTGTCGATGGAGGCACCGAACTCGTCTGCTTCCCCTGCGCCGTTCCCTGCCTCGGCCGACTCGGACCCGGTGATGGCGCTCATGCTGTCGAGAAACTGCACCTGGAGCAACGCCATCACCGCGAGCAGTGTCACGTAGGTCATAAGGATGATGACCACCTGCATCAGCGTCCGGGAGCGGCGCTCGCGCTCGATGTCGTCCTGGTTCTCCGAGGTCGTGGCGGCCGTCGAGAGCACGTCCTGGATCTGGCTGGAGGTCTCCTGGGCCTCGCTCACCAGTCTGACTGTCCGGGCCAGCCGCGGGATGTGGTACTTGTTGTTGAACTCCCGGAGCGCGCTCTTCAGGTCCGTCCCGTAGTTGACCTTCGCGTGCATCTCCTCGAACTCGGTCGCGAGTCGCCCCGAGGAGGTCTCCGCGACCACCTTCAGCGACTCCAGCAGCGTCATCCCGGTGTCGTTGGCGCTCGCGAGTTTCCGGAGGTTCTCCGAGAGCCCCCCGAGCACCGCCCGCCGCCACCTGGTGTTCCAGGAGTGAAACACCGCGAGCGGGAGGCAGTTGATGTAGAAGGGCAGATAGACCCAGACGAAGGTCCCCCAGACGACCTGTTCCTGTAACGCCCCCGGCGAGGTCGGGGCCATCCCGGCCGCGAGAAGACCACCCAGCACGAGTGCCGTCAGCGGGACGGTCACGAGCAGTACGAAAAGTGGGTGGTCGCGGAAAAACAGGTGTGGCGCGCGCAGCACCTGCCCGAGCTCGTGGCTCCGGTGGCGACGCCGTATCCTGTCGAAGACCGCGTGCTCGCCGGCGTACCTGTCGACGGTATCCGTGTTGAGCACGCCGATGCCCTCCTCGACCGCAAAGTCCTCGTCCCCGTCGGGTCGCAGGTAGCCGTCACCGAACTCGTCCTGGGTGACCGTCGAGACCATCACCAGGAAACCGCCACCGATGAGCGGGATGAGCCCGTAGACGGTCAGCGCGAGCATGAGTTCCCGGCCGCCGTCGCCCATCATCCCCATGATGACGAGCACGATGATCAACAGTAACGGAAACAGCGAGAGCGTCATGTACATCTCGCCGAACAGTTCCAGCGTGTCGAGCTGTTTCTCCTGTTCCTGTTTTGCCGTCCGGATGTGCTTGTCCTTCTGGTCCTCGAGGAACTTGGTCATGTTCCCGCCCGAGTCCAGAATCGAGAGCATGTCGGTCAGGAACTGGCCGAGCTCGTCACTCGGTGTCTCGACGGCCTGGTTCTGGACGGCGGCCCGGTAGTCGGTGTCGAAGTACTCGGTCTCCAGGATGATCGACTGGAACTCCTTTGCGACCTCGCCGTAGGTGTCGTCGGCCCGGGCCGCGGCCTTGACGACCTCGAGCTGGTTCATCCCGCCAATCGAGAGCGCGTACATGAACGCGATGGTGTCGGGCAGCAGGGTGTTGATCTCCCGCTCGCGCTCGTTCGCCCTGAGATACGGCACCATCACGAGCGTGCCGAAGCCGGCGACGAAGCCGACCGCACCGAACACGAGCCCCGTCGAGAGCAGGATGACCGGCCCGCGGACGAGCTGATACACCGCCGAGACAGACTCCGGCAGCGGAACCCCGACGAGGGGACCGCCAGCGAGAAACTGGACGAACAGCCAGCCGACGAACAGACCAACGAGCCACAGCGCAAGCCCCGCCAGCAGGCCGAGCCCGAGCGCCCGCGAGAGGTACAGCTCGACGTTGCTCGCCATCCGGGCCTGTGCGAGTTTCGTCTCCAGGTCGTCCGCGAACTCGCTGTCCGTTCCGAACAGCCGCCGGTAGAGCGGGTAGAACAGCCGCTCCAGCGAGATATCGCCGGCGGCGGTCGGCTCGCCGGTGTCGATGCTCATCCGCCCGAGTCCACCTCCGGGCCGGCCCCGTCGAGCGCCGCGGCGATATCGTCCGCCTCGACCTCTCGATAGCCGTCGAGCAACTCCTCGGCCCGGTCGAGTACCGCCCCCGTCTCCTCGCGGAGCTCCGCCGGCGGGTCCGGACGCGGGACGAGTGCCTCCTTCTGTTCGTCGATGTCGATCTTCACCGACTCCATCTCCCTGAGGTCCTCCAGCGAGCGTTCGAGCCGACCCTGCGCGATAATCGACAGTATCGACTCGGGGTCGTTGATGAACGCCTGCACCGTCGCCGCAACCTCGGTGTAGCTGTTGAGCCCGTTCTGGATGAGGTAGGCGAGCACGAGCTTGCGCCTGAACAGCTCCTCGTCGAGTCGCTCCTGTGACCAGCCGCGGTCGAACTTGATCTCCGCGAGCGTGCTCGACGAACCCAGTTGCCTGAACTCGTCGGTCTCGGCACGCCACTCGAAGACGTCACGGACGTTTATCTCGTCGTTCTCGGGGGTGTACTCGTTGATCTCGGTCAACACCTTGTTCCGGCGGACCTTGTGACCGTCCACCCGGGTCTGTGTCTGGATGGAGACGAGATCCAGCGCCGTAAACAGCGTCTTCGAGACGTTTATCGGGTCCGTGGTGAATCGCTTTATCACCTCACCGACGGAGTCGGCGTGGAAGGTCGTGTAGGTGGTGTGACCGGTCGACATCACCTGAAACAGGGTGCGACCCTCCTCGCCCCGGACCTCGCCCATCACGATGTAGTCGGGCCGCTGCCGGAGGGCGGCCTCCAGCAGGTCGAACTCGTCGACCGCGCCGGTGTCGTCCTGTCCGAACGAGGCCCGCGTGACACTCGCCACCCAGTTGCGCTGTGGCAGCTCCACCTCGCGGGTGTCCTCGATGGAGACGATCTTCGCGTTCGACGGGATGAAAAGCGACACGGCGTTCAGGCTCGTCGTCTTCCCGGATGCCGTGCCGCCGGCGAAGATGAGTGACTTGTTGTTCTCGATGCAGAGCCAGAGAAACGCCATCTCGTCGAGGCTGAACGTGTTCCAGTTGATGAGATCCACCGGCGTGAACGGGACGTCCTTGAACTGGCGGATGGTGTAGTTGGTGCCGTGGTCCGAGACCTCGGTGCCGAGTGTCAACTGCGCGCGCGAGCCGTCGGGCAGGGTCGCGTCGACCTGTGGCTGGCGCTTCGAGATGCCCATCCCCGAGCGCTGTGCGAGTTTCACGACGAACCTGTCCAGTTCCGCCTCGCCGTGTTCGACGTTCGAGATGATCTGCTCGTGGTCGCCGTGGTAGACGAACACGCGGGTGTTGTACCCGTCACAGGAGATGTCCTCGACGTTGATATCGTGTTTGATGGGGTCGATGCGACCGTAGCCGATGAAGTTGCGCTTGAGAACGTACAGCAGTTTCTCGACCTGGTACTCCGAGAGTTGCGTCGTTTCTTCCTCGAGGACGGCCGGTTCCGGCCGGGCCTCGACCCCGTCTATCCCGTCGTCCTCGTCCCGGTCTGTGTCACGACCCAGCAACCCCGCGACCGTGTCGAGCACCCCGCCGGTATCGTTCCCGGGATTGTAGAGGTCGTACCGGTCGAGCAGTCGCTCCGTCTCGCGTTCGATAACCGACGCCCGGTCACCCTCCGACCCCTGAACGACGACCTCGTCGTCGGTGTACTTGATCGCCGTCTTGAGCTTCTCCGAGAGAAACTCCTGCAGGTCCCGCTCGACGTCGGTGAGGTGTGGCTCGACGACGTAGTACTTGTACTCGTTTTCCTTCGTCGATTTGAAGATGAACACGCAGGCGTAGGGCTTGTTCACCCAGTAACGGGTCTCCTCGACGAAGTGGTCTTTCTTCTCGCGGGGCACCGCCTTCTCGAGGTCGTACCGGTTGACAAGCGTCGGGGTGCCCTCGTGCGTCGAGAAGAACGCGTCCCCGTCGACCGCCGGGTTGACGTCGACGGTGCGGCTCTCGACTCGCTCCGAGAGTGCCGTTGCACCTGCACCCGCGGCGGCGAGTGTCTCCTCGATCCCGTCCGGGTCCACGCGTGGCGGGTCGGAGTCGCCGACCGCCGGGTCGTGTGTCGCGGTGAACTCCTCCCAGCTGTACTCGCCGACCGCCACCGACCCGCCGGTGTCGGCCCCATCCCGGTCGCCCGAGTGTCCCGGCGTATCGATTGCCATTACCCGACCCTTCGAAACCCTCGCTTCAAAGCGTTCGGGCGCGCGTATCAGAGCTGATACTGCCGGCGGTGGGGCTGTCGGTTCCAGCTCCTGTTAATGGCGTTCACCACTCATCGCCCGGCCAGGCGTCGGTGAACCCGTCTCCAACACCGAACGCGATTGTCCCGTCGACTTCCTCGATGCCCACCGCGATTATCAGCAGTTCGTCGTCGGGGTCGTCGACTGTCACGGTCGTCGACGCAGTCCGTGTCCCGTCGAGTTCCTCGTCGAGGTCGACGGTCACCTCGTAGCGACCGGCGCCGGTCCAGACATCGTCGTAGGTCTCGATATCCCCCTCCTCCGGGTCGTCCTCGTCCGATGGACCGAGGCCGAACGTCCCGTCGAGGACCTCCCCCTCGGGGCCGGTGACGGTGACCGTGCCGGCGATTTCCCTGTCGGTGTCGTTGACGACGTTGACCTCCTCGAGGGCGTGACCGAATATCCAGTCGACGACGGTTGCACACCCCGCGAGTGCGACCGTCGTGGCTGTCGCACCCGCGGCGAGATACCGTCGGCGCGTGAGTTCCGGACGCGTCGGTCGGTCTCGTTCCATACGTTCTGTCTTTCCCCCCAAAGTATAACTCTTTTTGTCAGTCCTCGCGTGGTGGTATCGAGCCACAGGCGACCCTCGTCGTCACCGTTTTGCCACTCCACGAACTACAACCGTCGATGCGTGACCCAGCGACACTGGACGTGACCATCGTCGACGGGTACGTCGACGAACCGGCACACTTCGGCGTGCCGCCGTACATCTCGACGTACCCGCGGTACGTCGCCGGGGCGCTGGTCGATGCCGGGGTGCCCGCCGGGCGGATCACCTACCACACCATCGACGCCCTCCGCGAGGAACGCGACCGGTGGCGTGACGTCGCGGAGGCGGATCTCACGGTCTACGTCGGCGGGATGACCGTCCCCGGCAAGTACGTCGGCGGGACGCCGGCGGAACCAGAGGAGGTTCGCCGTCTCGGCTGGACCGCCGAGGGGACGACACTGCTGGGTGGGCCGGTCCGGTTCGGCGTCGGTGAGGCGAACGAGGGCGCGATAGAGACCGAGCGCGACGACCTCGACTACGACTTCGTCGCGAAAGGTGACGTCGAGGCGGCCGCCTACGACCTCGTCCACGGCGGGATGGAGGGCTTTGGCGACCGGATGCGCGACACCGACGAGATACGCCGCTGGGCCCGGCAGGGGGCGTTCGTCGTCGAACAGCACCCGAACCACCCGGAGTATCTGATCGCCGAGATGGAGACCTCCCGCGGGTGTGCCTACCGGTGTTCGTTCTGCACGGAACCGCTGTACGGCAACCCCGCGTTCCGGTCGCCGGCGTCTGTTGTCGACGAGGTCGACGCGCTCTCGGCACACGGTGTCCGGGACTTCCGACTGGGTCGGCAGGCCGATATCCTCGCCTACGGCGGGGACGGCGAGGCACCGAACCCCGAGGCGCTGCGGGACCTGTACGGCGGCATCCGCGAGACCGTCCCCGACCTGCGGACACTGCACCTCGACAACATGAACCCGGTGACAATCACCGACTACCCCGAGAAATCCCGCGAGGGCATCCGGATCATCGCCGAGCACAACACGCCCGGTGACACGGCGGCGTTCGGCCTGGAGTCGGCCGACCCGGTCGTCCAGGCCGAGAACAACCTGCTCGTGACCGCCGAGGAGTGTCTCGAGGCGGTCAGGATCGTCAACGAGGAGGGTGGGTTCCGTCCGGGAGAGCGCGGGGTCGTGGGCACGAGCGGTCGTGGGCCCCGGTTGCCGAAGCTCCTGCCGGGTATCAACCTGGTGCACGGCCTCCAGGGCGAGCGCCGGGAGACCTTCGAGCACAACAGGCAGTTCCTCCAGCGGGTTCTCGACGAGGGGCTCGCGCTCCGCCGGGTGAACATCCGGCAGGTGATGGCCTTCGAGGGGACCGAGATGGCAGACACCGGCGCGGAGATCGCACACGACCACAAGCAACTGTTCAAACAGTACAAACAGCGGGTCCGCGAGGAGATCGACAACCCGATGCTCCAGCGGGTCGCCCCGCCGGGAACGGTACTGGAGGATGTCCACATGGAGTACCACCAGGACGGCAAGACGTTCGGTCGTCAACTCGGCACCTACGCCCTGCTGGTCGCGGTGCCGGGCGAGCGTCCCCTGGGGTCGGTGCTCGATGTCGCGGTCACCGACCACGGCTACCGCTCGGTGACCGGGGTTCCCTATCCGCTGGACGTGAACGCCGCCTCGATGGACGAACTGGAGGCCATCCCCGGTGTCGGTAGCCAGCGGGCCGGTGATATCGTGGTCGGGCGGCCCCACGGGTCGGTCCCCGATATCGACGGTCTCGAGCGGTTCGCCACCGCCCGCCGGTCCGGCGCGGACTGACCGTCGCCGTTCTGTGGCCACTTTCCCCGTTACCCCGTCTCGGCTGGCGAGATGTCGCCGGCTCGCAGGCCGGGCGCATACCCGACAGTTCGGTTGCTCGTGGGTGACAGTGGTGGTATCGCTCCTCACTCGCCCAGTGACTCGGCGATGTCCGCGAGCGAGGAGTCCGGCGGCTCGACCGGCGCGTAGACGATCCGGTCACCCGGCTCGCGGAGCCCGTAGGCGTACCCCTCGGTGAGGACATCGAGAACGAGCGTGTCGCCCGGGCCGTGGTCGCCGGCGTCGAGCCACTCGCCGAGCAGGTTCGCCCCCTCGCCGGTCCGGGCCAGTCGGCGGTTGGCCCGGGCCGCCCGCACCGCCCGCCCGCCGCGAAGCGTCGAGACGACCTCGGCGTGTGTCTCGGTCTCGCCGCCGAGCGAGAGCCGGACAAACGTGCCCGCGTCGACGGACACCGCCGCCGGCAGCGGGACCTGCGGCCGACTCGTCGAGCCGACCGCCTCGAGTCGAAGCCGATGTGAGTCGACAACCGGGTGGTCCGAGGGCAGTCTGTCGGTCATCGTCGTCCTCCCGACCACTCGGCGAGTCCGTGGTACATGTCACCCGCTACACTTGCCGGCGATAAGAGCGTGTCCGTCCCGACGCTTATCAGGTGTGGGTGCGTATCACACGCCATGTGCACACTCGCGTTCGCGTGGCAGGTCTTTCGGGACGCGCCGGTCGCGCTCGCGGCCACCCGCGACGAGTTCGTCGACCGGCCGTCGGAGCCGCCGGCCCCGCGGGACTGGGAGACGCGGGTCGTCGCGCCGGTCGACCGGGTGGCCGGGGGGACCTGGCTCGGCTACAACGAACACGGCCTGCTCGTGGCCATCACGAACCGCCCGGACGGCCGCGAGGTCGACGGACCGCGCTCGCGGGGCTTGCTCGTTCGCGACGCGCTCGCCTACGACCGCGCGGAGACGGCGGTCCGGTTCGTCGAGCGGGAACTCGACGCCCGGGCGTACGAGGGCTTTCGCCTGTTCGTGGCCGACGACCGGGCGGCACTGGTTGTCACGTTTGACGGCCGACCGCGCGTCCGGCCGCTCGACCCTGGCGTCGGCGTCCTCGTGAGCGGCGGCCACGACAGCAGCGAGGCGGACAGCCCCGGGCAGGCGGCTCGCGCCGACACGATCCGGACCGCCCTGCAACCCGAACCCGGCGGGGATGCCGACGGGTGGCTCGACCGGGCCGGGTCGGTACTTGCGGACCACGAGTACGGCTGCTGTGTCCACGGTGACCGGTTCGGCACCCGGTCGTCCGCGCGCCTCCGGATCGGGACACCGACCCGCTTCGAGTTCGCCGACGGCCCACCCTGCCGGACTGACTACGAGCGCGTCGACGGGTTCGCACCGCCGTAGCTATCGCCCAAAAATTCATTTTTGAAACCATAGACAGGGTTAAGTGCCGGGAGTAGCTCGGTGAAAGTAATGACGGACAACTCCGGCGACATGCTCTCGTGGGACGAGTCGCTGTTCCGCGACGAGCGGGTGTTCGAGGTGGATTACCTTCCGGAGACGTTCGAGCACCGCGAGACACAGATGGAGAGTCTGAAGTACGCGCTCCGGCCGGCGGTGCGGGGGTCGCGGCCGCTGAACGTCGTCGCGCAGGGGCCACCGGGCACCGGCAAGACGACAGCCATCAACGTCATCTTCGACGAGTTGCGCGCACAGGGTGGCGTCCGGGCGGTGCGCGTGAACTGCCAGGTCAACGACACCCGGTACGCGGTGTTCTCGCGGCTGTTCGAGGGCGTGTTCGACTACGAGCCACCCTCCTCGGGCATCTCGTTCAAGAAGCTATTCTCGCAGGTGACAGACCGGCTCGTCGACCACGACGAGGTGCTCGTGGTGGCACTGGACGACGTGAACTACCTGTTCTACGAGTCGGCGGCCTCGGAGACGCTGTACTCGCTGTTGCGAGCCCACGAGGAACAGAGCGGTGCCCGCATCGGCGTGATCGTGGTCTCCTCGGACCTCGACCTGGATATCGTCGAGGAACTCGACAGCCGCGTGCAGAGTGTCTTCCGGCCGGAGGATATCTACTTCCCGGCGTACGGCGAGTCCGAGATCGCCGACATCCTGTGCGAGCGTGTCGACCGCGGGTTCCACGACGGCGTCGTCGGCGCGCCGGTGCTGGACCGGGTGGCCGAACTCACCGCCGACCAGGGCGGTGACCTCCGGGTGGGTATCGACCTGTTGCGTCGGGCGGGGCTGCACGCCGAGATGCGCGCCAGTCAGACCGTCGAGTTGACCGACGTCGAGGAGGCCTTCGAGACCTCGAAGTACGTCCACCTCTCGCGTCGGTTGCGCGGGCTCGCGGCGTCCGAGACCGAACTGCTCGCCGTTGTCGCCAACAACGAGGGTGAACGGGCCGGCGAGATCTACGACGCGTTCCACGAGCGCACCGACCTGGGGTATACGCGCTACACGGAGATCGTCAACAAGCTCGACCAGCTCGGACTCCTCGATACCCGGTACGCCGATGTCGAGGGTCGCGGCCGGTCGCGGGCGCTCTCGCTCGCGTACGACCCCGAAGCCGTGCTGGAACGGCTCTGAGCCGCGGGCGCGAGTGTACAACTATTTTACCGTCCGTCCCCGACGACCCGATATGGGCGACAACG
>OBKM01000982.1_pt1 | contig 12587 bp, 13 predicted proteins | sample 1519691 | NCBI WGS metagenome assembly OBKM01 (sample SAMEA37050418, study PRJEB22526) | metagenome | biome: saline pan; feature: lake; material: water | place: Egypt | collected 2015 | depth 0.5 m
GAAACCGACGATCCGATCGAGGGCGCGACCGTCACGGCGAACGGGCTCGACGACGAAACCGACGCGGACGGCGAGTACACGATCGACGACATCGCGCGCGGCGACTACGACGCGACCGCGGCCGCGTTCGGTTACGAGGAGGCGACCCAAAGCGTGACCGTCGATCCCGGCGCGGACGTCACCGGCGTCGATTTCGACCTCGAACGCGCGCCGGCGTACGTCTTCGAGACCATCGATATCGACGACGAGATCGAGCAGGGCGACACGCTCACCGCCGACGTGACGGTCCGCAACGACGGCCTCGACAGCGGCACGGAGTCGGTGTCGGTCGACATCGACGGACTGGGGCTCGACGATTCGGCGTCGGTGTCGGCCGACACGGACGAAACAGACACCGTCCAGCTGTCGGTGACGATCCCGGACGACGCCGACACCGGGGACTACGACGCGGAGTTCGAATTCTCGGAGTCCGAGGCGACCGAGAGCCGCACCGTCGAGGTTGTCGAACCCGATTCGGGCGGCGGCGGTGGCGGAGGCGGCGGTGGTGGCGGAGGCGGCGGTGGCGGTGGTGGCGGCGCCACCGGCCCGCTGCCGGAGGACCTCCGATTGAAGGGGTTCCCGTCGCCGTCCGTGCCCGCGGCTGCGACGACCGGCGAGGAGATCACGATCAGCTTCGGGCTCAGGAACCGCGGAACGACGGTGACTGATCCGGTGCTCGTCCTCGCCAACGGCGAGGAGATCGGCCGCCACGACCGATTCATCGGCTTCGGGGCGGAGGTCGACATCGAGGTCCGTCATACGTTCCTCGAACCGGGGGACTACGAGATCCGGATCGACGCGACCGGGCTCCGGGAATCGGACGCGGTCCTCGGCACGATAGCTGTCACCGGCGACCCAATCGCCGCCGATCCGGGGACGCCGGCGGAGGCCGCGGATCCCGAGGCCCCGACGCCAACTCCCGACGCGGACCCGACGCCGCCGGCCGACCCGCCCGGTCAGCCCGGGTTCGGGGCACTCCTGTCGGTCGTAGCGTTGCTCGTCGCCTCGCTGCTCGCGTGGCGGTTGTCGGGGCAAGACGGACACGAGTAGCGACCGGTGGCTCCACCGGTCGGCTACGGCGTCCGAACGAAACCGCGGTACCGTTCCGTTGCGGGTATCGACCGGAACATTCATAACGAAATGACAATTAGCGAACTGCTGCGACAAAATCGAAAAAGCATAACAGAACACGCAAAGGCGGCTGAATAGTCCATCCTGGATTCGAACCAGGGTCGTCAGCCCCAGAAGCTGACAGGATTGGCCACTACCCTAATGGACTGTATTCAAAACGAGGCGGGTGAGAAACTAAACCCTATCGGTTTCCCCCAATCGGTCAGCCGTCTCCCGAAGCGCATCGAGACACGCCGATTCAGCCGTCGCCATACGGCCCGCTCGTCCGTTGTATGATAAAAAAGCGGCCGCGTAGTGAAACTGGCCGCGAGTTCGCCCCGAGCCGAACCGACATCGACATACCGCCGTCGGTACCACCCTACGGTATGTACGTTGGACGGTTCATCGTCGTCGCGCCGGATCGGGCGGCCTACCGGGTTTCCTCGCGGTCGTTCCCCAACCGACGGATACTCGAACGCGACGGGACGCTCACCGTCGCCCCGACCGAGGACGCCCCGGAGACGGACAACCCCTACATCTCGTATAACTGCCTGCGAACGACCGCGGACGACGAGCACGCCGTCGTCGGCAACGGCACGCAGGTCGACCCGATCACGGAAAAACTCGAACTCGGCTATCCGCCCCGGGACGCCCTCGTCGAGTCGCTTCTCGCCCTCGACTACGAGAAGGACGACTACGACACGCCCCGGATCGCTGGCATCGTCGGCGCGGAGAGCTACATCGGGATCGTTCGCCGGGACGCGGTGCTCGTCGAGTCGGTCGCCGAGCCGACCCTCGTGGCGACGTACGAGAAAGATTCCCCTGAACCCGTCGAACTCGGGGCGGCCGACCCGACGGCGATGGCGACCGAACTCTACGACCTCGGGTTCGAACACCCGGTCTGTTCGGCCGCCGTCGCAGCCGATGACTCGTCGTTCGCGACCGGGTTCTACAACGGCGAGTGAGGCCCCGTCACCCGGCCAGCGTCCCCGACTCACCGCTCGAATTCGGTTGAGGGTATATACTAATCCGGTCACACAGTTTGAGTAGACAATGCCGTCCCACGACGACGGGAACGATGACCGTCGCCGACACTCCCGTATCCTCCGCTGTCCGACCGACCCGGACCGGGGGCTGCTCGACGGTCTCGGGGACCGATACCGGGTCACAGTTGCCCGATCGCCGGCCGAAGTGATCGAACGACTGAACGGTCGAGTCGACTGTCTCGTCGTCGACGGCGAAATCCTCGACGAGGTCCGATCGAGCCTCGACGCCGCATCGGACGCGGACTCGGTTCCGATCGTCGTGCTCGCGGGCACGAACGATCCGACACTGGTACAGTCGGTCACCCGACATCCGGGGCTGGAGTTGGTGTACCGCGATGCGGTGCTCGAACCGGGGTCGGAGTCGGAACTCGACCGGCTGTGTGAACGGATCGACGCCGTCTGTGACGTGGAACCGGACCTCGACGAGCCGGTGCTCGAACTCGCCGAACTGCTTATGAGCGCGGCTCCCGACGAGGTCGACACCCGCGTCGAGTGGGGGCTCCGGTCCGTCGGCGAGAAGCTCGATGCGACCCGATGTGTCCTCTACGACTGCCGGGACGGCTCCCTCGAACGGACCCACGAGTGGGCCGCCTCGGAGCCGCTTTCGCACGACACCGTGCCGACGGAGGCGTTTCCAGGGTTCGAATCGTCGCTCGAACGGTTCGACTCCTTCGAGACCGTCGTCGACGGCTCGGCCGCTGCTACCCTCGGCTACGACCGCGGCCCCTTCCTCGCGATCCCGGTCGTGATCGAGTGGGAGCTCGAGTGGGTTCTGACCGTCGGCGGCCTCCCCTCCCCCGTCACGGAGCCGACACGTACCCGGCTCGGGACCTTCGGGGACCTGCTCGGTCACACGATCCGGCGGGATCGCCGCCACCGCGAGATCGAACGGAAAAACGAGCGGCTCGAACGGTTCGCGTCGGTGATACGCCACGATCTCCAGAACCCGCTCAACGTCATCACCGGCTTCGCCGATCTGGCGGTCGAGACGGGCGAACCGGCCGACATCGAACGGATCTCGACGGCCGCTTCCCGAATGGAGTCGATCCTCGACGATCTCCACACGCTCCTCCACCGGACGGACGACCTCGGCGATCGGGCCCCGACGGCGGTTTCCGATGTCGTCGACAGCGCCCGGGCGACGGTCGGGACGGACGAGGTGACCGTCGAGGCCGACGAGGTGGGCGTCGTCGAAGCCGACCGGAGCCGGCTCCAGCAGGTCTTCGAGAACCTGTTCCGGAACGCGATCGAGCACGCCGGCCCCGAAGCCTCCGTCCGGGTCGTCCCGATCGAGGGCGGGTTCGCCGTCGCCGACGACGGTCCCGGGATCCCGAAGAGCGACCGCGACCGGGTCTTCGAGGAGGGATACACTGACGGCGGCACCGGGCTCGGGCTGTCGATCGTTCGGACGGTCGTCGAGGCCCACGGCTGGGAGGTGTCGGTGACCGACTCCGCATCGGGGGGTGCCCGCTTCGAAATCTCCGGCGTGCAGTTCGTCGACGATGCCCCGGAAACGAGCCCGACTGATCGGTGTCGTTCCCGATCGGCGTGAGCTCCCGCCCGGGGCGACCCCGGCGGACGACCACGTTGCTCGTCGGTACTACCAGTCCATCCCGCCGTTGACGGCGAGGATCTGTCCGGTCATGTACCCCGAGTCCTCGCTCGCGACGAACCGGACGATCCCCGCGATGTCCTCGACCTGTGCGAACCGATCGAGAGGGATCCGCCGACGGATCTTCTCGCGGACGCGCTCGGGGACGATTTCGAGCATACTGGTGTCGACGAAGCCGGGGGCGACGCAGTTGGCCGTCGAGCCCTCGGAGGCCAACTCCAAGGCGAGCGTGCGGGTGAAGCCGAACAGTCCCGATTTCGTCGTCGCGTAGTTGGCCTGCCCGTAGTTGCCCTGCTGGCCCACCACGCTGGAGATGTTTATCAACCGCCCCTCCGCCGCCGACTTGATGTCGTCGAAGAAACAGTGTGTGCAGTTGAACGTCCCGCCGAGGTTCACGTCGACGACCCGGTCCCAATCGTCCCGCGTCATGTCCTCGAACCGCCTGTCGGCGGTGACCCCGGCGTTGTTGACCAACACGTCGATCGGCCCGAACCGGCTGTGGACGGCCTTTCGCATCGTCTCGACCTGCTCGTACTCGGACACGTCCGCCCGGGCGGTCATCGCCTCGCCGCCAGCGTCGTCGATGGCCGCCGCGGCGGATTCGGCTTCCCCCTCGGATGCGCGGTAGTTGACGACGACGTTCGCACCGTGGTCGCCGAGCTCCTCGGCGATGGCCCGGCCGATGCCCCGCGATCCCCCCGTGACGAGACACGTCTTGTCTTCGAGCATGTGTGTGCTGTCGATGGAAGCGGCAAAAGAGTTGCTGAAACCGTACTCGGGTCCCGAACGGCGATCAATCGAGCGTGTCGTCGATCTGCGATTGGAACTCCTCGATCCACTCCGACTCGGAGAGTTCCTCCATCCGTTCGCGGAGATGCGGCTTACAGAGGCCGACCTTGATGTGGTCCTTCTCGACCGCGACGGCGGCCTCCTCGTCACAGTAGTGACACTGCATGTGACACCGTATGCGACCGAACGATTTGAACCCAGCGCTCCCGTCATCCGGCCGTCCGACGGACGGCCGACGGCACCCGGGGTCGGCCTACAGCTCGGCCCGGAACGCCCGGTAGTCGGCGCGGCCGAGCCCCGCGGCTCCGAGCGCTTCTTCGTGTGCGTCGCTTCCCCCTGTCGCGAGGAGATCGTACCGTTCGATCGTCCGTTCGACCGCCCCCGCATCGACCTCGCGCCCGTACGGGTAGAACCGCTCGACCGCGTCGAGCTCCGAGCAGAGTTCGAGCGCCGCCTCGGGATCGTCGTACCGGTACGGGTGTGCGAGCGAGACTGGACCACAGGCATCGTCGAGTACCGCGACCGCCTCCTCGAATCCCGGAATGTCGCGCGGCACGTAACACGGAGACTCGTCGCCGATGAGCTCCTCGAAGGCCTCCCCGTAGCTGTACTCCGAGGCGGCTGCGATCGCCTTTGCGATGTGCGGACGGCCGATCCCCGCACGGGGCTCGACGGGGAGTTCGGTTCCAAGGCGGGACTCGACCTTCGAGATGATCGCACGACCCCGCTCGATCCGGTCGGCCTGTAGCCGATCGACGAGCGATTCGAGCTCCGGCGTCCGTCGGACCCCATAGCCCAGGAGATCGACCTGCAGGTCGTCGGCCGCGACGCGCAGCTCGATCCCGTGGACGACGGTCACCCCGTCGACGGTCGCGACCGGTGTCGGAAGCTCGGGATGTAGGCGGTCGTGATCGGTCACCGCGACCGTCGAGACGCCGGCCGCCTCGGCGGCCGCCGGCAGCGTATCGAGCGTCAACGTCCCGTCGGAGTTCGTCGTGTGGACGTGGAGATCGGCGACGACCATACCACGACTGCGTGCCCCCTGGACAAAGCCCCGGCGCTTCGACGAACCGACCACGGTGTATAATGACATTATACGTGCTAGTCGGTGTTAGAAGCGTTTACACCAAACTTTTATGAAGAATACGAAAGATCATGAAGGTATGCGATCATTCACAGCAGTGAACGAGTGTATCGACGCACACAACTTCCCCGCCACGAGCGAGGAACTCATCGCGGAGCACGGCGACATCGATCTCGAACTCCCGAACGGCGAGGAGACGTTCGGCGACGCCCTCGGCCGTCTCGGCGAAACGACCTTCGAGAGCGCCGAGGACGCCCGGCTGGCGACCTACTCCGCCGTCTCGAAGGACGCGATCGGCCGCGAGAACTACTCCGACCGGGACGCCCCCGCGATCGGCGAGAAGGGTCCCGACCCGCTCTCCTTCTGAACGCTCGTCCGATCGCCCGCTATACGCCGGGAACGCCGAACGCCCCGATCCCGAGCCCGAGGACCGAGTTCACCACGAGCAGGATCACGAGCGCCGAGACCCACGCGACGACACCGATAACGGCCGCGTTCGTCCAGCCGCCCGGATACCGCCAGTTGATTACGCCGACCCAGACGACGAGCGCGAGCAACGTTCCGACGAGCGGGATCCACGAGAACAGCGCCCAACCGATCGCACCGAGAAGCGCCGTGACGACGGCGTGGCCGTAGTCCTGTACGTCCGCGACGATGCTCGCGCTGACGTAGATGGCGAGGCCACCTGCCAACAGCGCGACGAAGAACGCGACTATCGAGCCGAGAAACGGAACGACCATTGTACGCGTCGGTACGATACCCGTTCATAAACAACTGCTGGCCGACGGCCGGCACCGTTTTGCGACCTCGGCTTACGCTTCCGAGAGTCGCCGCAGCACGTCCGGGGCCGCCGCGAGGGCGTCCCCGAGCGCGTCGGCATCGGGGCCGCCGCCCTGTGCGAAGTCCGGGGGGCCACCCCCGCCCCCGCCGACGCGCTCGGCGAGGTCGCTCACGACCGCCCCCGCGTTGATCTCGATCCCCTCGGGGACCGCGACGACGAACGTCGCGCCGTCGTGGGCGCTCCCCAACACCGCGACCGACCCCTCCTCGACGAGGGCGTTGGCGGTCGCGCGGAGCTCGTCCATGTCCCCGTCGACGCGCTGGATCACCGCGGAGCCCCCGCCGAGATCGACCGTCTCGCCGCCGTTGTCCCCCTGGGCGCGTACCTCCGCGAGCTGCTCTTTGAGCTCCTCGATTCGCTTTCCGCGCTCCTTCCACTCACGGAAGAACCGCGCCGCGGTGTCCGGAACCTCCTGTGGTGAGACGTCGAACGTCTCCGCGGTCGCGTACAGCGCGTCCTCGGTCCGCTGTGTCGCCTCGATCGCGGCGTCGCCGGCCGCGAAGACGAGCCGTTCGACGCCGTCCTGAACGCGCTCCGTCGAGAGAATTTTTATGCTCCCGATGTCGCCCGTCCGAACGACGTGGGTGCCGCCGCAGGCTTGGACGTCCTCCCCGACGTGGATCAGCCGCAACGTCTCACCCGGCGGGATCCCGCCCTGATACAGGTCGAACCCGTGTTCGTCCTCCGCGTCGCGTCTGTCCGGCCACTCCTGTTTGACCGCCACGTTGTCGGTCACGATCCCGTTGGCGACGCGTTCGATCCGCTTGAGTTCCTCGCGGGAGATGCGCTCGTAGTGTCGGATGTCGAACCGCGACGACTCCGTCCCCTTTTGTGCGCCGGCCTGTCTGACGTGGTCGCCGAGTACCTGCCGGGCCGCGTAGCCGACGATATGCGTCGCGGTGTGGTGGGCCATCAGCCGCTTCCGCCGGGTCGAATCGAGCGTTCCGCGGACGAACTCGCCCTTTCCGGGGTCGGATCCGGTCCGATGGAGCACGACGCCGTTTCGCTCCTGTACGTCGGTGACGTCGACGGTCGCCTCGTCGCTGGAGAGCGTCCCGGTATCGGCCGGCTGTCCGCCGCCCTCCGGGTAGAACATCGTCTGGTCCAACACGACGTCGTAGCCGTCCTCGCGGTCGAGTACGTCCAGTACGACCGCCTCGAACTCCGTCCGTTCGGGCTCCTCGTAGTAGAGCTTCTCCGTCTTCGGGAGCTCGGTGATCCGGCCGTCGCCCTCGGCCGCCGTCGTCGCTTCCGCCCCTGCCTCCGCCCCGCCGCTGTGGCGGGCCGCGACGAGGGCATAGAAGTCGTCGGGGATCTCGACGGTCGCGCCCTGTTCCGCGGCGATCTCCTCGACCGTGTCCGGCTGTATTCCGCGGCTGTCGTACAGTTCGATGACCTCCTCCAGGGGGATCGGTTCCCCGCGGTCGGCGTACTCGTCGGCAAGCCGTTCGACCTGCCTGCCGCCGCGTTCGAGGGTTTCGCGGTACTTTTCGACCTCGGTACGGACGATGTCCCGGACCGTATCGCGGTTCGAGTAGCCGAGCCGCTCGGCCTGCATGTCGACGAGTTCGTCGAGCGGCGCGTCGACGCCGACGCCCTCGGCGAGTCGCTTCGTCCGCCGCAGTACCATCCTGGCCAGATACCCCGTCCCGACGTTCGAAGGGACGATCCCGTCGCCGAGCATGTACGCGAGCGTCCGAGCGTGATCGGCGATCGCGTAGACGTCTTCGAGCGGCTCGACGAGCGCCCGGAGTTCGTCGACGTCGACGCCGAGCGCCCCGGCGATGTCGCCGCGGGCGGCCTCCACGTCGTCGACGTCGTCGATGTCGAGCTGCCCGGAGAGCCGCGCCGCACGACCGATCAGTTCGGCCTCCTCCTCGGTGTGTTCGATCCCGGCGTTGTCCTTCAGAAAGGCGATCATCTCCGGGTAGACCGCCTCGTACACCGTCGGCGTCCCCTGTGACATCCACGTCCACCGTTCGAGCCCGTAGCCCGTGTCGACGATGTACGTGTCCATGAACGAGTAGCTGTTGCCGTCCTTGAGCTCGTACTCGCCGTCGGGGTCCTGTTCCATGCACATGAAGACGAGGGTGGCGAGCTCGAGCCCGCGGTAGATCACCTCGATCGCGGGGCCGGCGTTGCCGCCGCCGACCCACGGGTCCTCGATGTATGTCACGTCCTCGATGTCGGCCCCGAGCGAGTCGAGCAGCTCGTCGCAGTACTTGACGGTCTCGCTCTTCCAGTACACCTCGCCCTCGTAGGCGTAGCGGTCGGGGTCCTCGATGTCCTCGCGGGCGTTGAACGCGTGGTGGGCCATCATCTCGAACGCCATCGTGTGCCGCCCCGTCTTGCCGACGTTGTCGATGTCCTGCATCCGGATGCAGGGCTGTGAGACCGTCAGCGGGTTCGCGGGCGGCGGCGTCTCCCCCGACGTGACGAGCGGCTGGAAGTCGTAGATCGACGCCTGCGTCAACAGCACGTCGTCGCGCCAGCGGTTCGCCGCGACCGGGTAGGGATCGATCCGCTCGTGGCCGTGCTCCTCGAAGAAGGAGAGAAACGCCTCGCGCATCTCCTCTAAACTGTACGCCTCGTCGAACCCCGGGTTATCGATGAACTCGTAGTCGGCACACGGCGGCTCCCCACACGACTCCCGATCGGGATCCCGGGTCCAGAAGTGCGCCCCACAGGAGGGACACTCCTTCCGCTCGAACCCCTCCTCGTGGAAATACTCGAGCTGATACTCCTCGTCGAGGTCGCTCATTACCCCTCGTTTGGCCCGTGACCGGCTAAAGGGTTTTCGAGTGTCCCGCCGGACCGGCGCGTCGCTAAAACGCCCTGCCGTGCACGCGTCAGCCGTCGACGAGCTCGTCGACGTCCGCCGCCGTCGGCTCGTCGGGAAGGGAATCGATGCAGGCGAAACAGAGGAACTGTTCGGTCCCGTCGTCGAACGCCAGCGTCATCCCGCCGGTGCCCTCCGGGTCGGACGACCAGAGGCCGGAGATGCCGCCGCCGATCGACACGCTTTCGCCACAGGCGTCGCACGGATCGCTACCCATACCGGTTGTTCGACGCGCGGATCAAAAAGCCGTCCGAATCGCTCACGGGCCGACGGCGCCGGTCACGTCGGCGGGTTCAAAAACAGGCCGTCGACGAGGGCGGAGACGGCGACGACCGCCCCGGCGCCGAGAGCCATCCATTCGGGGACCGACGCGACGTGTCCGGCGACCCACCCCGCGAGCAGCGCGACCGGAATCGCCGCCAACAGCACGTCGTAACGGGTCGGTCCGGTCCCGTTGACGAGGGGTTGTTCGTCCGGCAGCTCCGGACGGGCGATATCGGAACGGTTGTGTGGTCGTTCGCTCGACACGACAATCACCTCAGTTGAGCGATACCGGATCGGGACAGTAAAATCTTTCCCAGTACGTGTAGAATATCTGTCTAATTATATTTCAGTAACGTACAGCAGCGTTCGGAAAATAGTCCGTCTTAAATCGCCAGGAGTTTTTGCCCGTTTTTCGGTTGTACTACTGTGGCTCGACCCCTCGGCTCCGGCGGCGGTTCCCGGCCGAAGATCTGCTTCCGGGTTCGACGGCCACACTGCAGCCGTGCTCCGCCGTACCGGTTTTGAGCCGTCGGATTCGGACCCTCAGAGCTTCAGCTGTTGCCGTTTCCCGCTGACCGTCCGCCCCCCTGGCCGCCCACGTGATCGCGGTCCTCGCCGCTTCCGGCACGTCTCGTTTCCCCTCGGGACTTGACCCCGAGGCGGTTCACACCCCCGTGTCGACCAGGCCGTATCCGGTCCCTGCCCCGCGGTCGCTCGCCCGCTCGTAGACCGCGTGGGCGGCCGCGACGTCCTGGATCGCGAGCCCGGTCGAGTCGAAAACGGTGACCCCGTCCGCTTCCGTCCGTCCGTCGAGGGTCCCGGCGACGATCGCCCCCAACTCGCCGTGGATGTCCGCATCGGAGAGGAGCCCCTCGCTCCAGGGGACGTTGATCTCGCCGGAGTGAGTGCACTGCTCGTGGTCGTCGATGACGACCTTCGCGGACGTGACGATATCCGCCGCGAGCTCGTTCTTGCCGGGGGCGTCCGCACCCATCGCGTTGATGTGCGTGTGGGGGCCGAGATCCGCGGCGTTCACGATCGGCGACTCGACCGGCGTCACCGTCGAGAGCACGTCACACCCCGCCGCCTCCGCGATCGATCCCGCCCGCACGTCGAACGTCGCCCCGAACCGGTCGCGGAACGCCTCCACCGCCGCCTCCCGTCTGTCGGCGACGACCACGCTCTCGATGTCGCGGACGGTCGCGATCGCCTCCAGTTGGGTGTACGACTGGACGCCGGCCCCGACGATGCCGAGCGACCGCGCGCCCTCGACCGCGAGGTGGTCCGTCGCGACGGCGGCCGCCGCCCCGGTCCGCTTGCGGGTCAACGTCGTTCCGTCCATCACGGCGAGCGGAAAGCCGTTCCGGGGATCGGCGTAGATCATCGTCCCCAGGACGGTCGGCAGATCGTACCGCTCGGGGTTGCCGGTGTGGACGTTGACCCACTTTATGCCCGCCGCGTCCCACTCGCCCGCGTCCATGTACGCCGGCATCGACCGGAAGTCCCCGTCGTACTCGGGCAGGTCGATGTAGGACTTGGCGGGCATCCGGGTCCGCCCGGCCTCGTAGGCCGCGAAGGCCTCCTCGACGGCGACGATCGTCTCCGCCATGTCGGCGTTGTCGTCGACCTCGGAGGGGTTCAAAAGTAGCGTCTCCATGTACGGAGGTTCCCGTGAGCGGTCTTCATACTGTCGGGGCTGAAGGCTCCGGGGGTATAAAACAGGGATGCAGTGTCGTTCCGGCGACCGTCTATTGGCGTCGTTTCGGCTGCGGGCCGTGGCGGGGTTGCAGCGGGATCAGACGGGTGTCGTCGTCCGCAGTTTCGGCCGTGTCGGCCGTCGTCGTCTCGAGCGTTTCCTCCTGCGTCGATGCGGCTGTGTCGAATGCGGTGTTTCGGGTTGACATCGTGGGGTTGGGTTCGGTGGTCGGAAATCGGTACCGGCCGGCTGCTGTCACCCGAGACGTACCTGCGATCTCATTACACCACTCTTGGACGGTATCCTTAATAAATGTTAATGATTTATCCGCGAGCGAGCACCACGGGGTCACCGTCGGGCGCCGGAGCCCTACAACACCATCGACCGGACCCGGCGGACGCCGTCGAAATCCTTCAGCTCGTAGACGAGCCCGCGGATCCGTTCCGCGTCGCCGTCGACGAAGAGCGTCTCGAGACACCACTCGCCGTGGTGGGCGTGGCTCGTCGAGACGACCACGTCCTGATAGCTGTGTTGGACGTCGTGGAGCCGCTCTATGACGGCCTCGTGTTCGTAGTCGAATACCACCGCCCCGACGACCGCCCCCTCGACGGTCTCCAAGGCGTTGTGCCGCTCGACGTACTCCGCCATCGCCTCCCGGATCGCCCGCGAGCGGGATTCGAACCCCTCCGCCCGCCACGTCGTGTCGAACGCCTCGAGGTCGTCCTCGGGGACCGCCAGACTGGTTCGCATACCCAACATGACGGCCGACCCGCGTTTATGTGTTCGGTCCCGGTCCCCGGAGTTATGCGTTCGCCCCCGGATTATTACCGATCCCGCGATCGGGTAGTAACAAGCGGTTTAGCCGTCCTCCGGTGAGTTTCATCCATGGACGTGGGACTGACCGCCGGCGTCGTCGCCCTCGGCGTTGTCCACGGTGTGCTCCCGGACCACGGCTGGCCCATCGCCGCCTCCTACGCCCTCGAACGACCCCGCAAGTGGGTCAGCGGCACGGTCGCGGCGCTCGTCCTCGGGATCGGTCACCTCGTGAGCAGCGTCGTCCTCGTCGCGGCGTACTTCTGGTTCGCGACGTTCGCGGCCTTCGCGGAGGGACCGTACATAAAACCGCTCGCGGGGACGCTGCTCGTCTGTCTCGGCGTCTACGAGTATCTGACCCGAAACGACGGGCACGGGGGCGACGCCCACCACGATCACGCGGACGGCGGGGACGGATCGCATCACGATCGCGCTCACGAGGACGGACACCACG
>OBKM01000983.1_pt1 | contig 12571 bp, 9 predicted proteins | sample 1519691 | NCBI WGS metagenome assembly OBKM01 (sample SAMEA37050418, study PRJEB22526) | metagenome | biome: saline pan; feature: lake; material: water | place: Egypt | collected 2015 | depth 0.5 m
CTGTTCCCCCCGACACGACACACGTTCAGTTCGAATCCACTGAGAGCTACCGGGCCTGTGTTCCACTCACTGCCCTCACTGACGCAGTTGTCGCCGTCTGCGACCGTGCTGGACTGCCCCGGTTCGTTTCACCACACGTTGTTGGACCACGGACGATCAAGCAGCTCCAGCAAATTCGACCGCTGGCACTCGCTCCCGGCGAACAGCGCGAGGAGTACGAATCGCTTCCGATTGATGTGTGAGGGGTCGCTGTGCAGTGATCGCGCGCTTTGTCTGTCAATCTCAGCTGGACCGCCTCACTTCTCTCTTTCTTGCCGTCTCTCAGCCCCGTCGGCATCTGAATGTGCGTCAGGGTAGACCAGTTCACCGTCGATAAACCGTTCAGTCCGGGGGTCAGTTGGCGCTGCAAAGAGCTGCTCTGGTGGCCCGGTTTCAACGAGCTCACCGTCAAAGAGGAACCCGACCCGGTCAGAGAGACGCTCGGCCTGGTGCATGTCGTGTGTGGCGACGACAACGCCGACGCCACGGTCTTTTGCCCGGCGGATAGCCCGCTCTAGCACAGCCGTGTTCCGTGGATCGAGATTCGACGTTGGCTCGTCGAGAAACAGAAACTCCGGCTCCACGGCCAGCGCCCGCGCGAACGCAACACGCTGTGCCTCACCCCCAGAGAGAGCGAGCGCGTTCTGACGTACCTTCTCTTCGAGGCCGACCAGCCTGAGCGCGCTCCGGACAGGGCCAGTGAGCTGTGGCTCTGTACGAATCGCGTTTAGAAGCCGACTCCGCCACGACTGTCGTACCCGAACGCCGTACGTGACGTTCGTTTGGACTGTCGCGTTGAACAGTGCCGGCTCCTGAAACACGACGCTCAGCCGGCGCCGGAACGTGAAGCGCTCGCTCTTAGGAAGCTCCCAGAGGTCGGTTCCGTTCCAGGAAACTGTCCCACTGTCTGGGCGACGAAACAGCGCAAGGTGGCGTAACAGCGTGGTCTTTCCCGTCCCAGATGGGCCAATCACGGTGAGGACTTCACCGGGGTTGACAGCGAGGGAGATGTCGTCTAGCACCGTGCTATCGCCAAACCTGACTGTCGTCCCGGTCGCACGGAGCGTCATCGTTCGCTCCACCCCCGTCCCCTGTCTCAGCGCCGACGATGTTCACCACGAGGACGAGCACGAGCAACACGAGACCAAGCGCCAGACCAGTCTCGTACCGTCCCTGTCTGGCCTCAACGGTGATTGCCGTCGTTAGTGTCCGGGTGTAGGAGGTTCCGTCAGCGTAGACGATGTTCCCGCCAACGATGAGCACTGTTCCAACCTCGCTAATCGCTCGCCCGAACCCGGCAAGGATACCTGTGACAATTCCGTACCGTGCCTCCCTGATGACGACAAGCCAGACATCGAGTTTTTTGCCACCCATCGCGACGGCAGCGTCATGGATCGGCTGTTCAACTCCTTCGATGGCTGAGAGGCTGACACTCATGATTACCGGCGTTGCAAGGACAAACTGTGAGATGATCATTGCTTGCGGAGTGAACACAAGCTCAAGCGGGCCGAGCGGCCCCTGGTTCGAAAGGAGAATCAGCACCACCAGCCCGACCACCACACTCGGAAACCCCATCCCAGTGTTGATGATTGCGGTGACGAGTCGCTTTCCCCGGAACTCACTGAACCCAATCGCAAGCGACAGCGGTAGGCTAAACAGCGTGCTCAGCACGATCGCGGTGAAACTCACGTACAGCGAGACAACAAGCGTGCTGATGACGTACTCCCATCCTCCTGGAAGTGTTCCAAGGATCGGCGTCACAGCTATCCCTCCGCTCGATCCATCGGGCTCGCTTCAGGGACATACTGTTCGAGGTCGGGGGTCTCGTCAAGCGCATTCGGGACGAACAGTTGCGTCCCATTAACGGTGTACGATCCGATGATCTCTTGCCCGCGTGGGCTGGTGAGAAACCCGATGTATGCCGTTGCAGCCTGGTAGTTTACTCTCCCGTGTCTGGCCGGATTAACCGCCATCACTCCGTAGGGGTTCTTCAACGCCGCTGGTCCTCCTTCAACGGGTCCCTCGACGTGGATGGCCAGATTATGGTCTTCCTGTGTTACCACAACCGTGCCACGGTCGGCGAGCGTGTACGCGTCGGTCTGACTGGCTTGCTGAAGCGCAGCGCCCATCCCCTGGCCGATGAGGTGATACCAGCGGCTGCCAGGCGACGTGTCGCTCTCGTCCCATAGCTGTTGTTCTTTGACGTACGTCCCGGAGTTATCTCCTCGAGAAATGAACTGCTCTTCTGTGTCAGCGATCGTTGTGAACGCTTTAGTCGGACTGTCAAGGCTCTCAATCCCTGCTGGGTCGTCTTCCGGCCCCACAACAACGTAGTCGTTGAACATCACATCCCGTCTGTTGAGACCATACCCGTCCTGAAGAAACTCATCCTCAAGCTCTCTGGCATGGACGAGAACAGCATCCGCGTCTCCGTTACGGGCGGCCCGCAAACTGGCCCCCGTCCCCCGGGCAATCGTCTCAACTTGGATACCAAACCGGGCCTCGAAGGCACTGTGTAACTTGTCGAGAAGCCCGGTGTCGAACGTGCTGGTCGTTGTCGCAAGGACCAGTGACTCCTTCTGGATCGGCGTATCACTGCCCTCGGCTCCACTGTCGTTTCCGCCGAGCATACTACAGCCCGCGATTCCAGCGGCACCGCTGACCCCCAGCGCGGCGAGAAACTCCCTGCGATGTCTGCCCATGGAACAACCGAAAAACCACTGGCAAATAATGGTTGGTTTGCTTTCCTGTGGACGAAAGCACTACCCAGTACGGGAGTAAAGTACCATCTGCTACCGATGGATCAGTACGAATCACTGCACCCCGAACAGAACGAAGTACTGGACACCGAACTCGTCGTCTCAGACGACGTGCTCCTAAAGGCGTTCGCTCTCGGCCCTGGAGCGAAACTCGATCCCCACGACCACTCTGAGTCGACAAATGTCTTCCACGTCATCGAAGGAACGGTTACCGTGATCCAGGGCGATGACGAACAAGCGATTTCGGCACCTGGCGTTGTTCATCACGACCGTGGAGTTGTCCACGGCGCACGGAACGACACAGACGAGCGGGTAGTTTTCACCGCGAGCCTCTGTCCGATGCCTGGGTAGCCGGCTCCAGATCAGCAGACTGGCGGTCAATCCCACCGAGGCAACCACTGCTACTGGGCACCATCCGTCCTGTCACCCAGTTCAGCGATCCCAAGCCGCGTGAGTGTTTCGTCAGTGGGGACACCATCAGTGCTCCAGCCACGTTGCTTGTAGTATGCGTCGAGCATCGCTGCAAACTGATCGGAGTCCAGACGCTGCTCCGTGGACTCGGACGCGGGCGGTTTCGAAAATGCTGGCGGCAACGCGTCGTCTTCACGGGCGAAGCCCTCTCGGACGTTAAACAGCCGAGTCAGGTTCCAGATCCGTTCACCGACGGTCTGGAGATCACCGGCAGGAGTGAGTCCCACGGCTGCCAGCCACGCTTTCCCGAGGTCATCGAAGGCAGGACCCATGAAGTCGTCGAGAACGAGACTCCAGAGCACTGACCGTCTGTCCTGTGACTCGCGCACCGCAGTCGCGGTCCGGTCGGGCCCCCAGTTTTCGTCGAGTGCCTCGCGTTCCACGGGCATCGCCCGACGGTGGCAGGCTCCCCGATCACTCGTTGCGTAGGCGAGTGCCATACTTGGGGCGCCCCGGGGATCGTACTGGGGTGTTTCCATGGATTTGACTGTCGGAACGAGCCCGCTCCCGCCGAACGTCGAGGCCGCGTGTGCAACGCCGTCCGCCAGGGCATCCCCGAGCGCAGTCCTACGCGTGCTGATCTCTTCGAGAACTGCTTTACAGTCATCTGGGCACCCAAACGAGAGTGACCGGTCGATGAGCCCTTCCTCGGAGGCTCGGATCGCCCACGAAACTGCGCTTCCGGCGCTGATAAGATCGATCCCCAGCTGGTTACACCGTTCCCCGAGCGCTGCGACGGCGTCGAAGTCGTCAATTCCGAGGCCGGCACCGAGTGACATTGCTGTCCCCCCACGAGGAACGGTTTCACCCTCGTCAGTCTCAACTCGGAAGTCGCCGGGGTCAACGTCAGCGTCTCGTTCACGTTCTGTGCTGCGCTCTCGAACCGCCTCAACCCCGACTGCACTGGCGCCGTCGAACTCCTGCTCCTGCCAGCCTTTCGTCGCTAGCGCGCCAACGGTGTTGGCGAAATCGACACTCTCGACGGTCCCACTTGCTTCTCGCCACCGAGCAACGTGCGCTTCGGTGTACCGGTTTTCATACGCCTCGCGGAGTCGGTCCAGCCCGTCGGGTGGCTCCCCTCGGGCGACAACAGCTTTGAGTCGTTTGCTTCCCATGACTGCGCCCGCACCCCCCCGGCCCGCGTGGTGTTCGCCGGCGTCAGAGCTGATGGTCGCGTAGTTTACCGCATGTTCGCCTGCAGGGCCGATACAGGCGACAGCCCCGTTATTTTCTGTTGCTGTTGAGACGGTGTCGGCTCCCCAGGAGTCGCTTTGCTCAACTGTCGCTGTCCCATCAGCAACGACAATCTTACTGGGGTCGTCGGCCTGCCCTTCGACGAGTATCCCGACATGCGCTCCGAGCGCTCCAGCGAGCACTCCCGGGAACTCGCCGCCAGCGTACGTATCGAGGAAAGTGCCCGTCAGCGGCGACTTCGTCACCGCGACGTATCGCTGGTCTCCCGGCAGAAACCCTGAAACCGGGCCGAGCATGAAAAGCAGGATGTTCGATGCTCCGAGCGGATCGACCCCCGGAGACAACTCCTCGTACAGGTATCGCGCACCAAGCCCTTTTCCTCCCAGGTATCGCTCCAACCACGGATCCGGCACCTGTTCGCTGCTGACAGTGCCTGTCGACAGATTAACCCGAAGAATACGATTGGGTGCACTCGGAGCCGTCATCTTCGTGCCAACGTGCGATTGCTGTCGGAAAAAGACTTTCTGACAGCTGCGTTGCTCACGCCGAGTCAAAGCCGTCCAGTTCGTCGAAGACCTCCGACGCAAGCGGGAACATGTCGGCAAGCGTCTCTACAGCCGGTTTATTCGTCCGACTCGGTGCGGCACGGATCTCCACACGCTGTTGCCCAAGAGAAACAAAGCCCATCTCCAGCATTGCTGCTGTCGTCGCGAGCCCGAGACCAACATCTGCTTTCCCCTCACGAACCCGTCTGGCTGGGCTCTCGAACGCACTCGCAGTGAACTCGAATCCACGAACTGCGTCAGTAACGCTTTCGAGCTGTTCCGATCGTTGCTCTGCAAGCGCTGTCAGCGCTGCCTCCAGCGATTGACGCAGGCCAGACGACCGGGGGCGGTTGACAAACTGCAGGTCGCTGGTGACGATATCCGCAAGCCCCGTCACGTCGTTTGGGTTGTCTGCCGGAACTACCAGCCCCCACTCGCGGGTCCACGCTCCGAGTGTGACCGAATCGACCTCGCGTTCAGTTGGACCAGCAACGATTGCTACGTCAGGGATGCCGTTCCGGAGTCTGCGGAGGCCCTCTCGGCTTCCGGGAGACAGATATCGCGGACGGTCAAAGCTGTCGAGCAGCCGCGAGAACAGGGGATCATCCTCGCCGACAGCAAGCAGTTCTGGAGTCTTGACATCCGCCGAAAACGGCTCGACCTCGACAGTCTCACCAGCATCAAGCTGTTCTGTGTCCGGCTGAAGCTTGACAGTTCCGTCAGCCTCCACGAGACTTGTCGTTGCGCCGCTTCCCTTATCAACCGGGTACACAAGTAGTTCACCGTCGCCGTCTTCGACAAGGCCAACCGGCATAAACCGGGTTCGTCCCTCCTTGTACCGTTCCGTCTGTGCCATTGTCCCTGTCACTGACCGACGCTCCGCCTGTTTGGTCCCTCGAAGCGAGGGGGCGACAAAAGTCTGGAAGATTGTGAGTGCAGACACCGGAAATCCCGGCAGGCCAACGTATGGCGTTTCGTTAAGCTGACCGATGAGCATCGGCTTGCCAGGCTTGACTGCGACTCCGTGACAGTGTAACTCGCCGTACTCCTCGATGATCTGGTAGATATGATCGGCTGCGCCAGCGCTCGTCGAACCAGACGAGAGCACAAGATCGCACTCATCTGCCGCTTGCATAAGCACGTCACGCATTGTGTCGTAGTCGTCACCCACAAGCGGGTAGTAGACCGGCTCTCCACCCGCTTCCTCGACGCCTGCGCCGATCGTGTAGCTGTTAACATCGTAGATTTCCCCGGCATCACTGTCCAGTGTCTCGCCAGGATACACGAGTTCGTCGCCGGTTGAGATGATCCCAACCTGTGGTGTGCGCCGGACCGGAACCGCTTCTGTTCCAAGTGCAGACAGCAGGCCAATTTCCCGGGGAGTGAGCCTCGTTCCTGGACCAAGAGCACGTTCGCCAGCGGCGATATCTGTGCCAGCGACCATAATCCCCTCCCCAGGCGCGACGGCCGTCCGAACGGAGACCACATCGTCGTCGCGTTCAGTTCGCTCGACCATCACAACGGCGTCCGCTCCCGGTGGAACGACGCCGCCAGTCGCGATTTCGACTGCCTGAGCTTCGTCGACGGAAACAGTCGGGGTCTCCCCAGCATGGACAGTGCCGGCGATCTGGAGTTCTGCCGGCGTCATTTCGTCTGCCCCGAACGTGTCCTGTGCGCGAACTGCGTAGCCGTCCACGTTGGACCGATCGAATCCCGGAACATCGATGGCGGCGTCGACGCGTTCGGCAAGCACGCGACCACGGGCGTCCTCAAGCGGAACCGTTTCGACTCCTCCGAGGTCAAACGCATCGATGAGCTCCCGTGCTTCTGCTGGCGGGGCAAGATCTCTGAACTCTTTTCTCATGCTGTCCACTCCCACTGTTCAACGCTCACTGTCTCGCCGGCGGGAACACCCTCGGCCTCTTCGGGAACGACGACCCAGCCGTCAGAGAGCGCGACACTCGACAGGACGCCTGCTCCACTTGCCCGGACCGCCGTAGCGAGGTGGTCTACCGTTGCATCGTCCGCAGCCTCGTCGAGCGTTACACGGGCGAACGATCGGATCCCAGGTTCGCTGTGAATCTTTCCCGCAAGACGGGCGGTGACAGTCGGGGCCTCCTTCGGCTGTGTTCCTTCCAACCAAGCGATCGCTGGACGAAGAAACTGAACTGCATTGATGATACACGAGACAGGGTACCCCGGGAGCATTAGCACAGGGGTATCTTCGATAACCCCGATCGCGACGGGATGGCCGGGTTTGATACCAACGCCGTGGATCGGTACGTTCCCCAGCTCTGAGACTACGTCTGGGAGTAGATCCCGCGCGCCAACCGACGATCCCCCTGTTGTGACAATCACGTCAGCGTCGAGGCTCTCCCGGATCGCAGCGGCGAGCGCCTCTTTTGTGTCGGTTACAACCTCGTGATACGTTGGGGAAGCGTTCCAGCGCCGGGCGAGTCGTGAGACAGTCAGTCCATTGGTCTCGATGACTTCTCCCGGAGCAGGATCGTCCTGAACCAGCTCCTCACCGGTTGGGATCACTGTCACTTGTGGTTTCTCGTAGACTGTCACTGTGTTCAGGCCGACCGACTTCAACAGCCCCAGATCAGACGGCCGAAGCCGATGGCCAGGCTCGTAGAGCTGCTGGCCTCGTTCCACATCTTCGCCGACTGGAGCGACGTTTTCGCCTGCCCCAACCGCTTCGAAGAGCTCTATTTCGTCGCCAACTTCTTCGACGTGCTCGATCATCACGACTGCGTCCGCTCCGTCAGGGAGCTCACTTCCTGTGTGAACCTGCCGACATTCCCCTGGAGAGACGCTCCCAGTCGTTGTTCTGAGCACCTGCGGTGACCGACTGCCTGCACCAAAGGTATCGTCGGCCCGAACCGCGTACCCATCCATTGCTGCCCGAGGATAGTGTGGGACGTTCCGTGCGGCCGTAATCTGTGTCGCCACTGTTCGGCCGTCTGCGTCATCGATCGGACAGTCAGCTGTTCGTCCATGTGGTTCAATCCTGTTAGACAGGAGTTCTCGTGCCTCTGCGAGCGATGTTCGCTCCTTGAACGGAGAATGTGTATGATCTTGCTCGGTCATCTCTATCAGTGTCGTTGTAGTTCGGCAGGTGGGCGATTCAATGTGATTCGCTCCACGGTCGGCGGCGGCAAAAAACATCGGGTGGTGGGTGAGGCCCCCCTCATTCTCGTTTTCCTTCTCGTTGTCTTTGCCGTTCGACTCAGTGAACGTCATTGGACGCTTCCGCAAACGAATCGCTCCCGAGCTGCCACAGCGCCCGGTAGAGCGTCACCAGCTCGACGTCGAGCCGCTCGGCCAACTCACGACAGACGTCGAGATACTCGATATACGCCTCGGAAGATGGTGGATCCGGATATTGTCCGTCCAGCTGTCCCACGGTGGCGAGCACGCGCCACTGCCTGTTATCGACCGCGAGATACTCGTCGGGCGACATGAAAAACAGATACGCCGACGCAACTGGCACCGCAACGCCGTCAAGCTGTGTCAGTGATCTGATCTTCTCTGCGTCTGTTGCTGTCTCGGTGACTGTTGTGAGCACGTCGGCGACCGCTTCGTACGTGTTCTCGCCGAATGCATTCTCAGCAGCCCGACGCTCTTTGTCGGGATACGCTCCCAGAAACCGCCGGTAGTACCACTGAACAACCCACTCGAGGTCACGCCACCCGTACTCGCCGTCCCGCAACATCTGCGGCAGGATGTCGAGATGTTGTGTCTCAACCGCCGAGAGGGGCTGCACGTCCTGGTATGCTTCGGCGTTTGTAACGATTCGAGAGCGTGTGAGTTCCATCTGTGAGCTATTTATCCTGCTACCGTGTAAAGCTCACTCAGGATGAGGGGTGGTGATGTCGGGGCGCTTTCTTTTCAGTCGTCGGCGAGGGTGCCCTCGTCGTCTACCGGCTGAACATCTGCAGCTAATCGACCACCCGCCGCCTTATACTCGGGGATCTTTGCTGCAGGATCAAGCGCGTCGTTGGTCAGCTGGTTGATCGGCGCATCTGGGAAATGCGGGGTCGACCAGAGGACGCCCGGCTTGACGCCATCGGTCACGTTCGCCCGCAGGGTAATCTCGCCACGCCTCGTCGAGACGACCACCTCGTCTCCATCCTCGACACCAAGTTCGGCGGCGTCAGTCGGGTGAATTTCGACGAAATTTTCCGGCGCAACCCGGGTAAGGGTCTCTGATCTGGTTGTCATCTCGCCGCTGTTGAAATGCTCCTTGATGCGCCCTGTCGTGAGCACAAACGGATACTCGCCGTCTGCCGGTTCGTCCGGCGGCTGGTGTGTGACCGGTCGGAGTGTTCCGAGTCCGTTCTCCGTTTCGAACGCTGTTTCGTAGAGATACACCGTCCCGTCTTCGTCTTCGTCATAACAGGGCCACTGTGTGCCTGTTGTCCCAAGCCTGTCGTACGTTACCCCACGGTAAATTGGACAGACCTCGCGGAGCTCCTCGAAGATTTCTTCGGGATTGTCGAACGTCCAGTCGTTGTTCAGGACACGCCCCCCAATGTCGCGGAGAATCACCCAGTCAGGTCTGACTTTATCAGGACCGTCAACTGCCGCACGCATCCGTTGGACGCGCCGATCAGTGTTGGTGACAGTTCCACCGCTTGCGGCCCATGATGTCGCTGGCAACACGACATCCGCAAACTCAGCAGTTTCGGTCAAGAAGATATCTTGAACACAGAGAAACTCCAGCCGTTTGAGATCCTCTGCAGTAACGTTTGCGTTTGGCTCACTCAGCGCTGGGTTTTCACCCATGACGTGGAGGCCACGTATCGCGTCGCCGGCGCCTCGTGTCATCTCGACGCTTGTCAGCCCTGGGCCGTCCGGAAGCTGTGCCAGTTCCCAAGTGTCTGCGACCGCTTCCCGGGCTGTATGGTTGTCGACAGGCTGGTACCCTGGCAGAACGTTCGGCAAGGCGCCGACATCCGAGGCGCCCTGGACGTTGTTCTGTCCCCGAAGCGGGTTGACCCCAGTGCCTGGCTTCCCGAGGTTCCCCGTCAGCAGAGCCAGGTTTACGAGATTCTGGACGTTGTCTGTCCCGCTCGTGTGCTGGGACATGCCCATCCCGGTGAAGATGGCTGCTCGCTCGGCAGTCGCGAACTGCTCTGTTGCTCGCTCTATGGCTTCGAGATCGACGCCTGCTGTCTCGGCGGCAGCTTTCCTGTCGACCGCTGACAGCGCCTCCCGGAGTGGTTCGAATCCTTCTGTTCGCTCTTCGATGAACTCCTCGTCATACCAGTCGTTTTGCACGATAGTTGCGAGAACGGCGTTCAACAGCGCGATGTCGGTTCCTGGCTCCACCCGCAGGTGAGTATCTGCGTCGGCTGTCGTTTCGTTTTCGTGTGGGTCGATCTGGATGAGCGTTGTTCCCTCATCGACTGCCTCCCTGAAGTACTCTGAGTGTGCAATAACATGATTTTCGGCAGGGTTTGCTCCCTGCATCCAGTAGACGTCAGCCTCCTGGAGGTCTTGCAGTGAGTTTGTCATCGCCCCCATCCCGAGACTGTCCGATAGTGCGACGACTGTCGAGGAGTGACACAGTCTGGCGCAGTTGTCGATGTTGTTTGTTCCGTAGGACCGGGCCAGTCGCTGAAGGAGATAGTTTGCCTCGTTTGTAGCCTGTGAGGAAGCAAAAAAGCCCATCGCGTTGGGGCCGAACTCGTCACGGATCCGTCCGTACTCGCGTTCGACGTACGACAATGCCTCGGACCAGCTTGCTTCCCGGAGCTCTCCGTTTTCTCGAATTAGGGGTGTTTGTAACCGGTCTTCGTGATCGACGACCTCGGTGGCAGCTCCACCCTTGATACAGACTGCTCCTTCGTTGACTGGCGCAACTTGCCAGGGGAGAAATCTTGCGCCGCCGTCTTCGGTTGACTGGACTCCGATGCCACAGCCGACGCCGCAGTACGGACAGATTGTCCGCGTGGTGTCATCGCTCGTCATTACTCGACTAGAGTTGCCGGGGGTGGTAAAGCCTACAGCCCCTATTTACAGCATTTTTTAAGTGGACGGGCAGCTACTGTTGACTAGGCGTTACAGCAACTGTTCTTCCCTCGATAAGTGTGAGAGATGAGCGACTACTGTGTGGATACGCCTGAGAGCGGCCTATCGCTGTGAACATTCATAAACCAAAGAAAAATTCATGCGTATGGAGAGCGAGGGTGAGACCAGCGTCCCAACTATGTCAAGCCAGGACACGGACCCGGTCAAGACGATCTGCCCGTACTGTGGGGTCGGCTGCGGGATCAAGGTGCTCGACGGTGGTGCCCCCGGCGAGATGCGGTTTCTCCCCTGGGCAGACGCTCCCGTTAACGAGGGATCAATCTGTATCAAGGGTGGTGCAGCCACCGAAGTAGTCAACCATGAAGACCGGCTGACTGATCCACTAATAAAAGAAGACGGTGAGTTTCGCGAAGCGACATGGGAAACAGCCTATGAGCGCATCATCTCGGAGATGGAGCGCATCCGGGAGCAGTACGGCCCCGATGGAATGGGCTTTTTTGGATCTTCTAAGACGATGAACGAGGAGAACTACCTCCTCCAAAAGCTTGCCCGGCGGTACGGAACGAATCAGGTTGACAACTGCACGCGGATGTGTCATGCCTCTACCGTCTGGGCACTTCGGACGAGTCTCGGCATGGGCGCGATGACCAACAGCATGGCCGATCTGGAGGCCGCTGCGGACGTGTTATGGATTCAGGGCGCAAATCCGGGTGAACAGCATCCGATCGCCAACAGCCAGTACTTCCGACAGGCTGTTCTGGAGGGTGCGACGGTGATACAGGTCGATCCGCACGCCAACAAGACAACGAAGTCCTTCGACATTGCAGAGACAGACCGGCACATGCACCTCCAGCTCAATCCGGGGACGGATATTCCGCTGTTAAACGTCGTTATCAAGACAATTCTTGACCGCCACGAGACACACCCCGATGACGCCTGGATCGACGAGGAGTTTATCGAAGAACGGACCGAGGGCTTCGAACACCTCAAATCGACACTCGACGGGTTTGACAAGGAAGCAGCCGCCAAGGAGTGTGGCGTCCCACTTGCGGACATTGAACTCGCCGCAGAAAAGTACGCCAAAGCGAACAACGCCGCAATCTTCACCGGGATGGGCATGTCCCAGCACACATGCGGCGTCGACAACGTCCAGAATGAGATTAACCTGGCACTGATCACCGGGAACCTCGGTCGGCCAGGTACCGGGATCAATCCGCTTCGAGGACAGAACAACGTCCAGGGGACCTGTGATGTCGGTGCAATGCCGAACGTCCTGCCTGGCTATCAGCTAGTTGACGACGACGCAGCCCGTGAGAGCGTTGAGGAGGTCTGGGGATTTGACATCCCCGACGAACCCGGGCTAACGAACGTCGAAATTTCGCATGCGATCGGTGATACAGTATTTGGGCTGTACGTCATGGGTGAGAACCCAATTATGAGCGAACCCGACGGCAACGCGACTGAACAGCGGTTCAAAAACGATCTCGAGTTCCTCTGTGTTCAGGATATCTTCATGACCGAGAC
>OBKM01000984.1_pt1 | contig 12565 bp, 12 predicted proteins | sample 1519691 | NCBI WGS metagenome assembly OBKM01 (sample SAMEA37050418, study PRJEB22526) | metagenome | biome: saline pan; feature: lake; material: water | place: Egypt | collected 2015 | depth 0.5 m
AACGACGAAAGAGGGGGACGGGGCTAGAGCCTTGTTCCGGTGACGACACCTGTCACCGGAACTTCCGTGATATTGTATACCTTCGAGATACGCTACTACCTGATGTCGAGTTTGCAATCAACTTATCCGAGCAGAATCCTTCTCACAGCGCATGCCACAATTTTATCTAACCCGCCACGGACAAACAGATTGGAATCGAGATAATCGGATCCAGGGATGGGCGTATACATCTATCAATAACACTGGTCAGAACCAGGCACACACTCTGAGAAAACATCTCCAACAACTATCTGCGACTCCGGATACGATATATAGCTCTGATCTCCCCAGAGCGAGAGAAACTACAAATATCCTCACCGAGCAAGGGACCCTTGGAAACACGTCAGTCACATATCATAGTGACCTTAGAGAACGAAACTTCGGGGTCTATCAAGGGTTCAACAGTGACGGGTTTTTTGAGCGCTATCCTCAATACTCGATCTTTGATAATGGGGATCTGGCTGCGGAAAAAGTTCCAGAAAACGGGGAAAGCTACGCGTCATTTGACACTCGGGTACAACATGTGTGGACGGATATCTGCGAGCGGCATAGCGATACTGATAAAACTATATTAATTGTCACTCATGGAGGGGTGATCACTCTGATTGTTGGGAAAATATTGGGATACAATTATGAGACGAGCATCAAACAGATAGATATATCAAATTGTTCACTCACAAAGATTGTTGACACAGGGACCCAGAAAGACATTGACTATGTATCCAAAGATAGCTTCCTCTCTTGATCTTATCCTTCCTCGTTATCTCATCACTGTTTCAGAAATACGTTACCTAATCTATAATATTATCTCATGAAAAACTAATATATTACTCATTCGTCAAGTGGAGAATATGCGCTTTACAGTTCTTGGATCTGGAGGGAATAGTCCGATACCAATGCCGACATGTGATTGTCATATCTGTACGGAAGCGCGAGAAAAAGGAGAACCCTATGCTAGACGCGGAAACTCAGTGTTTGTTCACGATGAAAACATTCTCATTGACACCCCGGAGCTTATCTGGTATTCGCTAAACCGTGAGAGCATCTCAACGGTTGATTCTATATTTATTACACACTTCCACGCGGATCATACACACGGACTCCGGGCACTACAGTCGATCGGTGGCGAACAACCACCCATGAGCACGTTTGTTGGGGATGTCCCAACGCTATATATGAGTACTGCAACATATGAGCGAGCAATTAAAGCAAGTGAATTTTTTGAGCTATTAACTGACCAGTGGGCCGACATCGAATTACTTGACGAAAATGAGACTATTTCGGTTGGGAACCTAGATGTCACACACATCGTTGCTCCCGAGTTCGAAGATGGTGCGAACGTGATCTCTGGATTCTTGTTTGAATCAGGCAATCAAACGGCATTTGTTTCTCCTGACGAAACACGACATTTTGATCTTACACAATTGCCTGATCTTGATCTCTGGGTTAAGGAGTGTGGATACTTCTCTGAAACGCCTGAAGGAGAGCCACTTGTGACCGACACAGCAGAGCAAGGCATATTGCAACATGAGTTAACCTTCCAGAAGTCCCTTGATCAAATTCGCACTGTTACACCTGAACGGGTCGTCCTTACCGAGCTTGAAGAATTCTACCGGCGGAGTTATGATGATTATCAACACCTTGAAGAACGATACGATAATCTCAACTTAGAATTCGCATACGATGGAATGAATATCGAAATATAACTATCTTGGCTCATTCCTTGCACTTACGAATGTCTTGGTACGCCTGCATGCGACGCTTCCAGACCGATGAAAAATCCTTGCGTAACTCTACAAACAACTGGTAAAGCCTTTCGTACTGCTGGCTTGGATCACTTCGTGGCCGATATCTCTGCTTGACTGAGAGCATTTGATCAGCTGCAACATCCAGTGACGGGTACTCATCAAGTGCTATTGCGAGCATCATTGCTGCACCCATCGCACTACTGTTGGAAACCGCAGGAATAGAAACTGGCTTTCCTGTGCAATCAGCCAGAAGCTGGCACCATAATTCAGATTTCGTTCCGCCACCACTGGCCCTTATTGAGCTTATCTCTTCTGGTAAGTGTTCAAGACAATCCCGAACAGTAAATGACAGGCCTTCATATACTGCTCGGGCAATATGCTGCCTCTTATGTTCGGGTGTCAGCCCAATAAACTGAGCCCGGGCAGCAGGATCTGTGAACGGCCCTCGTTCACCAGAGGTACTGAGATACGGATGATACATTACCCCTTGGCAGCCGGGAGGGGCCTCTGTAGCAATCGACTCAAGCCCAGCTATTGACTCGATACCAGCGATTGTTTTGGCTGCCCACTCTAGGCTCTGTGTTCCGGCGTTTGATCCGATTGCGGCTGTCCATAGGTCATTAACTCCAAGTGCCATCTTAACTCCTTGACCCTCGGGCATCGGGTTGTTAATCAGCATTTGCTGGGTCAGTGATGTCCCAAGCGTGACTGATCCGATCCCGGTTGTTACAGCCCCATTACCGAAGACTGCAGCTGGGGCGTCAAATGGCCCTGATACAACGGCGAGGCCTTGAGAAAGTCCAGTTGTCTTGGCAGCTTCTGCAGAAACTTCTCCAACAATCGCTGTCGGGGAGGAAAGTGTTGGCAAATATGATGCTGCGTTTGGGAGATTTACATGCTCAAAAATTTCTGTTCCGTACACCTCTGTTTCCCAATCAAGATATGGAACTGTTGCTTCACTTTGATCAATCGTTTGCACCCCGGTCAGCTGGTATGTAATCCAATCTTTTGCCGATAGAATTGTCTCGATCTGTCCATATACATCTGGACGTTCCTTAGAGAGCCATGCAAGCAACGGAAAACTCATCCCAGGATATGGTATTGAACCACACTGTCTGCGAATAACATCGAGTGTGCCGTCGTCTTTCCATTCTGAAATCAATGAAGCCGCACGACTATCCGACCACAAAATCGCATTCTGAACTGGCTCCCCATTTGAATCAATAGCCCATAATCCGTCACCTTGTCCCGTAATTGCAAGCCCATTTACTGTAGCTGCTTCTGGAAGTCTATCTATAACTCGCCGAATCGCTGTTGCTGTCTGCTTCCAAACAACTGCCATATCCTGCTCGACATGACCAGCTTGAGGTCGAAGTGTTTTGACCGATAGGCTGCTTACCGCTTGCTGCTCACCTTTTATATCAAACGCAACAGCCTTGATCTGTGATGTGCCAGCGTCCACTGCAAGAAGAATATCTGTCATTACAGGAGTGTCCACTGCGTGAATTGTTTATTCTGTCGTGATGTTCCGTTATGACGGAGCAGTTTAGTCAATAACTTAACAATTGTTGTATGCTGGCCCTCTCTCGTCTGTATGCTTATGCAGTTTCAACTCTGAACAAAGTATATGTGTGGACGGACGTCTCTGTTCATCGACCAAAATGAACTTGAGGATCGGTTTGATGCGACTATCGTCGCAGATGGTGGCTATATACCGCGATACAACATCGCTCCTGGTGATGATTTATATGTTATCACAAATGAATCATCTGATGAAATCGTCCAACGTCGCTGGGGTTTAATTCCGTTTTGGGCAAATGGCCCCGACAACGGCATAATCAACGCTCGTTCTGAGACTGTGCACAAAAAATCTGTATTCGACCAGGCATGGGAGTCAAATCCTTGTCTTGTCCTATCATCTGGTTTTTACGAGTGGAAAACATTCGATAATGGGCAAAAACAACCGTACAGGGTTTATCGCTCCGGTGAATCAGCCTTTGCAATGGCTGGCCTTTGGGATGTCTGGGAAAACGACGGACGATCTATTCGGACTGTTACGATCTTAACCACCGAAGCAAATAGCTTTATGAGTTCACTTCACGATCGGATGCCTGTTATACTCCCACGCGAGGCAGAATCAACGTGGCTTTCCAGCAATCCAGATGTGCGACAGGAACTGTGCCAACCGTATCCTGCCAACGATCTGGACGCATATGAAATATCAACACAAGTCAACAATCCCAGCAATGATCACGAACAAATTATCGAGCCGCTTAGTCACGAACAGTCAGGTCTCAGTGATTTTCAATAACACAGTGATGATACTGGGATCACTTGTAACCGGTTGTGCCAACAATCTATCATTGTCTCCCCGCCCTCGGAGAATATAGCTAACTGACTTTTTATTTCTGCTTGCTTGGTGACTGTAGAGATTTGAAATACTCTGTCTATATTTTTATAGAACTTCTTTGTACTACAGGTATTTACGTAATATAAGCGATATCAAATAGATCGAGATTGCAACCAGAATAATCATTGGACCGGTTGCAATTCCTGCATAATACGAACTTACAATGCCAACAATCACAGAAACTTGTCCAAACAAAACTGAGGCCATTATACTTCCATTAAAGCTACTAGTTACTTGCATCGCCGCTGCAACTGGAATAACAAGCATCCCGGCAACGAGGATCGCTCCAAGAATCTGCATTGCTGCTACAACTACAAGTGCAGTTAACACAATTAGTAGTGTATCGTACCACCAAACGTTGATCCGAGCCAGACGAGCCGCTTCTCTGTCGAAGGTAATAAACTTGAGTTGCTTATGGGTCAGGCCGACAAGAAGCCCAACGAGCAGTGTCAGTCCAACCATGAGCTGGACATTCTCGAATGGAACAAACAGAATATCTCCAAACAGATAACTCTCAACGGTCGCGCTAAACACAACCCCATATGAGATTACGGCAATCCCAACAGCAAACCCGCCTGTAAGCATGATTGCAATTGGCACGTCAGCATATCCATCTGTCTTGACGGCAATATACTGGATCGCCAATGATGCAAGCGCGGCGATTATCAGTGCCCATAGCAGTGGATAATCTAACGCTGGAACAGATGCGCCAATAAATAGGCCAATAGCCACTCCCCCAAACGCGGAATGAGCAAGTGCTTCGCCGATCAGTGCCATCTGTCGATTAACAAGATACGCACCCACAACAGGAGCAGTAAATCCAATCAACACGCCGGCAGTGAATCCATGCTGCAGGAACGAGCTTGTAACCAGCCAGTGATCATTAAAAATAACGGCCATTAGACTCCAAAAACGCTCAAATAGTGGTGGAAATACCCAGATAATAAATACCAGAAAAACAGCTAAAACAACGGGAATTCCAACACCTAACAACGCAAGGTCTCGTCGCTGAGAGGACTTAACCGCCATCTAATCACCTCCTGTATGTAGATTAGCTGCTTTAGCCGAGCTAAATACCTCTTCCAGTACGCCACTAGTGAGAAAGTCTCGTGTTTTATCGTAGGCATACAACTCCGTATCTATGCAGGCCATTGTGTCAGCATACTTACTTACGGCCTCAATGTCATGCTCAATCAGAATAACTGTGATACCATTGTCGTTAAGATCAGCAAGGAGATCATAGAACTGATCAACGGTCTCAGTATCAATCCCGACAGTCGGTTCATCAAGAGCGAGGAGATCGGCCTGCGAAGCGAGGGCACGAGCAATATATGCCCGCTGACGTTGTCCTCCAGAAAGATTACCAATCCGTCGATCAGCATATGTCTCCATGCCAACTGTAGCAAGTGCGTCATCGATCACCTGATGATCTTCCTCATCCAGCCGTCGTAGTCCTGCATGTACATACCGCCCCATTTCAACGACTTCACGCACTGTTACTGGCATTCTTGAATCTGCCTCTGTCGAGTGTTGTGAGACATATCCCAGTCGTTCCCCATCCGAAAATTTTGTTGCCGGTGTTCCGTATAACTCAACACCCCCCGAATCAGGGCTCTGCAATCCAAGCATGATCTTTAAAAGCGTTGTTTTTCCAGAGCCATTTGGACCAACAAGTCCAAGAAATTCACCTTGATCAATCGATAGAGACACATCCTGTACAACCGACTGTTCCCCATACGCAAAACTAACATCCTCTACAGAGACCGCTGGTGGCTCCATTGTCAACTGTTGATTAACACTCTTCATTCTTAGTATTAATTAAACTAAAAATTAGCATCCTCTAATAGCTGGTGTCAATCTCCACATCAGAGTCTAGTGCTTCCTTGAGTGTGGGTATGTTAATTTCATAGAAGTGCTCTCTATATCCCCAGTCAGGCTCCATCTCAAGATCAGTGACATCAAGTTCCGGAGTTCCATCGATTTGCGTTTCAAGTGGAGACAGAGGTAAAATATCTGCACCAGTCTCATCCGCTAAGTTGTCTGCTAATTCTGCCGGTTCACCCACATCATAAAGTACATGCTCAATACCTTCGTCATCCATGATCTCCTCGATATCTTCAATTTCATCTGGCGAAGCTTGGTCGTCCGGTGAAGTCCCAACAGGGGACTTAACACTAATGCCATACTGTTGGTACCACCACTGGAACGAATCGTGCGTAGCAACAATAATTGTATCCAAGCTCGCGTGCTCAACGACATTCTTCATATCCTCATGTATTTTCTCTAGCTCATCTTTAAATGAGCCAGCATTGCTCATGTATACCTCTTCATTCTCTGGATCCACATCAGCAAGCCCTTCAGCAATATTATCAACCCCTTCTTTTGCATATACGGGATCCATCCAGAAGTGCTCATCATCGTCTTCAGCAGGACTATCAAAGAAATCGATTCCTTCCGTTGCTTCGATTACAGTAGTTTCATCATTATCCTCAAGTTCTTCTGCAGCATCGTCTTGCCACGATGCAAACCCTCGTAAGTAAATAAATGCAGCAGCTTCCTCTATTACTTCAACAGTTGCTGGTTCAGGTTCCCAGTCGTGTCCATGCCTTCCTACAGGAACAACATCCAGTGTATCTAGCGTTTCCTCATCATCTCCCGCGACTTGCCGAGCCATGTCCCATACTGCCGGCATGGATGCCACAACCGTATTTTCGTCAGGATCAATAACTGCCTCACCGCCATCGATACAGCCTGCTATTCCAGCACTGGCGGCAACACCACCACCAGCCAAGAGCGCAAATTTACGACGTGAAACGTTCTGTATATCAGACTTCTCCATGTGCTTTCTCTACAATCTATGTACGCATATGCTAACTTAATAATTTTACTGTATTAAAATAATAATTAGATACGTCTAAAAATGCTCAGTCGAGCTTTCTGACTATTTGATTCGGCGACGTACTCGAATAAAACATAACGAAGAAAGATACTCCTGTATACTGACATCCTCAGTCATAAACTCAATGACACAAAGAACGACAGTATATTATTGTTCAGTGCGTAATTATTTTGCAAGTGAGATATGAACGTGGATATCGATGACATCCCAGAAACTGTCCCGGTAAGTGAAAGTCAGGGAAGATACCTCTGTGCTATTCTTTATCAACTCCTTGACAAAGATGATCCAGTCAAGACAAGCGAGCTCGCTGGAAAACTTGGAGTCAGTAACGCTAGTGTTACTGAAAAAATTGAAGGATTTGCTGATGCTGACTTAGTTACGTACGAACCATATTACGGAGTTGAATTGACTAAACAAGGTGAGGTGATTGCCCGGCAACTGTTCTGGCGTCAATGTACTGTTATGGATCTGTTTGAGGACATGATTGGAACGACAGTCGATCCAGACCAAGCTTATAAAGTGGGCTATACGCTTTCAACTGAGACGATTCAAGCAATCAGCAATAACGTTGATCAACACTGTAGCCAGTTATGTGATGCGGCAACGCAAGAGGAATGTGAGTTAGTTATTCCTACTGAGTCCTAGCAACCATTCAGTGCACGAGCAACGCTGTAGTATATTCTGACTCTGTACCAGTTGCAGGCTGGTGTTCTGTTCAAATCGGGACCCAATCGTTTATTCCTGTCCCAATCCTCTGGAAACTGTTTTCCATAACACGCAGAATCCACACGAATCATGTTGATCGGAACACAGTATCAAAACTCGCAGACGAACAAGTTCACAGATAACTAATTAATTTCAGTCTAATCGTTATTTTACCTTCCACAAGTAATATGTGCGACTAATATCACCAATGTCATGTAACGTGATTTTTGCATACTCGGCAGCGATCTATCACCGAAGGAGGGATACGGATAATGGCTGAGTACAGCAGAACTCAGCGCCTTCGGTGGTTTCCCCTTGTGAGACATGAGGCTAGCCGATTGCTCCTTTCAAAGGGGCCATGGCTGTTGGCAGTTGTCTTACCGCTGTGGATCTATCGTCCATCGTTCGACCTCGGTGATGCATTTGGTGCAAACGTGACAATCACATTCGTGCAGTATGTAGCACATATTGTTGTTCCATTTGCCGTCGTATTGTTATGTTATCGAACAATCGCAGGCGAGCGTGAGTCAAAGCAACTTAAGTCATTGCTAAATCTTCCTCTTTCTCGCCAAGAGCTATTCATCGCCAAGTTTCTCGGCCGATTAATTGGGGTTCTCACTCCAATCCTGCTTGCAATCGCCATCGTAACCGGCCTTGGAGTAGTTAATACCGGTCTAATGTCAATTCCAAAATACTTAGCTGTCCTTGGAGTTACTGTTGTATATGTCGCTGCTCTTGTCGGAATAACTGTCAGTGTGTCCGCAGTTGTTCGCCGAGGGATTACGGCCGCCGCTGTACTCTTTTTCGGTGTCGTTGTTGTCATGGAGTTGCTCTGGCGACAAGTCGTCGGTCAGATAGTAGCTTTTACTACAGATGCCGGACTTCTGACCGATGAATCAACACGAGATTCAGTCGTTATATTTTTACAACGTCTCACTCCGTCAGAAAGCTATTATACTACGACCAATTGGGTTCTTAGCTCAGAGAATGCTGTTGGCCGAATCAGATCAAGCGGTGAACCGGCTATCATTCTATCAGAGAGATTCAATGATATCCCATGGTATTTGCACGAAGGATTTGGACCGATCATTCTTCTCCTATGGGTCGTCCTTCCACTTGGCATCGGAATGTTTGTCTTCTCACGGGGTGATGCATTATGACTTTAGCTATTGAAACAGATGAACTTACAAAGCAGTTTGGTGATATTGTTGCAGTGAATCAGCTGTCGCTGAGCGTCGAGGATGGTGAGATATACGGATTTCTTGGACCAAATGGCGCTGGAAAATCAACAACGATCAACTTGCTGATGGATTACCTTCGTCCAGATAGTGGAAACGTACGTATATACGGATCTGATCCGCGTAAAGACGGTCCTACGATCCGTCAGCAGGTTGGTATTCTTCCAGATGGATTTACGCCATACGACGAGCGTACTGCTCAAGAGCATGTCCGACTTGTTGCTGATACTAAGAATGTGGACACTGATCCAGCCTCGCTGCTGTCCCGGGTGGGGCTTAACGATGCAATTGATCAGTCTGCTGGTTCGTTCTCTCGCGGAATGACACAGCGTTTAGGACTGGCAATGGCAATCGTAGGAGACCCACAGCTGTTGATACTTGACGAACCATTTCAGGGCCTTGATCCTCGTGGTGTACAGACAATGCGTACGCTTATCCATGATCTCAACGCTGAGGGGACAACTGTGTTCTTTTCGAGTCATGTACTTGGACAGGTTGAGATCGTTGGAGACCGCATCGGTATCTTACACGATGGTTCTCTGGCAGCAGAAGGAAGCAAGACAGAGTTACAGCAAGCTGCCGGCCTTGGAGATGCACTCCACGTTTCGACCGATGGATCACTCTCCAGTGCTCGCCAGGCCGTTTCAGAACTCAATGACGTTGTTCATGTAATAACTGAACCTGACACGCTTATTGTACAACTAAACAAGCAAGGAGAGGAAGCATCTGTCCGTAATGCTATTGAACAAACTAGTCAGAAAATCACCCAAATGAGAAGAAAACAACCGCCAATAGAGTCGATTTTTCTTGCTCATACTGAGGCCCCCGAATCGGTGATGGACTAATGTTCGACAAAATCTCTCGCCGCGGACTTGTTGCCGGTATTGGGGGCGTGATTGGTGCTTTTATCACCCCGTTTGGAACGCACGAACAATATGAGGTAGTGAAGAACGAGACAAACGTTGTCCAAGAGGACCATGTTGCCGTCGACGTAAGGCTCCTTGAGAACATAATTGACCTCACGACTGTGAGTATGTTTGAATATACAATGGAGAATGTCTCCAATGAGGCAATTGAGATTAGAACTCACAGTGTGCTCCCATTCGGACTACTTCTGTTTGAGGAAACCGACCCTGCCACTGATAATATTGAGAAACAATGGTGGCCGTTGTTGGCTGACCAGTACGAGGATGCCCCAAATATTGAGTTTGTCGGTGAGTTCAGCCGATCAGATTATGGTCCAGAATCCGGCTATGATGGAACACCCTCGACTCATGGGGACCCTCCTTATAAACATGGTACCGTTTTCGGAGGAGTATACTTTCAGACACCATCGGCGCATCCGGATACTACAGAGGAATGGATGAAGACAACACTCGGCGCTGGCGAGAGTAAGACCGTTCAGTACAGGCTTCCGAATTTTTCAGCTCCCGATAACGATACAGCAACAGGTACTATCAGAACTCCATACGGTATCTGGGTTAATCCAGAGGACGATGATATGTACCAGCTTGAACTCACCGTAGATATCGAAGTCAATCAGCGTCCATGGTATCTTCCATAGTTCGTGAAGTACCTCAGAGCTAAGCCCTGAGGCATTCAGCTTGTTTCTTCTGTAATCTCTTGTAAAAGTAGAGTTAGTCCTTCTCAATTCACCATTTCCTGAGATTGTGACCTATGCTGCAATTTGAGACAATGGTGTTACAGCGGATATTCTCGTGGCTCGCGTTGGATTGAGATCCACTTCGTTTGAGTCAACTCATGCATGATTGCATCTGCATTGTACCGCCCAATCCCTGATGCTCCAACTCCACCAAACGGTACATGAGCCTCATCATTGAGCGTTTGGTCATTGATGTGTATCATTCCTGTATCGATTGCATCAGCAATCTCACGTGCTCGGCCAATATCCGTTGAGTGGACCGACCCTGAGAGGCCATACTCAGTATCATTAGCCATTGTAATTGCCTCCTGATCGTCACTGAATGAAATAACTGGAGCAATCGGCCCAAAGTGTTCGTTCGCTGCAACAGGCATATCATTCGTCACTTCCGAGAGAACCGTTGGTTCAATAAACAGTCCTTCGTAATCTCCGCCCGCTTCAACGGTTGCTCCTTCTTTGATTGATGATTCTACTAATTCAACAATCTCAGTATGTTGGCTTTCGTTGATAATCGGTCCAACATCAATATCATCATTCAATGGATCACCAACACGAAGCGCATCTGCACGAGCGGCAAGTCGCTCAACGTATTCGTCATACACATCTTCGTGGACAAGATGTCGATTAATAGAGATACATTCTTGGCCCTGATGGGTAAACGATCCAAATGTTCCGCCATCGACTGCCCGATCAAGATCTGCATCTTCAGTCACTATATGGACGTTATTTCCTCCTAACTCAAGTGACGGTAGGGCAAGATTTCGGGCAGCATTTTCTGCAACTTGTCGTCCAATAGCAGTTGATCCTGTAAATGAGATCACTGACGGAACTGAGTGATCACTCACATATGCGCCGGTCTCTGAACCAGTACCGGTGACTACATTCAATAGGCCACTAGGAAGTCCTGCTTCTTCAAATAGCCGAGCGATTACTAACCCGCCAAGAAGTGAACTGCTTGATGATGGTTTCAGTACCACACTATTACCGAGTGCTAATGCCGGAGCAACTGCTCGCATTGAGAGGTGGAATGGGAAGTTCCAGGGTGAGATAACCCCTACCACGCCTACCGGCTCACGCTGAATAATATTTTCCTTGCCGGGAATAGTGGATTGCTTGTGACCCCCATTTGACTCGAATCCCATCCCTTCACTAACTTTCATCATATTACGCACAAGATCCATCTCGATATTCGACTTAAGTTGAGTCGCTCCAAGCTCAATACCAAACAGTGTTATCAGATCATCGGCATATTCATCGATAAGCCTCCGAGCCTCTTCAACAACTGCAACTCGCTCCTGTGGCGGGAGGGCAGCCCACTCTGGCTGTGCTTCTTCTGCAATTTTATATGCACGATCAACGTCTCCAGCTGATGCTACTGGGACTTCTCCGATTGCATCTCCTGTTGTTGGATCAATAATCGGTGTCGTTTGCTCATCTTCAGCATGAATCCATTCTCCATCGATAAACATGTTATTCCAGCCCGCGGCGGGCGCAATTGATAGCGATTCAACGTCCTGAGATGCTGACTTTGTTCCTGAATCAAACATAGATATTGTTATGTTGGAACATGGTTAACGCTACCGGTAAGCTTCACAAAAATGGTATTTGACACATAAAAACGGTGATCACAGCGTCATCGAAGAAACGCTCCTATCATCGAAATCAAGACTCAGTAGTGTAATTACAACCACAGTGAAATCGCTTCGCTTGCTCTTGATATCCATTCAAACAGCTGGGTCTGGGTTTTCTAGGCTCATACCCTGGGTAAAGTGTTCGATCATAAAATCATAAAGATCTAGCCATGTATCGTAGAACTCTTGGCTAGCTGTTGCCGTGTCTTCTGGCACATCAGACCAATCTCTC
>OBKM01000985.1_pt1 | contig 12556 bp, 6 predicted proteins | sample 1519691 | NCBI WGS metagenome assembly OBKM01 (sample SAMEA37050418, study PRJEB22526) | metagenome | biome: saline pan; feature: lake; material: water | place: Egypt | collected 2015 | depth 0.5 m
CGCTGTTACAGCCATGGCTTGCGAAGTTCCGCGGCCTCTCCAAGCAGGGCTTGGAGCAGGCCGCTCGCACCTACGGGTTCCTTCGCTCACTGAACCTGACCGGCGCACCAATCCATGGACTTGTCGATTGCGTCGCTGTCAACGTATTCCGCTAGACTACCGAAGAGCGTTTCTGTTTTGGTTGTCCGTTTCAGTCGAAGCCGACGATTATACTGCGGTCAATCGGACGAGTGAAAGATGGAGATTTCACTAACTCGACGTGATCTGGCAGTCAGAATCGATTCAGAGCGGGTGTAGGGTTGTTCGCGACCGACGATAGTCACCGCGTTTTGACCCACGTCGGCTCGGTCGGGTCGGATCGCTGACCCCCCGGAGTTTCGACCGCGACGCGATACGCGTACCACTCGTCGGCGTCGGCGGGATGGATCACCGTTGCGGATCCAGAATCGAGGTCGATCGGCGGGAGCGCAGTGAGTTGCCGGAGGTCGTCGACGGATTCGTCGGTCGTTCGCCAGACGAGTACTCGCGATGGGGCTGCCGTGGTCGAGACCGTGAGTTCCACGGCCGGCTCGTCGTCCGTCGTGTGTGTGGCACGGAGCTGGACGCGCGGGGGCTGGACCGATTCGAGGCGCCGGGTGGCGACGACCGCGAACGCCTCGGGATCGGTCGGCCAGTCGGCTTGGACCCCGCTCGCACTCGTCGGCTGTACCCGCACTACCGTCAGCTCGCGCGAGGACGCCTCGATCCCGACATCGTGTGACCCGTCGTGGCCGTGGTATCCCTCGTGATCCGGCGAGAAGGCGTGTCTGTTGGTCCCCTCATGATCCGGATCGTCGGCGGCGAGCTTCCGCAGTTCCGCGGCCCGCCCGCCGCGATCCATCTCCGCGAGAGCGGACCGATCCATACCGGCCTCGGCGAGCAGCCGCGAGGCACTCGTCCGCAGAACCGTCACACGATCGCCCTCGTCCAGACTCCACTCGCAGGTCCACCAGCAGATGCCGTCGGCGTCCGGCCATGTAGTCTCCGCCACGTCGTCGAACGGCTCGGGTTCCGCGGGCGGACTCGGATCGTACTGCTCCGCGTGGCCGACTGCCGGGCGTGACTCGTTCCCGGTCGTCTCGTCCACCGCGTGAACCGCAGCGGTCACGTCCCACCGCCCGAGATCCTCGTCCGTGTCGGACTCATCATCCAGGTCGGGTTCGACGGCGGGCACGTCACGAAGCGCGAGGTCGACCGTGATCGAGTCGTCATCCCCGTCCGTGTCGTCGTCCTCGCTCGTGAGCCGGCTCACAGCACCGGCGTCGGGCCCCGAGACGGCGTCGTCGATATCGACGGGGCCGTCCCCGGTGAGGACGCTCGGCGCGTCCATCGTCACGCTGAATCCCGGGTTCGCGAGCCCTGTATCCGACTCCACGTCGAGGTGCCCCGCGGCGAGATCGATCACGAACTGATCGACGTCGGCGGCCGGTGGGACGGCGTCCGGCGACCATCTGAACGACAACTCGGCCCGTTCGATGGTCCCGGCATCCTCATCGATCGCACCCTCGGCCATGATGGAGAGGCCAGGTGGTGACGGCGGCGGCACCTCGTGTTCGATCGTCGCCGTCTCCGTGGCCGGCAAACTCCAGCGGCCCCAGAGATCGAGCGTCTGGACGGTCCACGTCTGTTCGCCGAGTTCCCGCAGCGACGCGTCGACGAACGAACGGCGATCGGCACCGGACAACAGCGGGAGCGTTCGGTCCTCCGGCTCGGAATCTCCGTTCGCCTCGGGATCCTCGTCACTCTCGGGGTCCTCGTGGACGAGCCACTCGGTGCCCGCGTCGTCCGTGCGTGAGAGGGCGAGTCCGACCGGCTGTGCGGGATCAAACCAGGACGTGTCCTGCCAGGGGAGTGTCCAGTCGAGGTGAACCTCCGCGGGCGGGTCCCGCTCGGGTGCTGCCGTTCCGGTCGCGGTGAGGTCCGCGGGGGCAGGAACGGGACTCGGCGGCCCCTCACGGAGCGCCGTCACCAGCGACACGGTTTGGAAGAAGTCCCTGCCGTTCCACAGCTCAGTGATCGCCGTCTCAGACTCTCCCGCATCGTCGTCGTCCTGCCCCGGGATCACCGGACCAGGATCCGGATCCGGATCCGGATCGATCTCCGGATCGGTGATCGGGTCGGCCGGGGGATCGAACGGTCGGCCGCCATCGTCCTCCGAGTCGTCGATGAGGTCGTCGTGATCGAACGGGAGATCATCCCGGTCGAACGGCAGGTCCGACGGGTCAGTGGGGATGTCATCCTGATCCAGCGGCGGGAAGTCGTCATCGTCGGACGGCGGGTCGGGCGGCGGATCGACCGGTGGACCGATCGGCCGGCCACCCGAGTCGTCATCGTCTCCATCATCGTCGTCCGGTCGATCCGACGGCATCGGGGGGACGACCGGCACCTGCCCGCGATGTCGTCGCCGGAGCGACTCACCGAGCAGTCCACGCTGATCCTCGGCCGGCAAATCCCCGAGTCCGATCCCGTCGTCGACCCCGAGCGCAGCGGCCAGCCACGCGAGCGGATACGCCGCCGACACCATGTAGTCGTACGGCGCGGTCGGCGGTGGCGTGTCGTCGACGGTCGCGAGCCCGAGCGCCCGCCCCATCGGCGCGTCCAGACTCGACGACAACACGAGATCGAGCGCCGGCACCCCTTCGAGATGCGTTTCGGAGTCCGACGCCTGGTCGGTGAGCCTCTCTTCACCCTCGATGTCCTCGACCGTGACTGTGCCCTGTGGCACCGCGTACGTGTCGGCCTGATCGAGGATGCCGGACAGGAGCGTCTGCACTTCATCGAGACGTCCCCCGTTCTCGCCGAGGTACGTCTCGACCTGCGCGTCACCGACCACGGACGTGCCGACCTCTTCGGGCTGCGAAGGATCCGGCCACTCCCAGGGCGGGTGCGTCTTCCCGGCTCCGTCCCGCACGCGGGTTTTGGCCGCGCCCCGCGGATCCGACTGCGCCGGATAGGTCGTGTCGTCGCCGTCGATCGGCAACAGATACCGGTCGACCACCTCCCAGCCGTCGTCGGGGGCGCGGTCGCCGGCGATGTCGGTCGCGTAGTGTCTGGCGACCAGCCAGGACACGCCGGTCACCTGAACCCGGCCGTTCGAGCGCAACTCGACGGTGTCCACCAGACTGCCGTGGAGCAGAACGACGCGGTCCTCGTGGGGATCGTCTTTCGGCGTCTCTCCCGGTAGACTCCCGAGTGGTTGCTCGACGCGGGAGAAGTCGGTCGTGTCCGCGCCGGCGCCGGACCCCGAGGCTACGGCCGTGACCCTGGCGTTCTCGTCGCCGGACAGTGTGATCGCGACCCACGCCGCTGGGTCGACACGGCGTCGACGACGATCCAGCAGTTCGATCCGCACCCCGCCGCGTAGCTGTACCGGCCCAGTGCGGGCGGGCACCTCCCGCTCATGACTCGACAGCCGGATCGCCCGATCCGTCGCGTCGCTGTCGGGAGTCCGGTCCACCGTGGCGTCGACCCGGACGCCCCCGTGGATGGATTGCGTCCGTTCCTCTTGTGTGAGGTCCACGTGGACCACGTCGCCACGTTCGTGCCACGGCCAGGCCGGCGAGGGGCGCCGGAACAGCAGGAACCCGCGGCGCGGGAAGCCGAGCGTCTCGTTCGGGAACCACCGGAGGTGGCGGCCCCTGGTCAACTGGTCGTCCGAATCGTCGGCGCCGATGCCGATCAACTGTAGCAGGGCCGGGTCGAGCAGGACCGTCATTGGATCACCTCCGATGACCACACCTCGGGCCCGGATGGTATCTCGAGCGTCTTCGACGCTTTGACACCGGCCGATTCGATCGTCACCGTGAGCTCGGTGTCGGTGGGGAACCACGGATCCTCGGAGCCGTCAGGGTCGATCGGTTCGCTCGGGTCGGCCGGATCGCCGGGCAGGAGCAGGACCCGCGCCCGAGCGTTGTCCGTCAGGACCCGCACGTCAGTGCCCGCGCCCGCGACGGTGACGCTCGGCTCCGCGCCGCGGAGAAGTGGTTCGGGCCCGTCGAACGCGATCGCGGCGGGCGCGGTCGCGTTCGTCGCGTGATGCCACGCCCACACGGTGATGATCTCGGGCTCCGCTGGCGGGTCCCGGGGTGGTAAGCCCAGCGTGTCGAACAGCCACTCGTCGACGGCAGTTCCATCGACCGTCACGTCAGACCCCGTCTCGATGTCCGCATCGGCCAACGCCTCCCAGATCCCCTGGAATCCATCCCCGTCGACCGGAACAGCCTCCGAGACCGGTTCGTGCGCGTCGAGATGCTCACTGAGGCCCGCCCACCGGGAGGTCTCGAACCGCCACTCGTACAGCGACTCGTCGGGATCCGAGATCGGCTCCCCCTCGGCCACGTCATGAATCGACGCGACGTACCGCCGACCGGGCTCCAGGTCCACCTCCGAGTCGAACGGGAAGCGAACCTCCTGCCAGAGATCCGCGGGCGTCGCGTACTCCGGAAGGAGACAGTCCATGTCGTCGTCGCGGAGTCGCTCCCGCAGCACGGCCTCGGTCGGCAGGAGATCAGTCGCGATCCGGAACTCGGGCTCGACGTCCGGTTCGATGACCTCGCCGCGGTCGTCCGCGAGGCGAATCACCAGTTCGCGGTCGAACGCCTCGAACACCGCGAGTAACCGGGAGTCGCGCAACCGCACCAGCGGGTCGTCGGCGTAGTAGTGTGCCGTCGCACCGTCCGCGGGCGCGGTCGCCACCTCCCACTGGTTATCAATCCCATCCTCGTCGGAGAGGCGATCCTCCTCGTCGTCACTGTCGGCGATCGGCACGGCGCGATCCGGGTGCGGCGTCAGCGCGTCCGGGGGTGACTCGGTCGTCTCGAACCTGAACGAGATCGACCAGTCGTCCTCGCCGGCCGTTTCGAGCCCCTCAGTCCCAGGCGCTTCCCGCGCTCGATACGAGGATCCTGTGACGGTGAGGGTGTACGTCTCGTCGGGCGCCAGCATGCCCTCGGCCTCGCCGTCGGTCCAGGCGTCACGCTTCTCCAGTTCCTTCTCGAACGCATCGGCGGTCGCCTCGCGGCTCCGGGTTGCCGCCTCAATCGCCGCCTCGTTCGTGTACCGGGACTCCACCCAGACGAGCGATGCGGCGACCGGCTGGCGATCCGGGCGCAGCTCCGGAGTTATCCCCTGGACTGCGGCGAGCCGAAGCCCGACGACTGGCTCGTCCACGGAGACGCGGACGAACTGCCAGGGTTGTATGCCGCCGTCGATCGCCAGCGGCAGGTCGGTCGCCGTCATCGCGTCGGCCTCGAGGAACGTCTCCGTCCCGTCGGGATTCACGGCCCAGACGGCCGGGATCACGCCGGGCGCGAGCAGGAGCCCTGCGGTCGCCCGGTCGCTGTACGGGAGGTCGATCGCCGCCCGACCGACGACCCCATCGACGAGCGTCGCCAGGCCGGCGAGATTCAGCTTCTGCACGCCGGGCAACCGATCGGAGAACTCGTCGGCTGCCGGCAGTTCAGCAGTTTCGAGCAGGAGTCGCGGAAGCCCGAGGACGGGATCGGTCGACGCCAGCCTGACCGGGCCGTGCTCCTCGTCGGCCGGGTTCTGACCGAGCCGTGCGGGTTCGGCGTTCATCCCCGCTCCGACTCCCTGCCACAGGTTCGGGCTCCCCGCTCCCTCTTCGATCCAGAGGCCGGCGGGATCGTCGATCGGTTCAAGCTCGTCCGGGAGCTCGTGGACTGTCCCCGCTTCGAGGGGGACGGCCCCCAGATCACGGCGCCGAACCAACGGAAGCGTCCCCGGCTGTTCGGCGAGTTCCTCGACGGATCCATTCTGCCGGGTCTCATCCCGCTCGCCCGCGACGACGGCCGGATCCGTCATCACGACGGGATCGAGATGGGCCCACGTCTGCCCCCTCATGCCGTGGTCGGGATCCGGCTCGATCTCCGGGAGGTCGCGGCCCCCTAGCGGTCGTCGGCGTCGTGGCGGCCGCTCGATCGGCGGCGGGCGGTAGGCGGTCGCGTCGAGGTGGTCGCCGTGTGACCGCATCGTGTAGCGACGAACGGCGGCGACGTCTTCCCGATCCGGCTGGTCGCAGGGCGTCCAGGAATCCAGCCGGTCGCTCAGCCGGTCCGCGCCACTCCCCACGCGCCCCTCGACTGGCTCGGCGATCGGATCGAAGGTGAGGACGCTCCGATCCACCTGTCCACCGGCCGTGAAGTCGGGCCCCTCCGACTCGTCGTCCGACTCGTCATCGCCGGGATCGACACCCGTGTTGCCCGTTTCCGTTCCCTGGGGCCAGACCGCGCTGACGTCCGAGTACGTGTCCGACTCGGGCTCGATGTCAATCGTGTCGATGACGTGCCGGTAGCCGAGTCGCTCCTCCTCTCCATCGTCGTTCTCGCCAGTGGTCGCAACCTCCCAGACCTCACTCCCGCTGTCGTCGCCATCGACGCTCACCGATCCAAGATCGGTGTCCTCGTTGCCGACCGGCACCGAGAACACGAGCTCGGGAACGGCGTCCAGCGGGACCTTCTCGTCCCACTCGATCGGACTGTCTTCGTCTTCATCGTAGTCCTCGGGAACCTCGAGGACCTGCGGCGCCTCCGATCCGCGGCCCCACAGCGTCAGCGAGGTTACCGGGAGCTCGGGGTCCGGTCCGCCGTCGAGCCACGGGTCACCGTCACCGATCGTCAGGTCGGCCGTCACGTCCACGTCCGGGAGCGGCCAGGACAGCTCGAGCACAACCTCGATCTCGCCGGTGAGCAGGAACGGCTCCGGGGCGATCCCCGTGAGCGTCAGGCGAGCCGACAGCGACAACCCGATGCCGTAGACGGTGACGTCGATCCCGCCTTCCGCCCAGACCCGTCCCGCGAACAGCGGCAGGCTCAGCGACGCCCCAACGTCGAACCCAACCTGCACCCAGAGCAGTATCGTCACCGGATCCGCGTCGATTCCCCGCTCCCACCGCGCCGCGGCCCCGAACGCGAACGCCAGTCCCGGGAGCGTCGGCAGTGCGTCGGGCTCAGTGATCTCGTCACCTCTCGCGAAGAAGTACGCGGACGCCTCGTACAGTCCCATGATGTCCGCGTGCATGCGGTCCGACTCCGGCGACGGCCGGCCGAGCGCGACCTCGAAGTTCCGGGGATTCTCGAGATCCGCCCACACCCGCGCCGGGACGCTCACCGACACGAGCTCTTGGCCGGCCTCGCTGATCTCCATTTCCGCATCGAGATCCAGACTGAACTCGTTGTGGAGGAAATCCAGCGCGATGATGGCCGCGAAGGCTCCCTCAACCTCCTCGTCGTCGGGCGGCCCGGACGGTGGCTTGAACAGGTCCCCCTCCCCGGTGATGAGGATCGTCGGTCCGGGGAGCAGCAGGAACAGGCCCGCGGACACGTTCCACGAGATCCCGGCGTCCGGAAGCGACCCCACGGTCGCGGACGCGCCGAAGCCCCAGTGGCCGGCCTCTGGCTTCCACTTGCTCGCCCCGGTCGAGTACTCCTCGGGCGTCTTGAGGAACCACTCGCCGTAGTCGTTGTCCACGACATCGGGCCGGCCGTTCTGCGCGTACGTGAGGCCGAACCCGTACACCGCCGCGCCGGAACTCCCGATCGGGAGTCCCGGTTCGAACCCCGCGTCCAGCGTCAGGACGAACGCTTGAAGGCCATCCTTCCGGGTGGCGCTGAGAAGTTCGACATCGAGATCGAAGAGGTACGCGTCGTCCGACTTCAGGGCGTCAGTCGAGAGTCCGGGGTCGTCGGCGATGAGGTACGCCCGCAGCTCCCCGCGGAGCACGTCTTCCCACTCCTCATCGCCCACGATGGTGTCGCCGCCCCCACCCCGTTCCATCGAGCCCTTCGCGTAGAGAACCCCGGGGACGAACAGCGTCATCCCCTGCCCCCTGCGTTCGGCGGAGACGCTGATCGCACTTTTCAGATCATCCAGATCCGACATATCGGACACGTCGCCGGTGTCCAGCGAGATTACGATGACGTCGGGCAGCCCCTCGACGGCCACGTCGTCACTTCCGGAGGCATCGACGCCGAACTCGAGCCGGAAATTGTCGCCGTCGCGGGCGGCCGTCACGTTCGTGACCGTCAGCGGCCCACCGAGGTCGACCGTGCCTGGAAGCGTGATGCCCAGGTCGTCGGTGGCCTCCCAGGGAATCTCCAGTTGCGGCACGTCGAGCGAGTCGATGTCGTCGTCGAGTGTCAGCGTGCTCGTCAACTCCGGGTGGCTAAGCTCGAGCGGGACGGACTTCGAATCCCCCGCGTCGGCGTCCACGTCGAGCTCGACGTCGAGCCGAAGGTCGACGTCCAGATCAGCCCGGGGGACCGTCCGCTCCTGGCCATCGATCGTTGCCACCGCCTCATGGTACACCACGCCGCTCACGCCGTCGATCACGAGCCCGTTCCAGTCGACGAGCTCCCGCGTGTCGAGCGCGGCGAGGACTCCCAGCAGCACGGCCACGTCCGGGGGATCCTCCCCGGCCAGCGTCGCCGCCCCCGCGAGCGACCCACAGGCCACGCCGATGTCGTCCAGCGCCGACTCGCCGACACCGAGAAGCGGCTCCGACGCCGCTCCGTCTCCCTCGAAGGTGAGATCCAGGCGCCACCGATCGGCCGGGTCGTCGGCGTGGGGGTCCACGCGTAAGTCCGCGATGAGCGTGACGGTGTGCTCTGTAGCGTCGTCCCCGATCAGGCCGTCTAGCAAGGGGATCTCCTCGATCGCCACGACCGTTTCAAGCGTCAGCCCGACCGGCCACCACGTCCGATCGAACTCAAGCGTCGCCCGTTCGACCGACACGGCCCCGGCGTCGGCGTCCACCGGCGCGTCCAGACTGCCGGTCATCCCGTCCGGCTCGATCAGCCAGTCCTCGATCTCGACGTGATCCAGGTCGTCCCCGTCACCGAACGGCAGAAGTCTGTCCAGCCCCCACGCGCGGCCCTTCTCGATGACCACGCCCGTCCAGTCGTCGGATCGATCCAGCGTCTCGGCCGCATTCGGGATCTCACCGTCGAGGTGGCCGGTGATCGAGTCGAATTCGAGTGCGACCTCAGAGTCGGCGACGATCACCGGCGGGATCGAGAGGTCGACGTCGGTCTCGGCGTCGACGTAGAGCCCCGCTCGGGAGACCACGAGTTCGGCCCCCGTGACGGTCAGTCTCGCCTCGGCGTCCGAGCTCTCCTTGGGAACGATGTCGACGACCGTCTCCGAGTCGTCGGTGAGTCGCTTGGCCGGCGTGAGCCAGTCGGCCGACAGCTGGATCCAGCCATCCACCGGACCTGCCGTCCCGGACGCGTCCCCGAACCGTTCGAAGAGAGCGGTCACCGCGTCGACCACGGGATCCAGGTCGTCCACCTCGATTTCGACGTCGTTCTCCAGGTCCTCGTCGAACTCCTCCAGCGTGTCCTGCGCCGCCTCCTCGTCGTCATCGAGCGGCTCGTCCTCGGCCTGGGCGATGAGCCACTCGATGGTCCCCTCGATCGCCTCGTGAACGTCGTCCTCGTCCACGTCGTTGACCTCCTCCTCGTAGGAGAGTGCGACGAGGAGCAACCTGATGGGAGGCCCCGGAAGATGGAGTCGCACCGGCGTCAACGTCTCCGAGTCCTCGGTGGCGTCGATTCCGAGACTGAACTCGCCGAAGTCGGCCAAGTCACCCGAGGTCTCGAACTCGATCCGCCAGGTCAGGGTGACCTCTGCGGGATCCTCGTGCCACTCTTCGCTCTCGAACTCCACATTCCCCGCGTCCAGCAGGTACCCGACTCCTGGCACCTCGTCGAGTCCGTTCGCGAGCGGATCCGCGTCGACGTCGTCCAATTCGGCGAGATACTCGGTCGTCTCGCTCGGCATCTTAGTCGCCTCCCTGAGCCAGTCGTGAGGCCGCCGCTCCGCTCCCCGCTTCCAGGACATAGCGTGGCCGACACGGGAGGGAATCACGTCGGCCGCCTCCCGTGACCGAGGACTGTCGGTCCTTCACGCCGACTAAGCCGGGATCCGCGTTCCCGCCGAGCGAACAGATCCCAGTTCCCCCGTCCGTCCTCACGCCCCGTTCCTCCTGGCATCGTGTCCACCCCTTCGATCGGCCGGACCGACTACCGACGACCGTATAATGATTGGAGAGTTGACCAATCATGCGGATCGTTTCAGTCGCATCAAATATAAAATACAGTGACGCTTCATTCGCAAGCCGGCAGTAAAACGGGGTTTGGCGGACAAATTCGACTTCGAGGCTCATATAATAATATTGATCGGTAATACTCGACAATTGTGAGGTGGCTCGATATCGTTTCGCCTACGTCACCGTTGTGAACACACCCCGGGGTCAACCCCCCTCCGAGGCAGTCGCCTTGACCGCCTGTGCACGGCCTGAATCGAATCATTCCGAAACCCTCGGCCGCTCGGCATCCCACGCCCCACGCTGCGCGCCTCGTCCCTGTGGTGCTTGCGGGGCCGGGGGACGTTCACGGCGCTTTGCGCCGTGAGCTCGGGAGACGTCGTCTCCCGGTGACCGAGGCGTCCTTGCCCTTTCTGAGTCCGTCAGGACGGTGGATGGCCAGCCGGGCGACGTGGCCGGCTGAATAGTGTGGTCGAACGGCCCGCCGCGCTCGCCGCTGCCGCCCTCCGCGTGCTCACGGCTCCCTGCGGTCTCACGGCTCCCGGTGGTCGCCGTTCGACTGCCGAGGCCTCCCTGCGGTCGGCCTCGCGGTCGCCGTTCGCATCGAGACCCTCCCTGCGGTCGGGTCTTGATTCGCTCGTGACCGACCAGTCCGGGCTCCTCGCAGGTCGCTCCCTGCGAGTTCCGGGCTGAAGTGAATGTGCCCTCGGCGCCAGCGCTTCACCCGTTTCGGTCCCGGACTTCCGGAGGCTTCCGGGACGCTTCGCGGGCTCCGCCCCGCGACGGACGTGGTTGCGTCGCGGGCGAAACGGGGAATGCGCTGGCCGCTCGCTCCGGGCGGGTCGGCGCGCGGTGCTGGTTGGGGTCGCCGCATTCGGGCGCGCTCTCGCTTGCGCCCGGCAGGGCGCTCGCGAAGGTCGCCGCCGAGCGCGTCGAGCACGCCTACGGCGTCCTCAATCGCGAACTCGGACTCCCGGCCATGCTGACGCCGCCCGGCACCTACGTTCCCCTATTCGCGTCAGTACTTGGGCTCTCGGCTGGGACACGGCACCGGGCGGAGGCACTCGCAGCGAAAGCGAGCGACGAGCAACTTGCGCAAGGGTGTACGCCGACTGGACTTGCGGCGGCCTGTCTGTACATGGCCGCTCAAGAGCGGTGCGAGCGGGTCACGCAGACTGACCTCGCCGAGGTTACAGACGTGACCACAGTCACGATTCGGGCACGGTGGGAGGAACTGCGTGCGCTCAGTGACGAGGATCACTGACATGCTACGGTTCGAGATAACAAATACGACTTTGGGAAAGTTATTTTATCTTAGGGTCCCAATCCCCCGTATGACCGATATCAACGAGCGGGCGACGGAGGCGTGGATCGAGGAGACGACGAGCCGCGAGCGCATCCGGACAGTGCTGGAGGAGACCACCGAGTACGCGACGGCTGCGGAGATCGCCGACCGTGCACGCACCAGCGAGCCGACGACGCGGAAGTACCTTGACGAACTCGTCGCGGACGGCATCGGGGTGACGACCCAGGACGGCCGGACCACCCTGTACAAGCGCAACGACGGCCGACAGATCGACGAGCGCATCGCCGAACTCCGGAAAACGACCTCGCGGGACGAGCTCATCGACGGCATTCGCGAGATGAAAGCCCAGCTACAGGAGTACCGCGACACCTACGAGGTGGAGGGGCCGGAAGCACTCGCCATCGAACTCGACGCCAATGCCGACGGTTGGGCGGATGTCGGGCGGTGGCGTGCCACGCGGCGGAACCTCGCCATCGCCCAGGCCGCCCTCCAAGTCGACGAAGCCCATCGGCTCGCCGAGGCATAATGGTCGACGACTGGGAGCGGGTCGAGACCGGCTCGCCCGACCTGAAGCGACTCCAAACGGTACGGACCGTCGCCACCGAGCACGAACCGCTCGTCAGCCAGGCGACGTTCGATTCGCCGGTCGACCCCCAGACGCTCCACCTTTCCATGGACGCTGGCATCCAGGCCGAGGCCGGTCGGTTCGACGTGACGTGGACGGTGAACGGGTATTACAAATACCACTACACCGAGGGCGAGGAATTCAATTATCGCTACGACCGCCACCCTCGGGCTGATGTCCCCGAAAACCACTTTCACGAACCTCCGGATGCGGGGCACGACGCAGTCCCCTCGTGTATCGAGGTCGAGGTCGTACCGCTGGTGACGCTAGCCGTGCTCCAGCTCTGGCGGGATACCGTCGAGTCGGGGACCCTCGACCATCTTCAACAACCTAACCCGCCGTGAGGTGCCGGAGTCCGTTCTACTCCTCGGACCTGTCGTGATAGTATTTTCTCTTACATACTCAGCTTTGAACGTTGAAGTAGGATCGTGACGTAGGCGGTAGCGAACACGGATGATGCCGATTACGGACTTCTTGTCGTGCACGCGTGTATTCGACGAGTTCGAGTCGCTGTCACCCGCAC
>OBKM01000986.1_pt1 | contig 12542 bp, 8 predicted proteins | sample 1519691 | NCBI WGS metagenome assembly OBKM01 (sample SAMEA37050418, study PRJEB22526) | metagenome | biome: saline pan; feature: lake; material: water | place: Egypt | collected 2015 | depth 0.5 m
GAATGCCGGAGCGCTCGTTCGTGGTCATTTCACCCACTGTTTGTTCGTGGATATACTTAAACGACAAATATCCACCTCAGATGAACACTGTCCGATTCCGGAGTTCGAGAAGCGAGCAGGCTGTGCCGAGTGGTGATACACCCGGAAACTCCCAGTAACGGTTACGTTACCGGTATGATAGCTGCGACTGTGTACCGGTTCGATACATGCCGTGGTGCGTTCGATACCGGAACAACTCGCAACCGCCGATACGATTACCCGCGTGAAACGTCTATTTCGGCGTCTCTGCAAATGAGGTGTTGAGCTATTTTTGTTTGGATATATAAGCCGGGCAAGCGAGCGTTAAACCTATCCGGCAGGTTATCGTCGTCGTTGGTATGAGGTGGAGGGAAACTCTCCGCACACCGGTTCGGGGTTGGCAGGTGGCGGGTGGACTGGCGGTAGGGAGTCTCGTGCCGGCGATTCCCTGGCGCGCGCTGGACGACACCGCGGGCGGACTGGTTGGCTACGAGGATGCATTCGCAGTCGTGTTTATTATCCTCGATCCCGTGATCGACTCGCCGGAAATCGGGGTGACGCTGGCCTGGTTGTTGGTCGGATGGCTTACCTACGAGTACGCACACCTGCTTTACCCGGACGAGTTCGAGGACGTCGTGAACTACAGGGGGTTTCGCCTGCTGACCACCGTCGTGACGCTGTACTTCGGCGTCGTCGTGTGGGGATCTACGACGGAGCGGGCCATCACCGTTCAGGTAGTTCCCCATACTTTTCCAGCAGTGATGCTCGCCGTCGTTGTGGGCATCGTCGGTGGAGCCACGTTGTTCGGGATGTATCTGTGGCACTGGCACCCCGAACCGCTCTACGAACGGCAGGGCGATCTCACCGGTCTGTGGCAGGCATTCCTCCCCGACGAGCACGATTCCGGCGTAGAAAAGCTCCCCGAGAGGTGGCGCTCGTTCTATTACTGGCAAGAGAGCGTGACATTTTCCGCGTTCCCGGTACTTCTCTGTGTGCTGATCGGTGCTGTTGCGGTAATTCTACAGTTGTTCTATCCGCTGCCGGAGGCAGCGTTCGTCGGTGGACTCGTGGCAGTTCGTGTCTGGCCTCACGCCGATTCGACGGCCGGCGTACCCCGCTACGAGGTTGATTCGCGGCTCGTAGACGCCATCAGCGGGGCCACCCAGAATCTCAAAGGCTTCTTTATGATCCTGATCAGTGCTCTCGGAACGCTGCTCTCCGGGTTCCTGTTTGTCACTCTAGCCGTCGTCTTCGTTACCGCTATGCGAGATGTAAACGGAGTAGATGGGTGGTCTCTTGGCATTCCCGTTGCTGTGGCGTTCCTGCTTGCGCTGGTTTCGATGGGCGTGTATTCCCTACTGCACTGGGTTCGACAACTCGAACGTATCGAACCGTATGCTCGTTTCTGGGCAGGCGAGAACGAGGTGCCAGAGACGGATGACGCGTCCATACCCACCCGCCCACCTGGACTCCTCGTTCCGACGTATCTCCCTCTCGTGGGTATCTTGGTCATGGGAGCAGTGCTGCAATGGACTGAATCGTCATTACTTGGAGCTGGCGTTCTCGTTGTCTGTAGTATCCTGTCTCTGGTCGTGATGGGATGGGGGCTGGTGTGGACGCGACGGCACCACGACGACCCACAGTCGCTTCGCCACGAGTCACGGGACCTGCTCGTAACCGTTCTGATTCCGATCGTCCTGGTTATGTCGATAGCGGTCGTCAGTTCGGGGATAACACGACTGAACCACATGCGTGGCCTGATTGGTGTCGTCGCGCTCGTTCTACTGACGGTCGCCTATTACGTCCCCGAAGTCTACGAATGGGACACCCGTCAGAAAGGGTTTCGGAAACTTCTCTCCGACGGCTATTTCACACTCATAATTCTTTTGATGATAGTGTTCGTGCGACTTGAGGTAGAGGGTTCGACACTGCTCGTCGAGGCTGTTCTGCTCGGCATACTCACGATGTTAATCGTCGGTACACTCGTCGAAATATATCTGGAACGTATTGTGGAGTGATACGGTCGTATTTCCGGAACAACTCGGTGTCTGTCAATCTTGGAGCGGTTGCCAACGAGTTTCACGACGCCCTCCAGGATGCCATCAAAGAACTGTTCGCATCCGCTCGCGCTGCTACGCACGGCCGAACACATAGGAACTATTCAGGAGCGACTGGAGGACGGTCTGCCGAGGATGGAGTGCCCCGCAGAGAGGGATGATATCTATTCGACACTAATTCTATTTCCAGTTTATATACTCCCGCGTCATCCATCGAGTGTGATGGCTCTATCCAGACACAGCGACTGCCGATTCACCCGACAGTTACCTGCCGAGTCGCGTCAGACCACTTCCACCACGGTTGGCTCGTCTTTAATAACGGATAGACCGAACGTGGGTGTGGACGTTCAGTCTGGCACGAGCGAGTGCCAGCAGTCTCGCCACGTCGAGGGGTGATTACATCATGCTAACACTATCACACATCGCGGACACGCATCACGGACACCGGCAGTACGGACTGAAACAGCGCGAGGACGACATGATCTCCTCCACCCGGGTTGCACTGCAGGAGATGGTCGAGAAGCACGACACTGACGCCATCGTGCTGCCGGGTGACCTGTTTCACTCCCGGGACCTCCGTCCGAAGGTGCTCCACCAGACGGAGCGGGAACTCGAGCGGGTGCCCGACGACATTCCGGTGCTCGTGTCTCGTGGCAACCACGACGAGAATCTGACGCCACGCGACGTGACGTGGCTGAACTACCTGCACCAGCGGGGCCGCATCGTCTTCCTGAACGCGGACCTGGATACGGACACGGAGGCTGCCCGATTCGAGCCCTACGACCCGGAGAATCCGGGCCAGTCCGCCGGGTTCTACGACATCGACGTCGACGGGTTCGACGGCCCAGTTCGTGTGTTCGGACTGCAGTGGCGCGGGGCCAGAACCGGGACCGCCATGGAGAAGGTGGCGAGTGGCATCCGGGCGACGAACGAGGACCACGGCGACCCCGCGTTCACCGTGCTGCTGGGGCACTTCGGTATGGAAGACGAGGTACCTACACTGGGGGGCACTGTGACACACGCCGAACTGCGTGAAGTGAACGACGTGGTGGATTACCTGGCGCTCGGGCACATCCACAAGCGCTACGAGTCCGACGGCTGGATCTACAATCCCGGGTCACCCGAGGCACACAACACCCGGGAGGGCCGGGAGGACTGGGAGCACGGGTACTACACAGTGGAACTCAGACGGCCCGACTCCCGACTCGACGGCGATGGGGTCACGTTCGACGTGTCACACCAGCGGACGAAGCGCCGACCGTACTACCGCATCGAATTCGACGTGACGGAGTACAGTTCCCCGGGTGAACTGGAGACCGTTTTCAGGGAGTTCGTCTCGGGCCAACTCGATGACATCGAGGACTACTGTACGAAGCCGGAATACACGGCACAAGGTGACCCGCGCGCGCCGATCATCGACCTCCGGTTCACGGGGACGTTGCAGTTCAGTCGGGGAGAGTTCCGGCCGGACGAACTCGCGACATACGTCGAGTCAGCCTGTAGCGCGCTGTACGTGCAGGTGAACACCGGCATCCGGACAGCCAACATACAGGACCTCATCTCGGAGGTTGGGGAGGATGTTTTCAACGACGACGGAACGCTGAACAGGGCAGCGCTCGAGGACGAGGTCTTCGCAACCATCGCCGAGGAGTCGGTCTACGCCGATCAGGCGACAGCGGTCGCCGACGTGCTTGGGGATGCACACCGGATGGCACAGGCAGAGCAAGCCCCCGAGGACATCGGGGAGACCGTGAGCGAGAAACGGCGTGAACTGTTCCCAGAACGAGGCGAGGACGTTCCCCTCGATATTGACGAGAACCCCTTCGACGACATCAGCGACGAGGAACTGGCGGAGATTGTCGACGGAGAGTCGCCGGAATCGACTGCCGAGACAAGGGAGGTGGCCGGCCGATGAGAGTGACCGAAGTCGTACTGGAGGATATCAAGTCATACGAGGGGCGGACCGAGGTCCCGATTGAGGGTGGGGTGACAGCGATTCTCGGCGAGAACGGCGCCGGAAAATCGACGATCCAGGAAGCGATCGGATTCGTCCTGTTCGACTCCCTACCGATCAGTATCAAGGATTTCGTGCGGGAGGGGGCGTCGTCGGGGGCTGTCGAGGTCACGTTCGAGCAGCGGACGGAAGCCGGGCCGGAGCGGTTCAGAGTCACCCGAGGAGCTGGCAAGTCGACGTACGGAGTCCATCGCTACGACGCCGCCGCAGACGAGTGGGTCGACCTGGACATCGCGTCGAAATCGGAACTGGTCCGGTGGCTCTGTACGCGGTTCGGCGTCGGGGATAGGAACGAACTGCGAAGCCTCTGGGAATCCTGTATCGGGGTTCCCCAGACTCGGTTCCTCGCGGACTTTGCGCAGACACCGCGGAACCGCGAGCGGACGTTCGACTCGCTGTTGAATCTCGATGCCTACGAGGAATCGTGGAAGACGCTCAAGAATGTGCCCGACGTGATCGAGAAACGCCAGCGGGAACTCCGCGGTGAGATCGACCAGCTTGCAGGAGAGGTACAGCGCCTGCCCGACGAACGGGCCGCGGCGGACGAACTGGTCGATGAGATTTCGAAAATTGCTGGAGCCGTCGACCGACTCGACCGCGAACTAGCCGAGAAAGAGGCGGAGTACGACGACTTGGAGGCTGTGAAAGACAATATCGAGCGTCTCGAACAGGAGATCGAAGCACTAGATACGGACATCGAGAGTACCCGAAGCAAACAGCAGACGGCAGCGGAGGAACTCGGGACGGCACAGGAGGCACAGGAACTGTGTGAACAGAACCGCGACGGATACGAGCGACACGAAGAGGCGGCAACGCAGCGGGAAGAACTGGAGGACGAACTCGAGAAACGCGACGAACTTGAGGACCGGAAAGCAGAGCAGGAGAAGACTATCTCGAAGCTCGAGGTGCAACTCGAACAACTGCAAGAGGACGTAGAGACGTTGGAGGAAGCCAGGCAAACGCTCGAAGAGTTGGAGGCCGAGAAGAACCGGTACGAGGAACTCGAGGATCGAATCAGTTCGCTCGAACAGAAGGAAAGCGAGGTCGAAACGCTCGAAGCGGAGATCGAGCAATTCACCGAGGAGATCGAGGACACGCGGGCGGAGATCGAGGAACTCGATGCGAAGATTGCCGAGATCGAGACGGAGTGGGAGGCGACGACCGACCCCGGGGAGTTAGCCGAAGAAATCAGCGACAGAGAGGCACAGCGAAAGCAACTGTCCGCCGAACGCGAGCGACTCGACGAGCGACTGGAACAACTGCACGATGCCGATGCGGATTCGCCGTGCCCAACCTGTGACCGGCCGCTCGATGAGGAGCACCGGCGGTCGGTGCTCGAACGGCGCGAACAGCGAGTCACGGAGATCGAGCAGCGACAGGAGACACTCGAATCGGAACTCGCTGACCTGCGTGACCGCCAAGAGGAGGCACAGCAGGTCAAACAGCGTGCGGACAGACTCCCTCTCCACCGCGAGCAACGGGATGCGCGGCAGGCGGAACTCGAGGAGTTGAAAGCCGACAAAGCACAGAGTGAAGAGGACCTCGAGGAACTCGAAAACGAGCTCTCTGAGTTGCCAGAGTTGAAAAAGGAACGCGACGAACTCGAAGCGTCTTACGAGGAGTACGAGACGGCCCAGTTCCAGGTTCAGGAACACGCGGACACACTGGAGCAACTGGAGGAAAAAGAGTCAGAATTGTCCGTGGAGCGTGAGACGTTGGCGGAGATCGAGGCCGAACTTGCTGAGTTCGAGGGCCTCGACGAACGACTGGAGGATGTCAAGGCAACGCTTGCGGAGACGGAAGCAGCGTACGAGATCTATATGCAGAACGAGCATCTGGCAGGCCAACTCGAGAAGCGACGGGAGCGAGTCGACGAACTGGAGAGCAAACTCGACGAACTGGAGGAGAAACGGGAGACACTGGCGGCGGAACTGGCGGACACGCGAGGGTCGTTCGACGAAGAGCGGTACGAGGAACTCGATACGGAAATCGACGATCTCAAAAGCGAGTTGGCGGGCAAGCGCAAGGAGTTGAACATCAAGGAAGCGGAACTGGAAGACACTCGGGAAGAGATAGCGACGCTCGCGGAGAAATTGCGGAACCGCCAGGAAAAACTCGACCAGCTCCGGGAACTGAAAGCTGACGAGGAGTTCGCCTCGTGGGTCCGTGCGAACGTCCGGGAGGCGGGCCCGAAACTGCGTGAGATCATCACTGACCGTATCGGCGAGCGGGCGAACGAGTTGTTCCGATCGGTCCGCGGCGCTTCCGCGGAGACGCTCGAGTGGACGAGCGACTACGAGATCGTCGTCCACGACGCGGACGTACAGAAATCCTTCGAGACGCTCAGCGGTGGTGAAAAGATGGCGGCTGCCCTCGCCGTCCGCCTCGCTCTCCTCGAACAGTTGGCATCGGTCGGCATCGCATTCCTCGATGAACCGACGGCGAATCTCGACAGTCAAAAGAAACGGAACCTGGTCATGCAGCTGAAACAACTGGACAGCTTCGAGCAACTCACGGTCATCAGCCACGACCAGACGTTCGACTCGATGACTGACTACACGATATCAGTGACGAAAGACCAGCAGGCCTCTGAGGTGACAGTCAATTAATGACGATTGACCAGCAGGATGTAGCAGCGGCACTGGAGTCGAACGCGGCGGCCATCGAGTCCTACCTCGATGCGGATTCGGACATTGTGGGACGGTACCGGGATGCACTTGAGCGACTGGCCAAGGAGTGGACGGCCGATGAGATTCGGGCGGCACTAGCAGACACATCGTATCCTGGAGCGTTTCCAACCGACGCGTTCGAGGAAGCCGACAGCATCGTCGTCCCGCACCCGGAAAGTGACGAGTGGGAGCACCACGAGGCGGTCAACGAGTGGGCCCGTGACCTGCTTCGCGACGTTCCTGTGGTGGCAGTTGATGGCTCCCAACTCGGGCCGACGACGGAGTTCAACGTCCCCCTTGCGTACGTCCAGTCAGCGTGGGCAATCAACCATCACCACCCTGAGGGACGACTTGACAGAGGTGTCGAGGGAGAACTATTGACTCCCGAGAAAATTACGCGGGAACCCGAAACGGGCGAGTACCGGTTCGTCGATGGCCAACTCGTCGGTCATCGTCGGTTCGAGCATGAAGGGGCGTTGCTCGTCGACAGACTCGCCGAACTGGCCACCGCACGCGATGCTGGGGAGTTGGAGCGCATGCCTGTCGTCTTCTACGACGGACCGCTGATTGCGTCGTTCGCAAACCCATTGAAGCCCGAGACGCGCGAACGGTACATCGCCACACTGAGCCGCGTGATTGCGGCGAGTCACCATCACGAAATCCCACTTGTCGGCTACGTAGCGGACTCGAGTGCGACCGAGTTGGTGAAGATGACGCGACTCGTCATGCGTGAGGAGTTCCGTAGTGATCGGGTCATCCCTGATGCACATGTGTTGACGGAGTTGATGGGCCCGTGGGGCGATACGACCGTGCCGTTCGTTTCCAAGCGGGACGGGAGTATCGATGCACTCGGGACGACATACGAGGGAGAACAGTACGAGTTTCGCAACGACATCCAGTTCTCGTATCTGAACGTCCCGCCAGGTCCCGGAGTTGACCGAATCGAGTTCCCGGGGTGGCTGTGGCGTAACGATGGGCCCGATGGGTACGACTCGATGTACGAGTACGTCGTCGCGGTCGTGCGTGCGGAGGCGGGCGTCGGACGTGGCTACCCGGAGATTCTCCAGCAGGCCGACAGCGATGCCGTCCTCGACCACCAGGACAGACAGCGATTCCACCGCATCGTCCAGCAGTGGGCCGACGCGAACGACATCGACCTCGAATGGAACGCCAAGGCACTGAGCAAGGAGCGACGCCGACGATGACAGCAAACGAACCATGACAGAGACAACACCAGCAACGAACGCGACTGACCTCGATTCGTGTGTCCGCATCGGGAGTATCGTCTCGTCGAACAGCCACCTGGACTACGTCGTCGAGGTGTTCAAAGAGCGTGACTGTGAGCGCCCGCCGAAACTCCACGAGCGGGAGTTCGGCCAACCGGTGTTCGTCCGGAAGACGGTCGACGGGACCGAACACGCGGTCGTGGGGGTCATCTACGATACGCAACTCGTCGACCCCGACCAGGGTCGAACGGGGCCACGACTTGCTCAGGACGACCAGGCACAGTTCACACCCGGCTACGTCGAGGAGCGCACGACGCTCGCAGGCGTGGCGCTTCTGGGCACGGCTGTCGTCACTGACGACGGCACGATGACGGACCCATCCCACGAGATGCCACGGTGGACGCTCGAAGTCGACGACACAGTCTTCCACTGTCCGGACGAGTTCGCGGTCGCGTTTCACACGCCGGATGGACAGGTCCAACTGGGATATCTCGACCGACTGGTGGATATCGCCGGCGACCTCGGGACGGAGGTTGTCGTGAGCCTAATCGACCGATTGCGCCGGAATCTTCCGGACGACGCGTCCGACCAGCGCGTCCTCGATGTCGTCGAACAGAACGTCAGGTGGCAGGCACAGGAACGCAGGGGGATGGTATAATGAGCGGGCGCGAACGGTCCGAGGTGGTTGGGACCGTCGCTGGTCCCGGCGAAGACGCCAACGAGTTCGTCTTCGTCGCGCCGGCGGACACGTCCATCAAGACTGGCGAGTTTATCACCTACACAGTCCCGGTCGAAGGCGACCAGCGGTCGGTGTTCGCCAGGGTGACGAACCGGGAACTGATTCGTGGCCTGCCGGAGGGATTCCTGGCCGACCCGGGCGTCGGGCCCGAGACAGTCGCGGCGACTGTCGGCGTGCCGACCGACGATACCGAGTTGTACCGACTGCGCGCGACGGTCATTGGGTACTACGACACGACGATGACCACGTTCGCCAATCCCCGGGCGTTGCCAGCACCCGGAACGCCGCTCGCCATCGCGCCCGACCGCCAACTCGAGACCGTCCTGCCCAACCTCGGGTGTGAGACCGACGAGAGGGATGTGGCGGCGATGGAGGGAGTCGCACACCTCGGCTGGTTGTTGAATCGGGACGAAGGGGCGACCGACCTTCACATCCCTATCGAGGAGTTCGCCTCGACACATCTGGCGATTCTGGCCTCCACGGGGAGCGGGAAATCCTACACTGCGTCCGTGTTGATCGAAGAGATGATGAAGCCGACGTCGCGGGCGTCGCTACTCGTGTTCGACCCCCACGGCGAGTACGACACGCTGGCCGAGATGCAGGGCGAGGAGTCGTTCCAGGGAATGGACGGGTACGAGCCCGACATCGTGTACTACGACCCGGACCGACTCAGAGTGCGCGTTTCCGAATTGACCATCGGCGACGTGATGTCGATCCTCGACGACCCGAGCACCCGGATGCAGGAACGACTCGCGTCGGGCTGGCGGGCCATGCAAAACGAGGAGAGTCGGACGTGGGGTGTCGACGAACTGGTTGCGAGGATGGAAGCCATCTACGGCGAGGACGATGCGAGCGTGGGTGCACTGGAGTGGCGACTGCGGCGGTCGATCCGGCGCAACGACCTCTTCAGTCCGAGTCAGAACGTCCCGCTGGACGAGATCGTCGACCCCGGACAGTGCACGGTGCTGACGATGGATACGCTCGACCGGCGCGACCAGCAACTCATCACGACGGTGCTGTTGCGTCGCCTGTACCGGGAGCGACTCGACGACCTCCGGGGGCGCGAGTCGGCGGTCGACCACCCGATATTCGCACTGTTCGAGGAGGGCCACCGATTCGCCCCCGCGTCGGGCCAGGCCCCCTCGCTGGGCATCATGCGGACGATCACGTCCGAGGGTCGCAAGTTCGGTTTCGGCCTCGGAATCATCAGCCAGCGCCCCTCGAAGATCGACCCGGACGTGCTCTCCCAGTGTGGGACACAGATCTCGATGCAGATCAAGAACCCGAACGACCAGAAGGCTATCCGGGAATCGGTCGAGGCCGCCGGTGAGGACGTCCTGCGGGAGTTACCCGGACTGACTCCCGGCCAGGCGGTCGTCTCGGGTGATGCGATGAACACGCCGGCGCTGATACAGGTGCGAGAGCGGCTGACCACCCACGGTGCCGAAAGTCCCGACGTGATCGACGACTGGCGCGAGGCGTACGAACGGCGGAGCCGGGAGCCGACACGCTCGGAACCTGCCGACTTCGGCGGGGGTGAATCGACCGGTCCCCAGGATCTGGATTAGCTGTCGGTGTGGCAGTGGGACGGAAATCGGTCTCCGGTTGGGTGGGGTGATGGCAGAACCGAGAAGCGGAGAACAAAAGAAGGGAGAACGGAAGGGAAAGCGGTGACGAGAGAACGGGAAAGGAGAACCCACGACGAGCAGTCGTCGCCGTGAACCGGACTGGTCGCGTTATTCGTCCCGAGCGTCCCGCTGTCGCTGTCGGTCACTCTCGTCGTAGCCGCTTGTCTGTCCAGTCTCCCGCATCTCGTTCACCCGCGTGGAGGTGGACTCGTAGGCCGCCTGTGTTCCCTCACTATTGTGTGCCATGTTCAGCGCCCGGTCGCTGTCCATGCCAATACGCTCTGCCGTGAGGACGGCATCCTGGTTGGCACCGATGAAGAAAAACTCCCAGCCCTGTTCGTCCCGCCGAAGTTCGATCTGTTCGCGGACGCGCTCCTGGTGTGTCTCGGAGGCATTCTCCTTCCCGTCGGTCAATACGACACAGAGCACGTTGTCGGGTCGCTCCGCCGGGTCCGCCTCGCTGATCCACTTGCCCGTCTCGGTGACGGCCCTGTGGATTGCGTCGTGGAGTGCCGTCCGTCCCGACGGTGTGTAGCTGCTCTCGTCGAGTTCCGGTGCCTCCACGATCGGATACCGCTCGTACACCAGGTCGACAGTCGTGTTGAAGTCGTACAGTGTGACGGTCGCGGTGCCCTCCTGGTCGCGCTGGTCCTCGAGAAAGGAGTTGAACCCGCCTCTCGTGTCGGCCTCGATCGTCTCCATCGACCCGGACGAATCGAGTACGAAGGTGATGTGTGTATCCATGGTCCACTCTGATGGACTGCAGGGTCCCGTATAAATCAGAAATCGGCAGTGGCTGCGTGTGTAGTATCCCCCCAGACAACCTTTGAGGTCGTAAGGCCGGCGGGATGTTTCGACAGTCAAATGTGCTCCCTGAATCTTTTCGATGCTTCTGTAGGGAGTCCTCAGTTACACACGATGGGCGAAAAGCGAAACGCAGGTATGGTTGAGCTAGCTGAACGTTTGTTGAACAATCTCCGGAGTGATCGCCCGGGTTTCCGTCTCGACACCCGTGTCGAGTGCGCGGCCACACATCGAGAGCACTTGTCTGACGTTGCCCTGTGAGCGCTGGAGAATCACGTCCAGACTGTCTTCGGTGAACGGTTCGATACGGTCCGATTCCTTCTCACGAACGGTATTCAGGTACGACCCCACGAGCTCTTCCAGGTGTTCCGCAGTGAGCGGTTGCAAGGCGACCTCGTTCCCGATACGCTCCGAGAAGGCGTGGTATTCGCTCATCACATCCTGCCAGACTTCGGGTGCACAACCAAACAGAATAGACAGCCCCGAACTGTTCTGGTCCATGAGATGACGGATACTATTCAGCGTTGCCTGCTTCGCCTTCGAGTTGAGACGTGCAATTGATTCGAACTCATCGATGAACACAAAGACGCCGGTGTAGCCCAGTTCCAGCAGGAGGTTTTTCAACGACGTAAACGCTCGGACGCCCATCGTGTCGTCGTCCAGTGCGCTGTGGATCTCCATCTCCTTCCGCTGCTCGTAGCGGATTCCTTCCGCCGTGAGCCACTGCCAGGCGTAGAGATTCGTCTCCTCGTAAATCATGTGTACAATGGCCCTTGCAAAATCAGCGAACTTCGTGAGGTCGCTCAACCGCTGGATTGCGACCGGGACCAGTTCCGACAGTAGCACCTCACCATCGTCGATCAGCGATTTCATCGCTCGGCCGCCGACTGGGTTCCTGTCAGTCTCCTCACGGGCAACAGATGCGAGGAACTCGTACGCGATTTCCTGTACACGGTCGAATCCGACGTCGTACATGAACTCGTGGTAGATGTCGAGAAATCCCTCTCCAGGTTGGGCCACGTAGCCGACACAGACGTCATCGCGGTCTCGTACGAGCGACCGCGCGTACTTGAGCGTGTGGGACTTCCCGTTACCGTACTTCCCGGTGATGACGAGGTGTTTCGACTTTCCAGTACCGAGGACGGTCGAGATGGTGTTGCTGACCGCTTCTGCCACGTGCTCCTGACCACAGTACACAGCCGGTTCCTCGTCCGGTACCGGACTGTAGGGGAATGGGTTCTCTTCGAGGCCGTACATCGAGTAGTCGCGTTGCTTGTCGGTGATGGTGAATGCGTCGCTCATGGGTTGTAGGTGAGGTTGTCGTCGTGAACCGCGAGGTAGTAGTACTGTTTGCCGTACTGTTCGACGCCCGCCATGACCTGGTCGG
>OBKM01000987.1_pt1 | contig 12526 bp, 10 predicted proteins | sample 1519691 | NCBI WGS metagenome assembly OBKM01 (sample SAMEA37050418, study PRJEB22526) | metagenome | biome: saline pan; feature: lake; material: water | place: Egypt | collected 2015 | depth 0.5 m
TCCTGACGGATGCTCGATAATCTGATCGCCTTCGTTTTATCGGCTTTTGTCGGTACTGAGGTTCTAAGCAAAGTGCCGCAAACGCTGCATACGCCGCTCATGTCCGGAGCAAACGCCATCAGTGGCATCACGCTCGTGGGCGCCGTCATCGCCGCCGGAATGTCGGGTGGCACGTGGGCCACAGCCATTGGATTTCTAGCCGTCATCGTCGCCACGATCAACGTGGTGGGCGGCTTCATGGTGACAGATCGCATGCTCCAGATGTTTGGGAAGAAGGAGCCCGCAGCTGCCCCTGCTGACGAAGAGCCGGCCCTGGCCTCAGATGGGCAGGCCAAGCGAGACGGTACGCCTGCGGAAATGCCCTTCAGGTAAGTAAGCAGGAAAGGATAAGTGGGAGAGAGGGAGAATGGGGGAAACAAGAAAGGGAGGCGGGGAGAGAAAGAATCGGGGAACGGAGGAATGGAGGAGGAGCGCCGCGCATCTTCAAACCCAATAACGTAGTCCTATGCAAGCCGTCATCAATGTGGCCTACCTGGTATCGGCCATGCTATTTATTTTCGGGCTGAAGCGCCTTCAATCGCCGGATACGGCTCGGTCGGGGAACGCGCTCGCGTCGCTCGGGATGCTCGTCGCCGTCGTGGCCACGCTGTTCCTGTATGAGATTCTGACGTGGCCCTGGCTCATTGCTGGACTCATCATCGGCGGGACGATTGGCGCTATCCTAGCGCGTCAGGTGGAGATGACGGCGATGCCCGAGCTGGTCGCGGTCTTTAACGGATTTGGCGGACTGGCCTCGGCGCTCGTTGCCGGAGCAGAGATCGCCCAGCACCTCGAAGGGTCGGCCGTGCCGCTCGACCCCTTTACAGCTGGAACCGGGCTCACTGTGGCGCTGAGTATCCTGATCGGGACGGTGACGTTCTCTGGAAGCTGGGTTGCCTACGGTAAGCTGAGCGGGTGGCTGTCCGGCAATCCAATCTCGTTCACCGGTCTGCGAGTGCTGAGTGGCGTTGTGCTCCTTGCTGCGCTTGCGTCCGCCGTTGTCATTGTGATGGGATCGGGGGACTTCCCGGCAGCTGCCGATCCGGTGCTGTTTGGTAGCATCGGGCTGGGCGTCGTAGCGTTTCTGTTCGGCATCCTTCTCGTTGTTCCCATCGGGGGCGCCGACATGCCCGTTGTTGTGGCCTTGCTCAACTCGTACTCCGGGCTTGCTGCTGCCGCGGCGGGCTTCGTGCTCGATAACATTGCGCTCATCGTGAGCGGGACGCTCGTTGGAGCCGCAGGCTTCATCCTCACGGTCATCATGTGCAACGCGATGAACCGCTCGCTCGCTAACGTCCTCCTCGGTGGATTCGGGGGCGGAGGAAGCGGAGCCACGGCCGCTGAGGAAACGCCCGAGGGGCGTACCGTCCAGGAGACGTCGCCCCCGGACACCGCCATCAAGCTGAGCTATGCCGACAAGGTCATCATCGTGCCGGGGTATGGGCTCGCCGTCGCGCAGGCGCAGCATCAGGTGCGCGAGATGGCCGAGCTGCTGGAGGCCCGTGGCACGGAGGTGAAGTATGCGATCCACCCGGTGGCCGGCCGCATGCCGGGCCACATGAACGTGCTCCTGGCCGAGGCAGACGTGCCGTACGACCAGCTCTTCGAGATGGAAGAGATCAACCGCGAGTTTTCCGAGACGGACGTTGCCCTCGTGATTGGGGCAAACGACGTGGTCAATCCCGCCGCTCGCGAGGCTGAAGACAGTCCCATCTACGGCATGCCCATCCTCAACGTGGATGAGTCGGAGACGGTCGTCATGATCAAACGCAGCTTGAGCCCCGGCTACTCCGGCGTGCCGAACGAGCTCTTCTACCGCGACAACACCCGCATGCTGTTCGATGACGCTAAGGAGGCCGTGAACGACATCGTGGCCGAGATTAAGGCGATGTAGCCGCTGCGGGCTCCGGCTCGAGATCGTTCAACACTGGCTCCAGATACGCCCACACGTTCTGCGCTATGATGCGCTGCCCTTCAGCTGTCGGATGGATGCCATCGGGCTGGTTCAGGTCCGGATCGCCGGCCACGTCCTCCAGGATGAAGGGGATGAGCGTCACGTGCTCGTACTGATCTGCCACGGCCGGGTAGATGGCTTGAAACTGCTCGGTGTATGCAGTTCCCATGTTGGGCGGCGCCTGCATGCCGCCAAGCAGGATCTGGACGTCGGAGGCATGTGCCGTGACTTCCTCGATGATGCCTTCAAGGTTCTCTTTGGTCGCCTCCGGATCGACGCCGCGCAGCCCATCGTTACCGCCGAGTTCGAGGATGAACACATCGACCGGGCCGCGTAGGACCCAATCGAGGCGACTTAATCCACCGGCTGTTGTCAGTCCGCTCTCGCTCGCGTTTTCGACGTCGAGCGCCCAGCCCGCAGAGTCGGCCTTGGTGGCAAGCACATTGGGGAACGCCTCCTGCCGATCAAGCCCGTAGCCTGCGGCAATACTATTCCCTAGAACGAAAACGTTTATCGCATCATCCGGCGCGTCGGCCGTTTCGCCGGGCGTCTCGACCCGCTCCTCTGCGGCGGGAGCGTCCGAGACGTCTGAATTTGACGATTCCGGTGATTCTGTCTCACAACCCGCCCAGCCAAGAACACCGACGATTAACGAAAGGTACAGAACACGCGCTGTCATGGCAGGCGCTCGTTTGTGAGGCAATACACGGCGATGCTAAAACGCGGACGCTCTTCTAGGTTTCCACTCTTATGGCAGATAATCGGGTACTTCGGGCCGACGGCCTAACGAAAACATTCGACAGCGGATCGCGCACCTTGACCGTCATCGACGACGTGTCGTTCTCCGTTGAAAGCGGCGAGACGTGCGCCATCGTAGGGCCATCGGGCAGTGGCAAGACGACCCTGCTGGGCCTCTGCGCCGGGCTCGACGAGCCGTCGGCCGGGGCCGTGGAGCTCTGCGGCATCGACCTGGGTCCGCTGAGCGAGGACGAACGCGCCGAGGTGCGCAACCAGCACGTCGGCTTCGTCTTCCAGACGTTCCGGCTGATTCCGACGCTCACGGCGCTCGAAAATGTGATGGTCCCGGCCGAGCTGCGCGACCTCCCGGATGCGCGCGACCGGGCCGTTGATCGGCTGGAGCGCGTGGGACTGGGCGACCGGCTCGAGCACTATCCGACGCAGCTTTCGGGCGGCGAGCGCCAGCGCGTGTCGCTGGCCCGCGCGTTCGTCAACGAGCCGAGCGTCCTGTTCGCCGACGAGCCCACGGGCAACCTCGACAGCGAGACGGCCGCGACCATCGAAGACCTCATGTTCGACCTGAACCGCACGGCCGGGACCACGCTCGTGCTCGTCTCGCACAACCTGGAGCTCGCCCAGCGCACCGAGCGCATCATCCGCCTGCGCGGCGGTCGGATCGAGGCCGACGCTCCGGTAGACTCCGACCACGAAGCCGTGAGCCAGATGCCATCGTGACCGCTGGCTACCATACCCAGTAAGGGCACGGCGCGCCGTGCCCCGACCTGCCCGCGCCCCAGCGCGCCGTGCCCCAACGCGCGCCGTGCCCCTTTCACACCACCCTCTTCTCATGAACCGCCTACCCTGGACGCTAAAAATGGCCTGGCGCGACAGCCGGGGCAGCCGCAAGCGGCTGTCGCTCTACCTGCTGTCGATGGCCCTGGGCGTGGCGGCGCTCGTGGCCATCAACGGGTTTGGAGCGAATCTGGAGCAGACCGTCGATGACCAGTCGAAGGAGCTGCTCGGGGCCGATCTAGCCGTCGAGCACAACCAGCCCTTCGCGGACTCAACACAGGCCATGCTCGACACCCTGGGTGCCGAGCGCGCGCAGCGGGTCACCCTGGCGTCAATGGCATACTTTCCGCAGGCCGATGGCACGCGGCTCGTCACGGTGCGCGCCGGGGAGCCCGGCTATCCGTTTTACGGCGCCATCGAGAGCGACCCGCCCGAGGCGGCGCGCACCTATCACGATGGATCCAATGCCATCGTTGAGTCGACGCTGCTGGAGCAGTTCGGGATAGAGATTGGCGACTCCCTGCGGCTCGGGGGGCGGCATTATCAGATTGCCGGCACGCTGGAACGGACCCCTCGCGAATCGGCAGCGCTGGGCGCCATCAGCCCGCGGGTCTACATCCCGCGCGGGAACCTGGATGAGGCGCTGCTCGACACGGGCAGCCGCGTTGAGCGTGAATTTTACCTCCGCTTTGATGACGAAGCGAGCTATGACGAGGCGGTGTCGGCCATTCTGCCGCATGCGCAGGAGCACGGGTTTCGCGTGACGACCGTCGACGAGGCGGCCGACGACTGGGGCTCGGCGCTGACGAGCCTGTACCGATTTCTGAGCCTCGTGGGCTTCGTCGCGCTGCTTCTCGGCAGCCTGGGCGTGGCCAGCGCGGTCCACGTCTACGTGCGGCGCCGGGTCGAGAGTATCGCCGTACTCCGCTGCCTGGGCGCCCGGTCCGCCCGCACCTTTCGCATCTACCTGACCCAGGCGGGACTCATGGGCCTTATCGGCGCGGTCGTCGGGAGCGTTCTGGGCGTGGGCATTCAGGGACTGGTTCCTCAACTGCTGGCCGACTTCCTGCCGGTGGAGGTGCAGTTTGCCATTTCTTGGCGCGCCATCGGGCTCGGGCTCGGCATTGGGCTCGGCGTGACGCTTCTCTTCGCGCTGCTGCCCCTTCTGCGGGTGCGCGGCGTGTCGCCGATGCGAGCGCTACGCTCCACCGTGGAGTCGACGGACCGGCCGTGGCGCGATCCGCTCTACTGGGGCGTCGCTGTCGCCATTGCGGCTGGCGTGGCTGGATTCGCCGTCGTGCAGGCGCCGACAACGACATTCGGGCTCGGCTACGCGGCCGGCGTCGCCGTCGTCTTCGGGCTTCTTGCTGCCGTGGCCAAAGGCATTATGGTTGCCGCCCGCCGCTTTGCACCTACGGGATGGAGCTACCCGTGGCGGCAGGGACTCGCCAACCTCTATCGCCCCCAGAACCAGACGGCCGTGCTGATGCTTGCCATCGGCCTCGGCACGTTCCTCATCATGACCCTCTTCCTGGCGCAGCGCACGCTGCTCGAGGAAGTCCAGCTCGCTGAAGGGGATGAGGAGCAGCCCAACATCGTGCTCTTCGACATTCAGCCGGAGCAGATGGAGGGCGTGGCGAATCTGGTGGAAGGGCAGGGGCTCCCCGTGATGGACCGCGTGCCCATCATCACGATGGACCTGGAGGCCGTGCAGGGGCTGACGATCGACGAGATCCGCGATGCGCCGGATCGGGACCTGTCCTGGGCGCACACCCGCGAGTACCGGAGCACGTACCGCAGCGAATTGAGCGGCTCCGAGCGGATCGTAGAGGGCGAGTTTGTGGGCAACATCGACTTCGACCCGTGGGCCGAAGCGCGACCGGTGCCGATCTCCATCGAGGCCGACATCAAAGAGGACCTCGGCGTGGCGCTGGGCGACACGCTCACCTTCGACGTGCAGGGCGTGTCGCTTGACGCGACGATATCCAGCGTGCGTGAGGTCGACTGGCGGCGCGTGCAGACGAACTTCTTCGTCGTCTTCCCCGAAGGCGTCCTGGAAAATGCGCCGCAGATGAATGTGCTACTGAGCCGCGGCAGCGAGGAAGCCTCGGCGGCCCTGCAAAGTCAGGTCGTGCAGGAGTACCCAAACGTCTCGGCTATCGACCTCTCGCTGGTCCTCTCGACGGTCGACCGGCTCTTCAGCAACATCTCGTTCGTCGTGCAGGTGATGGCGCTCTTTAGCATTCTCGTGGGACTTCTCGTCCTCGTGGGCGCCATTGCCATCAGCCGGTATCAGCGGATCGAGGAGAGCGTGCTGCTCAAGACGCTTGGCGCTGCGCGCAGCACGGTGATCAAGATTATGACGATCGAATACCTGTTTCTCGGCCTCTTCGCCGCGCTCACGGGCATCACCCTCGCGCTGGCCGCCAACTGGGGGCTCTCGTATTTCGTGTTCGAAGGGCCGTTCGTCCTTGCGCCCGAGGCGCTTATTGCCGCGCTCGTCATCGTGAGCGGGCTCACCATTCTCATCGGCTGGCTCAATAGCCGCGACATCTACGACCGCCCGCCGCTGGAGGTCCTGCGGGAAGAGGTGTGACGGGCCGGAACGCAGCGCTCGTAAATTGAGCGAGGAAATCGAGGTCGCGCTACGCCGAACCCAACAGGATTGTAATGTATGGGGGGAAACCTGGGTGTGCTAGACGAGCGTTCGAGAAACGATACTCACCAGAGTCGCACCGAGAGCCACGCACCGTGAGACAATCATCGTTTCAGTACCTGGGAATCTTCATTTTTGCCGCCCTGCTCTTCTTCATGATAGTCACCGGAGAAGGGCTCGGGCTAGTGACGGGTCCGATGAGCACGCTTGCAGCCCTGTGCTGGACGGGAGCCGGAGTAGCAGGTATACTGGCCGGCCGGTACGCGGAGATTCGCGTTGGATCCTATGTGATTACGTGGCGGCAATGCGCAGCCGCCATGTGGGCGGGCGTTGGTGCCGTCGTATCGCTGGCCATTTACTTCGCGCTGGCTGGAGGGCCGCAGTCGGGATTCGCGCTCATCACGGGATTTACTCTCGGACTGGGGGCGGCCGCATGTGCGGTTCTGTTCCCGCTTATGACGCTCCGCGGGGGGCTCGGCTTTCAGTCGGATGTCGATAAAGTCCTGGATCTGTCAACTTCTTCCTGACCCCCGTCTTGACGGATAGTTTGCGAGACCCTTATCTGTCGAATCGGGCCTCATCTTAAGCATCAGGAGGGACCGGCGGGCTTGCTAAGATCCAGATCGAGAAGTTGCTCAAGCGTCTGCATCAGTTCACTGCGGACGAAAGGCTTGGACAGATAGGCACCAAATCCGCCGTCCAGCAGCTGCTCACGATCGCCGGGCATCGCATAGGCCGTGCAGGCCAGCGCCGCCACGTCTTCGTATCCGGCTTGCTGCTGGATCTCGCGGAGCAGATCCATGCCATTGATGTCGGCACCAAGATTGATGTCGACGATGAGCAGGTCGAAGGTTGAAGCTGCCTCGTCTACTGCCTGGAGGGCCTCGTTCGGAGTGGCAGCAAAGGCCATCTCGAAGTGATCATCGAGAAGCAGCCAAAGCAGCTTGCGTGTGGGCTCGTGGTCGTCAACAATAAGCGCGGCTGGGACATCCATGGGGAGAAAAGTCGATTGGAGAATACGCTCTAGCTATCATCTGCTGACTGGGAATCCCCGTCAGCGAGTGGGAGGCGCACCGTGCACAGCGTGCCGACGCCCTTCTCGCTCTCGATATCGAGCCGCCCGTTCATCCGCTTAGTGAGCTCGTGGGCGATCGAGAGGCCAAGCCCGCATCCCTCATAGTCCCGGGCGTATCCCGCTGACTCTTGCTTGAAGGCTTTGAATACGTCCGGCAGGGCATCGTCCGAGATGCCGATTCCCGTGTCCTCAATTTCGACACGAGCGTCTTCATCTGTGCGAACCGTTCGGATCCAGATAGAGCCGCCTTCCGGGGTGAATTTGATGGCATTGTCCATCAGGTTCATGAGCACGCGCTGAACGGCTGACGGATTGGCAGCGGCGCGTACCGGGTCAGCCGATGGTTCGGCGCGCAGGTCAAGTCCCGCGGCTTCGGCTTTACCGGCGACCATCTGAGCGACGGTTGTTATAGTCTCGTTGAGGCAGACCGGTTCGAGCGTGATCTCGTAGCCGCCGCCTTCAAGCTTGGACAGCTCGATCACGGCGTCGAGCGTCTCCTTAAGACGGTTTCCGCTCTGCTGGATGAGCTCGGCAAACTCAGATTGGGAATCGTCCAGCTGCTCGGCCAGCATCTCAGAAAAGCCGATCATCGACGTGAGCGGTGTGCGCAGCTCGTGGGTCACGTTGGCGAGCAGAGCCTCTTTGAGCTCGGCAGCCGCCTCGGCGTCTTCTTTCGCCTCGCGCAGCGCTTCCTCGCGCCGCCGGCGATCGGTTACGTCGCGCTGAACAGACACCCAATATTCCGTATCGCCGTGCCCGTTCTGCACCGGCGCCACCGACCACTGCAGGGCGTAGGGCGTTCCGTCCTTGCGGTGGTTGATCGTTTCGCCACTCCAGGACTCTTCACGCTCGAGCGCTTCGCGCAGCGAGTCGAGCGCGGCGCGGTCCGTCTGGGGCCCCTGCAAGAGGCGCGGCGTTCGACCGAGCAGTTCGTCCTCCGCATAGCCCGTCATCGCCTCGAGGGCCGGGTTGGCATATACGATGCGCGGGCCGGGATCGTCGAGGGGTTCGGCCTCCGTAATCAGAATACCCTCGCCGGCCTGCTCAATGGCCTCGGCCAGGACGCGGCGCTGGCGCTCGGCTTGCTTCCGCTCCGTGATGTCGAGCAGAACGCCGTGATACACGAGCGTGCCATTCAACCGCGTGGGATGCGCGGTAGCGTGCAGCCACACGCGTTCGCCCGATGGCTTCTCGTAGGGAAATTCCCAGTCCCACGGTTCCTCGTTCTCAGCCGCCTCCCTGATCAACGTGACGAGCCCGTTGCGCCGACTCTCTTCAGGGATGCCCGCCAAAACCTGCTCGAGAAGATCGTCGGCATCCGGCGAGAGGCCGAGCAGCGACTCACTTTGCTCGCTCGCGTACTCGATGGTGCCGAGTCGTTCCGGGTCGGTTCGGAACCGGTAAACCACGCCGGGAATGCTGTCCGCGATGCCACGCAGCCGCTCCTCGCGTTCCTCGAGGCGTAGATACGCCGTCTTGCGCTCGGTGATGTCCTGGATCGCTCCGCGCAGCTTCAGGCTGCCATCGGGATCTCGCATGCGCTCGCCATTGGTGTGTATCCATCGCTCTTCACCGTCGGCACGGATGAGCCGGAGCTCAAGATTGTACGGCTCGCCATCCTTCGCGCACCGGCGGAGCGCCTCGCGGATTTCTGAGCGGTCGTCAGGATGGTAGAAACCAGTCGCCGGCCCGACATTCGGGGTGAGCGCCTTATCTGTGCCATGGATGCGGTGCGTGCCGGCCGTCCAACGCAAGGACTCGGTCTCGAGGTCGATCTCCCAACCGCCCATCTCCGCGAGCTTCTCAGTGTGACGGAGCAAGTCGCGGCTCCGACGGCGCTCCTTTTCGGCGCGCCTGCGTTCGGTTACGTCGGTGATGAAGCCGTCGAGCAGCGCTTCGCCGGTGGCCGGGTCTTCCACGATTTGACCGCGCTCGCGAACCCAGCGCTCCTGGCCATCTTTGGCGATAACCCGGTACGTAAGGTCGTAGCTCTCCGACTCCTCGAGCCCTTCCTGGGTGCCGCGGCGCACGTAGTCGCGATCCTCGGGGTGGATGACTTCTTCGGCGTCCTCAATGATGTTTTGCATCTCATCGGCCGTGTAGCCGAGAACCGCCTCAACCTGCCCCTTCACAAACTCCAGCGGCCACCCGGGCTCGTTGCGGTGGCGGTAGACAAACCCGGGGAGGGTGTCGATGAGCGTTTCCAGCTGACGCCGGTCTTTTTCCTCTTCCGTGATATCCTGCGTCATCACAATGCCACGCCGCTCGCCTTCGACGGGGACGATGTGCACGCGGTAGAGGTGCCCCTCGAAAGCCTGCTCAAACGAGGAGGATTCTCCGTCCAGCGCCGCATGGAAATAGGGGAGGAGCTGCTCTGCCGCCGCGTCGCCCACTGTTTCGCCCACGTGGCGCCCTTCCATGGCTTCAGCGGAGAGGCGAGATTCTTCGAGCCCACGGCCTCGGACCAGCTCGTACTCCAGGTCCTCATTGAAGAGGGCCACGACGCCGTTGGGAAAGTTCTCAGCCATGGTCCGATAGCGAGCTTCACGATCGCGCAGCTCGCGCTCGCGACGGCGGTTCGTGCGGCGATCTTCCAGCTTATCCATCACCATCGCACCGAGAGTTTCGAGATGCTTGCGATCGGCGTCGGAAAAAGATCGCGGCTCCGTGTCGAGGACGCAGAGCGTGCCGATCCGCACGCCGTCCGGCGTTTCCAGCGGCGCGCCGGCATAAAACCGCACGCCGGGCTCGCCAGTGACGAGCGGGTTGTCCGCAAAGCGATCGTCCGCCGCCGCGTCCTCGGCGACCGTCAGTCCCTCGCTCTGGATCGTGTGGATGCAGAAGGAGACATCGAAGCCCGTCTCGCGGCGATCCGTCCCGACACACGACTTGAACCACTGGCGATCTGCGTCGAGAAGAGTGATGAGCGCAATGGGCACGTCAAAGAGATCCGCGGCGTGCTCGGTGAACCGGTCGAACGCCTCTTCCGGCGGCGTGTCGAGAATATCGTAGCGTTGGAGGGCGGCGCGGCGCTCGTCAGGAGAGGGCTGCATGGTGGACCGGGGAACAGAACAAAGGGCTCGAGGTCCGGCTGAAATATATTCTCTCTACCGCTCGGTGTCAGCGCCGTTCCACGCGTCAGAAGGCAGAAAGCTGTATCCCTAACGAGCTCGAGAGGAGAAATTCGTTGTGGCCGAAAAAGTGAACATGTCTGCTGCTAGAAAAGACCGCCGCCGAAGAAGTTATTGAGCCGCTGCTGCTGGAGCTGGGCGGTCTGCTGCGCTTCTTGCACGCGCTGAAACTGGCTCCGCAACTGCTCTTCGCGGCGTTCCAGGCGATCTTCCAGGCGCTCGATCCGATTGTCGATGCGGTCGATCCGGTTATCGCGGATCTCTTCCTGCCGGTCGATCGTGCCGCTGGTGCCAATGATGTTTTCCACGCGGTCTTCCATGCGCGTGCCGATGCCATCGTCACCGGCAAAGAGCTCCTGCAGGGCCTCCGGGTCGTTCTCGGCGGCCTCCAGGAGCGCCTCGCTGTCCTCAAGCTCCAGGCGGCCGTCGCGGTTGAGTTCGATGCCAACCTCGCTCAGCGAGGAGGGGGCGCCCTCAGGCAGGCCGTCGACAGTGCCCAAGGCCTCGCCACGCAGGTCGAAGCGGATCGACCGCACGGCCGTGTCTCCGGCAAACGCGCCGCGGGAGTCGGACTCGGGGTCAACCTCGGATTCGTCTTCAATGAACTCCTGCACGCCGTTGAAGGCGTCGATGAAGGCCTCGACGTTCTCCTCGATGGAGCCGTCGTCGGTTTCGATGGAGAAGGAGGTAGGGCTGTCGGTGACTTCGTCCAGCTCAATCGTGGTCCCCTCCAGGGCGTCGTCGACTGTGTTGGAGCCGCGGAAGAGGGTAACGCCGTCGAGCGTAAACTCGCTGTTGAGCTCGGAGTCGGTCTCGCTGGTGCCTACGTCGTTGACCTCTTCGAAGTCAAGAGTGTCGAGCAGGTCACCATCGGCGTTGAGGTCCAGGCGGTTGGAGAATCCCGTGTCGCCGCTGCGCAGGGAGAACCGAACGTCCTCTGAGGTTTCGTTGACGATAGAGACCTGCGCGGCATCGTCGCGGGTGATGCGCTCGTCGTCCACCGCCTCGGCCATGGCTGTGTCGATGGCGCCCTGGATGTCTTCCAGAACCTCGCGGTTCGTGTCGCCGACCGGATCGATGTCGGCCTCGATCTCTACTCGCTCGTTTTCTTCACCGACCGAACTGGCCACCTCGAGGGTGAGCGTCTGGGCGTCGAGGTCGGTCAGGTCGGTGCCGTCGGCCGCAAATGAATCCGACACCCGCGTGTCGGTCGAGGCGAGGCGGTCAATGTCCAGGGTGTGCGTGCTGGCGGCGGCGTCGCTCGTGGCCTCTACGCCAAAACCGGCCTCCTCGGGGACGCTGGCCGTGCGCTCGGTAAACGGGTTCGAGAGCGGATCGGTGATTGTGTCAAGCGCCTCGTCCAGCGAGCTCAGCTGGGAGTCGAGATCGCTGAGCGACTCCTTAGAGGCCTCGACGTCGGACCGGTCCGCCTGCAGCTGCTGGATCGGTTCGCGCTGCCGCTCCAGCTGAGCGGCGAGGGCGTTCTGGATTTGGCTCGTTTGACCCTGGATGCCGGGAAATACCATGGCAGGAGGCGGTTGGTAGAGAAAGAAGAAAGCGAGGGGGCGCTACCCGGCCTGCTGGATAACGCCCTCTTTCCAGGCGTCGCGCAGGCCTTCGAGGATATCCTGGACGTCGCTGAGATCGCCCGTGGCGCTTTCGTTGAGGCAGTACTCGTAGATCGCCTGCAGGCGGTCGGCAATCTCGCCGCCGCGATCGTGGTCGAGGCTGCCGAGGAGCTCGACGAGCACGGAGCGCACCTTGTCGCGGTCGTCCTCGCGGCAGGCGCGCACGCCGAGGTTGTACAGCTCCAGGATGAGCTTCTCAGGGGTAGCGGTTTTTACGGACTGCTGCTGATAGGTTTTTCGCGCGTTGGTGTACATAGGGCTACAAGCAAGTTTGGGGCCAAAAATACATCGAGTAGTGAGAGGGCCGCGCAGCGAGGCGTTCACGGCCGGACAACCGGCGGGGGCAGAAGCAATCTCGCTGCACGGCGACGGAGGGCCGGTAAACGGCGCCTCAGCGGGGTGAGCGCCCGCTAAGACTATCTCCCCGTCGCTCTATAGTATCGGCACAACCGGGGGGTGGCTTAAATGAATAAGGGGCGTGCCGGGCGGCGCAGTGAGAGGAGGTAGCTCCAG
>OBKM01000988.1_pt1 | contig 12506 bp, 16 predicted proteins | sample 1519691 | NCBI WGS metagenome assembly OBKM01 (sample SAMEA37050418, study PRJEB22526) | metagenome | biome: saline pan; feature: lake; material: water | place: Egypt | collected 2015 | depth 0.5 m
GTTTCCATTACAGAGTATATAACCATATGCCGGCTCCGACAGCCGGATACCGAAACCAGACTCTGTCTCTCAACGGCGTCAACACTCTTTGTCACTCCTCGTCACCGAGTCGCTTCGAAAGCCGGTCAAGTCGCTCTTGGGCCGTGCGCCGACGCTCGGTTTCCGTTTCGGGGAGATACGTGTACTCGTCGACCGACAGCATCACGTCGATTTCGAAGAGCGCCCCTTCGTGACGACCCTCTTGTGGAAGCGAATCGACCGGAATATCGAGCTGTTCGACGATGGTTCCATTTCGTTCGAGCAGGAGGACTGCGTTTTTCCCATCCACGATGCGGTCGACGACTGCGACGTACGTCCGAGTCGTGCTCAAAGCGCTGCCTCCATGTATGGTGCGGAAATGACACCGGAATCGATCGCGTTCGCCTCGTCGTCTTGTGGTTTCAATTCCAGTAGCGCCGCTGGATCGGTGGCCGCCTCCTCGCTTGTGGTGACCTCCATCGACTCGCCGTCGCTCGTCACCACAACGTCGCCGTGCACGCCCGTCCAGTAGGTTTCGATACCGCGGTCGGCAAAGCGCTCGAGTACCTCATCGTGTGGATGGCCGTACTGGCTCTCGAAGCCGCTCGAAACAATCGCGATCTCCGGATCCACGACATCCATGAACGCCGGCGTCGACGAGGTCGAAGAGCCGTGGTGACCCGCCTGATAGATGTCCGCCGCAAGCTCGTCCCCTCGGTTTTCAGCCATCCGTTCCTCGGCGGTTCGCTCGGCGTCGCCGGTCGTGAGATACGTCACGTCGCCGAACTCGATCGTGAGCGTGACGCTGTTCTCGTGGAGATCGCTTCCGGAGTCACCTGGTGGCGGATTGTGGACGAGCGCGGTAACCGCCGCGTCCGAAAGCGGAAGTTCGTCGTCCGCCTCGACGACGAATAGCTCCACGTCGTGTTCTTCGATCGCATCGAGGTAGTTGTCGTAGGTTTGGGAGGTGTGGGCGACGCCGGAGTCGTAGGCAGCACCAACTCCGTCCAGTTCGGTCTCGTAGTGCTCGATGATCGCAGCGTGCCCACCGATGTGATCGGCGTGTCCGTGCGTCGCGACGAGGTGGTCGATCCGGTCGATATCGTGCGCTTTCAGGTATTCGATAACGCCGGCACCGCTCTGTCGCCAGTCGCCACTGTCGATGAGTATCGTCTCACCCGCTGGCGTGACAACGAGCGTGGCATCCGCCTGTCCCACGTCGATGTGGTGAATCTCCACCTCTCCGTCGACGTCGATTCCGCCGCCGCTTTCACCTCCGTCGTCCCCCTCAATTTCGCCGCTGTCGACGTTGTCGATGATGTCGACACAGCCGGCGGTCACGATCAATCCGGCGACGACGACCACAAGCAGCCCCTGACGCATGTGTTTACGTGTCTCACTCTCGGGGGCAGTTGGTTTGTAGTTGTGGGTGCTCACCACGCCGTTGCCGTCGGCTGCACCTCACCAACCGCTCGTCGTGTTCCGCTCTCGGTGCGAACCGCGGTGAGTGTGCCATCCGTCACCGTCACGAGCACCTGGTCGCCCTCTTGAACCGTCGGAAGTGCTGTCCGTGCCACGTCGTACTGTGCGACGACCTCCCCGTGATCCGCAACCAGCAGAACGACGTGGTTGCTGTCGACGATCCGATCGACCGTCGCGGTGAACCGCTCTTCGGCGGCCACAGGGGAATTCTCACGGGATGCAGACGATCTGTCCGGCTTAGACGCCGCCCGCTTGGCTCGTGCGCCACCGTGCAGGTACAGTATGCCAACTGTGCCGACGCCGGTAAGGATCGACCGGCGGCCAACTGGGCCGTTCGACTTCATTGGCGGGACTGGCTGCCCCATCCGTCATAAGATTGCGGGCCCTGATCGGGAACGCAACCGAAATCTGGACGGCGGCATCCGAGCGATGACAGCCCTTTTCGAATCGATATTCGTGTCGTCGCCCCACCAATCGCCTATCGCGCTTCGATTTCGTTCTTCAGATTCTCGAGCGTCGCCTTCAGCTGTCGTTCGTTGTACCGCCGAACCGCGGGCTCGACGACCCGCGAGAGCAACCGACCCGGAATCGTATACGTCGCGTGGTACGTCACCAGACAGCCCGACTCGGTCGCCTCGATATCGAAGCCCAGTTCGCCATCGATCCCGCTTTCGAGCGCGAACACGTGGCGCGTCGGCGGCTCGTGGGCCGTTTGCGAGAGATGGCCGTCGATCGGAACACCGGCCATGCGGTAGGTGTAGTCGAGTTTCTTGCCGCCGTTGTCGAGCGGTTCGATGTTCTCGATTCGACCGATTGCTGGCGTGATCGTCGCATGATTTTTGGGCTCGTCGAGGAACTGAAAAACCGCCTCGGCGGTGGCGTCGATCTCGATTGTGTCGGCAACGCGAACCATGCCTACGCTACGACCGACGCAACCAAATCGGTTTGGGCGTCACCTGTCCGGCCGTTTTTGTTCATCCGCCGTGTAGCGATCATCGTGAGTGTGACAACCGTCCACCAGCCGGCGCACCGCGAGGCGCTCTGGGAGCTTGAAGCCGCTTTCGAGCGCGGCGATCTCATCACCATCTTCGGCCGCTGTACGGTCGAGTACGACGGTCGGGCGGCGTCGACGCTCGGGCTCGGCCGTCGGCTCGTCATCCTCAAACCCGACGGCTCGGCGTTGGTGCACACTGATGAAAACCAGCAGCCGGTGAACTGGCAGCCTCCCGGATCGCAGCATCACGCCGCGGTTCGAAACGGTCAGCTTCGCGTTCGAAGCGTCCGGTCGTCGCCCGATGAAACGCTGGATATCCACTTCGATGTCGTCGAACAGCTCTCGGCACTGTCGGTCAGCGGCCGCCGACAGCTTTCGCTGACCGGCAGCGAGGCCGACCTCCGCACGTTTCTGCTCGACAATCCGGACGCCATCACCGAAGGATTCGACCCGCTTGCGACCGAGCGCCCCACCGATGCCGGCCCAATTGACATTTTCGGCCGCGACGACGCGGACACCCCTGTCGTTGTCGAACTCAAACGCCGGCGCGTCGGGCCGAGCGCGGTCGGCCAGCTCCAGCGCTACACCGCCGCCATCAGCCGAGAAATCGGTGACAACGCGGCTGTTCGCGGGATTCTGGTTGCGCCGTCTGTGACCGACCGGGCGGCGGCGCTGCTTGACGAGGCTGGCTTGGAGTTCGTCTCCGTCGCGCCACCGTCGTCGTCTCCTGCCGCCGACGCCGCGGCCGACGCTGGCGACGACTCCGGGGCGGCTGAGGGCCGCTCGGCGGTAACGAGGCCTGGAGCCGCGCCCGACGAGGGCGAGTAACCGTCGAATTCGGCCGTGTGACTGCCTCACAGGCGGTAATACGCCGGCTGCCATCGAAGGCTTTATTCGGGCAAGCGGCGTTCGACCCGATAAGTAACCATGGGCGAAAAACCAGCCTCGATGTACAGGGATATCGACAAGCCCTCGTACACGCGACGCGAGTACATCACCGGTATCCCGCAGTCGAAGGTCGCACAGCACAGCATGGGCGACCTCCAGGCCGACCCCGACGACTACCCCGTCAAAATCAGCCTCGTTACCGAGGAAGCCGTCCAGCTTCGACACGGCTCGCTCGAATCCTCGCGGCTGTCGGCCAACCGCCACCTGCTGAAAACGCTCGGCGAGGGCAACTACAAAATGCAGCTTCGCAAGTTCCCACACCAGGTTCTTCGCGAGAACAAACAGGCAACCGGCGCGGGCGCGGATCGTGTCTCCGACGGCATGCGCCAGTCGTTCGGCAAAATCGTTGGAACCGCCGCCCGCATCGGTGCCGACGAGCCGATTTTCACCGCCTACTGCGATGTCGATCAGGCCCCCGTTGTCAAGGAGGCCTTCAGACGCGCGTACAACAAGATCTCGCCGCCGTGCCGCATCGTCGTCGAACGCGGTGAAAAGAAACTCGTCGCCTGATCACTCGCGACACTCCGAGACCGACTACTTTTGCCGTCTCGTCCCGACCGTCAGCGTATGCTCCGGTTGGCGATGACGACACGGGCCGAAACCTTCGAACGCGTCCGCGAACCCCTCGCCGACCGTGGTGTCGAGGTCGGCTTTTTGTCGGCGAAAGAACGGTCGATTCGGCTGACTGACGAGGATAGCGCTCCCGACGAATTCGATGTCGGCTGGGTGTACCCCGGTCGACTCATGGAGGGTGCGGCGCTCGACGCCCGCCTCGAGATTCCGTGGGTCAACGACCGTGCGGCGGTGCTGTCGTCACGAAACAAGGCCGGTGTGATCGCCGCACTCGACGCGGCCGGTCTCGACGTTCCTCGAACCGTGATGATGTCGAACCCGGTCTCGGAGTCGGTCGTTGTCGACGCCCTCTCCCTGTTTTCGTTCCCGGTCGTCGTCAAACCCAACTCGACGACCCGCGGTATCGGCGTTGCCAAGGCCGGCGACCTCGACTCGCTGCTCGGGCTCGTCGATTATCTGAATCTGGTTCACGATTTCCGTGCCACCGGCGACAAATCCTATCTCATTCAGGAGTACCTGCCCGACGCCCGCGACTACCGGGCGATGGTGATCGATGGCGACTGTGTGGGAGCGGTCGAGCGGGCGTTGCCCGACTCGCTCGGTGAGGGGCGCTGGAAACACAACGTCCACCGGGGGGCCGAGGCGACCGGTGTCGACCTACCCCACCGCCACCGGCGACTCGCCGAACGGACTGCGGCCGTCCTCGACATACCATATCTCGGCGTCGACCTGCTCGAAACCGACGACAGACTCGTCGTCAACGAGACGAACGCGCGGCCGACGATCGATGCGGCCACAAAGTACGAACCGAATTTCTACGACCGGCTGGCTGGGCTGATTCGTGAGACCGCAAGGTCGACCGAGTAACTGTGTGTTCACCAACGAAGTCAGCACACAGGGATGTGCGCGAAGCGAGGACGAAAACGGGGTGATAGAGGACGAAAACAGGGTGGATAACAAAAACGGGGTGTGTGACCCGGCGTGCGCGAGGGGCAACTACTCGACATCGATGGCCGCCGAGTCGTCAGCGCGGTCGAACGTGACGTGGAGAACGCCGTTGTTGAACGTCGCCGTCGCGGAGTGTTCGTCGACGGTCACCGGCAGTCGGATTCGTTCGTCGTATTCGCGGTGATCGCTCGCCGCACTGATCGTGAGCGTGGTGCCATCACACTGGAGACCGAGTTCGGTCTTGTTGACGCCGGGGAGGTCGGCAACGAGCCGAACCGTCTCGCCCTCCTCGTAGACATCGACGTGCGTTTCGGAGCCAAAGCCAGCATCATCCGCGGCAGTCATGTCCTGCATCATGCGCTCGATTTCGTCAAAAATGTCACCAAAGGGGTCGTCGCCATTGTTCCGTCTCATTATCTCACTGTATGCGGGCACCGGCCAAAAGGTTTCTGTCAGGCCCGATTCCTGCTTCTTTCGCGAATCTTGAGACCCGTGCGCCGGGTCCACCTCCAGCGCGTGCGTTGAGTAGTGTGACACGCTCGGCAGCGTTCCGGCTTGTTTTAAGTAGTTGTAGGCATCTCATTCGGGCATGAGTAAATCCTATTTGGATGCTGCAGACGACATCGATGAAAGCGAAGTCATCCGGGTCGGCCTCAACGGGTTCGGTCGGATCGGGCGGAGCACGTTCCGGGCGATTTTCGACAACCCACGCATCGAACTCGCCGGCATCAACGACGTGATGGACTTCGAGGATATGCGCTATCTCTGTAAGTACGACACCATCATGGGCCGACTCGACGGCCTCGAACTCGACGGGGACGAACTCACCATCGGCGGCACGTCGGTTCCGCTGTTCAACATTCAGAGTCCCACCGAACTGCCGTGGGGCGAACTCGGTGTCGACGTTGCGCTCGAGTGCACCGGCATTTTCCGGACGAGAGACGATGCGGGCCAGCACCTCGACGCGGGTGCCGACAAAGTCATTATTTCGGCTCCCGCGAAGGGCGAAAAACCCGTCAAAACCCTCGTCTACGGCGTCAACCACGACGAGTACGACGGCGAGGATGTCGTCTCGAACGCCTCCTGTACGACCAACAGCGTCACGCCCGTTGCCCACGTTCTCGACGAGGAGTTCGAAATCAACACGGCAACGCTCACGACGGTTCACGCCTACACGGGCAGCCAGACGCTGATCGACGCGCCGAAAGCCAAACAACGCCGTGGCCGTGCCGCGGCCGAAAACATCGTGCCCACCTCGACGGGTGCCGCCCAGGCAACCACCGAGATTCTGCCACAGCTTGAGGGCAAAATGGACGGGATGGCCATTCGTGTGCCGATTCCGAACGGCTCGCTGACCGAACTCGTCGTCGACCTCGACGCCGACGTGACGGCCGAAGAAATCAACGACGCGTTCCGCGCAGCGGCCGACAGCGGACCGCTCGCCGGCGTGCTTGGCTACACCGACGACGAGGTCGTCTCCTCGGACATCGTCGGCCTTCCCTTCTCGTCGTACGCCGACCTCAACTCGACGAACGTCATCGGCGACAACGGCCTCGTGAAAATCCTCACGTGGTACGACAACGAGTACGGCTTCTCGAACCGCATGCTCGATACGGCCACGCTCGTCGTCGACGAAGCCTGATCGGTTTCGATCCGACCGAACCGACAGCACACGTTCGACATTCGCCATAGCGTCACACCCAATCACTTTTCGACACGTACCCCAATTGCCACCCATGGCCTCATTCAATACCCTCGACGATCTCGACCCCGACCAGCGCGTCCTCGTTCGACTCGACCTGAACTCACCCGTTGAAAACGGAACGGTTCAGGACAACCGCCGGTTCGAACGCCACGCCAAAACCGTTGCTGAGCTCGCCGAATCGGGTCACCGCGTCGTCCTCATGGCCCACCAGGGTCGTCCCGGCGACGACGACTTCGTCCCGCTCGACCAGCACGCCGACATTCTCGCCTCCTACATCGACCGCGACGTACAGTTCGTCGACGACATCTACGGCGCGGATGCGCTCGCCGCCATCGACGCGCTCGAAGCCGGCGAGGTGTTGCTGCTCGACAACACCCGGATGAGCGACGACGAACTCCCCGAGGCCGACCCCGAAACCAAGGCCGAAACCGAGTTCGTCGCGACGCTTGCACCCCATTTCGACGCCTACATCAACGACGCCTACTCCGCGGCGCACCGCAAACACGCCTCGCTTGTCGGCTTTCCGCTCGTTCTTCCGGCTTTTGCGGGCCGCGTGATGCAGTCGGAGTACGAGGCCAACACCGCAATCGCGACCAAGGAGTTCGACGGCCAGGTCACCATGGTCATCGGCGGCACGAAAGCAACCGACGTGATCGGTGTGATGAACGCCATCGGCGACAAAATCGATTACTTCTGTATGGGCGGCATTGCCGGCCAGCTCTTCCAGCGCGCCGCCGGCTACGACGTCGGCTACGACCGCCACGACGGGCTCGATCTGTACGACACGCAGTGGGAGAAAAACGAGGAGATTATCGCCGACCTCCTCGACGAACGCGGCGATCAGATCATTCTCGCCGAGGGGCTTGCCTACGAGGACGACGACGGCGAGCGCGCCGAACACACCAACGAGGAACTCGACGCGGGCGCGTACGACTACATGGATATCTCCGAAGCGACCGTCGAGAAGTACGACCCGGTTATCCGCAGTTCGGATGCGGTGTTCATGAAGGGCGCACTCGGCGTGTTTGAGGACGAGAAGTTTGCACACGGAACGGTTGGGGCGGTCAAGGCAATTGCTGAAACCGACTGTTTCTCCGTCGTCGGCGGCGGCGACACCTCGCGGGCAATCGAAATGTACGGCATGAGCGAGGACGACTTCGGCCACGTCTCGATCGCCGGCGGGGCGTACATCCGTGCGCTGACTGGTGCGGATCTGCCGGCCGTTGAACTGCTGATTGCGGCGGCAAACTAACGCCGCGGCCTCCGTACTTTTTTCGTCGTCGCTACCGACCGATCAGTCATGCAACTCGGCATTGTTTCGGATACCCACGACAATCTCACACTCGTCGAATCGGCCGTCCAGTTCTTTGAATCGAACGGCGTCGACCGTGTAATTCACTGCGGCGACATCATCGCCCCGTTTTCGGCGACGCCGTTCGACACCGATTCATTCGACTTCACCGCGGTTCGCGGCAACAACGACGGCGAATGGGCGCTGGCGAACGTCGTCACCGAGTTCGGGACGTACTTCGGCGAGTGCGGCGAACTCACCGTCGACGACGTGTCGATTGCGGTGTACCACGGCACCAGCGAGACGCTCCTCGGCGCGCTGGTCGACTGCGGTCACTACGACTACGTGCTGCATGGCCACACCCACGAACGGGCGCTCGAATCGCGTGGCGACACCGTTCGCGTCAATCCCGGTGGCCTCCCAATTCCCGGCGCTGACGACGCCTTTCACGTTGCGATTCTCGACACCGAAAAAACGGGAACCGACGCGATTGAGCACCACCAACTCGGCTGAGAATCCACAGTAAGGGCTAACCGACGCCACCGGCAACGCTACCCATGCGCACCGCCGACCGGTCAACCGACGCACCGACCACTGACGCCGAACTCCGTGAGGCCGCACAAACCGCGCTCACACAGTGTCTTTCGCTCGAAAGCGATGAGACCTGCGTGATCGTCACCGACGACAAACGCCGGCGGATCGGCGAGACCCTCTATACGGTTGCCAGCGAGTACACCGACGATCCCGTCATCATCCGCTACCCGCCGGGCCCCCAGCACGGCGCGGAGCCGCCCGAACCGGTCGCGGCCGCCTTGCGGGAGGCCGACGTGTTTCTCGCGCCGACGACCAAAAGCATCAGTCACACTCGCGCCCGCGGGAGCGCCTGCGAGGCCGGTGCCCGCGGTGCGACCCTACCGGGAATCACCGAGTCGGTTTTCGTCGCCGGTCTCGACGCCGACTACGAGGCGATTGCCGCGCACTCCGAAACGATGTTCGAACAGGTCGCTGGGGCCGATGAAATCCGCGTCACCTCGCCACAGGGGACCGACATCACTTTCGAGATTGGCGACCGCGAGTGGCTACTGGATACGGGGCTCGTCCACGAGTCGGGCGGCTTTTCGAACCTGCCGGCCGGCGAAATCTTCGTCGCCCCCGAGAGCGCTACCGGCACCTACGTTGTCGACGGCACGATGCGACCGCACGGCCTGCTCGACAGCGACCAACGGCTCACCTTCGCGGTCGAAGACGGCTACGTCACCGAAATCTCGGACGCCGAAATCCGCGAACAGATCGAAACCGCCGCCGAGGAAGTCGGCCGCGGCGCCTACCGGCTTGCGGAACTGGGCATCGGCACCAACGTCGGCGTCGACGAACTCGTCGGGTCGGTGTTGTTGGATGAAAAAGCCGCCGGCACGGTTCACATCGCGATCGGTGACAACGCGGGAATCGGCGGCGAGACGGATGCGCCGCTGCATCTCGACGGAATTCTTCGGGAGCCGACCGTGTTTGCCGATGGCGTCGAACTGACGCTTCCGCGGTAGCTGAGACGGATCGCTCGCCCGTCGACAACGGCCGAACCGGCCGCTGTGTCACGGTAGTCCGGCGCACACCGCCCCGACAAGCACGGCTTTTTACGCATTGCGGCGGAATCACGGTTTATGAGCGATATCGACGCCGGCGACCGCGTGGCACTCGTCTGCCCCGCCTGTTCGCCACACGACGACACCGTCCACGAGGTGCTCAAACCCGCCGGCACCGCCACCGTCCGGTGTAGCGAGTGCGGACACGTCCACAAAACCCGACTCGAACCGACCCCGACAGTCGAAAAGAAAATCATCGTCTCTCAGGGCGGCGACTCGTTTCGCACCCGTCTCGAAACCGATCCCGACGAGACCGTCACAATCGGCGACGAGTTCATCGTCGACACCCCCGAAGCGATTTTACAGGTTCGCGTAACCGGCCTCGAACTGCTCGATGCTGACGGTCGGTTCGAACAGGCGATCATGGACGATGTCGAGACCGTCTGGACGCGTGCGGTCGACAACGTCGCAATCAACGTGACGCTCCACCCGAAAGACGGCTCTCGCGACGACACCCGGAGTCTCACGGTCAACGTCCCCGGCGACTACGAGTTCCGCGTCGGCGACACCGAGTCTTTCGGCGACGACGAGTTCACCATCACCGGGTTGTTCGTTCGCGACGACGCCGACGGCTACCGGTTCGACAAGTTCGACCAGGACGGCGATGTGGTGTATGCGAAAGACACCAAGCGCGTCTACGCAACCGACGAAACAACGACCGCCTGGTCGGCTTGGTAACGGTTTCTGCCGCCCGTTCAGCGCACTGTCACGCTCGCCGAAACGGCTACATTCGTTTGGGGAGATATCCCACTATGGAGACCACGGCTGCGCGAAACCGACTGGTCGACGACCTCGTTGCCAGCGGTGCAGTCGAGCAATCCACAACCGAAGCCGCGCTCCGCGCGGTTCCGCGTCACCGCTTTGTTCCCGCCGAACACCGAGCGGCGGCCTACGAGGATCGTCCGCTCCCGATCGGCAACGACCAGACGATCAGCGCCCCGCACATTGTGGGCCGAATGCTCGATTTGCTTGCGCTCGAACCGGGCGACCGGGTGCTGGAAATCGGCACCGGCTGTGGCTATCATGCGGCGGTCACCGCGGAAGTCGTCGGCGCGAAACACGTCTACAGCGTCGAGTACGACCCCGAACTCGCCGGGCGTGCTCGCGACCGACTTGCCGATCTGGGCTACGATATCAATATCCGGGTTGGCGACGGTCGAGCGGGATGGCCCGAACACGCGCCGTTCGACGGCACCTACCTCACCTGTGCGCCCGCCGACCCGCCCGATGCGCTTATTACGCAGACCAATCGCGATGGCGTCGTCGTCGGGCCGTTTGGCCGCGATCAGCAGGTGCTCTGTCGGCTCCATCCGACGGCCGATGGTGGCTACGAGCGCGAAGAAATCGTTGCCGTTCGGTTCGTCCCGATGCGCTCGGACTGACTCCGGCACCGCCGCACGATCCGAGCGCACGATTGAAGCCTGTTGGCCACGCACCTCTGACAATGGATCACGAGACGCTCCGCGCCGACATGGTTGACGGGCTTGCCACCCGGAACCCACTCGGTGGCGACGTGCTCGATGCGTTGGCGACGGTTCCGCGCCACGAGTTCGTCGACGACGCCTACGCCACCCGGCCACAGGAGGTGGCGGGCTCGCGAGCGCTCAGTCCACGAACGGTTGGCCGACTGGTCGATGCGCTCTCTCCGAGCGAGGGCGACGAGACGCTCATCGTCGGCGCGGGTGTCGGGTACACGGCCGCCGTACTCGCCGAACAGGTCGGCGACCGGCACGTTCACGCCGTCGACATCGACAGACAGCTCGTTCAGCTCGCTCGTGAGAATCTCGCGGCCGCCGGCTGCGACGCGGTGCTCGTTGACTGCCGCGACGGCGCACGCGGCTACCCCGAGTACGCGCCGTTCGACCGGATTCTCGTCGAAGCCGCCGTCGTGTCGCCGCCGCGGTCGCTCGTCGAACAGCTCGCCCCTGACGGCCGAATCGTTTTTCCGCGCGGCGCAACCGACCAAACGCTCGTCGCCGCCGACCGCGACGCCGACGCGCCGAGAGCGAGACTCGGCCCCGTCGAGAGACTCGGTCCGGTTCGGTTCCGTCCAATGCTGGTCGACGGCGAACAGGCCAGCGGCCACGAGCGCAACCGAACCCGGCGGGAGGACGCCGAGTTCGACAGCCACGGATATTTTGCGCCGACCGGCTGGGAGTACGAGTGGCTTGACTGGGACGAGCGGCTTTCGACCGGGCGGTGAGGTGCTCGCACACAAAACGACACACTCAGGATTGTTCCGTTCAAAGAGCCTCCGTGGCCGACTCACATCCCTCCGGGCCGGATGCCGACCCCAACTCCGCTGATTCCGACGAGAGCGCCGTCGGTGATGAGACGGTGACCGACGACGCGACCGACGGTCGTGATGGCGGATCCGACGCCTCCAGCGACAGCGACGGTGGCTCCAATAGCGACGGTACAGCCGACAGCGACGTTATGGCCGACGGCGACAACGATATCGACCTCACGGAGCTGACGATCAAAGAACGGATTGTGTTGGCAACGGCCCAGCAACCCGCGGTTGCGTTGCTCGTGATTATTCTCTCGTTGTTTGCGTTTACGTTTCTCATCGCGCTCGCGCTGGTCTTCCCACAGGTTGCCGGACTGTTCATTATTGGAACACTGCTTCTCGTCGGCCTGCTCATTGCGGTGTTCGCTGTGCTTCGGCGATTCGACTCGTAAGCGTCGAACTCCCGTTCGAACCCTGCTGCTCTGGCGAGCGACGAAAATCTTGCATATGTAAAAAGATTCATGAATCTGTTCAACAGGGACATAGTATGTCAACAGCTAACACGGATGTGCTCGAGAACATCGACCTCACCGGCGACGAGTACGAGGTTGTTGGGGGAATCATTCGGCGAAAGTGGCGGGTTCACGACGCTGACGGCGAACTGTTGCTTCGAGCCA
>OBKM01000989.1_pt1 | contig 12496 bp, 9 predicted proteins | sample 1519691 | NCBI WGS metagenome assembly OBKM01 (sample SAMEA37050418, study PRJEB22526) | metagenome | biome: saline pan; feature: lake; material: water | place: Egypt | collected 2015 | depth 0.5 m
CTAGAGACGGACCGACCGATCTTAATCAGGTCCCGACTGATGCAGATCCGGACGATTCCGTGTCAGTGGCAGCGATTTACGCACGGACCTCAGAGAGTAAGCCAGATTTTCACTACTCGATCAAAGAGCAGGTGTCTCGGTGCTGGGAGAGGTGTGAACAACAGGGATGGGAAGTCAAGTTCGTATTCACAGATGACGGGGAGTCGGGGAAGAAAAACTCAATGAATATGATGTTGCGCTTCAGAGCGTAACTGAGTATATTGACACTGCATCCCCTGTTGGTCGATTCAACTTTCGGAACTTAGCATCGGCAGCAGAACTTGAGAGTGACTTGACGTCTCAGCGGGTTCAAATCGGGATGCATGGAATGGCGAAAGAATATCGATGGCCAAACGATCAACCACCAATCGGGTATAATCTCGCAGAAGACCGGACGTTGGATATCAATGATCAAGAAGCCCAGTTAGTTCGCCGGATCTTCCGTATGTATTTGGAATACCGTTCGATGCCGAAGGTTGCACACGAACTCAATAAGCAAGGCAAGACGACGAAGAGGGATAAGCAGTGGAGTCGATGGTCTGTCAGGAAGATACTGGCAAACGAGATCTATCGTGGCGAATATCAGCTAGGGCAATACGAAGACCACGTTGAAGAGTACAGAATTGTGAGCGACGATCTCTTCGAGGCCGTGACTCAAACACGGTACCGATTTAAGCAGGAAAAGGGACAGATGGACAAAGACCGGAAGGCATCCAAGGCTGACAAAATTCTTGAGGAATTCAAATCGACGAAGGAGGGGGAAGAATGACCGAGTCATCGACTCTCGTTGAAGAATGTCCGGTATGTGGGGCTGAGATGGTAAGCTACTGGGACGAACTCGACAAATGGATCTGTGACGACTGTTCGTATGTTATTGAGACATCAACGTCCCGGAATTCATCACCAACTCTCTCCAAGGATCTAGATAGAGCTGAAGACGAAGAAGAGGCCTGGATCCGGTCGATATCGGTAAAAGATAAGTCAGAAGCAAACCTGGTCGATGTATTGTCGCAAGTCGAGACCATCTCCGACAAACTCGCACTTACAGATGAGTTGGCGATTCGTGCAGCAGAGATTGTTGTAGAAGCATGGAAAACCAACTTCATGCATGGCCGTACGAAACCCGACACAGTAGGGGCATCAGTGTACGCAGCAAGCAGAGAAGCACGGCAAGGAATTCCTCCCGCGATCATCGCCAACAAAATTGAATCGGATCGAAAAACGGTGAAGAAAACCTACCAACAGCTGAAGACAGAGTTGCAACTGAATATTGATCCACCGCGTCCCGCGGAATATATCGGACACCTCTGTTACGTGCTCAATCTACAGTCGGGGGTGGAGAAGACAGCCGAGGAGATACTTGCTGGACACCGGGCTGGTGGTAATCCCGTTGGTATCGCGGCGGCTGGTGTCTATGTGGCATCCGAGATCGAAGGTGAAGACTTGACACTACGTAGGGCTGCGAAAGTAACCGACCTCACGAAAGAAACTATTTGGCGTCAAGCGGAAGGAATCCGAGAAAAGAATCAAGAAGACGTTTGAACTGAAATCCAATACGAGCCCTAATTGAAATCGTCTAGGTCGCGCTGATCCTCATCTTCGTTCTCTTTATCCGATTCTGGTTTCTCTGAACTTGAATTACCGTTGCTATCTTCGTTGTCTTCCTTCTCGCTGGTAAACCAACGGATGGCGTATTCTGGGAATTCCAAACCTCGTTTCAGGTCATCCATACACTCTTCTGTCAGGTCTATCGAATATTCACAGCCACATTCGTCACAGGTTTGTTCGATTCCTTTAATCTTAGTCTTGGATTTTTTCCAGTCGTCTTTGTTTGCCGGTGTCTGGCAGAGTGGGCACGTTATTGGCAATTTATTCCCCCAACGCTGCAGTACTTTTTCCGACAGTAGTGGTCCTTCGAAATCACAGTTCTCTTCTTTACACCGATATCGAAGTACACGGTGCCCCCATCGTTTTGTACTGCCCCAGGTCTCCACATCCCCTCCGCAATCTGGACATCTTCCCTTGATTACGTCAAACAGATCTAATGACGTGTCCACTCCAAACCGTTCGATAACCGATTTCAGTGCGTGATCAAGTTCCTCGTCATGTTCTTCCCTGCTTTTGTCCTCCAGGGATTGCTGTATGGCATCGAATTCTTCGTCTGAGACTATTGAGGGACACTCTCCAACAATCTCCTCTTCATGGACTATTTTACCTGTATAGAGTTCCCGCCGCAGAATGTTCAAGAAGGTAGCGTACGACGGGACGGTGGGCTCCTTCTGGCTGTACTTCTCTTTAAGATTCCGCCAGACTGCAGCTACCGCGTCATCTGTGTCTAAGAGGGTGGTAACCCCATCACGTATTACCTTTGCCTCTTTTTGACAGATGTGTATGATATTGGAATCGTCTTCTTTTTTATATCCATATGGTGCTGGTCCCGGTAGACCCCCATCTTCCTTCACACTCTTTTGTCCGTTAGATGTCCTCTCTGCGATCTTTAGGTACTCTCTCCTTGATTGATACAACCCAAAGAAGACTGATAGCTGCTGACCGGGATCGGAGAAATCAAAGTACCCCATATTATCGAAATAGAGTATCAAGCCGTGTTCCTTTGCTATCCAGAAGAACACACAGGCTTCGAAGGGTTCTGCCCGTGAGAGCCTGTCCACATCTTCGAGCATTAGACAATATGTTGAATCTTCGTCTTCGGACAGAATGTTGAGAATTTCTTCAATATTCTCTCGCAACATCGTTCGAGCAGACTCCCAATCATCAGCAATAGTAACCACTTCTTCGATATCCAGTTTATCAATCTCTTTTTGAATTGGACTCCGTTGCCGATCTTTCCCAGACTTGTCTTGTTGGGATTCGCTGGAGACTCTGAGATATTTGATGACCTTGTCGATTCGATCATTTGCCTCGTCAAAATCAATACCCGCGAAGCCGATCAGAGGTAATACCCAGAATAGCCACCCTCCACCTGGCATCTTATAATAGGTCCATGTTGAGAACCCGGAAGTGTACACCTCAAGATCCAGCAGCCCAACCCACTCATAAAGACACCAGGTTGAAAGGCCAGAGATGTATTTAGTAGATCCACTCGAAACGCCTACCCAAATTAGAACACTTAAGAAAGCGATAAGTAATGCACGTATGCCTGTGATACTGGTGCTATTATAAGGTTCTCTGTATACAGAATTTAAATGAGACTTCAAATATTTTGTTCCAGAGCCACACAAACTGATTAGAACTCTTTCTGGACTTTTGCAGGGCGTCGATCGTGTCATGAGTGTCGATAGGAGAGGGCACAAAATATATATCAATAATTCTATATGTATGTAGAATTATATTATGTTGTCTGGTTGAATGAGTTTGGCTATTCAGACAAACTTGGATAGTTAGACAAAATTGTCGAGTGTTGTTCTAAATTGCTGAGTGCGACTCCCTCATCGTACTTCAAACTCACCCTTCTTTGGAGAGATATTCACCGAGTCACGCTGAACGGATTATCAAACTACTGTAATTATGTGTATATAAAATATATAAATGAGAAAGTCATACGCATTCATATGCAAAAGAACGGGCTCTTATTTTTACTGCAACAAACAATTGGAAGTGAAGGTAAAATCACTGTGCCTTATGAAGTGAGAAAACTACTATTTTCAGATCCAGAGAGTACTGAAAATTTATATATATGGAATCATGATACAAATGATGATTACATTATTATCTCAAAAGATAGCTTGAGAGAAAAACAATCTTCGACGTTATTAACCTCGCCAGTAGAAGAAAATAATCCCCGACGAACGACCATCCCTGCGAAAGTAAGAAAACAATTCAATCTGGAAAAGGATGATGAATTATATTTCGTAACACCAGAAGCTGTGAAGAGTGGGACTCCAGCCGTGTTTATATGGACTTTCGAGCAGATCGAGGAAATCATTCTCGGAGGGACAGATGAGGGAGGATCAGAATTTCCTCGCAAACCCCATTTTTAAATGAAAATATATAGCGCAGAATATGAAATTCAAAATATAGCTGACTTAGAAGCACGTCTATCCGAGAATTTCGGAACACCTGAAAAGACAGATCAAGGTACAGTCTATGAAAATAAAATCAGCTCAGTTTTTAAAAAAATATATATTTATGACGACAACGAAAAAAGATTGATTGAGAAGTGCATTGCTTCACCACTTTATTTGTTAAGTACATTAATACTAGGAATCGCAACTTGTTTTCGAATAATCGGTTTTACCCCTGAAAGCACATTGATATCCATCATTTTGTCAACATTGTATTCACTTGGAGGTCTAACCCTCTTTTTAGGGCCTATCTTCCTATCAAGTATTCAGCCAGACGCTTTTTTTCCAGATGAATCTACCCACGAATTGTTTCAAACGCCAATTACATTACCTGTTTTATTTCGGGAGCAATTCAATGTCTCGTCAGTTGTCTTTCTTAATGGAATCTTTACTTTGATACTTGCTGCTCCACTGATTATGCCAAATTTCAGTATTACTGTCATATCTTTGTTGATTCTTCTGAGTATCACTCTTCCCCTTGTGGCAAGGAGTCGTTTAAATCCTGCTACGAATCAAGTCGTAATTTTGGCTGTTGTGTCATCATGGCCGTTTGGATTGACATTAGGAAACCTACATACGCACGCACAGCGCTCGAGATTTTTAGAACAGGAACGAGAGTTTGCGAGTACGATAGAATCTCTACCTATTGTTACTCATGAAATGAGTGACATAATTTGGTTTATTGTTGAAGATCATACTATAAGAATAGTAATAGTGAATATATTAATAATATCTCTCTTATTGTATCTTGTCCCAAAATTAATTTCCTCAGCCTTTTCTACAGAGAATGTATATGATATATCTTCATTGATGACTTCTCAGATATTTTTTAGATTTGGTGTTTCCTCACTTTTGTTTGTCTATTTTACAATCCCTCTCATTATTTTTGCTTCTCTGTTTTATGACTTGCATATTCTTCAATTTGATTTTACAATAGACCTGCTGATTGCCTACTGGGCACTGATTGTTGTTCTCCCATTATCTGTGATTGGTTGGATCTATACTAAGCGAAGAGAGAAGGGTCAACTTCGGGATATTATTGATTCACGTGATCCAATCCTGTCTGTTGATGAGGTACCAGTATTAACTGTGGATCAAAACGAACCTTCTGCTTTTCCTATACAGGAAATTGATGCGAACAAGTATATTGTGGTAAATCAGAAGTTAAAAAACCAAATGGATAGAGACGAATTCCTTGCTATCTGCTATCATGAATTATACCATTTGGAAAATAAAATACACCGATTACAAAAAATAAGCGAACTCCCGATAGTAGGTTATTTATTGTTTTTTATTTTTGTGAACCCAGTATCAATTCACAAAGAAGAATTTAGGGCAGATGAGTACGCTGCAGAGAATGTTAGCAGGGAGGCTATTGTTTCGGCTTTAGAAAAAACAGAATCAATGAACCTTGGACCTTCAGATTCTCATATTGGGGAGTTCGTAAATGAAGAGGGTAGCTGGGCAACCTTTGCGCTATTCTGGAAGGTGCCACCAATCTTACAATTATACCGTCCCGAACGGCGTGTACGGATCAATCGCCTTCAGGCACCATCATCCAATTTCTGACCCACGTTGGAAACTGGTCAGTTCGTCAATCCGCGATTCCAACTGCTCAATCTCGTCGCGTAACTCGGCGGCATCCTCGTGATCGCTGGCGGCAAGTTGGTCTTTAAGCCCTTGCAGTCGCGTCTCTTTCTGCTGTTCGTCAACGTCAGATTTGCGGACGTATTCGCTCTTTTCGATATCGTAGACATCTGATTCGGAGAGTTCCGTCACCTCGAGAGCGTCATCGACTTTGCCGCGGTCGACGCTGGTGATCTGCTCGCGATTGATGCCTGCTTCCTCCAGCGTCTCGATGACTATTTGTTCGTCTTTGAGTGATTTGTTGCGCCGACTCGTCCGCTGGACGGAGCCGAAGGGGCCACCAGGAACCGGGAAGACCGCTAGTACGATGGCTCCGTCGTTGCTTGCCAGAGCGTGTTGGGCGAGTCTAACAGGCAATTCGTTGAACGTCCTCGTTACCGCCCCGTCGAACACCGCCATCGATGAGCTTCTAGAGGATACCGCTGAGATTCTTGAAGAGACCACGGGAGATGGGCGTCCGTTCGATCACCCCACCAACATCGAGCTCGTCCGGGTGGGGTCGAAGCCGTCGACGTTGCCGGACAACGTAGAATATATCGACTACAATAGGGACGCTCACGCGGGGAAAGTCGACCGTGTAGCAGACCGACTTCAGGCGAACACCCACACGGGGACACAGCAAATTTCGCTCGGTGAGTATGGCACCGCTGGGGCGGACGAGGCAGATGCAGAGTCGGCCGAGGCTGCTGAGAGTGACGAAGACGCGCCAATCACTATCGTATTCACGACCATTCCCAGTGGCTGGAAGTTCCTCGAAAAAATCACGCCTGGGTCATCGCCAGACTCAGAAGAGGTTGTCACTCAGTCGGTCTGGGATGTATTGGCGGCTGACGAAGCGTCGATGCTCGAGATCCCGGATTTCCTTCATGCCGGGACGGCCTTCCGCCCACATGGCCAGGTCTTGGTTGCCGGCGACCACAGGCAACTTCCGCCAGTGCAAAAGGCAGACTGGGATGAGGTCCGACGCCGCGACCTCCGAGCCACAGCAGCATACCTCTCCACGCTTGACTACCTGCGACTCCTTCGGGGGACTGACGTAATTGAAGACGCTCCACTCGAGGGATTCGAGTGTGATTGTGACCGCGAGGCAGTCGACCTCCCACTCGTTCAACTGGAGACGACATACAGATTCGACGACCGGGTTGCTTCGCTCATGGAGCGGACGGTCTATTCGAAAGACGGAATCCCTTACGAATCCGCCCTAGACCCTGCGTCCTACGAGCCTAAAACGGAGCCGCCGGAGGCTGTCGCCCCGATATTCGATGGGGAGACGAGTGTCGCCCTCATCACGTACGACCCGAAGAAACCCCATCAACAGTCCAATCCGATTGAAAGTATCATCACCCAATCGCTCATCCAGTACACGAGTGAGGAGTCAACAGTTGGCGTCGTGACTCCACACAACGCTCACCGGGGAAGTCTCCTATCGCAAATCCCGACATCGAAAACGGATTCCCCGGACAAAGGATGGCGAGAAATATCGCCTCGGGATACACAAATCGAGACGGTCAACCGCTTCCAGGGAGGGGAACGAGACGTGATGATGCTGAACGGGACTGTCTCTGACCCATCGTATATCGAAGCAGAGAGCGAGTTTCTGCTGAACGAGAACCGTATCAATGTCTCACTGACGCGCCATAGTAAATTGCTTGTGGTCATTGTGGCGGAGTCGATTATCGGCCACATGCCGTCAGACCCGGACCTTTACGACGAAGCTTCGATCTGGAAAGTCCTTTCCTCCGACTTGGGCGAAGCACCAACGGTAGACGATACTGCCGACTGGTCAGATGACTTGGGAGAATTCCTCGGCCAGACTGGTTGGACTGGTGAAACTGTGCCAACGGAACCATTCGTGTCTGAAGGACTATTGCCCTCAAGCGTGTCAGTGTACACGCTTTGATACGCGACGAGCGGAATCCCACCTGTTGTGAGCAATCCGATGTGATACAATTGACGTGATCACGAAACTCTTTCCAAAACGGACTGCAGTTGTGGGGCCGGATCACTGCGCCCCTCGGTGAGGCGAACGATACTATCGAATCGCCCCTTACGCAAACTTTCGTATCGATCGTTCGTGCTGACACGGTCCTGTCCAGCCAAAGCCAGCTGCGCCATTTCAGCGAGCCTTGCCGGATCATACTGATTGAAGATCTTCTCATTTCCGAGGAGACTTTCGTCGGATGTTCGAGCGAGCTCTCGGAACCAAAACCCGTAGAACAGGAGTTCTAGTCCAGGTGTGAAATCTCCCGGAAGCGAGATATTCGATTCAATCCGATCCCCCAGAGCTGATACCTGCTCATCCAGCATGGCTTCGTGGTGACCCAGTCGCTCAATAACCGCGTTCCCGTCAATGAGCCATTCCCCGATGAGTGGATTTGCAGTCGTCAGTGCGGTGTGATACTGACGAAGAAACTCGAACCGACCGACGAACGCCTCACCGTGCCACTCCATTAGTGAAAGGACCATCGCCGGATAAATAACAAATGTATCGCCGACAGTATTCGGGTCTAACGCGTCCGCTGTTGAATCCGGATTAATTGAGTGAATCTGATTCACGTACATATTGATTCGAGCGAAGTAACGAGCATCAAATATCGAGGCAACGCGATTTGCACAGATCGAATGAAGCCGACCGACGTTCAGATTTGTTTCAATTCCGCCGTCATCACCTTTCGAATGTTCGAGTTGCGAAGCGAGTAACGACCGAATAAGGCCTCTCGTAATGTAGTACCAGAGGTTTTCGAAGTGGTCGAATAGCTCTTTGACGGATGCCACAGTTGGAGGTTTTTCTAAGATGGCTTCAATCCGTTTTTCGGCAAAATCCATCCCGTCTTTGACCCCGAGATGTGGTTTGCGAGACGTGGTCGAAATACCACTCACCCCAGTAGAAAATGCAGAATTGTCACTCTCCTCGTCGGCTGTGTCGGTTGCTGTATCCGGTGGGCGTTCTTCACGGCTGGCGTACTTTTCTGAAAGGCGTGAGACGGCCTCAGTGAGTACGTTTGGGGCAATTCCAACGCCGAGAAACAGCGTCTCGTCCACGAGTGATTGGACGGCCTCGCGCCCATCGTCACGTAACACATTGGCTATCTTGCGCGTCCCTGCTGTCGGCTCCGTCGTAATCTGGCGGTAATTCGATCGCCTTCCGTCAGGGGTGTGAAGCCGAACGATTGATTGCGCCCATGAATCGGGTAGCCGTATGAGAACGCCGTCATCCTCATCATCCGAGTCCTTGGTCCATACTGCGTCGACTGTAGACTCTGCAAGCGACTCGATCGTTACTGTCGTCCCCTCCGTTATATCTGGGGCTACGAACCGGGCTAGTATTTCATCATCTTCGAAGCGTTCAACTCGCGCGTCTGCGAGTGTCAGCGATGGGCTCGGGTCACTGTCACCGGCAAACGAATACTCGGCAAAATCAAATTCTTCAGGAGCTTTCTTTGCGCCGACTCGGGCTGGAAACGGCTGCTGTTCCCACAGCTCAGTTGCTGATCCCTCGCCATCGAAGTGGAGCAATCCGGCTTCCAGATTACCAGTGGCAGCTGTCTCGAGTAAGGCTTGGCCGGTGATATTGGGACTGCCGTAGAGCGTGGCCGTGCCCCACGCTCCCTCGAAGACCATCCCTTTGGCGTGAATCCACCGTTCTGTATCGTGTTGGATCGGGTGGAATTTGACGGCCTCACCAAAGGCCTGGATAGCATTGTCTGGATCGAGATGCGTATTCCCCTCCGCAATACAAATCTCGTACTCGTCGGCATCAAGTTGAGCATCAATTTCAGAGAGTGTCGATTCCCCGCCAAAGAAGGGCGCAAAGAGGGTGACACGGTTGACATCGCCAATTTCGTCGAGCACTTGCTCGAAGATGGATGTATGCAGGTTATGTACGAACCCACCGGTCACTGATTCGGAGTGTGACCGGTCATCAATCCACTCTGTGGTTTCAACGGCTCGTTGCATCTCTGTTCGCACGTCTCTCCCGGAGACATACTCCTGGCACAGCTGGTCGATAAATTCCCGGACATCCTGTGCGACTGCTAGTTCCTGCGCTGTTGGTCGGTCAGCATCCGTCTCCGGATCTGCAGAGACGGTCACTGTTTGGCCGAGTTGAGCTGCAGTTGTGTACTCAGCAAGCGTAATATTCGCTGATGACACGCTAACGTGGCAGGCTGATTCGCCTGCGAGAAAGGCGACTTTGGGATGAAAGGTTGACTCTACAGTAACCGGTTCGAGATAGTAGTGCTGGCCGATTGCTCGACTTGTGAGCGCCTGTTGTTCAGCGAGTTTTTCGTATTGCTGATCATCCATGAGGACGATCGGTGTCGCGACGCCTGCTTGTTGCAGCGGATCGATCGCATAGTTACTGAAAAAGAGCGGCTCGAATGGGTACGTCGTACACACGGCGTGGTCAGCCTCACACCCACCGAGAGCTTCGATAAGATTCATTCGTACTCACCTCGGAACCTGGCAATAACCGTCTCTCCAGCTGATGTTGGTACCCACAGGTCGGTATCCGACTGATAGGTGAGCAATCCAGCGTCCCGCATAAGACGTCGAAGGTCTCTATATCGTAGATTGCCTGTACTTGGGGACGCTGTCCCACCAGCTGCAAACAATAGCTGATCATTCGTCGTCGAGTAGTCACCGGCATCGGCCCCGGTTCCAAACACCATTGAAATCGAGCCACTTCCGAGCCGATCCTGAACGACATAATTGTGGATTGTGATGACGCGCTCGTCGAAAATGCGACGTGCCAGAACCGGCAAGGGGGTGTCGTTACTGACAGTCTCCAGGTACCGAGCCGTCTTGACGAGTGACGAGTGTCGCTGGCCAAACTCCTGGTCAACATACCGTTCCAGAAGCGGCTTCTCCTTAACCAGCTGCTCGTACTGCTCGATCGCGGCGACAAGCTGAACAGTACTGCGTGCACAGAGGCGACCCAACGCTTCAATTGCCTCTGTTCGTGTGGTGGCATCTTCAACGGCTGAAAGGCAGTTGTTAGTCACTTCAATCAGCGTCCGACCGTTGAGTTCTGGATCCGTTACCGGTCGCCACGTTCCAACGTAACGGGCCTGCAACTCAGCTCGAAGGTCACCAAGTGTCTCGCACTCTGTGTCTTGCCCTTCCGGGACTGTAATCTCGTATGTGTTCGGCTTTACCCGGCCAGCCCGGAACAACTCACGCGTGATGTCCGACTGACTCATTCGGTTCTCCCTAAGCGATGTCTCACTTCGTAGAGCTGCAGTCGCCTCGGCAGCGATTGGTGTGGTCTCGATCTGTGAAAGCAATTGTTCCCGGGGAACACCTTCGGGAGCTTCACGGCTTAGATGCGCAGCGAGACCCCAGAGTTGTGCTCGAAGTGCATGCGCTAACTGGCATTGGAGATAGTAGACTCGGCCCAGAGGACGGATTGGACTAAATCGCGTTTCATCTCGGTCATCATAAGACAATGGTTCCCCCTGATCCGCCGACGCCACGAGGTCGTGGGCACGAAGAATTGCCAGACACCAGGCTCGACGCAGGTGATGAACGTTGCTGCTGACAGAGTCGCGGAGGTTATTCTCGAATTGCTCGTCAGAAACGATATACTCGTAATGATCGTTGATCTGGAGATCCAGGCGCGAAGGCCACTCCACGACGTCGACGGTCTGCTCACGTTCATCCCAGGTGACGACCCCAAAGAGAATGCGCTGTAGCATATCCTGTTCGCGATCGTTCGCTGTACTTGTGAAGCAGCCTTGATGGGTGAACACATCAGCCAAGTCATCAAGCAACTCTACTGTGACCGATTGCTCCCTGACAGCAGAGACGATCGCTTCAAAATACGGCCCGGCGATTTCGTCCAGGCTTTCAGCTAACTCCTGGCCAGCTGCCGTCAGGGCCAACTCGCCCTGTTTGAGATAGAAATTCCCCATGGTTGATTGGAACCGGCGAATCGCGTAGGGGCTATTGTCCAACAGCGTAAATGACGAGAGGTCGATCGAGTCACCTTCGTATATCGAATCATCGCTAATATTTGAACTCCCTGTCACGCCTGAGAGACCAGCCTTTTGCTCTTCATGAGTTAGTTGCCGCCGATAGCTTGCCAATCCTAAAATCTCCTCGATTCCCTCAAGCAAGGTGCGCTTTTCCGCTGGTGACAGATCAGCAGTAATTGGGGAATGCAAGACGCGATACATTGCCCAACAGAACCCTGAGAAATACCGGCCTCGTGCTCGAACATCTGTGGTGATGCCACGTGAAATGGTTTGCTCCATTTGAATTCGGACTCTGTTCGCCCGGAGCGGTTGCTCTGGGCGCCCTGTTTTAGAGATGCGTTCATTCCACTGTGGCTCCAATGACATTGTGTGATATCCTCAATCAAGTGTTATAGAAGTATGGCGTTGTAGTGGCTGGGAAAGGATTCATCAGCATTATCCTTTTAGCTGACGGAGAGGATGCGATTCGTGTTCCTGCTGTCCAGAATCGCGGGCCTGAATGCTGACCGGATCGAAAATTAACTCTCTGGCTCATTCACGGACTGGATAACAGCATCCAACGACTGTAAGAGTTCACGTATGGAAACGCTGCTAGCTAGCCAAACTACGACTAACAACAAAATGATTACGCTGTCTGGGAATCTGCTTCTTCCACGGCCGGTAGGCGGTCGAAACGTGTGTGCGGTGCGGTCGCTGTCTAGCGATAGCAGATGCTAAAGAAGGGCCCCGACCGACCGCTGAGGGCCGCCGATT
>OBKM01000990.1_pt1 | contig 12486 bp, 14 predicted proteins | sample 1519691 | NCBI WGS metagenome assembly OBKM01 (sample SAMEA37050418, study PRJEB22526) | metagenome | biome: saline pan; feature: lake; material: water | place: Egypt | collected 2015 | depth 0.5 m
CCCCTCCGGTCGAGGCTGGGGCGGTCCGAGGCTGCGGTGCGGTCGGGTGGGACTGGAAGGGGCAGTCGCGAGGGCGACGCCCGCCGCAGTAAGCACCGCAGGGAGCGAACGAAGTGAGCGACCGAGGAGCGCAGCAAGGCGCGCGAGCCGTCGCGGCTGGGGCTTCCAAGGAAGTCTCTGCTTCATCGCTCATTTATACACTATTCCTCCCAGCACTGAAGACGCCTTTATAAACAACGCACCGATTCTCGTATGCACAATATACGCCCGACATCGATCGCTGCGATGGCTACATTGAGCGATTCTGCTGTAGGTGTGATCTGTGCTCTGACACCTCGTCCATCGATAGAAGTCGACCGAGCGGTGTACCGACAAACGCCGGCCGGCCGGGCTCACCAACGAAAGTCGACCGGATGATCGGTTCCTGATCCGGACGCGGCGCGCTCGTTTGTACATAAAAGAGATCATCCCTCGAATCGGAGACGTTCGTCCGTCGAGAGTCGTGTCAACTGTACACTCGCAAGGCTTATGCCCCAAACGGTCATCCGTCAGGACGCAATGGCAGAAGGCGAAGTTGATTTCTTCAACGACACTGGCGGCTACGGTTTCATTTCGACTGACGATGCGGACGATGACGTGTTCTTCCACATGGAAGACGTCGGCGGTCCGGACCTCGAAGAGGGACAGGCGCTCGAGTTCGAAATCGAGTCCTCGCCCAAGGGCCCGCGTGCGGCCAACGTCGTTCGACAGTAACACCGTTTCACGGTAGCGGGTCGACCGGCACACGCCGCTTACGGCTCTGACACACGAAACTGCGTTTTATCCCCCCGATCCGGACGTCGGTCCGCCGTGGGAACGTTTTCTCGACGACGAGCGACCGCGCCGTCGGCACCGATCCTGCCGCCGTGCTCACATGTGTTGTCCCCAGAGGCCGCGCCCTTTCGTCACCTCGACGTCGCCTTCGACGCGCGTCTGACACGCCAGTCGGACGTCGTGGCTCGGGTGATGCGGCGGGAACCACAGGCGAGCCGTCTCCTTTTTGCTTGGCTCGCTTACCTCGCCGTCGACTTTGACCGCGCAGGTCCCACACGACCCCATCCCGCGACAGTTGAGCTGCTCGGATTTCCCGTTGTACACGGAGAGGCCGGCCTCGCGAAGCACGTCACGCAACACGGCACCCTCCTCGCACTCGATCTCCTCGCCCTGATAGTAGACGGTCGGCATGAGTCGTGTACGGGTACGCGACCGAGCACCATAGGTGCTGGTGTCGAGTTCCACACGCTGCGGGGACACACGCGGTTCCTCTGACGACGTGGCGTTTTTTACGTTCGGACGCCGGAGGGTGGCATAATGGGACTCAGGTGTCTGCTCGGGCACGACTTCGATGAACCCGAGATCGAGCGCGACCGCGAGGAAGACGGCAGCGAGGTCGTCACTACCGTCAGAGAGGTGAAAACCTGCTCTCGGTGTGGCGAGACGCAGATCGTCAGCGAGAACACGGAAGTCACGACCGTCGAACAGCTCGCCGACCACGCGACGGCCGCGGCAGCCGACGACCGGGGGTCGCCCCCGGTTGAACCGGCTGACGAGACGGCGACCGCCGACGCGGGCGGCCAGCCCGACGCTTCCGTCTCCGACGCTCCGCTCTCGGACGGGCCCGATGTCGATTCCACGGCTGACGACCAAGCAATCGACGACGGCGTCTCGGCGGGCGACGGTGCGTCGCTCGACGATGACGTGTCGCTCGACGATGACGTGTCGCTCGACGATGACGTGTCGATCACCGACGACGCGGAGATCATCGACGCCGATACGGATTCCGAGGCGGCGGATTCATCCGCGACCGACGAACCGGCGTCGGCCGACGATCACGGCGGCGTGGATGTCGAGGAGCCGGCGACCCCCCCGGAAACGATGGGCGATCAGTCCGGGAGCGTCGACCATCCGGAAGCGTCTCCCGACGCGGTCGACGCCGACTCACACGCCGCCGCGGAGGCTCCGGACGCCGACGCGACGGCAGACACCGATGACGGTGTGATCCTCGACGACGACTCCGAGGCGGATCCCGACCGCGGTCGTGGAGAGTGGCCGGCAGTCGAGGAGACCGAAGGGCCGTCCGAGGAGCCGACGCCGTGGCCGGAACAGGAGGGTGAAGACGAGGGGTTCGCTGCGGAGGTCGGTGCGAGCGGCGACAGCGGCGTCGAGTTCGGCGGCGGACTGACGCCCCAGCCGGGCGAGAGTCCGGCCGAAGACGACGGCGAGACGGAGTACATCGACCCCTCCGACGCCGATGCGGGTGGAGTCCCCGACGAACGCGTCGAGTCGGCGTCGGATGAGTCCGGTGGGTCCGCAGTCGAGACGGGGTTCACTCGGGGGGACAGCCCCGAGCTACGCACCTCGACCGGCAGGACGGAGACGGAGTACTACTGTCCGGCGTGTGAGATCACCTGGGGTGCCGGCGGGAACTCGCTGCGCGCCGGCGACATCTGTCCGGAGTGTAAGCGCGGATACGTCGACGAACGTCCGGTCGGCGAACCCGGCCAGTGAGCGTTGCGTGGGCGGTGCCGTCGCTCCGAGGGATATCGTCTCCGCCGCACGCGGGTTCGTTCGTTTCGCGAGCGATTCGTCCGTTGCTTGTGGCTCCTCCACCGCTGATCCGTGACGAAACTGGTTTACGCACCCCTGTCGAACGGTCTCGGCATGAAAGAGTACAAGATGCGACGTGGGGAGCATCTCGACGATCGGATGCCGGACCTGAAAGGGTCGATCGAGGAGTACTTCGGCGAGGTCACCGGCACGGAGGAACACAACGGACACGAGCTGTACGTCGTCGAGGACCCGGACAATCCAGTGTTCGACCGGATCCTCGCGGGCGCAGCCGAGTACAGCGGTAAGAAGGATAAACTTGCCGTCCACTTCGACGAGCGACCGGCCGAGGAGGTCATCGCCGAAGGGAACGCGGACGCGGCAGCCGACGCGGTCGATGCGAAAAACGAGTTCCTGTTGGAGGCGACAGGTCGCGACGCGAAATCCCGACGCGATTCGCTGAAACGCGAAGTCGAGGACGACGCGCCGGACTACTGATCCTCACGCCGCAGTTCGCGGGGCTAGAAGATCATCCGAGTGAGATTCTGACCGTCGAGGATGTCAGTCTCCGACTCGCTCGACCGCCACGGCCGAGTGTTTGTACTCGGGAATCTCCGCGACAGGGTCGAGCGCGTCACCGGTCAGCGTGTTGATCAGCGGCTCGGCGTAGTGGAACGTACAGAACACGACGCCCTCGCGGACGTCCGTGGTGACGTCGGCGGTGACGGTCACCTCGCCGCGTTCGTTCGCGACCCGCACGGTGTCGCCGTCCTCGATCCCGCGTGCGGTCGCGTCCGTCGGATGGATCTGGAGGACGTCTTCACCTCGCATCGCCATCAGTCGCTCGGAGCGCCGCGTGAACGCGCCGCTGTTGAACTGCTGGATCACGCGTCCCGTCGTGAGCGTGAGCTCCCCCTCCTCGAGCGTGTCGGCCGGCGGCACGGCGTCGATCGCGGAAAGCGGCGCGGTTCGCTCGCCGGTCGCGAACGTCTCCGCGTGCAACACGTCCGTGCCGGCGTCCGCGCCCTCCGGGAACGGCCACCGCTGATACCCCTCGCCGATCCCGTCGTAGCTCATCCCCGCGTAGATGGGGGCGACCCGCGTCAGCTCGTCGAACACCGGCCGCGGACCGTCGTACTCGAACGCCGCGGGCACGTCGGTGAGTCGCTGACCGAGCTCGGCGAGAATGTCGAGGTCGCGGCGTGCGTTCCCCGGCAGGTCTGCGTTCGGACGCATCCGCATCACGCGACGATCCGTGTTGGTGACGGTGCCGGACTTCTCCGCCCAGCTACTCCCTGGCAACACCACGTCGGCGTGGGCCGCCGTCTCCGTCTCGAACAGGTCGATGACGACACAGAAGTCGAGTTCCTCGAACGCGGACGCGACCTGTGTCGCGTTCGGCTCGGTCACCGCGGGGTTCTCGCCGAACACGACCGCTGCCCGCACCTCGTCGCCGAACCTGTGTGTGGCGGCTACCTCCGTGAGGCCGGGCTCGCCTGGCGGCTCGACGCCCCACTCGTCGGCGAGGCGGGCGCGCGCATCCGGATCGGTCACCGACTCGTACCCCGGAAGGATTCCGGGGAGCGTCCCGACGTCGCTCGCGCCCTGCACGTTGTTCTGGCCGCGAAGCGGGTTCACGCCGGTTCCGGGCCGGCCGACGTTCCCGGTCAGCAGCGCGAGGTTGAGCAGCGCATGCACGTTGTCGGTGCCACAGCGATGCTGGCTCATCCCCATGCCGGTGATCAGCGCGGCGCTGTCGGCCTCCGCGAACGCCCGGGCCGCTTCTCGGAGCGTCTCTGGGGCGACGCCCGCCCGACTGGCGTTCGCCTCGACGTCGACGTCCTCGAGATGCGCCTCGAACGCCTCGACGCCGGAGACGCGCTCCTCGAGGAACACCTCGTCGACGAGCCCCTCCTCGACGATCGTTTTCGCGACCGCGTTCAACACCTCGATATCCGTTCCGGGACGGAGCGGGACGTGGATATCCGCCGCCTCGGTGGTGTCGTTCTCGCGGGGGTCGACGTGGATCAGCGTCGCGCCGTCTCGGATCGCGGGCAGCAGGTACGACCGGAACGCGACCGGATGCTGTTCGGCCGGGTTCGCGCCCGTGACGAACAGGCAGTCGGTCTCCGACAGATCGTCCAGCGTGTTCGTCATCGCGCCCGCGCCGAGTCGCTCGCTCATCGCCGCGACGGTCGAGGAGTGGCAGAGTCGGGCGCAGTTGTCGACGTTGTTGGTCCCGAGGATGCGAGCGAGCTTCTGATACACGTAGTTCTCCTCGTTCGTACAGTTCGAGGAGGCGAAAAACTGTACTGCGTCGGGGCCGTGCTGGTCGATGACCTTGCAGAGCCCCTCGGTGACGCGGTCGAGCGCTTCCTCCCACGGCGCGGTGACGAACGAGCCGTTGTGCCGCACGAGCGGCTCCGTGAGTCGCTCGTCGTGAGCAACCACGTCGAACGCGGCTGCCCCCTTCGGACAGATCTCTCCTCGCGTGTTTACCGGCCCGTCGACTCCGGTGGCGGACTCGTTGCCGGCGTACTCGATGCTACACCCGACCCCGCAGAACGGGCAGATCGTGGGTCGGGACTCGAACGTTCGGTTCGGTGTGTTACTCATGTCGGTCACCTCGACGGGAGCCGCACCCGACAGCCCCTCCGAGGGAGCGCCGACCGGCTCCTATCAGTCGTGTCTATGGGTCCGAACCTCCTTCCATCGGTGCCTTTGTATGACAGGCTTTTAAATATGAAGGCGGCTCTGACGCACCGCAGCCGTAGTCGGTGGCGGTGTGGTGTTTGCGGTTGGTGGCGGTGTGGTGTTTGCGGTTGGTGGCGGTGTGGTGTCCATCGGTAGCCAGGGCGTTCGTCCGTCGGTCGCCGCATCACTCGCTCGTCGGTGACGGTGCCACTCGCCGAGGCGCCTGCACCGGGAGGCGTCGACGAGTCGTTCGGGCGGCTCATTCACCCAGACACCCCGGGAGACGGCGTCGGCACGAGCACGCGCCCGATCGATCGAACGCCGACCGTCAGGAGACAGGCGGTGAACGCGATCGTTCCGAGCTTCCCGCCGAGGCCGACGAAGTACGGTGCGGCACCGACGAACACGAGCCCCGACAGCGCGCCCGCCGTCAGCATCGCGCCGGTGCCGGGGACCCGTTCCGGCGTCGCCATCCCGGCGAACGACGCACAGAACGCCACCGCTGCGACCGCGTCACCCGCGGCGAACAACGGCGGACAGACGAGCCCGGCGATCAGGCCGACGACCGCGGAGCCAACGACCGGCCCGTGGTCGAGCCCGACGCTCACGAGATACGTGACCGCAGCGGCGACGGTGGCCACGAGGACGAGGACCGCGGCAACGTCGCCGGACGGAACCGAGTCCGTTCCGGGCTCTATGCCGCCAGTCGCCCAGATCGCGAGGCAGCCGACGAACGCGGTCGTCCCGAGCTTCCCACCGAACCCGTTGAACGCGCGTTTGCCCGCGACGAAGACGGCGGCGGCGACGAGGCCCGCGCCGGCTACCGCCTCGAGGTCGGCCCCGGCCACGGGCGTCGCCATCCCGACGAAGGAGCCGCAGTACGCCGGCGCGGCGTACGTCTTCGACAGCAGGTGTGCACAGAGCCCGACCAGCGCCGAGGCGACGACCGGTCCGAGCCCGACGTGTATGGAGAGGACGTACGTGACCGGAGCGCCGACGGCGACGGCCGCGGCGTTGCCGAGATCGGTTCGCGTGATCGTGAACCCGTTCGTCCGAAGCGCCCATCGCGTCTCGCGCAGCGTGACTCGCCCGACGACGAACGCGAGACCGATGAGCAGCGCGCCGGCGGTCAGCAGGTCCCCATCGACGGCGGGCACGACCCCGCCGACCGCTGCGACGCCCATGGCGACGCCCGCACCGCCGAGGAGAGCTGCACCGACCGCGTGAATGACTCGTCGCACGGCTTCCCGTCAGGGATGAACGATGATACGGGCCGACCCACAGTATTGTGGGTGTTCTCGGGAGGGGGGTGACGCACGTCCGACCGGAGTGACGACGAGGGCGCCGTGTCCGGCGTCCCGGTTGGAACCATGGTTCGGGGGCAGGCTTTTTATCGGCCAACCGAACCCCCGATCGATGACATCGGACCGCCGGGCGGATCGGGACCCCTCGACCGACCCCTCCACCCGGGGAGCTGGGACCGACGACGGGTCTGCCACGCCGAGTGGGGTGCGCACCGGACTCGCAATCCACGGGCCGGACAGCTGTCCAATAGCGAGCGTGTCGACCGCACACGAGGGACCGGTGACGGGCATCAACTGGACGCACGGCGACGGCGATCATACGGAGGAGTTCCGGGTCCGCGACTCGGCGGCACTCGACCGAGCTGCGGGCGTTCCCGAGGCTTCCTCCGTCATCGATCTCGGCGACGAACGCGTGTACCGGTACGTCCGCGCGGCGGACGTCGACTGCGCCTGTTCGATCATCGAGTCGCTGGACGCCCCGATAACCGATGCGCGCGCCGAGAACGGCGTGTTGTACGTGACGCTCCATCTTCCGGATCTTGAGCGGCTCCGCGACGTGGTCTCCGCGCTCGACGGGGTTGCGGAACGGGTCGCCGTCCGGTACCTGGTTCACGGGTCGAGCAGCGGCGGCCCCGTTCCCGATCGGACGCTCGTCGACCGCGGACGGCTCACCGACAGACAGTGTGAGGTGCTCCGAACCGCGTACGAGCTCGGCTACTTCGAGCGTCCCCGCGGAGCCAACGCGAGGACGGTCGCCGACGCGCTCGACATCGCGCCGTCGACGTTCGCCGAGCATCTCGCCGCAGCCCAGCGAAAGCTCCTCGAGGAGGTGCTGGTGGAGTGTTAACCGCTCAGCGGCGGTTCGTCGGCGTCGAGCACCGGAGACACAGCGTCGTGTCAGCGACGTAGTTCACGTCGTCGGAGCCACAGTCCGGACAGTCGAAGCGCCCGGTGTTGTACTCCGTCGATCCTCGCGGCGCATGGAGCTTGCCGGCGTCGAGCCGCCGGCGAGTCGCGCTCGGGACGCGAGATCGCTTGACCGCGATCCGCCGTGCGAGTGCGTCCGCGCCGCCCCCGCCGTGGACGTCGTCCCACGACACGTCGTCGGGTCGCGAGAGCTGCGCGAGAAGCTCCGTCCCGGCCTGCAGAAACGGACGACCGGTCTCCGACGCCGGGGCGTCGAGGTCGAGCGCGTCGTACCCGTCCGCGGCGCGGTCGTACGCCGCGCTCGCCCGGTCATCATCGCCGATGACGGCGCGGAGATCCCCGACGAACTCGTGACAAGCCGCCCGCTCGACGGGAGTCTCGAGGACGTGCTCCCGGAGCTCGCCGGCGACGACGATCCCCTCGGCCGCCGGAGCGCGTGCGTGCTCCGACGAGCCGGCGAGCCGCCGGCACACCGCGGCCGTCGCGAACGCCGCCAGCGCGCTGCCGGCCCGCGATCGCGCACGGGCCTCGTACGCCGTTCGCTTCGACGGGCCATGCCCCGATAGCGTCTCCCGCGCCGCGGTCGCGTACGCCGCCGCGGCGTCGTCGTATCGCTCGTCGGCGAGCGCACGAATCGCCCGGTCCCGTGCGGGTAGCCCGTCCATGGAACCCGTACGTGCGACGTCGAGTTAAGCTCCGTGCCAACCGACGACTCCGGCCGCATTCTCGACCGGCGACGACTCCGCCGACCAACTCCCCCGCGGGAAACGGGACGCGGGTCTCCGAGTCATCGCCGAGAACCACCACGTTGGTGGTGGCCGCGCTCCAAACTCTCATATGCACATCGGCATCGACGGCTCGCCGGACGGCTGGTTCGCGGTCCGATACGACGGAGACACGTACGCCGGTTCGGGGCTCTACGAGGGGATCGAGGCGCTGTGGGAGCACTACGGTGAGGCGGCAGACACCGTTCTGATCGACGTTCCGATCGGCCTCCGTGAGGAGTCCGCAGCGAAGCGACCGTGTGACGCCGCCGCCCGCGACGTGCTCGGTTCGCCGCGCGGGCGAAGCGTGTTCGCGGTCCCGATACGGGATGCGGTCCACGAGGACCAGTACGCCGACGGCAAGGCGATACAGGAGGCGCGCACGGACGCCAGCATCGGCGTCCAGTCGTGGAACATCACCGACCTCATCGCGCAGCTCGACACGTTCCTGCTCGAAACCGAACCGGCCGCCGTCGGGACGATCCGTGAAGCACATCCGGAGGTGTGCCTCTGGGCGCTGAACGAGGCGGTACCCACGGAGTACTCGAAGACGCAACGACCCGCGGCCGCGTTCTGGGAGCGGATCGCGATCCTCGAAACGGTGGATGAGCACGTCACGAGACACGTCCGCGATGCGGGACGCGACCTCGATGCCAACGTGAAAAACGACGATATCGTGGACGCGTTCGCGCTGGCGCTCACCGCCAGTTCCAGAACCGGCCCCCTGCGGACGCTCCCGTCGACCGACCCCGCGGACGACCCGGGCGATCCGAGCGGGCTCCCGATGGAGATGGTGTACGCCTACCGATGATGGCCGCCTCGGCGGCCCGGAACGCGTCGATCGCTGGCCGATCGGACGGCAAGTACTCTTCACTCCGGCGAGTAGCCCTTCACTCCCGCGAGTACCCTTCACTCCCGCGAGTACCCTTCACTCCCGCGAGTACCCTTCACTCCCGCGGGTCACGCTCCTCGATGCTGATGTCAGCTATCGTCCGGTCGGTTCGCGCGACTCGCTCGGCGACGAGTAGCTTCTCGATCCTGTCGAGGCGGTCCCAGTCGAGCTCGTCCGGCGGATCGGACTCGTACCCCTCGAACCGGTCGACGACTGCCTCGTTGACCAGCCGTGAGAACGCTCCGCACTCCGGACACGTCGCCATCAGATGCGAGGTGTCGAACGCGCGGCGTAGCACTCCCTCGAAACAGTCGCTGCATCGGTAATCGACGGTGCGACTCATGCGATCCGTACGCTCCGGATGGATGAGTATCCGTCGCCGGCTCGCGTCAGTCGCCCGTGTCCGTGCTCGGTCGGTATCGACGGCTCACCGCCTTCCAGCGCCCGGATCTGAACAGCCCGTAGTTGATAGTTCCCGGGACGAACGACTCCACGATGAGCGCCAGATAGAGCCCGGCCACGCCGAGCGGCGTGAGCAGTCCGACGACCGCGATGGGGAGCGCGAACGCGTACCGACCGACGAGCGAGGCGACGAAGGGCCAGCGCGTGTCGCCGGCGCCGACGAGCGCACCCGAGGTCGTTCCGTCCAGTCCGAGGCCGACGGCGCTGACCGCGGCGGCTGCAACGAACGTCTCGGTTACCGCAACCTCCTCGGCGCCGGACACGAACACCCCGGCGATCGGCGACGCGAGCAGGACGACGACAGCGCCGACGACCACGTACACCACCATCGCCAGGCGGATGATCCCCGCTCCGTAGGCGCCGGCCTCCGACTCCTCGTCCGCACCGAGGTGTTGCCCGACGAGCGAGCTCGACGCCAGCGACAGCCCCCAGTTGATGCTGTTTATCATCGCGCGAACCCGGCGTGCGACCTCCAGTGCGGTCACGACGACCGGCCCGAACGAGGCGGCGATCCACAGCAGCGGAAAGATAACGAGCCCCTGCGCGAGTCGGCGGCCGATCTCCGGAGTCGACACTTCGAGCAGCTGGCGAACGATCGCGAGGTCCACCAGCGGCGTCGATCGCGAGATCGGAACCGGGCTCGGCTCCATGCCCAGCCCGCCGTAGGAACGACCGACCATCCCCCAGCCGAGAACGACCATCACCGCGCCGGTCGACAGCGTCGTTCCCAGCGCGGCCCCGGCGACGCCCATGCCGAGCCCGAAGATGAACGCCACGCTGAGGACGACGTTGAGCACCGCGCCGCCGCTCCGGACGACCATCTCGGTGAACGTGTCCCCGACGCCGGTGTACGTCCGGCTGGCGATCAGGTTCAACAGCTCGAACAGCACGGCCGGCGTGACGACCAGCAGGTACACCGTTCCGTGTCGGAGCGCCTCGGGGTCCGCGCCGAGGACGCCGATCAGCTCCGGCGCGAACAGCCCGAAGACGAGCATGATCGGGACGGCCAGAAGCGTCGCGACCACGACGCTCTGTTTGACCACGAGCGACGCACGCTCCTCCCGTCCCCCGCCGTAGTTCTGCGAGACGAGACTCACCGTTCCGCCCGCCAGCCCGAGTCCCAGGAGGACGACGATGCTCCAGTAGCCGAGCGCGAACGCCAGCCCTGCCGTCCCGGCGGTGCCGACGGCGATGCCGACCATCGCGAGGTCGGCGGTCTGTTTGGACATGATCGCGAACCCCGTGACGACGCGCGGCCACGCGAGATCCACCGTCGGTCGCAGTCGCTCGGCGTCGATGATCCCGAGCCGGTCGAGGATCCGGCCGAGGGCGTCGACCGCGTCGTCGTCGGCGTCCGGCATACCACGTCCTATCGGCGACGGGGACTTCCCTCTGACGACACGGGTGCTCCTACGGCTTCGTGTTCAGCGGTGACGGTACGCGAACGTCACTAGAACGGCCGCGATGACGCCTAACACGAGCAGTAGAACGACGACGATACCGGGAACGTCGCCGACTCCACCCTGCCTCGCTTCTTCGGCCGGCACATCACTGTTTTCGTCCGGCGTGGAGCCACTCTCCCCGCCATCGGCCACGTTGAACGTCACCGCCTGTGTTCGCTCGTTGCCGACGCGGTCGGCGACGGTCAGCGTCGCCTCGTACAGCTCGCCGTCCACGGCAGCGAACGTGTGTTCGGCAGCCGTCGATGTGATCGTCGTCCGATCGGCCGTCGTCACCGAAGCGACCTACGACGACCCGTTCCGCCCGATGAACCGGTTCATCGAACTCTTCGAGGACGCCACGCAGGTGAAGGGGTTCAACCGGAGCTTCCTCGAGCCGATGTATATCGAGCTCGCCCACGAGCGGATCGAGGCGGGCCTGGAGTCGGACATCATCTACGACCCGAAAGTGATCGAGCTCGTACTGGAGGAGTACCCGAATCTCGGGGCGGCCGCGCTGGAGAAGGACCACGTGACCGCCTCCGTTCACGACGACCTCCCGATCGCCATGGCGATTTTCGAGAACCGGATCGGCATCGGTATCCACACGGAGGCGATGGGAACGCCGGTCGCGTGGATAGATACGGACGACTCTGACGCGATCGCCTGGGGAGAGCAGCTCTTCGAACGGTATCGTGCCGAGGCGACACAACTCTACTGACCCGCGTCGCCGAGTACACGCCCTCGCTGGAACGGAAGATGCGTGAGCGACCGTTCACGACCACCCCCTCATTTCGGTTTGACTCCTCGGTCTTCTCTTCGAGCTCCCTGACCTGTTGTCCGAGAACTTCCGCCTCCGCGTACTCCAACATGGTTTCGGCTGCACGGTTCCACCATGTCATCGGCCCAGTAGTGTCCGTCTCCCCGATGGCGGCTGGTGAGGCGGTGGTGAAACGCCTCGGTGTCAAGTGGTTCACGAATCGAAGATGCTCGTCATCACGGAAATCTCCGATTTCCGCACCACCCCGAGGCACTCGGCCTGCTCTCTCTCTCCGTAGATCGTCCCCTCCTCATCCGCTCGGCCGGTACCGAACTGGATCAGGCGGTCCGGCGTGATCAGCGACTCCACGCTCGGCCCCCTGCGGTGCCCGTGCATCCGGAAGCGTAATTGCCCGCGGGTGTCGCGGCTTCACCATAGCTCCGGATCGGCAGCCATTTCGTGGTCCTCTTCACCGCCGGGCGGAGCGTACGTGGACGGTACGGTGGGCGGTAAGCGTCACGATCACATCGCCCCACTGGAATCGTAGCTCACCCGCCGAGGGTGGGCGCATGAGAAAATTGCTGATCAGCGTGTCCTCGATCGATAAAAAGAGATAGCGCGAGTACCACGGGCCACCGTGCCCGTGGGTGAAGCGCGT
>OBKM01000992.1_pt1 | contig 12471 bp, 12 predicted proteins | sample 1519691 | NCBI WGS metagenome assembly OBKM01 (sample SAMEA37050418, study PRJEB22526) | metagenome | biome: saline pan; feature: lake; material: water | place: Egypt | collected 2015 | depth 0.5 m
TACGGGAGCCCGTGTCGAGCCCCCGCCCGCCGGAGATGGCCGAGGTAGTTTCCGACAAGCGGTATCCGGTTGCTCGTGGGTAGCCGTCCACTGTCCGCGGGGCTCATTCGTACAGGTGACAGGCAACCTCGCCGTCGGGGTGGGTCGTCTCGCAGACCGACTCGTAGTGCTCGCGCAGGTCGGCGGCCGCGCGCTCCCAGTCGCCGGCGACCACCGCCTCCAGGGCCGCCAGGACGCGCTGGCGCTCGCGGGCGGGCAACTCGACGGTGACGAGCTGTTCGTAGAGGTGGGTGGCGACGGCCTCGGGGTCGGGCTCGGCAACCTCGTCGCGGGCCTTCTCGACACCCACCTGGCGGTTCGCGATCCGGTTGCGAACGTCGGTGACCGCCCGGAACGCCGCCTGGTCGATGTCCAGCCCCGCGGGCGGGATGACCTTCGGACACCGGGTGCGGAACCGACAGCCCGAGGGCGGGTCACGCGGGGACGGCACGTCACCCGAGAGCGGGTCGATATCCCGGTCGCGCTCTGCCGTGTCGACACGCGGCACACTCTCCAGAAGTGCCTCCGTGTACGGGTGCCGGGGGCTCTCGAACAGTTGCTCGGCGGGGGCCACCTCGACGAGTTCACCCAGGTACATCACGGCGACCCGGTCACAGATGTGCCGGATGACACCGAGGTCGTGGCTGATGAAGAGATAGGTGAGATCGAGCTCCGCCTGGAGGTCGGCGAGCAGGTTGAGGATCTGTGCCTGGACCGAGACATCGAGCGCACTCGTCGGCTCGTCGAGCACGAGAAAGTCGGGGTCGAGTGCGAGCGCGCGGGCGATGCAGATCCGCTGGAGCTGGCCGCCGGAGAACTCGGCCGGGTAGCGGTCGCGCTGGTCGGCCGACAGCCCGACCCGCTCTATCAACTCGGTGACGCGCTTGTCGCGCTCGGCCGCGCCACCCCCGTCGAACGGCCAGTCGTGTATCTCCATCGGCTCGCGGATGCTCTGCCCGACGGGCATCCGGGGGTCCAGACTCGAGAACGGGTCCTGAAAGACAATCCCCGTCCGGCGGCGAAACTCGGTCAGGTCCTCCCGCGCCGCAAGCGCCTCGCCGTCGAACCGGACCGACCCGTCGGTGGGCTGTTGCAACCGGAGCACCGTCTCGCCACAGGTCGATTTCCCACACCCGGACTCGCCGACCAGACCCAGCGTCTCGCCCCGGCGCACCTCGAAGGAGACGCCGTCGACGGCCCGGACGGCGACGGGCTCTCGACCCAGTAGCCTGTCGTACAGGCTGTCTTGCTCGTAGAAGTACCGCGTCAGGTTCTCGACATCGACAAGCACCTCGCCGGTTCGGGTGCCGCTCATCGCCCGGCCCTCCCGGGTCGCGTGTTCGGAGTGGTCCAGTCAGTCATCGGTTTCCTCCGCCGTCTCGAAGTAGTCCGCCGGCAGTCCGCTGGCGGGGTCGTAGTCGCGCTCGGCGAGATAACACATCGTCTCGTGGTCGCCGTCGACGGGAAACTCCGGCGGTTTCTCCAGGCAGTGGTCCATCGCCTTCGGACACCGGTCGGCGAAGTAACACCGGTCGTCCATCTCGGCGTCGAGCAGACTCGGGACGTTCCCCTCGATCGGCTGGAGCTGTCCCCCGGGCCCCGACAGGGTCGGGACCGAACCCAGCAGTCCCTGCGTGTACGGGTGGACGGGGTTCTCGAAGATATCCGACAGCGGGCCCCGCTCGACAATCTCGCCGGCGTACATCACGCCGACCCGGTCACACATCCGCGCGACGACACCCAGGTTGTGCGTGATGAGCACGATAGCCATGTCGGTCTCGGCCTGCAGTTTCGAGAGCAGGCTGAGAACCTGCGCCTGGATGGTCACATCGAGTGCGGTCGTCGGCTCGTCGGCGACGAGCACGTCGGGTTCGCCGGCGAGTGCCTGTGCGATCATCGCCCGCTGGAGCATCCCGCCGGAGAACTCGTGGGGGTACTCCTCGGCACGCTTTGCGGGGTCGGGAATCCCCACCTGTTCGAGCAGTTCGACGGCGCGGTTCCGGCTCTCGTCGGTGACAAACCCCCGCGAGGGAACGACCGTCGCGGCGAGCAGCGAGGACAGCGAGTACTCGACGCCACGGGTTCGTGCCTCGCCCGACCGTGGTCGCGCGCGGGCCCGGCGCTGTACCTCGACCGCCTCCGCGATCTGTTCGCCGACGGTCAGGCTGGGGTTGAAGCTGCTCTCGGGGTCCTGGAATATCATGCTGAACGACGACCCCCGCAACGACCGCCGGGCCGTTGCTGGAATCGCCCGGAGGTCGACGAACTCGCCGTCGACAGCCTCGGGGTTGTCCTCGCGCATCGCCTCGGCGAGGTCCGCGTTGCGGTACTCGACTGTTCCTGCCGTGATCTCGCCCGGTGACTCGACGAGGTCCATCAGCGACAGCGCGGTGACGCTTTTGCCCGACCCGCTCTCGCCGACGATGCCGAACACCTCGCCGCGCTCGACCGTCAGGTCGAGATCCGAGACGGCGTTGACCTGTCCCTCGCCGGTGAAAAACCGGGTCGACAGCCCCTCGACGCGCAGGATGGGCTCGCTCACCGTGACCGCCCCCGTGGGCTGGTGCGCGTTCGCGTGTCTGTGCTCGCTCGGTCTGGTGCTGTCGCGTTCATCTTAGACACCTCGTTCGCCGTCGTCGAGATTCGGGTCCAGCGCGTCCCGGAGCCAGTCGCCGATGAGGTTGATACCGACAACCGTCAGCACGATACCCAGTCCGGGGAAGATAGACACCCACGGGAGCTGGCGCAGGACGCCCTGGCCCTGTTCGATCTCGAAGCCCCACGAGAGTGTCGTTCCCGAGAAGCCAAGATACGCCAGCGATGCCTCCAGCAGGATGATCACCGCCACCTGAATCGTCGCCAGCACGATAATCGGGGTGACACTGTTTGGCAGGACGTGTCGGCGGATGATCGTCCAGTTGCTCGCGCCGAAGCTCTGTGCGGCCGTGACGTACTCCTGGTTGCGGATCGAGATGGCCTCGCCGCGCGCGACGCGTGCGAACCACACCCAGATGACAAGCGCCGCCACGACGGTCACTGTCCCCGGTATCTCGATGTTCTCCGGCATGCCGTCGGCGAAGCCGGCGGCGACAATCGGGTCGGTGATCTCGATCGTGCTGGTGTCGAACGCGCCGATAAGCGCGAGCGCGAGCACGAGCGCCGGGAACGAGAGCATCACGTCGGCCAGACGCATCATCACGTCGTCGACACGGCCCCCGTAGTAGCCCGCGACGAGCCCGTAGGGCACGCCGATGAGCATCGCCAGGACGGTCCCGAGAAAGCCGATGAGAATCGAGACCCGCGCCCCGTAGACGAACCGCGAGTAGACATCCTGGTTCGAGGGGTTGGTCCCGAGGATGTGCTCGCTGTCGGCCTCGACGGTGACCGTCTGGCGCTCGCCGTCCTGGAAGACGGTCGTCTCGTGACTGAACCCCAGCGGCGGCAGTTCCTGCCCGGTCTCCTCGTCGAAGTGCCCGCCACTCGTCGGGTCGTGGGTCGCGAGCACGGGCGCAAAGACCGCCACGAGGACCATCGCCAGAAGCAACACGACCCCGAGTTTGGCGAGCCCGCTCCGGCGAAACGAGGCCCGCAGGTTCGACTTGACGCGGTCGGATATCATCGCCACGCGCCCCCCTGTCCGGTCACGATTCGCTCACCCGCGGGTCGAGGTAGTTGTACAGCAGGTCGACGGCGGTGTTCAGCGTCACGAACGCGACCGCGATGAAGATAACGACCCCCTGCAACAGCGGCCAGTCGCGGGCGTTCAGCGCGTCGATGAGCCGCTGGCCCAGCCCCGGCCAGTTGAACACGGTCTCGGTCACGATTGCCCCGCCAAGAAGCGTCCCCAGTTGCAGGCCCAGCACCGTCACGATCGGTATCATCGTGTTGCGCAGCACGTGCTTGTACCGGACGAGCACCCCCGGCAATCCCTTGGCCCGGGTGGCGGTGACGTAGGGCTTGCCGAGTTCCTCCAGCATCCCGCTCCGGGTGAGACGCGTGATGAGTGCCGTGAAGTACGTCCCGAGCGTGATCGCCGGGAGCAGGATGTACCGCAGGAACGTTCCCAGCTCCGAGACCGACTGCTCGAAGACGAGCGCACTCACTGCCTCGCGGAACCCGACCGCGCGCCGCCCCGTCGGGAGATTGAGCGTGTCGATACGGATCGGAAACTGGTCGGGAACGAACCCGCTCGTCGAGATCACGAGCGTCGGGTATGGGATGCCGTACCAGACCCCGAGCAGGAGAATCAGCATGATGCCGAGCCAGAAGTTCGGCGTGCTGATGCCGAGCAGCGAGAACAGCGTCGCGCCGTAGTCGGCGGGCTGGTTGCGCCGCGTGGCCGAGACGACACCGAGCGGAATCGCGATGAGAATCGCGACGATGGTCGCCGCGACCGCGAGTTCGAGTGTCGCCGGCACCCGCTCTATCACCATCGCCTCCACCTCGCGGTTGGACTGCCACGAGAACCCAAGATCGCCCTGGACCAGCCCGGTCAGGTAATCGAGGTACTGGACGTGGACCGGCTCGTTGAGGCCCTCGCGCTCGCGAACCGTCTCGATGAGGTCCTGCCGTGCGCCCTCCCCGAGCATCATCACCGCCGGGTCGCCCGGCGAGAGCTCTCTGAGGGCGAACATGATCGTCACGGCGCCCCAGACAACGAAGATGCCCTGGAAGAACCGCCGCAGGAGGAACCTCGCGAGCGACATCAGATACCACGAATACCCATCGGAGGGTTGATGACCCTTTCGCTACGCGCAGAGCCGCGGGAGTTAGCCCATCTCCCAGACGTAGATGGTCTCGTCCTCGCGGGGGTCGAAGGCGTCGTCCGGGATATCCTCGGTGATGCCGTAGATGCTCTCCTGGGTGTGCAGGAACACCCACGGGGCCTTCTCGTGAATGAGTTCCATGGTGTCCTCGAGTGCCTCGCGGCGCTCGTCGGGGTCGTCGATCTGCTGGGTGTCGAGGATGGCGTCGCTGATCTCCGGGTCGTCGAAGGTCCGGTTGGGGTTGTCGGGGATGGTGAAAAAGCCCTGGACGCCGTAATCGGCGTCACCGGTGATGACACCCCAGCCGATCATGTAGAATGCGATCTCGATGTCATCCTGATCGGGATCGTCCTCGAGTCGATCGGAGGGCACACCGGCCTGATTGGCGTCCGAGACCACGCCGAAGTCGACGATGTTCGCCTCGCAGTTCACGTTGGGCAACTGGTCGATCATGTCGGCAGCCTCCTGGCCGACCTGCACGTCGTTGAGGTACCGGCCCTCGGGGACGAACAGTTCGATGTCGGCGGGGTCGTCCGCGGTGTGGCCGGCCTGGCGAGCCAGGTCCTCGGCCAACTCGAGGTCCTGCTCGTAGGGCTCGATGTCGTCGTTGAACCCGTTGATACCCGGCGAGATGGGCTGGCCCCGGGCCTCGCCGAACCCAGACAGGACGGTCTCGACGATTTCCTCGTTGTCGACGGCGTGGTTCATCGCCTGCCGGAAGTTCTGGTCGTCGAACGGTGGAATCGTGTTCTTCATCGGCAGGAAGATGCTCCGGAAGCTGGTGACCTGCTCGATGCGGGCGTTGTCGGCGTTCTCGATCTGGTTGACATCGGCCGGAGTGATGTTGATCGAGAGGTCGGACTCGCCGGTCTCGACGGCGTTCGCGCGGCCACTCGATTCCGTGTCGGCGTTGAACGTGACCCGCTCGAACGGCGGTTCCGCGCCCCAGTAGTCGTCGAACCGCTCGAGAACGATCTCCTCGCCGGAGGTGAACTCGACGACCTCGTAGGGACCGGTGCCGTTGAAATCCTCCGGGTCGTCACCCGCCACAGCCGCGCCGGGCTGGTCGCCGTCGTAGTTCTGAATGGTCCACTCCCGGTTCATCGCGCGGGCGTAGTTGCCCCACTCGAACTGTGCGAGTTGAGCCGAGGCACTGTGGCTGATCTCGAGGGTGTGTTCGCCGGTAGCCTCCGCGCCGGTGATCGACCCCAGACCGAACGTGCCGATCGGACTGGCGACACCGACATCCGGGTCGATTGTCCGGTTGAGGGTAAAGGCCACGTCCTCGGCGGTCAGGTCGTCACCGTTGTGAAAGACCACGTCGTCGCGGATGGTGACCTCGGTCACACCGTCGCCGAAGTCCCAGTCCTCGATGACCCACTCGTTGAACCCCTCGCCGGGCTGGAAGTCCAGCATCGGCTCGTAGATGTGGTCGTACACGTCGAAAAAGTCCCCGGTGATGTGGTCGAGCGGGTCCTGGGTGTCCGGGAACTGCGACAGCGTGATGGTTATCTCGTCTGGCAACTCCGCGACCGGATCCTCGTCGTCATCGTCGTCACCTTCGATACAGCCGGCCATCGACACGAGCCCGGCCGACAGGGCCGACATCCCCGTTGCCTTGAGCACGGTCCGTCGGTCGACTCCGTTTTCACGACTCATATACGGGTACTGTGAGGCCGGGTATTTATATTTGTTGTCCCCTCGCTCACAGAATCACCGGACGGCCGGGCTCCGGGGTCCCGACCGCGGCCCTTTTGTCGGTTGCTCCCCGTCACGGTTGTATGAGAGTCAGGTTCGACGGACAGCGCCTCCGGGGGGGTCGCGAGGCTCGCGAGCGGTTCTACGACTCGCGGGGGTACGGTCGCCCCCGCGACGGGCAACTCGAACTCGCGCCGGTCGAGGTCGCACACCTGCTCTTCCGTGGCGACCTCGAATCGGTCGCGCGCGACGGCCGGTCGCTCGACTTTGCCGACCTGCTCGCATCGGCGGCCGTCCCGGAGGTGGCGTTTCTCGTCTACAAGGACCTCCGGGACCGGGGATTCTATCTCTCGCCGGCCCGTGACACGGTCGATGCCGGGGTCGGCGAGTTCGTCGTCTACCCGCGTGGTCAGGGTCCCTGGGACGAGGCGGTCGCCTACCGGATGCTGGCGGTCAGCGAGCGCGAGGATATCCCTGTCGGGGCGCTCCAGGAACTCGTCGAACGCGCGGCGGCCGACAATGCCACCGCGGTGCTTGCCGTCGTCGACGAGGAGAGCGAGGTGACCTACCTCGAGATGGGCGACCCGACAATCGGGGGCGCGACCGACCACGCGCTGCCGGCGGTTCAGGGTCGGTTGCTCTCGGACCGCGTGCTCGTCCCGGACCCGCCCGCGTCGCTGTACAGCCGGGCGTTTTACGGCCAGCAACTCGGCGACCAGCTCCAGCTCTCGCTTGTCGAGGCCGTGCATCTGGCCGAGACCGACCGGCTGACACTCGCGGGCGACGGGCCGGCCGGCGACCGGTTGCGCGAGCGGGGTCGGGCGGTCGAGGGTGACCGCTTCGACCGCCGGCGTCGTGTCTACAGCGCGCTCCGCGGGCGCGGGCTCGTCCCGAAGACCGGCTTCAAGTTCGGGGCCGACTTCCGGACCTACGCCGACGTGGACTCGGTCGACGAGCTGGGACACTCGGAGTTGCTCGTGCGGGTTCTCGATGCGGGACACGTCTTCGCGCCGCGTGACCTGGCCCTCGACGTGCGACTCGCCCACGGCGTCCGCAAGCGTGTTGTCTTCGCGCTTGTCGGCGACGATATCAACTGGCTCGCGGTCGAACGACTCACACCCTGACCCGGCGGGTCGAGTGCTCCGAACGCCCTGGTGGCCCGAACACTCCCAGGGTGAGCGCGATGAAACACTTATATCTCTCGGGATAGTTCCAACGGCCGTGGAGGGGGACGAGTCCGTCGAGGGGGTGCTCGACACGATCGGTGACGACTACGCCCGGCAGATCCTGATCGCGCTGAGCCACGAGCCGCGCCCGGCGAAGGACCTGGCCGAGGCGTATGACATCTCGCTGCCGACGGTCTATCGCCGTCTCGCACAGCTGGAGGCACACGAGCTCGTGACCAGCCACACGGACACCGACGAACAGGGCAACGAGTTCAAGCGCTACGAGTGTGCCTTCGAGAGCACGGTCATCTCACTCACCGACGACGAGTACGACGTGCGCATCTACCGCGAGGGTCGCCTGCCCGACCGCTTCTCGCAGCTCTGGGACGACCTCGGGATGGAGTGATGCTGATTACTGCGACTGTGTACCGGTATGACCGCCCATTGTCGGGCGGTCGATACCGGAATGACTCGCAAGAATCAGTATGAGTCGCGTGTCGGTGGTTTGCGAAGGTTTTTGTGACCTGGCGCAGTAGAGCCGACCGTACGGGTTTTCCGGGCCCGCTCGCCCGGAGGTGACATCCTATGTGCGACACTCTCACAGCAGCCAGGACAGTACGTTCACCACAGCAGCGTGACCGGCGAGGTGGCCGGGCGTAGCCATGAGCGCAGTCGAGAAGCGACTCGACGAGATACGCGCGACGGTGACAGACGAGGTGCCAGGCGATATCAGTATCACGGAGGTCCGCTACGAGGGGCCGGAACTGGTCATCTACACGCGTGACCCGAGACGGTTCGCCAGCGACGGCGACCTCGTGCGCCGACTCGCGTCGAAACTCCGCAAGCGCATCACCGTCCGGCCGGACCCGGCGGTGCTCCCCCGGCCGGAGCGCGCGCGAGAGGATATCCTCGAGGTTATCCCGTCGGAGGCGGGCGTGACAGACCTCGACTTTCACGTCGACACCGGCGAGGTCGTCATCGAGGCCGAAAAACCCGGTGTCGTCATCGGCCGTCACGGCGCGACACTCCGGGAGATCACCAGCGAGGTCGGCTGGACGCCCGAGGTGGTTCGGACACCGCCGATAGAGTCTGCCACCGTCGAGAACGTCCGCAACTTCCTCAAGCAGGAACGCGAGGAGCGCCGCGAGATCATGGAGCGAATCGGCAGACAGATCCACCGCGAGGAGATGTCGGACGACCAGTGGGTGCGGATCACCACGCTCGGATGCTGCCGGGAGGTCGGCCGGGCCGCCTTTATTCTCTCGACACCCGAGACGCGGGTGCTCATCGACTGCGGGGACAAGCCCGGCGCGGAGGACGAGGTCCCGTACCTGCAGGTGCCCGAGGCGCTCGGGGCCGGCGCGAACACGCTCGATGCGGTCGTGCTCACCCACGCCCACCTCGACCACTCCGCGCTCGTGCCGCTTCTGTTCAAGTACGGCTACGACGGCCCGATCTACACGACTGAACCGACACGTGACCTGATGGGGCTGCTCACGCTCGATTATCTCGACGTCGCCGCAAAGGAGGGGCGCACCCCGCCGTACGACTCCGCGATGGTCCGGGAGACGATCAAACACACCATTCCGCTGGAGTACGGCAACGTGACCGACATCGCGCCGGATATCAAGCTGACCCTGCACAACGCCGGCCACATCCTCGGGTCCGCCATCGCTCACTTTCACATCGGCGACGGACTGTACAACGTTGCCTTCTCCGGTGATATCCACTACCGCGACACGCGCCTGTTCAACGGTGCGGTCAACGACTTCCCGCGGGTGGAGACGCTCGTGCTCGAATCGACATACGGGGGGCGAAACGACTACCAGACCGACCAGGAAGACTCCGAGCGCAAGCTCAAACGCGTCATCCGCAAGACCCTCGAACGCGACGGGACCGTCCTCGTCCCGGCCTTCGCCGTCGGGCGGTCACAGGAGATCATGCTCGTTCTGGAGGAGGCGATGCGCGAGGGCGAGATACCGACGGTTCCGGTCCACCTGGACGGGATGATATGGGAGGCCACCGCCATCCACACCACCTACCCCGAGTACCTGCGCGACGAGTTGCGCGAGCGCATCTTCCACGAGGACGCCAACCCCTTCCTCGCCGAGCAGTTCAACCACATCGACGGTGGCGAGGCGGAACGACAGGAGGTTGCCGACAGCGGGCCATCCATCGTGCTCTCCACCTCGGGGATGATGGAGGGCGGGCCGATACTCTCGTGGCTCGAACAGTTCGGGAGCGACGAGGACTCGACGCTCGTGTTCGTCGGCTACCAGGCCGAGGGCACGCTCGGCCAGCGCATCCAGAACGGTCGGCGGGAACTGCCGCTTGGCAACGGCTCCGGGCGCGGCCGGGGCAGCCTCCGTCTGGAGATGGGGGTCGAAACCGTCGATGGCTTCTCGGGCCACGCCGACCGCCAGGGCCTGGAGAACTTCGTCCGGACGATGAACCCCCGACCGGAGAAGGTGCTCTGTGTCCACGGCGACGAGTCCTCCACCCAGGACCTCTCCTCGGCACTGTACCACGAGTTCAACATGCGCACGTTCGCGCCGAAGAACCTGGAGACGTTTCGCTTTCTCTGAGCGCGAGCCGGGAGGCAGACATATACGTCCGCCGACCGTACAGCGGATATGGATTTGAGCCCCTCGGAACCCGAGGCCGCCGACATCGCCCCGGAGGCGGTGTTCGAGATACTCGGCAACGAGATACGCATGGGGATCCTGCAGGCGCTCTGGGAGGCATACGACCCGCTCGCCGAGCGCGGCCCGCTCTCGTTCTCGGAACTGCGCGCGGCCGTCGACGTGTCCGATTCCGGGCAGTTCAACTACCACCTCGACAAGCTCCGGGACCGGTACGTCGAGCGAACAGACGAGGGGTACGAGCTCCGGCCGGTCGGGCTGAAACTGGTCCAGTCGGTCATCGCGGGCGCGGGTCAGGAGGGGGATTTCGAGCCGACGCCGGTCGACGTGGCCTGCGAGCGCTGCGGGGGCGCGACCGAGCTCACCTACGACGGCGGCCGGGTCTATCACGTCTGCACCGACTGTGGCGGCCACTTCGAGGCCGAGGAGTACCCCGAGGGCACGCTGTGGGGCAAGTCGTTCCCGCCGGCAGGTGTTGCCCACCGTGACCCCGAGGAGCTGTACGCGACGCTGACCTTTCTGGACTGGCCGATGTCGGCGAAGCTGACCGGTAACGTCTGCCCGCGCTGCTCGGGCGTGCTCGAGCAGTCACTGGAGATCTGTGACGAGCACGTCGACGGTAAGGGCCCCTGTCCCGACTGTGGCTACAGCGACGAGATCCGCGCCCACTGGGTCTGTACCGTCTGCAAGCACCACGCCACCGGGTCGGTCTCGAACGTCGTCAAGAACCACCCCGCGGTGATCTCGTTTTACCACGAGCACGACCTGGACCGTGGCTACCCCTACGGGACGAACGAGTTCGAGACGGTGGCCGCAAACGAGTCTCACGCGGCCGCTGTCGCCCCGGAGCAGGAACTGGTCTCGACCGACCCGATTCGGATCCGCGTGAGTGTCTCCCGTGACGGGGACGAGCTCGCGCTCACGCTCGACGAGAACCTGAACGTGGTCGAGATGACACGCTCCGGGAACGCTAACGCGTAGCACTCGTCGTGGTGCCAGTCGAGCAGAGATAGTATCTCTCAGTCGAGCGGAGAGTGGCGACTGTGTTCGTCGAGCCATCCGGTTTGTGACACGTCGGGTTGACGGTCACCTCCCGCGTGCGCTCGCCGAGAGCGTATCGGCCCCGTCCGACGAAACGACTTTCCGTAATACAGGCGTATCACCAGCGTATGTCCGAAGCAGCCACAGACGGTGATGACGAGGCGGAAATCGTCACGGTGAAGTGCCTCGGGATCAAGCCCCGAGGCTTCCTGTTTCCACGACGCGCTTTGCAGATTCCACGAGGGAATCCACAGGGAGCGCAGTCTCCGCAGGCGTGGATTCGGAGTCTCCCACTCCTACTTAGTGGCGACGGCGGAGCGTCCGACCGTCCGTGTTTTTGGACTTGAAGCCGGACGCAATGATTACCGTCACATTCTCTTATTCGTCGTCTTGCAATATAATAGTTTGTGTCGCTGTGTGTCGGCTTCATCCACGGGGTCAAGCCCCGTGGCATTCGCCTTGTAATTCTGTCGTAAACTTCAAACTCACCGAATCGTTTCTCGACGAAATCGACGACACGTGGCAGGGCCGGGGGTTCAACAGCAGGAGCGAGTTCATTCGGTACACGCTCCGAGACGCCGTCGAGTCCCCCACGTTCGACCGCGACGAACTCGTTGCCCTGCTCCGGGCCGAACAAGAGCTCCAGGAGGGGCGAACGATGACGGCCGACGAGGCACGCGAACGGTTCGGCACGGGTGACGAGTGATACTGATTAGTGCGACTGTGTACCGGTACGACCGCCCATCGTCGGGCGGTCGATACCGGAATGACTCGCAAGAATCAGTATGAGGACAGGTGGACGTGGGAACTCGCCGCGAACGCACAGTCCGACCTCGACGGGCTCTCGACGAGTGAACAGGACCGAATCATCGGGAAACTCGACGAAATCACGACATTTCCGTGACCCACCCGACTACGGCGAACCGCTGCAGAACAGCCCGTACAGGAAAATCCGTATCGGCGAGTGGCTCTTGCCTAACTGAGCGAAACAACGATCAAATAAGCGATATTGTTACTGATTGGCGTGCAAGATGGAAGGCGCATATTCAGCACTCATCGTCCTCACTGAGAGAGGGGCCAATAGAGGGCACAGTTTTAGTGCTCTCTGGACAGTAACTG
>OBKM01000993.1_pt1 | contig 12443 bp, 12 predicted proteins | sample 1519691 | NCBI WGS metagenome assembly OBKM01 (sample SAMEA37050418, study PRJEB22526) | metagenome | biome: saline pan; feature: lake; material: water | place: Egypt | collected 2015 | depth 0.5 m
TCGCGGCGTATCTTCGCGAACGCGCCGAGGCCGGTGACATGTATTTCAAAAGCAAATTCATCGCTGACGATGTCGACCTCTCGTCGAAGGAGATTGGCGCGCTGATCGTCAAACTCCAAGAATCCGTCGAGGATCTTTCAATCGAACGCTGGTCGTACACCGGCGCAACCACCTGGCGCGTCGAACGATCCGCCTGAGAGGGCACTCACCGTCTGGTGTTTTCCACTCCTCTTCACTCCCCACTCCCTCATTCTTCCACTCCCCATTCTCCACTCCCCACTCCCCATTCTCCACTCCCCACTCCCTCATTCTTCCACTCAACCAGCCATTCAGCCACTCCTGCATTTTGCGGTCTCGAGAGTGTTTTCAGTGATCCGCTGCAGACACCGCAATCAACAGCTACGAGTAGGAGTCCCCAAGTTCATTCGATAGATGCGAACCCTCGTCTCGATCGTCGAACCGGACAGCGAACTCGTCTCACAGGCGGTTACTGCGGCGAGACAGCCAGTCGAGGCAGCCGCTGCTGCCGCCGGTGGCCACCGCACCGACGGTGCGGTTGGTTCGTTGGCAACGGTGTTTGCGCTTCGTCGCGCGGTGTTTGTCACCGAACAGGACGTCGATAGTTCGATCGAATGGGACGGAGTTGACGACGTGGCAACGCACTTTCTCGCGCTCGACGAGAGCCGACCGGTCGGCACGGCCCGACTCCGGTGGCTCGACGACGAGACGGCAAAATGTGAACGGGTTGCCGTGCGTGCGGCCGACCGCAACGCGGGCTGGGGTCGCTGGCTGATGACCGCCGTTGACGATCACGCGGCCGACACGGGGGCAACCCGGTGTGTGCTTCACGCTCAGCAGTCCGCAGTCACATTCTACGAAAAACAGGGCTATCAAGCGGTCGGCGAACCGTTTTCGGAGGCGGGAATCCCCCATCGAAAAATGGTTCGTCTGCTCGCCAACCGTGCGGAGGCCAGCGAATCCGCGAGCGAGAGCGAACCGGAGAGCAAGAGCGAACCGGAGAGCAAGAGCGAGAGTGAAAGTGTGAGCGAGAGTGAAAGTGAGAGTGAGAGTGGCAGGGAGTAACGACCGCTGTCGCTGTCAAATGGAACGCGCCGTTAGTCAGCGCCAACCGGCGATGTTCGGCGGTCGTCCGATGGTCGAACCAGCCGGACGATCAGGTAGACAACGGGCGTGTCGGCGAACGCGATGGCGAGTTTCAACAGGTACTGCCCGATCATGAGGCTCACCACGACCTCGGTCGGAAGCGGTGCACCGATTCCGAACACTGCGGGAGCGACGACGAACGCGACTGTCACGAAAATAACGGTGTCGATCGCCTGACTGCTCGCGGTCGACGCGATGTTGCGAAGCCAGAGCGCCCGGCCATCGGTGTAGTCACGAATCCGGTGAAACACCTCGACATCCCAGTTTTGACTAACGAGATACGCGAGCAGGCTGCCCAAGACGATGTTGGCACTCGGCGCGAGTGCGGCCTCGAAGGTGGCGGCGAACTCGGGGTCGACTGCGGGCGCGGCAATCGTCGACCAGACCAACGCGAGCACGACGAAGTTGAGCACGAAGGCGACGTTGACCATGACCTGTGCGGCGCGCCGACCGTAGAGTTCCGCATAGCAATCGGAGGCAACAAATGTCAGCGCGTAGGCGAGTGCCGCACCGGGCAACACGATCTCGGCACCGACCGACGGCAACGCGGCCGGCAACGGCAGTGACAACAGTTTTGCGGCGGTGAGCTGGGCGGTCACCAAGGCGGTGACGAACAGCCCGACGAGCGCGATCTGGGCGACTGCAAGCCGATCCGTTGGGCTCGCAGACGGCCCGTACTCACTCGTCATCGAGTCGTCCTCGTCGGGTGTCGATATCGTCGAGCATGTCGAGTGTTTTGCGGATCGATGCGCGAACCGCCTCGCTACGGTTGACGAACTTTTTGCCGTCACCGACGTGGCTGTCGAGATCTTCGAGCAGTTCGTCGGGTACTTCAACGCTTATTTTGGTCATCGTAAGGGAATATTGGGGGAATATATTTCAACGGTTCGAATCGATTGCAATCGACTACTGGCCCCGTGGTATCACCACACAACTCGGTTCGGATCGGCCGCGATCAGGTAACAAACTCCGACGGCGGCGAGAGGTTACGGCGTCCGCCGGCGGTGATGAGGAACAACACGGCGAGACCGATGCCGTAGGCGATCATGAGTGGAACCGTCACGAGGAACATCGTGATAATATCCGCAGGGGTGAACAGTGCACCGACCGTTAACAGCGCCATCGTCACCTCACGCCAGCGGTTTCGCATCGCGGCGTACGGAACACCCGCCTTGTTGAGCAAAATCATCAGGACGGGAATGTCCGCGAGAATCCCAATGCCGGCGGTCGTGAAAATAATGAGCCAAAAGAAGTCGTTGATTCGGTAGGTGATGAGCATGTCCGCGGCGACCGCGTCGGCAACGAGAAACGAGATGATGGCGGGCGCAATGTAGAGATACCCCAGGACGAACCCGCCGACAAGCCCCACACTCAGCGCGCTCGTCCAGAGGAAAATCACGTTCTGATTGCCCCGAACGAAGCCGAGTTCGCGCAGCGCGGGCCACGCGTAGTATGCCACCATCGGAAACACCGCCAGCACACCGATGAGAACCGAGAATTTCACGATGAACAGAACGGCCTCAACCGGGTGCAACGTGATAATCGACAGCGTCGCCTCGTCGACCAGTTCGGGTGGCATCCGGCTGAGGAAGTTCTCTCTGGCCGTGCCGAGTCCGCCGAGATAGAACCATGTGAACGTCCCCGCCATGAAAATGAGGAAGGTCAAAACAAGGCGGAACGACCGCGAGCGCAACGTCCCGATAATGAACATGATATCGGTGTAGTAGCCACCGATGTCGTCGGTGTCGCGCTCGCCGTCAGTGAGTTCCTCGAGGAACGAGTCGCCTGCGCGGGAGGCCCGGTCGCCGAGGTCGCCATCAGTATCGGTTCCTGCGGTGGTTTCGTCGTCTGGGGCTGGTTCCGAATCGCCATCGGCCGCGTCGTCCGCGGCGGCTTGACGGGCCGCTTCGGTTTCGTCGAACCGGTCGAGAACCGCTCTGGCGGTTTCGGGGTCGTCGTTCTCGATTGCGGTGCTGGCGAGCTCCATCGCTTCGGGTTCGTCGAGCTCGATGAACGCCTCGTCCGGGGCCGCACGGATTCCGGCGGCATCGAGCGTCGAGAGGTCGAGCGCGGTTGGCTCGCCCAGATCCGACTCCGCGCCGGCGTCAATGGGGGTTCCGTCCGGGCCAACCGATTCGAGCGACGTGTAGAGAAAAAACGCGAGCGCAAGCAGCGCCAGCACGATGCCGGCAATCGTTCCGTACAATGCAATTGCGACCATCGGATCGACGCCGAGACCCTCGCCAGCGGGCAGCAGCCGGTAGTCGCTGCGGATGGCAACGAACACCTGATTTGCGCGCTCGACACCGAGGGAGGTATAAAACCCGTAGACGAGGGCGAGACCCGCAACGAATGCGCCCGCAAGCGAATTCCAGTGCGCGCGAACGGTTCGCGGAACGTTGATTTGCTCGCTCCCACGCTTGGTGGTGACGACGATTTTTGCGAGATACAGACTCAGGCCGTAGAGCACAATGAGCGGGAACGCCCACATGATCTGGGTGAACGGATCGGGTGGCGAAAAGAACGCGCCGAAGACGAACATGCCGACGATGGCGTGTCGCCACTTGTCGCGGAAGGTCTCATACGGGACGATTTCGGTGTACGAGAGGCCCGTGATGAGCAGCGGCATCTGGGCAGCGAGCCCGAACGAGATGGTCAAGAGCACAATGAACTCGGTCCACATAACGATGGAGTAACTCGGGTTGAGTCCGGCATCGAAACCGAACCCTGCGAGAAAGCCGAACATAACGGGGAAGAACACGGCGTAGGCGTACGCCGCGCCACCGGCAAACAGCACCAACGAAAGCGCGACAATCGTGGCGAGTTTCCAGCGTGGAATCGGAGCCTGCGGCCACAGCCCGCGGTCGCGGAGCGCCGACCGAGAGAAGTACAGGAAAATTGGGACGGCGACAATAATCCCGACAATCAGCCCGATTTTTGCCTGCAGCAGAATGACGTCAAACGGCGTCTGTGCGATTACTTCGAAGCTGTCGCCGACCTCCGCACGCATTTGGGATTCGGTCACGCCACGAAGAAAATCCCAGATGAACAGCCGAAGGGCGTAGAACGTGCCGAGAAAGCCGATCAAAAAAACGATGAAAACCTTCTGTAGATCCTTCTGGGCCGATCGAAGCATCGCCCGAACGGTGTCGGCGGCCTCACCGAACGCCTGCATGGTGTCGCCGTCGAGCGCGCTAGACATGTATCAGAATACAATCGGCTAGGCGTTATCAACTTTTTCTCTCAGTGGTTGGTCGGGTTGTGGAATGCGTGAGTCGGTTACGGCCTGGATCGACTGCCATTGTAGGGTGAAACTCCCAGTCGGTTGCGGGGCCGAATCAGAAAAGGCCTATAACACCGCGGCGGCCTACTGTAACTGAATGGCCGAACAATCGGATCCGTCCGGCGACGAGCCCACAGTGCAGCCGCCGTCGAGAGCGTCAACCGGGGCTGGATCCGACCACGGGGGGGATACGACTGAAACCACCGACGACGCTACTGGCGATTCCGTTCCCGCGAGTGATAACGATGCGAACCGCGTAGCCGACGGCGGCACCGAACAGGTCGGCCTCGATACCGAGGGGGCGACCGTCGGCTCGGATGGCACGAGCCAGTCGCCCGAAGTCGACGACGGCTCGTTTATTGAGGGCCCTGAAACCGACGAGGAAATGCCGCTTGCCGACCACATCGAGGAGATGATGCGCCGGCTCGGAATGGTGTTTCTGTTCGCCGGCGTCGCCACCGTCATCACCTACCCGCTTGCGGCCGATCTCATCAACTATCTGTGGGCTACACACATTCCGAGCGCCGAGTTCAACCGGCCGCGGCTCTACGGCCCGCTCGAATTCATTCTGACGAAACTCAAAGTCGCCGGCATCGCGGGATTGTTGGTCGGTCTTCCCATGTTCGTCTACCAGACCTACCGGTTCATGGAGCCCGGCCTGTACGAAAACGAGCGTCGCTACTACCTCGCGGCGGTTCCGACGAGCCTCATACTCGGCATTGTCGGCGTCTTGTTTGCGCATTTTCTCGTCTTGCCGTTTATTTTCGATTACTTCACGACGTACACCGAGGGTGCGGCAGTCATCGCCTTTGGCTTACAGGAAACGTTTAACCTGATTTTGGTCATGATGGCGTGGATGGCGCTGGTGTTCCAGATTCCGTTGTTCATCATGCTCGCCATCATGATGGGACTGGTCACCCGCGAGTGGCTCGAAGACAAGCGACTCATCTTTTGGGGCGTGTTTCTGGCAATCGCCTTCGTCTTCAGCCCCGATCCAACCGGGATGGCCCCGATTATCGTGACGCTGACCATGGTGGGACTGTTCGAGGGAACGCTTGCGCTCCTGCGGTGGACCGGTAACTGACGCCGTCGGCGACGCTGACTGCGGACGGTGAGGACGCTGCTGGCTCACAGTGGAATCAGTACACAAACCGCAGTCAGAACTCGTGTTGTTCGAGCTGTCGCTGGAGTTCGTCAGTATCGACGGAAAGCGAAAAGGCCGGCCAGCCGTCGACGAACACCACGGGAACGCGCTCGCCGTACTCGGCGGCCAGTTCCGGATCGCTGTCGACATCGATTTCGGTAACGTCGACGGGAACGTCGGCCGCGTCGCTTGCGCGTTCGACCCGTGTTTTCGCCAGCGCGCAGAGATGGCAGTTCTCGCGGCCATACACGGTGATTGGAACCGGCGTCGACATACAAATGCGTTGTCGCGACCAGACCCAAAGGTTACGACTCGACCAGCGAAAGACCAACCATGACGACGCTGGTTCTGGTTCGCCACGGCGAAACGGGGTGGAACCGACAAAAACGAGTGCAGGGCTGGGCACCGGTTGGGCTCACCGACCGCGGCCACGACCAGGCTGCGGCGCTCGCCGACCGGCTGGCACGCGAGTACGACATCGACCGACTCGTGAGCTCCGACCTCCGTCGAACGCTCGAAACGGTGCGGCCGATCGCTCGCGAGAGCGGCTGTGAGCCGGTTACCGATCGGCGCTGGCGCGAGCGAAACTTCGGCGTACTTTCCGGACTCGACTACCGCGAGTTGTTTTTGGGCTATCCCGAGTTCGCGCTGACCGAAGTCGGCTACACCGCCGCAGCGGCGCGACCGGAAGGTGGCGAAAGCCTGCTCGATCAGCGCGAACGTGTGCTTGCGGCCTTTGACGACCTCGTTGACCGCGGAACCGACTCGACCGAGCGCGACCCTGACGAAACAATCGTTGTCGTCACCCACGGCGGACCGCTGTATCTCGTACTGGGGCGACTCAAAGGGTGGGATATCGTCGCAACGGTCATGGAGCAAGAACAGGGCAACTGCGCGATCAACGAGATACGGGTCGACCGCGACGGTACGTGTCGGATTCGACGCGAGAACGAAACGGGACACGTCGATGAGTGACCGTCCGTCCGAAGCAGCCCAAAGCCGATACGGAGTTGATTTCAGTACTTCGGATCCGCGCCGGTCACCTCGTACACCGTCTCCATCAGTTCGTCGCGCTGGCGCTGCCAGGTCGCAAACGCCGCGGGCGACGACGGATAGCGCTCGTAGTGTTCGATCAACTCTTCGGCGACCCGTTTGACCTTGTAGAAATCGAGAATCTGTTGCCAGTAGCCGTAGCTGTCGACGACGATTCGTGCCATGAGCAGCGGCCCCATCGAGGCTTTGCCGCCATACAGCGCCTCGGCGAGTTTCTCACCGGGCAGCGCCGCGAGCAGGCCGGTGAGGTGGTCGATGTCGACGGCCGTCGTCAGGATGTTGTAGACATCGAGTCCGGCGTAGCGCGCACCGAAGTGATCCATCACGCGCTCGTTGTAGTGCCAAAGCGCCGACTCGCTCACATCGCCGTTTTCGATGGCTGAAACGGCCTGTTCGGCGGCGTACTTGCCGGCATAGGCGGCTCCCGCAATGCCACCACCGGTCGTCGGGTTGACGTGGGCGGCCGCATCGCCAACGGCGAGGTAGCCCGGTGCAACCGCCGAATCGTAGGGTCGCCGCGTTGGCAACGCCGCACCGAGTTTGTCGGTGACGCGTGCGCCCTCAAACTCCTCGCGGTCGCGCAGATCCCGTTTGAGATCCTCGACCATCTGCATCGGCTCCTCGTTCATCTGGAAGCCGAGTCCGGCGTTGATCGTGCGCGACGTCCGCGGGAAGTACCAGAGGTAGCCCGCCGCCCGCTCGGTGGGTTTGAAGACGAGCGCGTCGTCCCATTCAACGTCCTCGTCGACCTCAACGAGTTCGCGGTAGGCCGAACTGAACTGTGAGTACCGAACGTTGGTGTCGAACGTCGTTCCCGAGAAGTCGACCTTGTCCTGTAACAACGAGAGCGCACCCGCACCGTCGATGACGATGTCGGCGTCGTAGCTGACCGGTTCGCCTTTTTTCCGACCGACGACACCGGTTACCCGGCCGTCATCGGTCTGTGTGACGTCCTGGACGACCGTGTCATAGTGGAGGTCGACACCGGCTTCTTCGGCCCCTTCGATGAGCAGCCGACCGTACTCCCAGCGGTCGATAACGGCCAGTTCACCGGGAACCGGAATTTCGAGCACCGTGTCGTGGGTCGGAATCTCGAAACGGCCGTGGTCGACGGCCGTGTTGGTGAACGCGGGTTCGATTTTCGATTTCGGAATCGCGTCCGGAAACGCGTTCGCGCCTTTGAGCGCGTCGCCACAGGCGATATGGCCGGCCTCCTCCTCGTCTTTCCGTTCGATGATAACGGCGTCGAGCCCCGCGTTGGCGACGGTGGCCGCGGCATAACAGCCTGACGTGCCCGCCCCGACGACGGCGACATCGTACTCGTAACTGGTCATTGTACCGAATGCACACTCCGAGGCGAAAACTCTTTATCTCAGTTTGCGTCGTTTCGAAGCCGACGCATTCCGAACGAAGCGGACGGCACGCCGTCACTAGCGCGTTTGAGCGGCCGGGTTGAGACGGCGCAGCGTGGATAGCGCGGCCGACGCGGACGAAACCACCAGCGGATTCGTGGGTACCGAGCCGTCGTCAGCGTCGCCGGAGTGGCTCGGAGCGTCGGCGAATCAGGTGGGCTCGGTCGGATGCGAACACCGTAGACAGAGGGTGCTGTCGGCAACCCAGTTGACATCGGTCGAGTCACACGCCGGACACCGGTGGTGGGTCGTTGCGTACTCGGTTGTTCCCCGTGGTGCGGCGAGAAATCCGTCGGCGACAACACCCTCAACCAGGCTCGCAAACCGCTGATGTTTGTAGCGCGTTCGGTGGGCGAAAAACGCGCCCGAATCGTCGGGATCTGCGCCGTGAAGATCCTCCCACGTGATTGCGAGTTCGCCGTTTGCCCCGCTTCGTGCCAGCTGTTTGATCGGGGCGGCTGCCGCCTCAAACAACGGTGTTGTCGCCCATTTCTGTGGGTTCGACACGTCGGCACCGGCCGTTCGGTAAGCGTCTTCCGCCGTTGCGTACGCGTCCGCCGCGCCATCGAGGTCACCAACGACATGGCAGTCGGCGACGAGTTCGTCGAGACACGCCTGTTGGATCGGCTGCGACAGCGCGGTTTTGAGGTCGCGAGCGACCGCAATCGCCTCGACAGCGCGATTGGTTGCCCGCGCCGGCGCGTCGGCAACGCGGTAGCAGACCGCGCTCAAAACGAGATACTGAACCGCCGTGCCAACGGAACCGCGTTCGTCGGCCGCAAACGGACTCACTCCGGCGCGCGGCTCGGCGAGCACGTGCCAGGCGGCGCGGCTGTAGCAGTCGCCGGCGGACTGGTACTCGCGCGTTGCCAGCGCGGCAACCGCGTCGGCGACGAAGCCACCGTCCTGTGTGTGCATACCGACCGTTGGGTTTCTACCGATAAGTCATGCGCGGTGAGCCGATCCAGCGCCGAACGTCGGGGTACTGAGAGACAACGCAGGACACAACGCAAATATACTGAGGAACACACACCCACTAAGCAGTCTGTGGTGTCGACAGTCGGTGCTGGTGGCCGAACGGTCGTCGCATCGCTCGCTACTCCAGCGATTGGTCGGTCGCGGTCGACGGAGCCAGTAGCTCTCACGCAGTCAGCTCACAGACAGCACAGATCGGTGTTCTCGCTGGGTCGGCGTTACTCCTCAAAGCGCGGTAGCGCGATAACGGGGCGCGTAGATTTAGTAACGAGTTTGAGCGAGAGATCCCCCGACAGAAAGTGGACGAGTCGGTTGCCGCCACGCGAGCGGTAGGCGATGGCGCTGGCGTCAACATCCTCAGCAGTCGCAAAGATCGCCTCAACGATGCTCCGATCATAGGCGGTGGCCGTTTCGGCGTCGGGAAACACCTCGCGGACGGCGTCGAACGCTCCTTTGGCGATGGTTTCGCTCTGCTCGACAGGCGTTTTATCGGGAACCCCCTCGCCCTTCTCGACGACGTGGAGTGCTGTGACGTGCTCGGGGTCGTAGACGGCGAGCTGTTCGGCGGTTTTCCGGGCGTCCTGTTCGGTTGCGACGGGCACGAGCACCCGCGAAAGCAGTCCGTCCGACGTGTCGACAGATTGGCCCATGGTCGACAGAACGAAACTGTCGGTATAAGGTTTTGGTACACTCGGTCGTAAAACGGGTCGGCTGTAACGTTCATCCAGTTTCGCCGTCCTAGCGAGGACTGTGAGTTGTGAGCGATAGACGCGGTGTTGTACCGACACTGCGGTGTCGAACCCATTAAATAGAGGTCTGCAGAACAAGCCGGTATCATGCGAAGAGCCGCTGGACAGAAAATGAACGTTTCGAGGCGAGTCGGCCACAACCAACACGATCAGTCGACGACTGAACACGGAGCCGCTAGCTAATGGGCGACGAAGAGCTCGCCAAAGATCTCGGCCTCGTCTCGGCGATGACAATCGGAATCGGGACGATGATCGGCGCGGGGATTTTTGTGCTGCCCGGCGTCGCAGCCCAGGAGGCGGGGCCGATTGTCGTGGTTTCGTTTATTATTGGCGGCTGTATTGCGCTGTTGAACGCGCTGTCGGTCTCGGAACTCGGGACGGCGATGCCGAAAGCAGGCGGCGCGTACTACTTCATCAACCGGTCGCTCGGACCCGTTTTCGGCTCGATTTCGGGACTCGGCGACTGGCTGGGGTTGGCGTTCGCCTCGGCGTTCTATACCATCGGTTTCGGGCAGTATCTCCGCGAGGTCGTCGGGCTGCCATCGCTGACGCTTGCCGATGTCTCGCTCCCTGAATTCTCGGTGCTGGGATACACGCTCCTTGGAGGCACTGCGCACATTGGACTCACCGATATCCAGCTTGGCGCAATCATCGCCGGGGTGTTATTCATCGGTGTCAACTATGTCGGCGCAAAGGAGACCGGTGGCATCCAGACGGTTATTGTAACGATTTTGATTGGTATCCTGACCATCTTCGCAATCGTTGGCCTGTTCTCGTTCGACTGGGCAACCATCACGGCGGCCGAAGGCGGGTGGACACCCGAGGGCACCGGCGCGATTCTCCCGGCAACCGGGCTCGTGTTCGTTTCCTATCTGGGCTATGCGAAGATTGCGACCATCGGTGAGGAGCTGAAAAACCCCGGCCGAAACCTGCCGATTGCCATCGTCGGGAGCGTCCTCATCGTGATGGTGATGTACACAATTTTGGTGACGCTGCTGCTCGGTATTATCGAGTGGCCGAACCTCGATCTGGAGGCACCGATGGCACAGGCCGCCGAAGTGGCGTTCCCGGGTGCAATCGCTGGCGCGGCGGCCTTTGCGATGACGCTTGGCGCGCTGCTTGCAACGGCCTCCTCGGCGAACGCCTCGATTCTCGCCTCGGCCCGCATCAACTTCGCGATGGGTCGTGACAGAATCGTCACCAACTGGCTCAACGAGATTCATCCCCGTTTTGCGACGCCATACCGCTCGATTGTCGTCACTGGCGCGATGATTCTGTTGTTTGTCGTGCTGCTTGGTGGGGATGTCGCCCTGCTTGCGGAGGCAGCCAGTGTGCTCCACCTGATCGTTTTCGCGCTGATCAACATCGCGCTGATCGTGTTCCGCGAAACCGACCACCCCGGCTACGATCCGGATTTCACAGTTCCGCTCTATCCGGTTGTGCCGATTCTCGGCGCGGTGTTCTCGCTCGGCTTGATTGCGTTTATGGACCTCTGGCCGCAGTTGATCGCCGTCGGATTCGTCGTCGGGTCAGTCGCGTGGTATATGCTCTATGCCCGTGCCAACACGACAATCGAGGGGGCACTCGGCGAATATATCCGTGATCGACCCGACGAGATGCCGGATCTCGCCGTCTCCGCTGCGGAGGCGGCTTCGCCCGACTCGGCAAAATCGTACCGCGTGATGGTGCCGCTTTCGAACCCACGAACCGAACGAAACCTGATTGAACTCGGCAGCCTCCTCGCGAAAGCCAAGGGTGGAACCGTCGTGGCGACTCACATCGTTCAGGTGCCCGACCAGACCCCGCTGTACGCAGGGTCAGAACACGTCGACCGGATCGACGCCGAGTCGAAAAAGCTGCTCGACGCCGCCCGCGAGAACGCCACCACCTTCGGCGCGGATGTCGAGACGAGAACGGTCGTTTCTCACCGGTCGTTCGAGGAGATATTCGATGCTGCAGCGAGTGATAACGCTGATCTCGTCGTCATGGGTTGGAACCCACGCTCGCCGCTGTCGGCTGGCCGGGTCGGCCGCCCGCTCGATGAGCTCACCGGAAACCTCCCGTGTGATTTCCTCGTGATGAAAGACCGCGGATTTGACCTATCGAATGTCCTCGTGCCGACTGCCGGCGGATACAGCTCCGATCTCAGCGGCGAGGTCGCCGAAATCCTGCTTGAACAGGGATCGGCTGTCTCGTTGCTCTACGTCGTTGACGACGACTCCGAACAGGCCGACGGCGAGGCGTTCCTTGCCGACTGGGCGAGCGAGCGTGGTCTCGACGAGGCGAACCGCATCGTCGATTCCTCCGGCGATGTCGAGGGCGCAATCGGTCGCCATGCCGAAGACCGCTCGATGGTGATTATCGGCGCAACCCGCGAAGGACTGCTCTCACGGCTCGTCCGTGGCTCGCTGGCGTTTGAGGTGCTCAACGAGGTCGACTGTACGGTGCTCCTGGCCGAACGGCCGAGTGGACGGTCGCTCAAAGAACGGATTTTCGGCCGGTAGACGCCTGCTGACGCTGAGTCGGGTTGCTTCGGCAGGCTCAGTCCCAAAACGACTGCGTTCGGGCGTACTGTCGTTCTTGAGCGAGAATGTCCCGGTAAAACTCCGCTTCGTCTTCGCGGAGCTTCCCGATAATTCGCGCCGCGTTGTGCGGGCCGACAC